>OMJG01000333.1_pt1 | contig 36298 bp, 33 predicted proteins | sample 1646431 | NCBI WGS metagenome assembly OMJG01 (sample SAMN03771674, study PRJEB25209) | food metagenome | isolation source: Cotija cheese | place: Mexico:Jalisco,Michoacan | collected 2011-12-12
GCGATTGTAGAAAATCTTCTTCAACATTAGGTTTCTATCTCAACTCTTCCACTCGGCGGGCAATGCCAACCAATTCGTCACACAGGTGCCGTACCTCTGATGCTGGTGCGCCTTCTTCAATTGCTGTGGCAATATCCTCGGCAGAACAACGAAGCTCAAAGAGCCCGTCATGCAGTTTCACCGCGCGCTCAGGCGATAAGGTCAAGGCTTTCTCGTTGTCCGAAAAATCCCGTAGAGCAGCTCGTTTCTCGTATGCACGTTGCTTGCACGCGGAGCTGCAATACTTCTTTGGCCTGCCTCTACCCTGGTTTACAACAGATTTCCCACACCACTGACAGGCTGCTTTGTCACCTTCACTATCAGAAGTACGCATCACTTGCTCTACCTTAGTACAACGTTTGCCAAACTAGTGAGTCCATCCCGGCGGCTTCGTGGGTGACTCCTCACAGTTGAATAATAAGTCTTGGGGATGCCGGGAACAATTTTCAGTGCTTGTCCGTTATACTTATAGCTCTGTTTAATGAGAAGGTGCTGTGGGTGTTTTCACCCGCACTCTCCTATCCCTAGATGTAAAGGATGATGTCGCAATGGCAGATCGCGTACTCCGTGGCAGCCGCATGGGCGCTGTTAGCTACGAAACCGACCGCGACCACGATCTCGCTCCACGCCAGATGGTCAAGTACCGCACGGCAGCGGGTGAGATCTACGAGGTTCCTTTCGCACACGATGCAGAAATTCCAGTGGAATGGCTGTGCAAGAACGGTTCATGGGGCACCCTGGTTGAGGGCGAAGGCGTAGAGTCCAAGCCAATCAAGCCACCACGTACCCACTGGGACATGCTGCGTGAGCGTCGCTCCATCGAAGAACTTGATTCCTTGCTGGAACAGCGCATTGATGCGTTGCGCAAGCGTCGTCGCTCCGCAGCTCGCATGCTGAAGGAACAGCAGGAAGAACAGGCAAAGAACGGCAAGTAGTTCTTGCTTTACGCCTGAGCTTAAACTCTCAATGCAAAGGTGCGGGCCTCCAAAGATTTTCTTGGAGGCCCGCACCTTACTTTTGTGTGAACTTAATTGAGGCGTTCACCATCGCCGGCGGAGAACACGTGCAGTCCGCCTGGAACTACTGCTGCGTGAACGGTCTCCCCTGCCTGGATATTGGCGCTCGCAGCTACGCGCATGACAATGTCTGCGGCGTTCTGTGTTGCTACCGGAGCAGCCGGTGCGGCGCCTGCCGCGCCTGCTGTACCTGCATTGGTCGAAATAGCTGACACGCTAGGTGCGGAGCTAGCCTCGGTGCCATCAAGGTGGCCGTAGAGGTAGGTGTCGCTTCCGAGTTCCTCGGTGAAGTCAACAACGAAGGACACAACACCATGGCTATCTGCTGGGAGCTGATCGGCGCTTGGAACGTACTCCAGTCCTTCAGGACGGAATCCAACCACAACGGTGGATTCGCCAGAGGATGAAATTGCGGAACGTGCCTGTTCAGGAAGCTCAACTCGCGCCGAGCCATTGGTGGCATAGCCCTGAGCGTCGACGCTAAATGTCGAAAGGTTCATTGCTGGTGAACCAATGAAGGAAGCCACGAAGGTATTGCGTGGTGAATCGTAGAGCTCACGCGGGGTACCAACCTGTTGCAGCTTGCCTTCCTTAAGCACTGCGATGCGATCCCCCATGGTCAAGGCCTCAGTCTGGTCGTGGGTAACATACACGGTGGTTACCCCGAGCTTGCGCTGCAGTGCTGCGATCTGAGTACGGGTTTGCACACGCAGCTTGGCATCCAAGTTGGACAATGGCTCATCCATCAAGAACACCTGGGGGCTGCGCACAATCGCGCGTCCCATGGCCACGCGCTGACGCTGACCACCAGACAGTGCCTTTGGCTTGCGGTCAAGAAACTCAGTGAGGCCGAGAGTCTCCGCGGCTTCTTCGACGCGCTCATTGATCTCTGCCTTGGACTTACCGGCCATCTTCAACGCAAAGCCCATGTTGTCACGCACAGACATGTGTGGATACAGGGCGTAGTTCTGGAAAACCATGGCGATATCGCGGTCGCGTGGCTCAGTGTTGGTGACGTCTTTGTCCCTGATGGAGATTGAGCCATCGGTTACCATCTCGAGCCCCGCGAGCATGCGCAAGGTTGTGGACTTGCCGCAGCCCGACGGGCCAACGAGGACCAGGAATTCGCTATCAGCAATTTCCAAATTGAACTTGTCCACGGAAGGCTTCTCGGCGCCCGGGTAGGTACAAGTGGCGTTATCAAAAACTACGTGAGCCATGGTTTTCCTTACGCAAAATAGTTGTTGCTAAAAGCCTAGCGCTTTGAGCCCGAGCGCATGTCGTTTACCGTATGTTTTGCTAGCTTCCAGACTTCCCCAGCCAGATCGCCGACGTAGGAGGTTGCTTCGCCCAAACGGGATGGAACCTTGGTCACGCCAGTATCTTCCACCAGCTTCTTCACCACTGGGGTGACGTCCTCGACTGCGTCCTTGGCCTGCTCAGTACGGTGTTCAAGGCCCCACTTGGTGACCTCAAACAGGGAGTCTTTAACAAAGGAGCCATCCAGCTTGGACTCGCCGTATTCGCGCTCAGTGAAGGTAATTGGGACTTCACGGACATCAAAACCGTCCTTGACCGCGCGGAATGCAAGGTCAACCTGGAAGATATAGCCGGCATCAGAAAGCTCATCGAAGTCAATGAACTCCAGCAGGTCACGGCGGAATGCGCGGTAACCAGCGGTCATATCGGACAGACCAGCGCCCAGTGCCATAGAGATGTAGATGTTGCCCAGACGTGAGAGGTACTCACGGGAAGCAGGCCAGTTGACGGTCTCGCCGCCCTCAACATAGCGGGAGCCGATAACCAGGTCAGCTCCCTTATCAATCTCCTCTAGGAGTAGATGCAGCTGCTCTGGTGCGTGGGAGCCATCAGCGTCCATCTCGCACAGAACCTGGTAGTCGCGCTCTAGGCCCCACTTGAAGCCCGCGATGTAGGCGCCCAGCAGGCCATCCTTGCTCTTGCGGTGGATGACGTGCAGGTGGTCATCCTTCTCAGAGAGCTCATCAGCGAGCTCGCCGGTGCCGTCAGGAGAAGAGTCATCCACGATCAGAATGTGAACCTCTGGGGTTGCTTCACGCACACGCTTGGTGATCAGCGGCAAGTTCTCAATCTCATTGAACGTTGGGATGATCACCAAAGTGCTGTCAGACAGTGCGGTCTGTGGAGAAGTCACGGGCGTTGGTACTCCTTAATCGGCAAAAATATGATTGGGGCCAAAGAAAACATAACTGATTCTATGCCTCTGCTTGAGCAGGCTTGGCAGTTTTAACGTTGCGAGGCTGACGTTTTATCATCCAAGCATACCCTGCACCCACCACGCCTAAGGCGATGAGGATGAGTTGAATCCACCATCCAAAGCGCACTGCAAATGTTACTGAATCGCGCAGTGGAAGTTCTTCAACTAGATAGTCAGGCTCGAAAATCTCAGTGTTCTGAGACACCGTGCCATCGGGATGAACAATAGCGGAAACACCTGATGTTGCAGGAACTACCATGGCGCGGTCTGTCTCAATGGCGCGCATGCGGCTCATTGCCAGCTGCTGATAGGTCATGTCCGAGAAGCCAAAGGTTGCGTTATTAGTTGGGCTGGTCAGGATTTGTGCACCATTTTCAATGGAAGTTCTAAACGCATTGTCGAAGCTGACCTCATAACAGGTTGCTACACCGAGCACTACGTCAGCCATGTTGACTACACCTGGGCCGTCACCGGGTTTAAAGTCGCCGGCGAGCTCCACATAGTCGGAGACATGTTTAAAGATATCTCGCATGGGCATGGTTTCGCCGAAGGGCTGCAAGTATTTCTTGTAGTGGTAATCCCCCGGTTCGCCATCGGCATTAAAGACCTGCATGGTGTTGCGTTCGCCGACTTCGTCAACCGTCAACGTGCCCACCATGATTGGCACTTGGATGTCATCCACGGCTTCTTGGATCAGCGCGCCTGCCTGTCGGTCACGGAAAGGGTTGACGTCGGAGGAATTCTCCGGCCAAATCACGATGTCAACGTCCTCGCCGGATTCTGCCAACTGCTTGGTCACGTCAACGTGGTTTTCCAACACGGCGCGACGTTGTGCGTTGAACTCTAGACCCAAGCGTGGAACGTTGCCCTGGATCGCGGCAATGTTGATGGTATCTGTGGTGTGGTGTGGCTGATTAACACCTTGCTGGGCCAAAAACGCCAGACCAAATGGAATCAAACCGGTAAAAAGTGCAAGGGCGCGAACACCATAGGCGCCAGACTCGGCCTCCGTACGCATGCCGAGGCGCACCAGTGGGTTCTCGTCCACCGTTTCCGGCGCTACCAGTTGACGTGGCGGGCCAAAGAGTAAAGCGGCGATGCTGGTGCCCACCGTGGCGGCGGCGGCGGTCACAAGCGCAGATCCTCCCCAGGACGCGAGAAACGCCAGCGGGCCATCAACTTGGCCCCATCCCAGGCGGACCCACGAAAAGCCGCCGAAGGGGGCCGAGGATCGCAAAAGCTCAATGGCCAGGTAGAAGAGCGGGAAGATGATATAGCCCAGGCGCATGCGGGCGATGAACACGCCAAACACGCCAAGAAGCAGGGCATAAAGGCTAAGCCAGAATGCCAGTGCGCCGTATGGGAAGGCGCCAACCAATTCCCCGATCCACGGCAGCAGCAGCAAGTAGGCCACCATGGAGTGAACAAACCCTATGAGCGCACCGGACTTGGCGCTCACAAAGTTGCCGCGCCACGGCATCAGCGAAACAAAAATTACGGTGATGCCAACGATGCCAAGAGGCCAGTAGCCGTGGGGCTCAAAGGAGTAATAGACTCCAGCGCCGCCGAGGCCGGCTAGCAGGAGGCGAAGCAAAAGTAACACTACTAATTACTATCACTTCTTTGGCGTGGTGACGGCACCGAAACCACATGCTTAGTTGTCTTTGCCCGAGGAGTCATCCTTTGCTGAGCCGTCTGAACCACCAGACTTGCCAAAGTCCTCTGGGTTCAGGGATTCAGTCCAGCTGCGGATTTCTTCTTCATCAATGACTTCATGGTTTTCTGGCTTATTACCGGCAGCGGGACCATGAGCAGCGCTACCCTGTCCTCCAGCGCTTGGATGCTGCGCAGCACCTTGACCAAAGCCAGCCGCTGGATTGCCGAATCCACCAAAGCCGCCGAAGTTTCCGTAGCTTTCGTGCTGCCCGGACATTGGGGAGGCATCATAAAAGCGCACGCCCATGTTCTCAACTGACTTGAAAAGTTTGACCGAAAGCATGTTGCGCAGCAATGCACGGGTTGGCGGCAGGATCAGGAAGATGCCGATAAAGGTGGTGATAAAGCCTGGCAGGGACAAGAACACGCCACCAGCAAGGGTGAGGCCAACATTGCCCGCGGTACGGCCGGGGGTTGCGTCTTCCATGATGACGGAACCATCTTCGGTGCGTTTGGTCTTGCCGCTCATGATGCGGCGGACTTCCAGGCTTGCAATGGTCATGCCAAAGAGCATGGTGGCAAGCAGCAACAGCAGGGTCCATCCCAGACCAATGAGCTGCGCGAGGCCTACAAAGGCCAAGCCTTCGAGGACGAGGTATACGAATAGGACAAGCATGAACGGCATAATGTTGACCATCCTACAAGCTTGGGCGTGATACGACATGTGTACATGCTGTGTATTTGTCACAAGGTAGTAGAATCTGGCGCATGCCACGACCAATTCTTTCCGCGCAGTCAGATTCCACCGTATTGAGCTTGTTCCCCGCGGGCGGAATCACTAGGTCGCAGGATTGGCTAGAAATCGCGGATGCCTCGCGTCAGCTTGCAGATTCCAACATCTATCTCACCTCGCACAGCTCGCTGGAGCTGCGCAACATTGCCGATGGAGACGCTGTCATTGAGCGTTTGGCCACCACTACTCTGCACACGTCGCCGTGCCGCGTGGTGGCGTCCCCCTTGAACTCGCGTGCGCGTGAGCTTGCCCGCTTGATTGGTGAGGCAGCGCCAGAGTCGACCAAGGACAACATCGTGGTCGGAGTTGATTCCGGGGATGGGCTCATTGCCAGCCATCATCCGCACGTGTGCGTGACGTTGATTGAAAACACCACAGAAGTTCGCGTGAGGGTTTTAGAACATGAGTTTCGCACGGACATTGGTGAGGCACCTAGTGCGGTGGCAGAGATCCTGCAATATTTGGACGCCAACAAGTCCGCAGAGGCACAGCTTGCCGATGCAGAGCTTATCGATGCTCCGTTGAAGAACTCCCAGCTTCCCATCGGTTGGTTGGCTGATCATATGCCAAGCGGCCGCGTGGAACTGGGCGTTGGCCTTTTTGACGGCGTGATGAGTGCCGAGATCGCCGAGATACTAGGAAAGATGGAAGTGCCAGTGACAATTACCCCGTGGAAGGGGCTTGTCCTGCACGATCTTTCCGAAGGCGATGCCGACGCGGTGGTCCGAGTACTTGCACCACGCGGGCTCATCTTCGATGTGAATTCGCCGTTCCTCTAAGGAAGTTGCATCGCGGTAGGTGGTTGCAAACACCTACCGCGGCATGCGCCGCCAGATTGGTCGTGGCACAAGGCGCATGATGAAAGCCAGAACAGCAAGCTGGCGTGGAATCCACAGCGTGATGCTGCGGTACTTCTTGCCGGATCCGGACTTGTTCTGCTTGTGAATCTCTGAGGCGATGGAGTCCGCAACAATCTCAGGGGTGACTGACATTGGTGCAGGCTCCATGCCGGTGGTCATTGAACCGATGACAAAGCCAGGACGAGCGGTGATGAGCGCCAAATTCTTAGATTTATCCAAGGTCAGCTTGTCGGCGAGTCCCTGACAGAAAGCATCCAGGCCCGCCTTTGTGGAGCCGTAGACATAGTTTGCGCGCCGGGCACGCCAGCCAGCAATCGAGGAAAAGGCGATGATGTGGCCGGAGGACATGACATCGGCAAGCACTGTGAGCATCGATACCTGGGCGAGGTAGTCCACCGTTGCGATGTCTACCGCATGGCTTTCATCGCGCTCGGCTCTCTCCTGCTCACCCAAGATGCCGAAAGCCACCACGGCGCAGGAAATCGGACCTACCTTGTGCTGCACCGATTCAATCTTCTCCCGGTGTGAGGCGATATCCGTGGCGTCGAAGTCGAGAAACTCCACCTGTGGGCACCCGAGATCCTTTAGCTCTGCGGTGAGCCCCTCAAGTCCATGATTCCCGCGCGCTGCGAGAACAACTGGGCGGCCTGGACATAGCCGGCGTGCTAGCTCGCCGCCGATGTCGCTGCGGCCACCCAGAAACAGGACGGCGCCTGGTTGAGCTTCGGGTTTAGCGGAGACCACGTGGACCCTGGTTCAGGGATTCAATGCCGTCTGCTGTGGTGGTGACGATGTCCTCGATGCGCATGCCCCACTTGCCTGGCATGTAGATGCCTGGCTCGATGGAAAAGGCCATACTCTCGCGGATTACTAGGTCATTACCAGCGATGATGAATGGCTCTTCGTGCCCACTCAAGCCAATGCCGTGGCCTAGGCGGTGGGTGAAGTATGCCCCGTACCCAGCCTCTGTGATTGGGGTACGTGAGGACGCGTCAATCTCTTGTGCCGTGCGACCTGGCTTCGAGAACTCCAGCGACGCCTTCTGCGCGGCTTGTAGCACCTCATAAGCCTTGAGGAAGTCTTCCGGCGCCTGGGAAATATCGCCACCTGCAACATAAGTGCGGGTGCAGTCGGAGTGGTATCCGGTTTCCAGGGTGCCTCCGATATCCACGACCACTGGGTCGCCTGCATTGATGACGCGATCAGAGAAGCTGTGGTGCGGATTAGCACCATTTTCCATGGAACCGACAATGACGAAGTCGACGCTGACGTGCTCGTCCAAGATCATTGCAGTGAGGTCTTCTGCGACCTCACGCTCAGTACGGCCCGGCTGCAACAAGTCAGGAACCTTCGCGTGGACGCGGTCAATAGCCTGCGCTGCCTTGCGCAGCTCTTCGATTTCCGCTTCATCCTTGGAAGAAAACAGCTCGGCCAAGGCGGTATTCGCCAAAACCCACTGGGCATCAACCAAACCCTGCAGCTGGAACAAGTGGTCTGCAGTCAGCGCAGCAGTCGCCGCAACCGTTGCAGCATCCTGGCCGATGGCTTTGGCAACCTGGCCGTAGATATCATCGCCATCATTCCAGCCGTGGACCTCAACATCCAAGTTCGGCACTGGCGAGAGATTCAGATCCAAAATATCGGTACCTGGTGCGAACAGCTGCGGCTTGCCTTCTGCTGGAATGATGAGCGCGGTCAAACGCTCATGGGAAGACAGCGTTGAGCCGGTGAGATAAAAGAAGTCCTCACCGGTAGCAACCACCACGGCATCTATGCCAGCGGACCTGGTGATTTCCTGCGCGCGGCGCAGGCGCTGGTCGTAAACTTCAGGGGAAAAGACAGTTAATGAACTCATGTCTGCCATGATAACCCCGTTAATATTCACGCCTCTCTTCCGCCCGGGTTGTCTAAGGTGGGCGGTGTGGTTTTAGAAACATGGCTAGACTCCCCAAGCATTGACCTGCACGGGCAAACTATAAGAATCTCCAACGGCCGCAGGTACTGCTCAGGAATGCTGATTGCGCCCGACTTAGAGGCAACCGAAGAGAAAATATCCACCTCGCTGGTACTCACCTGCGCCCACTTCTTTCGCACCGCACCCATTGGTGCCTTCTACGTCCGAGGAAGAGGGCTTAACCGCAAGCTGCAGGCTGTTCGCACCATCGACGGCACAGATATTGCCATCGCACTGCTACAACGCCCAGCCCCGGCCCGTGAGCTGCTCGGCGTGGGCACACAGTCCTTATCCCCAGGGATGAAGACAGCCACACTCGGATATGGCGGTAACAGCAAATATGCCATCGAAAAGCATGGCACTGTGCTGCTGCCCTTACCAATCTCCTACTCCCGAGGATTTGAAACCCGCGTGCGTCCCGCCGCCATTCAAATAAATACTCCCAAAGCAATCAAAGGCGACTCCGGCGGCGCCGTTCTCTCCATGCGCGACGGCGACACACAACCGACTATCAATGCCGTGCAATCCCTAGTGCTTGACCCACTCGGCATCAACCTAGGACTGGCGACCGTTGCGCAAACCTCCACGCACAAAAAGTCCCTGTACCGCGCGGCACAGGGACTGATAGCAATGCAGGAATGAACTAAGAAACTTAAGCTCCGATAGCAACCACACCGCGCTGGATGGCATCCACCGCGCGCCGGGCATTGGCTTTGAGCTCATCGGTATAAGCGGTCTTTGCCACCTGCTGCAGCAAGTCAACTGCCTGACGGCAATGGCGAACAAAGTCACCAGGTGTTAGATCCGCACCGGATTCAGCGGCTGCGGACATGCAGTAGCCCAGCGGTGCGCCCGCTGCCCACTGATGAAGGGCCAGTGAGAATCCTGGCTCTGGCTGGCGTGTGAGCGGCAATTTGTGCAGCTGCTCATCTGCGGTCAGCTCAGTGTAGATGCGCAGGGTGGCGTTCATAGCCTCAGCCATGCGATCTGTCGCCGCTTCTGGTGAGCCTGAGGTCTCCTTGCGGTTCTCAAACGAACACATGGAAACCACGCCTGCCAGTTCAGCCGGATCCAGGTCATCCCACACACCGCGTTTGAGGCACTGGGCCACCAGAAGGTCGCACTCATTATGAATCAAGGCCAAGCGCTGGCCTTCATCAGTAATGACCGGAGTGCGATCTTCGCCCAAGCCCTCAAACTCGACGTAGTCCATCTGCGCCAACAAGTCGACAATGCGCTCAAAAGTCTTGCCCAAAGTATCAGTTGCGCGCTCAACCGTGTTGGTCAGACGCTTCAAATCCCGCTCGCGGCGTGCCAGCTTCTGAGCCAGACCAGCAAGTTGCTCACGGTCTGTCGCCGGCCATTCGTGGACAGGATGCAGGCGGATAGCGTCACGCAGGACCCCAACCTGCGGGTTGGGGCGTGAACGGGGCTTCATCTTCATGCGCTTTGGGCGGTCAAAGTGCTGACGGCGGAATTGGTCCTGCACGAACTTGGCATTGCGGCGCGGACTCTTTTGCACCGAACGCGGGAGCTTCATGTGCCCAATGACAATCGGTGGGTTCTCAATGCCACTGGCATCAATACGCCCGGACCAACCGGTCTCCGTAGTAATCCACGGACGAGGATCGGTGGTTTGATTAGCCGGGGTAGCCACAACCGCCAGGGTTGGGTGCTTCTTCCCCGCCAGTGCAATAACATCACCGATCTGCAGCTTGCCCAAAATCTTGACTACTTCCTTGGAGCGCTCATGTGTCTTTGACTCGACGGACTTACGCTCTTCTTCAGTCAGTTCGCGGCGCAGATCGATGTAGTTGAGCAGCATATCCACAGCGTCATCATCGTCCGGTGCCGGCGGTGCAAGCATCTCAATGAGCTGATTCAATTGCGCACGCAGGTCCCTCACGCGGTGTTCTGCACGCTCGATCTCGCGCGTCTCTTCCACGACTGAGCCATCGGCCTGGAACTGCGCGAATGACTTCTCCAGCAAACGCAGCGAGTCTTGGTAACCCAGCATGCCGAGCAAGTTGATGGCCATGTTGTAGCCCGGCTCGAAGGTTGAAATCAAAGGATAGGTACGCGTTGAAGCAAGGCCTGCAACTTGACGTGGGTCCATCGCTGGCGCCCACATGACCACTGCATTACCAATGGTGTCGATGCCACGACGGCCTGCCCGGCCGGTGAGCTGTGTGTACTGTCCCGGCGTGAGGTCTACATGAGCTTCGCCGTTGAACTTGATGAGTTTTTCCAGCACGACGGTGCGCGCCGGCATGTTGATTCCTAGCGCCAAAGTCTCAGTGGCGAATACTGCACGAACTAAGCCCTTGACAAAGAGGTCTTCCACAATGTGGCGAAACGCCGGCAGCATGCCCGCGTGGTGTGCTGCGAATCCGCGTGACAGCGCTTGGCGCCATTGCCGAAAGTTAAGAACCTGCAAGTCTTCTTCCGGGATTCCTTCTACGCCGGCATCAACGATTGCCTTGATTTCCTCGGCGTCTTCAGGCGTGGTCAACGACATACGCGAACGCAGGCATTGGTACAGCGCGCCTTCACAACCGGCACGGGAGAAGATAAAGGTAATTGCCGGGAGCATGTTTTGTCCCTGCAGAATCTGCAAAACCTCCGGACGACCTAGTGGGCGGTACCGATCCTGCGGGCGTGGCGCGCCTGAGCGACCGCCATGGCCGTGTCCTCGACCATCTTTGTCATCACGGCCGTCGCGACCGTCTCTTCCCTGCTGACGAGCACGAGCACGAAAGCCTTTGCCCGCCTTGTAGTCATCGCGACCTTCTTCACTGGAACCCGATTCCAAACGCGCGATACGTCGCGCCAATTCAGAATTGACCTGGCCACCGGAGCCCGGTTCAAACATCGGGAAAATCTTGCGGCCAAGCAGCATCCACTGATCCAATGGGACCGGGCGGTGTTCTGAAACAATGATCCTGGTATCTCCACGAACCGTGGACAACCAGTCACCGAATTCCTCCGAGTTGGACACGGTTGCTGACAAGCCAATAATCGAAACCGATTCATCCAGGTTGAGGATGACCTCTTCCCACACAGCACCACGAGAAGCATCTGCAAGGAAGTGGATCTCATCCATCACCACGTGGGTTAGTCGATGCAGCGCAGTCGAGTCTGCGTAAATCATGTTGCGCAGGACTTCAGTGGTCATCACGACGATTTCTGCGTTGCCGTTGATGGAAACATCACCGGTCAAAAGCCCAACTGCCCGCTCACCGTGCTCGGCAACAAGGTCATGGTACTTCTGGTTGCTTAGTGCCTTAATCGGTGTGGTGTAAAAGCACTTTGTGCCTTGTGAGAGCGCGAGGGACACAGCAAACTCGCCGACGATGGTCTTACCTGCACCGGTTGGTGCGCAGACAAGGACGCCGTGGCCTTCTTCTACAGCCTCGCAGCCCGCAACCTGGAAGTCATCCAGGGGATGTGACAATGATGCTCGGAATTCCTCAAGATGCGGGTGATTCATAGTTGCCAACACTACCCGCTACCAGCAGGTAGTGCGAACGAGAAAGCTCCATGTCCACGAAGGAGAACATGGAGCTTAAATCAACTATTAAAGGACATCATCAAATGGATTCGCACCATTGGAAGGTCGGTTTTGTTGACCCTGACCAGGATGGGTGGTGACGCCATTTCCCTGGCTATGGTTTGGGCCATAGCCTTGCGGATTCTGTGGCGGTTGAGCACCAAAGTTGTGCTGGGCTGGTGGCTGCTGCTGGTAGGAGAATCCATTGTTGATCGGAGCAGCCGGCTCGATTGGACCGGCCGGTGCAACCCCGCCTTCCGCACCAATAGCTGAAGCAGGACCAATAGGGCCGGATGACTCTTCATCATCGAGCTCCAACCATTCTGGACGCTCTCGGCCACGGCGTTTGTCGTTGTAACGGCAGAACTGGAACGCTAGCTCCACCAGAACAGCGATGGCGCTAGCCAGAATCACCATGGAGATTGGGTCACCGCCAGGAGTCATGAAGGCTGCGAAAATCATAATGCCGACGATGATGATGCGACGCTTGTCTTTAACATGGCGGTATTCGAGGATTCCGACGATATTGAGCATCACCAGAATGAGCGGGACCTCAAAGCTGACGCCAAAGATAACGAGCAATGCCAGCAGGAAGTTGTAGTATTCATTACCGGTCAGCGCGGTGATCTGGAACTCATCACCCATGCTGATGAGGAACTCAAGACCGAAGGCAACGATGTAGTAAGCAAGCAGTGCGCCCGCTACAAACAAGGTCACCGCGAGCGTTACGAATACGACGGTGCCGCGCTTTTCATTCTTGTGCAGACCAGGAGTGATGTAGCCCCAGATTTGGTACAGCCAGATTGGCGATGACAGAACGACGCCGGCAAGTGCACCAACCTTCAACCGCAGAATGAACATCTCAAATGGCTGCGTTGCCAGCAAGCGGCACTCACCATCTTGCGTGAATACAGCGCGCTGCTCTTCTGGCAAAGCACAATATGGACCACGGAGAATCTCACCCAACGGCGCTAAGCCGAACGGTGAAGACTGATACCAAATGAAGCCAAGAATTGTTCCGACGACGAGTGCCGCCAAGGAAACAATAATGCGCTGTCGAAGCTCTTGCAGGTGCTCAACCAGGGTCATTTCACCCGTGGTGTTAGCCTTCTTTGCCTGGCGCTTAGCTTGCGACTGCTTCAGGCGGTTAAGTGCTCCGCGCTTTTTGGCCTTCGCTGGTGAGTTGGACCCAGCGTTGTATGCGACGCTGCCCGAACTCTGTGGTGGCATGCCGTTCGCCATGATCTATTTATCCCCTACCCAAACTTGAACCACCTGGGCGGGAACCATCTGAATAATCTTGTCTAGATTCAGTTCCCACAATGGTGGATGATTTAAAGCCGGTACTTATTGCTGCGGCTGCTGAGGGTAGTTATTGCCCTGCTGGTTGTTACCAGGCTCGTAGTTACCGGAGTTGTAGTTGCCCTGATCTGGCTGCTGACCTGGGTAGTTCTGCTGGCCTGGCTGCTGTGGCCAGTTTTGCTGGCCCGGCTGCTGCATGCCCTGCTGAGGATCTACCCAGTTCTGCTGCTGTGGGTTAGCCTGCGGATTGCCCTGCTGAGGGTAGCCACCCTGGTTCTGGCCCCAGTTTTGCTGCTGCTGAGGGTAACCCTGTTGCGGGTTGCCATTCTGAGGAGCGTTCTGCTGTGGATTCTGGCGCGGCTGCATGTTGGGATCCTGCCAGAACTGATCCTTGTCATCGCCCTGGGTTAACTCAGCCTGAGGCTTGGAGTCCTCACGAGCCTTGGACTCATTGGTCATCTCAGTGACCTCGGACTTGAAGATACGCATGGAGCGACCAACAGAGCGTGCCAGATCCGGCAGCTTTCGGGCTCCGAACAGCAATACGATCACCACGATGATGAGGATGATTTCTACGGCACCTAGACCAGGCATGAACTAACTCCAAAGATTGGGCGCGTACCTACATTTTCAGGCACCCGCAGCCTTTTACTTACTTTCCAGTCGAGTATAACGAGCAATGGCCTGATTAGCGGTGTCCAAAATGGAGCTTCTAATATTTTCAGGGCTAATCACCTGGATTCTGTCAGCATTGCTCAGTGCGAAGCGAACGAACCAGGAATCTCTTCCAATTGGCATAGAACCCTCAATCCAGCCATTACGCGCGGTTTCAGACAAAGTGATGTCGTGATAATCCGCCATCCAGCTCGCAGATTCATGCAGAAATAGCGTTGCTCTTTGACTTGAGCTAAACCCAAATGGATCTGTGGGATCAATCTCAACCACTGCCGACTTGGGGGTGGCGTATTCTTCCAAGACCTCTACCCCGCGCATGCGGTCCAGCCGGAAGGTGCGGTGAGCATCTCGATCCTCGGCCCAGGCGCTGAGATAAAGCTCGGAATCGGCGAGGAAAACTCGAACCGGGTCAACGGTTCGGGTGGAAGACTCATTGGTGCCCGGCGACCAATAATCGAAGCGCACCTTCTTATTCGTGTTCACCGCCGTGGCAAGCGCGGCCTGAATCTTCGATTCTTCCGGTGGCGTGGTGGCTAGTGAGTCATAGATTCCCTCGGTCTTGGTATCCATGATGCCGCGAATCTTGTTCGCAGCGGACTGGACTGCCTGAGGATCAATCAGCCCGGGCATTGACTCCAGCGATTCAAGCGCTAACAACAGCGCACTCGCCTCTGTTGGAGTTAGGCGCAGTGCCTTATCCATTCCTTGGCTATCAATGATGTTGACCTTGCGGAAATCCCACGACAAGTCGATGAGATCCTCAGTATTTTGGGTAGCACCCGAGACGAACAGCGTATTGAGCGCTGCTGCTAGTTCTTCATGCGTCATGTCCAAATCAGTCGCGGCTTCCATCATGGACTTATTTGGATGGCGGCGGAAATATGGAATCACGTTGGCAATCCGAACCAAACGGTGAATGCGCGGGCCCATGGTGGAGACATTATGTGCGGAATTCTGCGCTGGCTCTTCGGCGACCTCATCGTGACGCCACTTAGTCAACTCGCCGGACAGATCCACCAGGTCTTCATCTAATGCCTTTTCGGCCAGCTCAACAATTTGCGTGCGAATCTCATCGGGCTCTAAAACTTCAGCGGAGTCGGCGTAGGACAAAGCCGTGCGCACCAGCCAATCCATTGAAGCCTTTTCAAAGAAGAAGGTTCCATCGCCATTGTCCTGGGCCTCTTCAATGAGCTCATAAGCTTTATCTGCATCCACGCGCAGCGTCGCTGCGGTCTGGCTGCGCAGCAAAGCGTCATTGACCAGTGTTTGCAAAGACTCTTGCACTGGTGGATGCGTTGCTTTCTCGTCACGCGCCTTGACCGATGCCACGCGCAATATGCGAAATACTCGGGGCGCACCCTTGCCCACATCGAAGCCCACCAGATATACGCGGTTGTGGTGCGTGACCAATCCCCACGGATCCATGAGACGGCGTTCCGCCGGCACGCCTGGCTGACGCTTGTACTCAAAAGACATCCGCAGACCATTGCGAATAATGGTGTTGATATCGCGAATGACGACGGGCTGCACCAGCGTCATATCGGAGACTGCTGTGTGAACAGGAATCACCTGCTTGGAACGCGTTGCGCCAGAAGCAGCAAGCTTGGTCCAGCCTGACTGCGAGAAGTCTCCAAGACCACCGGTGTTTCCAAAGCCTGCGGCCACACTCAACGCCATGACTTCTTCCGGTGTGAACTCCATATCCGGAAGCGCATACTGCTCAAGCAAAAGCTGGTAGTGCGTGTGGCCTGAGGCATCACGCGAGTGCGAAATTGGAATACCCGCGTGACGCAACACCTGAATATCGCGGCGTAGCGCCTTATCAAATGCCTCGTCCGACTTGTCCTTGTAGTCGTGCACGCTTTTGCGGATCCACTCCGAAGTGCGGGAAGCATTTCCACCGCTGTTTGCAGCACCGAGTAAAGCAAGGTACAAGCTGATGTGCCGGCCTAGTGCGACATATTCTTGTCCGGCATTGCCTTTTATCGGCTTATCAGCTGACCCAATTCCCATTCTGCGTGACCTTTCGGCTCGTTAATGTCAATGCCACTAACTATTTATCGCGATTATGTTCCATGATGTAGTCTATCAACCCAGCTAGGCGTTCATCTTCGGAAATGAAAGGATCTGAAAACTCTTCCATATTCGGCTCGGGGCGATTGACTTTTAGTCTGGTCCAATCCACGGTGAAATCGGCACCGTACTTGCGGGCCTGACTGAGGAATTCTCCGCGCAGTTTTGCGCGGGTGGTTTGTGGAGCAACATCGATGCTGTCCGCAATGGATTCATCAGTGGTCCACCGGGAGATGAGTCCCTTGCGCATCAATACATTATAAAGTCCCCGACCAGGACGGATATCGTGATAGGTCAAGTCGATCTGAGCAAGCTTGGGATGTGCCCAGTCAGAGTCCAATCGGTCGCGGTACTTCTCCAGCAAGTCGCGTTTAATAACCCAATCAATCTCCGTGCTAACTGAAGAGAAATCCTGGGTCCGAATGGCTTCCAAGGTGCGCTTCCACAAGTCAATGACTCGTGCGAGCTCAACCGTTGGAGTGCCCTCATCTGGGCGGTGCTCCAGCCACTTCTCAGCGCGCTCACACAGCACCTGCTGGATTTCTAACGCAGTCATTGTGGAGCCAGAATCAGCATCACTGACGAGCTTGATTGGCGTCTGACCAGTTAGATCCGTGGAGATGTCGCGGATATGCGCGATCGGATCTTCGACTTCGAGATTTGGGAGATCAAACTCGGCCTCTATCATCTCCAACATGAGCTGGGTGGACCCCACCTTGAGTGCAAAGGTTGGCTCCGCCATGTTGGAGTCACCAACGATGACATGCATGCGTCTAAAACGCGAGGAATCACCATGCGGTTCATCACGGGTATTAATGATGGGCCGTGAGCGAGTGGTTGCAGAAGACACTCCCTCCCACACCTGATCCGCGCGCTGAGAGAGCACGAAACGTGCTGGTGAATTCGCCTTTTGTGGCGCCACCATGCCAGCGCCGCAAATCAGTTGGCGGGTAATCATAAATGGCATCAGCTTGCGGGAAATATCCCGCAGCACCATGTGCCTCGAAATCAGATAGTTCTCATGGCAACCATAGGAATTGCCCTGGCTATCAACGTTGTTCTTAAACAGAATCAGAGATTTGGCCAACCCCATATCCTGCAGGGTTTTCTCAGCACCAACCGCGAGCTCATTAACAATGGCATCACCCGCACGCTCATAATTGAGCAACTGCGTCAGGCTGTCACACTCCCCTGTCGCAACCTCGGGGTGAGAACCCACATCAAGATAAAGACGCGACGCGTTCTCGGTGAAAATGTTCGTCGCTTGGTGTTTGTCCACAACAGGGCGGAAAAGTTCTCGCGCGACCTCATCAGGGGTGAGCCGACGCTGGCTTGGCTCAGATACAGCGGTGATGCCATATTCGGTTTCTATGCCCATGATGCGACGGGCATAGACCGGCGATTGTGGTCTCTGAAAATTCATGAGGTCTTACTGGCCGCCCTTTTGGACGTAGGACTTCACAAACTCCTCTGCATTGGACTCCAACAAACCGTCGATCTCATCCAGCAAGTCATCTGTACCAGTGGTGTTAATTTGCACCTGGCCGGAAGCCTGAGCGTCATCATCGCCCGCATTATCCCCTGAGCCGGAGCCATGGACCTGTGATTGCTTATTAGACATAATTTTCTCCTTAACTCATGCTCTTAATGTCGTACTCTAATTGCTTTACTGGTGCGCTGTATACCGATTCCCTGCTCTTCTAGGCCCTTGATTAACGTGGCCACAGAGCTGGCGGAATCAATGAGCTCCCCGACGGCTGACTGTGTAAAGCCTTCCACGTCATCAATGCGAACGTGGGCTAGGTGCGCTGTAGTATCAACGCCCTTGGTGATTTGATGTTCCCGCAAAGAAACCATCTGCCAGTTCGTGGCTATCACATCTTGCCCAAATTTCTCTGTCACGCGACCACGGAAATATGCACGGGAATCCGCCGGCGGCGTGATGGCTGCAGCATCAATGTCTTCCTGGCTGACCAACGTGCGCATCTGCCCCTTGCGAATCAGCGCGTGATACAGCGACTTGGCGGGATCGATGTCTGTGTATTGAAGATCAATCAAGGCTAGCTTCGGATTATCAAGGGCCGCACCGCGGTCAATAAAGCCCTTGATCAGGCGATATTTTGCCACCCAATCCAACAGATGTGCTGCGGACAAGGGATCATCGGCAAGCAATGCGACAACCTCGTCCCACGCATCCATCACCTTGGTGTCGGCCTCTGAAGCTGCTGTGATGCGCTCGCGGTAGATGGCAAGGACCTCTAGTGCAGTTAACTTTCGGCCATCTTTAAGCTGAACCTGATGGCTAAGACTAAGGTCACGGCTAATATTCTTAATCTCTTGGATAGGGTTGGCAAGCTTCAGATCGCTGAAGTCAACGCCTCGCTCAATAGCATCCAACACCATGGAAGTCATACCCAGCTTGAGCAGATTGGAAGTCTGCGACATATTCGCATCACCGACGATGACATGCAACCTTCCCCACTTATCTGCATCCGCATGCGGCTCATCGCGAGTATTGATAATGCCGCGGTTCAGCGTGGTCTCCAGCGTGATTTCTTGCTCCATGTAGTCCGCACGCTGCGAAATCTGGAAACCTGGCGTGGAACCATCCTGATCCAGGCCCACGCGACCGGCACCGGTGACCACAATGCGGCACACGAAAAATGGAATGAGAGCCTGTGCAAGCACCTCAAAGTCCGTGTCCCGGGAATACTGATAGTTCTCATGGGAGCCATAGGAAGCGCCCTTGCCGTCAACGTTGTTTTTGTACAACTTCAACGGCGGGCACGGCTCATTATTGGCCAGGACTGACTTGCCTTGCTCAGTCAAACCTGCCACTGCTGCGGCTGCATCCAGCATGACTTTATCGCCGGCCGCGTCATAGACCATGGCGTCCCATGCATTAGAGCACTCCGGGGAGGAATACTCCGGGTGCGCGTGGTCAACATAGAAACGTGCGCCCGCCGGGGTGACCACATTGGCAACACCAATGGCGTTGGGATCCACCACGGGCGCCGTGCTGTAGCGTTTGAGATCAAACCCACGCATATCGCGCAGCGGATGCTCCTCAGTAAAATCCCAGCGTGAACGCGCCTTGGTGAACATCGCGGCATAAGCAACCACGGCGTGGGTGGACGTAATAATGGGTGAAAGCTCAGGCCACTCCGGGGTGGAAATGCCGTATTCGGTCTCAGTGCCTAGGAAACGTGCCATGAGGGGCTCCTAAAGCCTAGAAATTCAATGCGATCAATGTGCTGGCCTTGATTCAGCGTTCCGCCCGAACCACCGTCAATGGTCTTGACCCATTCTTCAGCATTGGTAGACGTTGGCAGATGTTCACTTTCTGCTTGCTCCGCGGCAATAGCCAGAGACAGGTGCGAGCGGTTAATACCCTTAGGAGTTTCTGGATTCTGCAGTGAATCCTTGATGGCCAGTTTCTTTGCGCGGGCCATGATGTTGGCAATCATCGCGCCGGATACGAAGTCGCGGTAGTGCAGCAAACGATCTGAGCCATCATCAAAGTGGACGCGGACAAAGGGACGCTCACCGAAGAGCTCATCTGTTGCGAACTCGATGAGATCCTGGCGCTTGCCCTGGTGTGGGATATCTTCTGGGAAGTGCGAGTCAAAGATATCCTTTGCCCCCTGCTTGTTGGGGCGGTTGACGCGCACCTTGATGTCCAGGCGCCCTGGGCGCATAATCGCCGGGTCAATGAGCTCATCACGGTTAGTGGCGCCGATGATGATGACGTTGTCTAGCTTTTCCACGCCATCAAGCTCAGTCAACAGCTGTGGCACCACGGTGGTTTCCATATCGGAAGAAACGCCAGAACCACGCGTACGGAAGATCGATTCCATCTCATCGAAGAAGATAATGACTGGACGGTTCGGGGAAATGGCCGCGAGCTCACGTGCACGCTCAAAAATCAGACGGATGCGGCGCTCAGTCTCACCAACATACTTGTTCAGCAGCTCTGGGCCTTTGACGTTGAGGAAGTAAGAGGAGCTGTCCTCCCCCATTTGCTGCGCCAAGGAATTAGCCACGGCCTTAGCAATCAAAGTCTTGCCGCAGCCCGGAGGGCCATAGAGCAGGACACCTTTGGGCGGGCTCAGCGCATAATCACGGTAGAGCTCCGGGTGCAGGAACGGCAGTTCCACCGAGTCCCGGATCTGCGAGATCTGGGCATCGAGGCCGCCAATATCTTCAAAGGTAACATTGGGCACTTCTTCGAGCTGCAGCTGTGAGACTTCCGTCTTGTGCACATGCTCCAAGATGATGCCCGCGCGGGTATCTAGCAAAACGCTATCGCCGGAGCGCACGCTATCCCGCAGGCGTTCAGCGATGATCGCGATGGATTCTTCATTGTTTCCGCCCAGAACCACAGCACGATCTGTGCCAATACGTTCTGTAATGGTGGCAAGCCCGCCATCACGTGGAAAACCGCAGCCTTCCACCACAACGACGCCCTCACCCAGGCGCACCAATTGGCCGACTTCTAAGGAACCCGGCTCAATCTGCGGCGAAATTTTCAACCGCATGGGCCGGTTATTGGTATAAACCTCTGCATCACGACGCGAGTCTTGCGGGCGCCCCGAATAACCTAAGAAGATGCCATAGGTCGATGCTGGTTCTGCTAAATCATTAACGTCAGCAGCTAGTTGCTGCAGTTTGTTCCGAGAATCCTGCAACAACGAGGCAAGTGAAGAATTGCGTTCAGCAAGCTTGCGCACCTGAACGCGCAACTCACTCGCGTTATGCGCGTCTAAACTGTTGCCTTGTGCTCCGGTGGATTGTGACATGTGTCCACCTTAGCGCTTAAAGTAACGCTTGCGTTCTAAACCCACGGCTTAAACCTTAGGCAAAGCTTACCGAAGAGTATCCGCAGGTCAGTATATGTGACCTGGGCGACAATATACGGTGGGTGGGTACATTTAGGGGTGAGTAATTAACGCCGCGCCTTGCGCTTAACCACGGGCGGGGTGACGCCATCGGCCAGTCGGCGGGTCCAAATGAGGAAAGCCGTGTGCGCATTCATGCGGTGCTCAGGGCGCGTAGCAAGTCCCTCAACCTTCCACTCACGCACCAAAGACTCCCATGCGCGTGGTTCGGTGAAGCACTTGAGTTCACGGATACCTTCCATGACCTTCATCAGCTGTGGCACGGTTGCCACATAAGTCATGAATACGCCACCTGGGATGAGCAGGTCGCGCACGGTTTCCAGGTGTTCCCATGGCTCCAGCATGTCCAAGATGATGCGGTCTACTGGGCCGCCCAGGTCTTCCTTCTTCACATCCGCCAAATCACCCAGGCGTGGTGACCACCATTCAGGTTTGGTGCCGAAGTACTCTTCAACATTGTTCTCGGCGAACTCCAAGTGGTCCTCGCGGACCTCATAGGAAAAGACGTGGCCCTCTGAACCCACGGCACGCAGAAGGGTCATTGACAGCGCGCCCGAACCCGCGCCGGCTTCCAGCACGCGGGCGCCCATGAAAATATCGCCCTCGACCAGGATCTGCGCCGAGTCCTTTGGGTAGATCACGGCAGCGCCACGAGGCATGGACAGAACGTGGTCCACCATGAGGTGGCGGAACAAGAGGAAATCAGAACCCAAGGTGGATGTGACTACAGAGCCTTCATCCATGCCCACAATCTGGGAGTGCTCAATGATGCCGCGGTGCGAGTGAAACTTCACGCCCTCTTCCAGAACCAAGGTGTAGTGACGGCGCTTTGCATCCGTAAGCTGCACGCGGTCACCGTACTGAAATGGACCGGAATAAGGCATGTGTGTTTCTCCTCTTAAACCAACAAAGGTGGTCAATTATTGGGCTTGTTAACCCACCAAGTATGCCTCAAGAGCGTCGATCATCCATAGTTGGTCTTGAACGCCCACCAATTCACGCGCGGAGTGCATGGACATCAGAGGCACGCCGACGTCTACGGTGTCAATGCCCAGACGCGTAGCGGTGATCGGACCAATCGTGGAACCACATGGCACAGCGTTATTTCCCACAAAGCGCTGGAACGGCACGTTTGCCCGCTCACATGCGGATTCCCAGAGCTGAATGGAGGTGGCATCGGAAGCATAGCGTTGATTCGCGTTAATCTTAGTCACCGGGCCTTGACCAATAAGCGGATGATGTGTCGGGTCATGCTTGCCGGCATAGTTGGGGTGCACGCTGTGCGCCGCGTCCACTGAGATACAGGAAGACTGCGCGTACATCTGCCGGCGGCCCTCATCATCTTTGCCCAGGGCGGATGCCGTGCGCGTGAGAACATCTTCCAGAATTGGGCCGGCCGCACCATAGCGCGATGAAGAGCCCACTTCTTCATGGTCAAAAGCAGACATGACCAAAACGTCCCCACCGGAGTAATCGGCGGCGGCTGCGATCATCGCCTGCATGCTTGCCCACACGGAGGTTAAATTATCCATGCGTCCAGCAGCTAAGAGCTTATGTCCTGCACCGAAGACTTCCCCGCGCTGCGAATCCACCGTGACCAGGTTAAAAGACGCAATGTCATAGGCTGAGACTTCCAGGATGTCAGCTAAAACCTGCGCGAAACTCACACCATCAGAGTCCAAAGCCATGATGGGCTGGACGTGAACCTGGCGGTCTGGTTCGAAGTTCTTCTCCCTGTGCAAGTGGATTGCCAAGTTAGGGATACGCACTAAAGCGCCGGTATCCACCAAACGACGCGTGCCATCTTTCAGAACCACTTGGCCAGCCAGCTTGAGCTCACGGTCAAACCAGGTGTGGATGATGGGTCCGCCATAGACTTCAACGGCCAACTGGGACCATCCGGTGTTGTGAAAATCTGGAGTTGGTTTAACCATAAAGCCAGGTGAATCCGTATGCGAGCCAATGATTCTGAAGCTCCCAGTGACATTTTCTGGCACAAACCATGCCATCACTGCCCCGCCGCGCACCATGACGTGTCCACCGGGATTAGTTGGCCACTGCGCGGTTTCATCCACGCGGTTGAAGCCGGCTTCTTCGAGGCGCCCAGCTACAGTTTCGGCAGCGTGATAAGAGCTGGGTGATTGAGCAATGAATTCAATAAAGTCTTCAATGGTATTTTCCATACCCTCCACTGTGCCACTTCTTTGACAGCGTTAAGCTTGAAACACCATGAATTCTCCCCATACTTCTATCTCTAGCTCGATCCAGAATCCAACCGGAGACCCTGCCGCGTCCACTCCGCAATCCGCAGCCGCAGGTCCCAACGCAGGCACAGGCCATGGCCGCAAGCGCCGGCCCATTGCCTTGTCGCCGTCGCGCGCCAGTGACTATAACCAATGCCCGCTGCTGTATCGTCTGCGCGCCATTGATCGCCTTCCAGAGCCCAAGACCATTGCGCAGGTCAAAGGCACTTTGGTGCACGCGGCATTGGAAAAGACGCATGAGCTTCCCCGTGAGGAGCGTACTTACCCACGCGCGGTGAAGTTCCTCAAACCGGAGTGGGAGGACATGTGTGCCAAGGACGATGAGCTCATTGAGCTGGTGCCACCTGAGCAGACCATGAGCTTTCTGGTTGAGGCGCGTGATCTGGTCAAGGGCTATTTCCAGATGGAAAACCCGCAAGGCTTTGATGCCAAGGCAGTAGAAATGTACGTGGACACGATCTTGCCCAACAACGTGCCAGTCCGCGGGTTCATTGACCGCGTGGATGAAGCCCCGACGGGTGAAGTGCGCGTAGTGGATTATAAGACCGGTAAGAAGCCCAAGCCGCGGTATTCGCATGACGCTCAGTTCCAGATGCGCTTTTATGCCTTGGTCTATTGGCGTCTGCACGGCGTTATTCCAGCGCAGCTTCGATTGATGTACTTGAAGGTCTTTGACTCCATGTTCCTCACACCTTCGCGCGAAGAACTGGAGTATTTTGAGCGCGACTTGGGTGACTTGTGGGCCAAGATTGAGGGCGACGGCAAGCAGGGGATCTTCCGTCCGAAGAAGTCCAAGTTGTGCGGATGGTGCTCATTCCAGGATCTGTGCCCCGCTTTCGATGGCACCCCGCCGGAATATCCCGGGTGGCCAGGTTCGACCGCAGATTAGCTTGTCGATACTCCCCTGGCCCGAAAACATACTCCCCATCAGCTAAGAATCCGAAACTTCGGTCCAACTGATGGGGAGCTTTTCTATGTAGCCGTCCAAGGTCTAGAACAAGTCTGACCCAGAACAATCAGGGATTAGAACAGCCCGGAAATCTGTCCGTTGCCATCAACGTCGATGTTGTTGGCAGATGGGACCTTTGGAAGACCAGGCATGGTCATGACATCACCGGTGAGCACCACGATGAACCCGGCACCGGTGCGCGGAATGATCTCGCGCACGTGCAGGGTGTGGCCTTCAGGAGCGCCCAATGCCGTCGGGTCATCGGAGAAAGAGTACTGCGTCTTGGAGATGACCACAGGCATGGTGTCCCAGCCGTTGTCCTTGATGTACTTCAAGTCCTTCAGCGCACGCTTGGAGTATTGGATATCCTCAGCGCGGTAAATTTCCTGCGCGATGGTCTTGATGGAGGCTTCAACACCTTCAGACGGATCATAAAGCTGCTTGGACTCGCCATCGAGACTATCCAGTAGCTTCTGCGCTAGTTTCTCAGCACCGGCACCGCCGTGCGCGAAGACTTCAGCCTCTTCATAAGCAACCTCGAAATCCTCAGCCCACTGACGCATGAACTCACGCTCAGCGTCGGTATCAGTGTGGAAGAGATTCAATGCCACAACTGGTTTGATCCCGAACTTGCGGATATTTTCCACGTGGCGCTCAAGATTAGAAATGCCCTTCTTTAGCGCATCGATGTTTTCGGTCTGAAGGTCTTCCTGCGCGACACCACCGTTGTACTTTTGGGAGCGGATGGTGGCCACTACTACAGCGCCATCGACGTTGAGCTCGCCGAAGCGTGCCTTGATGTCAACGAACTTCTCACCGCCCAAGTCAGAACCGAAGCCAGCTTCGGTCAGAGCGATATCACCAAGGTTAAGAGCAGCCTTGGTTGCCAACAACGTGTTGCAGCCATGCGCAATATTGGCGAAAGGACCACCGTGGACAAAGGCTGGCGCACCACCCAAAGTCTGAACCAGGTTTGGGTTGAGCGCATCGCGCATCAAGGCTGTGAGAGCACCCGCTGCTTTCAGATCATTTGCCGTTACCGGCTTATCATCGAAGGTGTAGCCCACTGTGATGGCGCCAAGGCGTCGCTTTAGGTTGTCCAAATCAGTGGAAAGACCCAGGATGGCCATGATCTCTGATGCAGCGGTAATGGTGAATCCAGTTTCAGCCACGGATCCATTCGCGGCACCGCCCAGGCCAGTGACCACATTGCGCAAAGAGCGATCATTGACGTCTAGACAACGTTGCCAGGTGACACGATTAGGGTTGATGCCCAAGGCATTTCCCTGGTGGATGTGGTTATCAATCAACGCAGCCAAAGTGTTGGTTGCAGCCGCAATCGCATGGAAATCACCAGTGAAGTGCAGATTGATGTCTTCCATCGGGACAATCTGCGCATAACCGCCGCCGGCAGCCCCGCCCTTGATGCCCATGACTGGGCCTTGGGAAGGTTCGCGGATAGCAACGATGGCACGCTTGCCCACGCGGTTCAACGCATCAGTCAGACCAATGAGAATGGTGGACTTTCCTTCACCAGCAGGAGTTGGGGAAACGCCGGTGACCAGAACCAGCTTTCCGGGATTCTTTGCATCTGGCAGTTTGGTGATATCAACCTTGGCTTTGGTGGTGCCATAAGGAATTAGTGCTTCAGAAGGAACGCCTGCGGTGTCGGCGATTTCAGCAATTGGCTTGAGCTTGTGAGCTTGTGCAATCTCAACATCACTTGGAATCTTAGTCATGTCCTCTATCGTACGCAGGGACTTTAAGCTCGTCTGGCATCTCACTGTGACTTTGATCTAGACCCAAGATCGCGAAAGTGCCCTCCCAAAAAGGAAGGGCACAGACCGAGGAAGAAGGTTCAACTCCCACTTAGCTCATATCGACGCTTTATTCGTCGATGTAGAGCTGACCGCGGAACTCTGGGTGCATCAGGTTCTGTACGGAGAGAACCTTGTCCAGGGTCTCCTCATCCATCAAGCCCTTATCTAGCACGAGGTCGCGAACGCCGCGGCCGGTTTCCAGGGATTCCTTCGCGATGAGGTCACCGTTGTGGTGGCCGATGAATGGGTTGAGGTAGGTAACAATACCGATGGAGTTAACCACGTAGTTGCGGCACACCTCTGGGTTAGCGGTGATGTCCACGATGCACTTCTCGCGCAGGGTGTCCACAGCGTTGCCCATGATACGGATGGACTGGAACAGTGCCTCACCGATGACTGGCTCCATGACGTTGAGCTGCAGCTGACCTGCCTCAGCAGCCATGGTTACTGTCTGGTCATTGCCGAAGACCTTGAAACAAACCTGGTTAACAACCTCAGGAATAACTGGGTTGACCTTACCTGGCATGATCGAAGAACCAGCCTGGCGTGGAGGAAGGTTGATTTCACCCAGACCAGCACGTGGACCGGAAGCCAGCAGGCGGAGATCGTTACAGATCTTCGACAGCTTCATGGCGGTGCGCTTGATTGAGGAGTGCAGCAGCACATAAGCGCCACAGTCAGAGGTTGCTTCGATGAGGTCACGCGCGGTCTTGATTTCCAGACCAGAGACCTCGCTCAGAGCGGCAACAACCTGGTGGCGGTAGCCAGCAGGGGTGTTAACGCCGGTACCGATAGCTGTTGCGCCGAGGTTTACCTCAAGGAGCATGCTCTGCGCGTTGCGCAGGATCGCCTGCTCTTCCTGAAGGTTATGCGCGAAAGCCTTGAACTCATCACCCAAGGTCATTGGGACAGCGTCCTGAAGCTGAGTACGGCCCATCTTCAAAATGTCCTGAAACTCATTGGCCTTAGCGGACAGAGAGTCTTGCAGCAGGTCAATGCGCTCGATGAGATTGTTCAGGGAAAAGTACAGGCCCAGACGGAAACCGGTTGGGTATGCGTCGTTGGTGGATTGAGACATGTTCACGTCATCGTTTGGGTTGATGACGTCGTAGCTGCCCTTTTCTTCGCCCAAGTACTCCAAAGCAAGGTTGGCAATAACCTCATTGGTGTTCATGTTGGTAGAAGTACCAGCGCCACCCTGGAATACATCCAGTGGGAACTGGTCCATGCAACGTCCTTCATTCAGAACCTGGTCACATGCCCAGACAATGGCCTCTGCCTTCTTCTTTGGCAAGGTGTGCAAACGACGGTTGGCCATAGCCGACGCCTTCTTCACCATCACCATGCCGCGAATAAATTCCGGGATGGAGTTAACGGTGACATACGAGATCTGGAAGTTATCCAGTGCACGCATCGTGTGAACGCCGTAGAAGGCATCCGCTGGGACATCAAGCTTGCCCAGCAAATCCTCTTCAGTACGGGTTTTCATGTTGGTCGTCTTAACAGCCTTCTTGGTGTCGACTGCTGGACCCTTCAATCCGGATGAGTTGGTGGTCGCCTTGTGGGCTGCCTTCTCCTGAGTCTCCTTGGTGTCAGCTGCCTGAGTGGTAGCTGCTTCGGAGGACTTACCCTGAGTGGACTCGTCCTTCTTGGAGGTTTTGGCCATGTTTGTTTCGCTCCTTGTTCGGATACGCGCTTGACCACGCAGCAAAAAGCCACGGTGATGTTCTCACCGTGTTTTCACTAGACGCAATCAAGCAAAACTGAAGTGTTCAGTCACAATCGTAACCCCGTTCACAAGGCGCACGAATGAAGTGGCTTTTAATACCCCTAAATGCGGGCAATCCGGAGCTCTGAAGCCAAGATTGCTTCGGCTCCTAATTTGGATAATTCGTCCATGAGCTGGTTCGCTTGCTTCTTCGGCACCATGGCTCGCGCCGCGACCCAATTTTCGCGTGCGAGCGGCGAAACCGTCGGTCCGGTCAGACCTGGAGTGATGCTGGTTGCCGCATCCAGGTTGTCCGTGTGGATGTTGTAATCAATCATCAGGTAGTTGTAGGCGTTCAAGATGCCCTGAATGCGCTTGAGAACAACCTGCTCTTCCTCAGTGACATCCGTGTCGACGCGCTTGATAACCACAGCCTCAGAATCAATCAGTGGCTCACCAAAAGGTTCCAAACCTTGCTGGCGCAGCGTGTTACCAGTGGAAACAACGTCTGCAATGACGTCTGCGACACCAAGTTTGATGGAAATTTCCACGGCACCATCGAGTCGGATAACCTCTGCCTTCATGCCGCGCTCAGCTAGGTAGTCACGCACAACATTCGGGTAAGAGGTAGCAATGCGCTTGCCGTCGAGGTCTTCAACCTTCCAGCTTTGGCCCTTTGGTGCGGCGTAGCGGAAGGTTGAGGATCCAAAGCCCAGTGGAAGGAGTTCTTGAACCTTGACGCGGGAGTCTGCGGCGAGGTCGCGGCCAGTAATGCCGAGGTCGAGCAGGCCCTTAGCTACGTAAATGGCGATGTCTTTGGGGCGCAGGAAGAAAAACTCTACCCCGTTGGCCTCATCAACAATGTTCAAAGCCTTAGTCATGCCACGGGACCTGTAGCCGGCTTCGCTGAGAATTTTCACTGCCATCTCAGACAGCGAGCCCTTGTTCGGAACAGCAATCTTAATCATGGAAAGGTCCTTCGAATTTTATGTCGCACATTCGCGGTGAACACACTTCAGCAAGTCCGCGAATGAGTGGTTTATTTACAGGTACTTGTAGATATCTTCCAGAGCGATGCCACGATGGTGCATCATCACCTGGGTCCAGTAAATAAGCTGCGACATTTCTTCGGCCAGTTCCTCATCGGACTGGTATTCCGACGCAATCCAGACTTCACCGGCTTCTTCAATGATTTTCTTGCCGATGAAATGGGCGCCCTTGTCTAATGCTTCAACCGTGCCAGAGCCCTCAGGGCGCTCGCTGGCCTTCTGTGCCAATTCATTAAACAAAGTCTCAAAGTTCTTCACGGTTACCTATTGTTCCATAGATAGTAATTTTCGCACGACATTGCCCGCGCTTTACCCCGAAATTCGGGCAAACCACGCGTAGACATCCTCAACCTTTGCGCCGTCCAGGTGCTTATTTCCGCTCAAATCCTTGATGTTGACCGCACCCTCAGGAATCTCCACCCCGTCGTGTTCTGGCAGCCCGATGACGTTGCATCCTGCCTTCAGCGCCGCGCGCATGCCGGTCGTGGAATCTTCAAACACCAAGGCATCAGACGGTGCTACACCGGCTCTGCGCGCTGCCTCAAGGTACATATCTGGCGCAGGTTTTCCTTCCGCCACTTCATCTCCACAGATGGTGTCAGTGAAAAAGTGCCGTCCAACGGTATCGATTGCGGAATCTGCCACGTGGCGGACGGTATTGGTGGTCACGAACATTGGCATTTCATCGCTTTTGAGCTGCGTGAGCAGATTCTGAATCCCTGGAAATACCTCGAGGCGCTCGGCGAACAGCTCGCGCGTCTTGTTGAAAGTCAGTGCCTGGTACTTCGGAAAATCCTCTTCTGTGAGTTCAACACCGGCGGCCTCAGCGCAGATCCGCAGTGTGTTCTCAAATGTTGAACCAACAGTCAGTTGGCGTTGTTCGGGGGTCAGGCGCTTGCCCAGAATCTCTGAAAGGAAGTAGGTAGCTTCCTCCCACAGTGGCTCCGAGTTGGTCAAGGTGCCGTCCATATCCCAGAAAATGGCGAGAGGTTTCTTCATGAATTTAGTGCTAGTACTTTTCTTGTCGTAGGAAAATCCGGGCGCGTCTTGCGCACACCTTTAATCCCCGCCCACCCGAAGAACTCGGGCAACACGAGGATAATTTCGCTGGTGCTAGTCCAGCTCTGGAAGCTCGCTCAAGGCTTCATCATCAGCGCCGGTATCAGCAGCTGCTTGAGCGATGAGCTCATTGAGTTCCTGCTTTTCTTCAGGCTCAATGATTGCGTCTTCGTTCTTGCGGTTGAATGCCTCAAGCTCGTCCAAGAAAGGGACAACTGCGCCCTTGAGCTGACTGCCAGTTGGATCATCAGGGATTGCATCAAAGGCATCAAGGAGACGCTCGAGGATTGTACGAAGAGCTGGTAGTGCCTTGGGATCGAATGGCTGATCCCAAAATTCCTTCTCTTCTTCATTGAGGTAGTCACCCGTCGCGAATGACTCCAGATTGCTTAGAAACTCATCAATTTGTGGCTGATAGGTAGCGCGAATGCTCATGTGGTTATTGTCCCCTAAAACTATGAAATGCGCACGCCCAGCAGACCATCAACTGCCACAGCTACCACCGCAGCTGCCTCTGGCGTCGATGGATTCTTCGCCCACTCATCGACAGCAAGCAATGCTCCAGCGGTATCCAGATCGTTCGCTAGTCGCTCACGAAGTGAAGCTACCGCTGCTTCTGCAGCTGCCATCGCGCCATCAGCGTCGATATCGGCATTGGCATCGGCAGAGTTCTGAGCGTTGGAGACAGCCTCACGCCAAGCGTTAAGGCGGGCAACACCTGTGTTCAAGACCTCATCCGACCAGTCACGGTCATCGCGGTAGTGATTGGTGTACAGGCCCAGGCGGATCGCAGAAGGGTCAATCCCCTGTTCCACCAACTTGTGCACGAAGACTAGGTTGCCCAAAGACTTCGACATCTTGGTGCCTTCCAGTCCAATCATGCCGGCATGGACATAGAACTGCGCCATGCGGTCAACGCCGTGACCCGCCTCAGCGTGCGCTGCCGAGTACTCATGATGAGGGAACTTCAGGTCAGAACCGCCGCCCTGAATCAAAAACGAAGAACCCAAACGGTTGGTGGCAATCGCCGAACACTCAACGTGCCAGCCGGGGCGGCCTGCGCCGAATGGTGATTCCCAGGAAGGCTCTCCTTCGCGCGCAGCGCGCCAGAGCAAAGCATCCAAAGGATCCTTCTTGCCCGCGCGGTCAGGGTCGCCACCGCGCTCCGCAAAGAACTTCTTCATCGTTTCGCGGTCATAGTTGGACTCATAGCCGAACTGTGCGGTCGCGCCAACTGATGCATAAACGTCAGGGAAGTCCGGATCTTCGACCACGTAGGCCGCGCCATTGTCCAACAGTTTCTGGGTCAGCCCGATGACTTCATCGACAGACTCAATCGCCCCGATGTAGTCCTGCGGTGGCAAAACAGCCAATTGTTCCATGTCTGAACGGAACAAATCTACCTGGCTGTCGCCCAGCTCGCGCCAATCAACACCATCACGTTCTGCGCGTTCAAATAGTGGATCATCGACGTCGGTGATGTTTTGCACGTAGTGCACCTTATGACCCTGGTCCAGCAGCATTCGATAGATAACGTCAAAGGTCACATATGTTGCAGCATGGCCAAGGTGGGTGGAGTCATAGGGCGTAATGCCGCACACGTACATCGTGGCGGTATCGCCTTCAACGTGTACTGGCTTTGTTTTCTCATCTGCAGAGTCGTACAACTTTAGCGATGCAGCGGTGCCCGGTACGGATGGAACTGAAGGAATTGGCCAAGATTTCATGCCTGCCATCGTACCTAGCATTCGCTTAAAGGTTTAATAAGGCTGCAGTACTCCGATGGCCAGCAGAATCATGACGAAGATGCCGACTGGGATGCGGTATGCCGCAAACCATTCGAAGGAGTGGTTGGAGACAAACTTCAGCAACCAAGCAATCGATGCATAACCAACAACAAAGGCAATGGATGTACCCACTAGAAGCTGCATGCCTGATGCTGCCTGACCTGCTGCCGGATCAAAGGCATCAGGAAGCGAGAAAAGGCCCGAAGCAAGAACCGCTGGGATAGCTAGCAAGAAGGAGAAACGGGTTGCTACCTCACGGTCGAGTCCCAGGAACAAACCACCTGAAATGGTGCCGCCGGAGCGGGAAACGCCTGGAATAAGTGCCAGACACTGACACAGGCCCATGACAATAGCGTCTTTCATGGTCAGATCATCGAATCCCCGGTTCTTCTTACCAACGCGCTCTGCGACGATAAAGACCAACGAGAACAGGATCAGCATGGACGCAGTAATCCACAGGTTGCGCAGGGCATCACGGATCAGGTCCTTGCCCAGCAGGCCAAGAATGCCGATTGGGATGGAACCGACGATGACAAACCAGCCCATCTTCCAATCTTGCCCACGGGATTCCTTGTCCACCCAGCCCTTGAACCAGCCGGTGAGGATTTGCCAGATCATCTTGGCAAAGAAAACCACTACGGCCAGCTCAGTGCCCAGCTGGATAACGGCGGTGAAGGAAGCACCAGCATCCTGCCCCCAGAACAGCTCGGAGACGATCCTCAAGTGGCCAGAGGAGCTGACGGGAAGGAATTCGGTAAGGCCCTGGACGATGGACAAGACGATGACCTGAATCCAGGACATGTCCGTCATCTCGGTTGTAGATTGCGCAAGAGTGAGATTTTCCACGCGGGTAAGCCTACCCCGAACACGGTTCTTAGCTGGTAATTCCAGGTGATAGAATGAACCATCGTGTATTCATCCTCTGGTGCAAAAAAGTTTTTAGTCGGCGCAGTGGCGGCATCGTCGCTGGTCATCACAGCTTGTGGTTATAACCCCAATGAAGGCAGTGACACGGAGGTGCAAGGCAACGCGACCCCGGCAGCCTCACCGGAGGCAAGCAATCCTGCTGGTAGCGTCGAAGAACACGCCGAAATTAGTGATATCGATCATGTCGGCGACACACTCGCTGTCCGTTCGGGCGACACCATCACTTTTGGTTCTGCCGATTCCCTGGGCGATCCACTTCATATCTCTCCGGAATGCGGCGATCTGACCTCTTCTGCAGGTAATTTCTTCATCGGCTGCGGTGACAAGGTCTACAAGATTGACCCTGAGAATCCTGGCGAACCGCGCATTATTCCAGTGGACGTAGAATTCCCAGTTACTGCAGCAACCGAGCTTTCCACAGGGGAGCTATTCCTGGCTTCCGACGAAGCCGCTGAGATCGTCATCTATAAAAACGGCGACGTTATTGATGATTTCAAGGTCGAGGATCCAACTGATCAGTTGTTGGCAATCCCCAACCGTGACGGCGTGGATAACGTAGTACGCACTTATGGCGCAGATACCACCATTCAGAGCTTGGACTGGGAGAACTCCCGCGAAGGCGGACGTCTTCGAGCAGGACTCGGTTTGGGTCAGGCAACGGTCGGTGAAGACGGCACCATCTTGGTCTCGGACACTGTTGGTGGCCGTTTGATGGTTTATACCTCTGAAGACGTCATCCGCCAGCACCAGTTCGGCCCAGTCGATGGCAGCCCTTGGGGTGTGAGCTGGGATGAAGAACGTCAGATTGCGTGGATTACCACCACTGACAACAACCTTGTCCACGGATTTGATATCTCCACCGGTGTGCCTGAGCTGGTCACCACCTTGGATACGGTTGCTGATGCGCAGCATATTGAAGCGCTGAACAACGGTGACTTGGTTATCGGTTCCGCATCAGGTGACGGTTTGCAAACAATTCCGGCTACGGAAGTCAATGACGCCGTGGACAATCCTGAACAGTCCTAGAATCCAAAGCCACAAAGAAAATCTTGAAATAGTTTTAAAGGCTCCGACGCTTGCTCGGAGCCTTTATACCACCGCGGAAGGTACAAGCACTGATGAATTTTGTTAACAAGCTCGGATCAAATGCAGGCCGTTTGGCTACGGCGGCACGCCAGGGGGCATATGATGTCGCGCTGAAGACAATGTTCAAGATTGATCCTGAGCACATTCACATCATGGCGAACCAGCTCATGGGTGGAATCAATCGCTTCTCACCTGCCTACAAGGTTTTGGGTGCAGTCCTGCCGGTTAATGACCCAGTGCTGGAACAGGAAGTCTTTGGCGTGCACTTTCCTCGCCCACTCGGATTGGCTGCGGGTTTTGATAAGAACGCAGCGGCCGCTGACTCTTGGTCAGCAGTTGGCTTTGGCTACGCGGAGCTAGGCACTATTACCGCGAAGGGGCAGCCGGGCAACCCACAGCCTCGCCTGTTCCGTCTTCCCGAAGATAAGGCAATCCTGAACCGCATGGGGTTCAACAACGCTGGCGCATCTGAGGCAGCCCGCAATCTACATAAGCGCAAGACTGACAGCATCATCGGCATCAATATCGGCAAGACCAAGCTGACTCCGGCAGAAGAGGCTGTTGATGACTACCGGCGTTCCGCCTCTCTTCTGGGCGATCTGGCAAACTTCCTGGTGGTCAATGTTTCCTCCCCTAATACCCCGGGATTGCGTGACTTGCAGGCTGTTGAGTCATTGCGCCCAATTCTCAGGGCGGTCCAGGAATCTACTTCCGTTCCTGTCCTCGTCAAGATCGCTCCGGATCTTTCCGATGAAGACGTGGATGCGGTAGCTGACCTCGCTGTTGAGTTGGGTCTGGCCGGCATCGTCGCAACCAACACCACAATCTCGCGTGAGGGCCTTAACTCCGACGACCAATTCGTACGCGAGATGGGCGCTGGTGGTATTTCTGGTGCCCCAGTTGCGGCGCGCTCGCTTGAGGTTCTTAAGCGCCTCTACGCACGTGTTGGTGGCAAGCTAGTCATCATTTCCGTGGGTGGTATTTCTACTCCTGAACAAGCCTGGGAAAGGATCACCAGTGGCGCTTCCCTGCTTCAGGGATACACCGGCCTGATTTACGGCGGACCAGACTGGATTCGGGATATTCACAAGGGAATTGCTGCCCAGATTCGCGCGCACGGGCTCAGCAACATCACTGAGGCAATCGGCTCCAACTTGCACTGGAAGCGCGTTTAAAGGCTTAAACGTACAAGGGCGCTTCACCATGTGAATGTGGTGAAGCGCCCTTGATTTATCTAAGCCTTCGGTTCTAATGGACCTCGGTGTGTTAGGCCTTCGGCATGACAGAACGGCGCAGAATCAGTGCGCAGATAAGCGCAGCGCCGCCGTATAGAACCAAGAATGCCTGGTGCTGCACGAGGTAGATTTCTTGTGGAACAAAGCGGCTGCCGATGATAAGAAGCACGGCGACCGCAAGAGCAACCACCTGAGTCATGCTTGCTTTCTGGTCTCTTCTTACCGTGGCGAAGCCACCAACCAACAATGCCGCGATAACGATGGCTACGCGGATTGGGGTCCAAGCAAAGGGTGCGGCCCAACCGTCAGTAAACACAGCAACTAGTGCCAAAAGGAATAGCACTGCGGCCAGTGCCATGAATGCGCCGCCGACGCGAACTTGAATTGGAATGCTCACGCCGGGGTTGTCGCCAGAACGCTGAGTGGACTTAGGGGAATTCTTTGCCATAGATAGTTAGATTAACTGGTCGAACTACTTTTGTTCGTACCAACCCCACAAAATGGAGCGACCCAGCGTGTGGAAGTAGAGATTGAAGCCCAACACCGTCGGTGAAGCGTCAGGATCAATGTCAAGGGTCTCTACATCCAGCGCGTGCACCGCAAAGAGGTAGCGGTGTGGCGCGTGGCCTGCTGGTGGCTGCGGACCGTAGTATTCGCGCTGGCCGCCGTCATGCTTCAAAGAAACTACACCTTCGATACCAAGGTCGGCCGAAGAACCGGCACCCTGTGGCAGCTCCGTGACATCAGCGGGGATGTTGAATGCTGCCCAATGCCAAAAGCCCGCACCGGTTGGTGCATCTGGATCCAGCAGGGTTACGGCCAGAGACTTTGTGCCCTCCGGAAGATGCGACCACTCCAGCTGCGGAGAGATGTTGGATGGTGCACGGAACTTCTCCTCCAGCTCATCGCCGTCGACAAAGTCTGTGGATGCGAGGGCAAAAGTTGGTGGGTTGCCCAATGCTTCGTACGGGTCTGGTCCTGGGAATCGTGGTTCGTTGTAGGTAGTCATAAATCCATTTGTACCCGACATCACAGAACTTTTCCGCGAGCTTTAGCGTCTCATCATCCTTCTGCGGCAGTTGTTGCGTAACCTTCCCGCATCTTTTCTTCCTAGGCAATTCAAAAATTAAACTAACACCGATGTGTTTTCAAAAGTCAGATTCAAGACAATTCGGGACATAAATATAGGTTGACGTGGCGATTTGTCACCTGCAGTGGCTTAACGCTAGAGTTAGTCCGTGCCTAACGGAGCATTATGCCTCGTTGAAACACCCAGCCCGGGTGGCGGAATGGCAGACGCGCTAGCTTGAGGTGCTAGTGTCCTATTAACGGACGTGGGGGTTCAAGTCCCCCTCCGGACAC
>OMJG01000335.1_pt1 | contig 36245 bp, 39 predicted proteins | sample 1646431 | NCBI WGS metagenome assembly OMJG01 (sample SAMN03771674, study PRJEB25209) | food metagenome | isolation source: Cotija cheese | place: Mexico:Jalisco,Michoacan | collected 2011-12-12
AAAGAGCTTAACTTCTGTGTTCGGCATGGGAACAGGTGTGACCTCTTTGCTATCGCCACCAGACAATGTTGTTTCGTTTTTGTCTTACCTTATATATTATAAAGAACTCATCAAGGCTTTTCAATAGTAAATTTTACACCTTATTAACTTTCTTTACAAACATCTCGAATTGATATGCGCTTGTTTTCAGCGACCTTTATATAATACACAATTTAGAAACACTCGTCAACACTTTACGACAAAAAAGTTTATATTTCTTCAAAAAACTTCATCAATCTCATTTTAAAGCCTTTCAAAAGTTTAAAACCGCACACAATATGGAATTGTGCACGGCTTTTAGTTACATTTATTTTTGTCTCATATAAGGGAATAGTAATACATCTCTAATAGAAGCAGAGTTTGTTAATAGCATAACTAATCTATCAATACCTATTCCTAAACCACCTGTTGGAGGCATACCATATTCAAGCGCTTCAATAAAGTCATCATCCATTTCATGTGCTTCATCGTTACCTTGATCTTTTTCTTTCATTTGTGCTTCAAATCTTTCACGTTGATCAATTGGATCATTTAATTCAGTAAACGCATTTGCATGCTCTCTACCAACAATAAATAATTCGAATCTATCAGTGAATCTTGGATCTTCAGGATTTTTCTTAGCTAATGGTGATATTTCGATTGGGTGTCCATAAATAAATGTAGGTTGAATAAGTTTCTCTTCAACTCTTTGTTCAAAGAATTCATTCAGAATATGACCATATGTCATACGATCTTCTACTTCTATATTATGTTCTTTTGCTAGAGCATGTGCTTCTTCATCAGTTTTAACTTCATAGAAATCTACACCCGTATATTCTTTAACGGCATCAACCATATGCCATCTTCTCCAATTAGGTGCTAAATCTATAGATTCTTCGCCATATTGTACAGTTGTAGAACCTAATACTTTTTCAGCGATTGCTGCTACCATAGATTCAGTTAAATCCATAATGTCGTTGTAATCAGCATATGCTTCATACAATTCAATCATTGTAAATTCAGGGTTATGTCTTGTAGATACACCTTCATTACGGAATACTCTTCCAATTTCATATACTTTCTCTAATCCACCTACGATTAATCGTTTCAAGTGTAATTCAATTGCAATTCTCATGTATAAAGTAGCATCTAACGCATTGTGATGTGTTACGAAAGGACGAGCTGAAGCCCCACCTGCGATTTGGTGCATCATTGGTGTTTCTACTTCTAAGAAACCTTTATTATTTAAGTAAGTTCTCATTTCTTGAATAATTTGGCTTCTTGTAATGAATGTTTTAGTTGATTCTTCACTTGTAATTAAATCTAAGTAACGTTGACGGTAACGTTGTTCAATATCTTGTAAACCATGATATTTATCTGGTAATGGACGTAAAGATTTCGTTAAAACAGTAAATTCTTTCGCTTTAACAGATAATTCTCCAGTATTCGTTTTAAACATAACACCTTTTACGCCTACGATGTCACCTAAATCTGCATGTTTCCATATTTCAAATTGTTCGTCACCTACTTGGTCTTTACGAACATAAATTTGAATTTGACCAGTAATATCTTTAACATGTGCAAATCCAGCTTTACCTTTACCTCTTTTAGTCATTAAACGACCTGCGATAGCAACAGCTGATTCGTCTTCTTTATCATGTAATTCTTCTTTACTGAATTCGTCCCATTCTTGGTGTAATGATTTAGAGTCTCCACTGCGGACAAATTTCTTACCGAAAGGATCGATACCTAAATCTCTTAATTCTTGTAATTTTTCTCTACGAACCAACATTTGGTCATTCATTTCTTCTGACATGATTTTCCACTCCTTATTTAAATTACACTTGTTATTTTATTTAAACCACACGTAGATTATTTACTTTCACCATTATACTTTACTACATGTTCATCGTTTGGCAATAGCTCCCAAATATATTTCTTCGATATAGGTTCCACAACATTTGAGGCAATATCATTCAAAGGTATCATCACAAATGCTCTTTCAGTCATTCTTGGGTGAGGTACTTCTAGTTCTGGTGATTGAATAACAGATTGATCATATAATAAAATATCTATATCAATTGTACGTGGTCCCCATCTTTCAACTCGAACACGATGAAGTTGTTGTTCTACCATCATACAAACTTTCAATAATTCTGATGATTCTAATTCAGTTGAGATTTCAATACACATATTTAAAAAATCAGGTTGATCTGTGTATCCTACTGGTTTCGTTTCATATATTGGAGATTCTTGAACAACTTGAATACCGTCAATTTCATTCAGCAATTTAACAGCTTCTTGTAGTTGATGTTGCCTATCTCCCATATTACTGCCTAAACCTAAATATGCAGTATGCATTTATCTCTTCCTCACTATCTCAATACCTACACCTTTATAATGTCCAGGTATCGGTGGATTATTTTTAGTAATCTTAACTTTGGTTTCCAATACTCGATTATAGTGCGAAAATAGCTCTTTTGCAATACGTTCTGCAAGATGTTCGATTAATTTTACTGGTTTACCTTCCATAATTTCTTTGACTACTTCAAATACTTCACCGTAGTGAACAGTATTTTCTAAGTCATCTGTTTCACCCGCTTCAGAAAGATCTAAATATAATTCTAAATCTACTATAAAGATTTGTCCTAGTTCATTTTCCGCTTCAATTGCACCATGGTATCCGTAAAAAGACATGCCTTCTAATATTATTCTATCCATTTAATCGAATCTCCTTCAGAGCATCTATCGTCTTAGCTACTCTTTTGTTCATTTGTACATTGTGGACTCTCACAGCATGGACACCTTTTTCTATTCCGTAAGCTGTTGTTGCTGCTGTACCTTCATCACGTTCATCAACATTAGTTTCGCCACCTAATAAGTCATTGATCAATCGCTTTCGGCTTGTCGCAAGCAACACATTGTAACCTGTAGCGACCAATTCATCTAATCGTGACATGACAATACGTTCTTCTTCTCTAGACTTTGCAAAACCAATACCAGGATCTAACCAAATGTTTTTTTCGGGTATGCCACAAATTTCTGCTTGGTTTGCTTGTTTTAATAAAGTAAGCAATAATTCTTCCATTACCGGAACATCTCTCTTGCCGTCGCCGTTATGCATTAACACAATTTCAGCATTATATTCTGCAACGACGTTCAATATATTCGGGTCATATAAACCAGCCCACTGGTCGTTAATCATCGTTACGCCTCTTTTTAAAGATTCTTCAGCAACTTTACTTCTGTATGTATCTACTGAAAGTTGTACATCTAAATCACTAAGCGCTTCTACAACTGGAATAACTCTGTCCAATTCCTCTTCTAAACTTACTTCTGTATAACCTGGGCGAGTAGATACACCACCGATATCAATAATATCCGCACCTTCTGAGATAAGTTTCTCAGCGTGTTGTCTTGCTTTATCTACACTATTATATGAACCACCGTCAGAAAATGAATCTGGCGTAACATTTAATATACCCATAATTTTCGTATTCACCAAGATAGTCTTCCTTCCTTTTTCATAGATAAATTTATTATAACAAATTTAAAAAATCACGCCTAAATGAAATAACTTCAAAAGTTATTTATTATAGACGTGATACTTATTATATAATCATTTATTTATCAATTAGTCTTCAAAAGCGTAAAGTGGTGTAGATAGGTAACGTTCACCATTACTTGGAAGAACTGTTACTACTGTTTTGCCTTCACCTAGTTCTTTAGCTTTTTTCAATGCAGCTACAATTGCAGCGCCAGATGAAATACCACCAAGGATACCTTCTTCTTTGGCAACTTTTCTAGACATTTCCATTGCTTCTTCATTACCTACTTTAATAACATCGTCATAAACATCTGTGTTTAAAGTGTCTGGTACGAAACCTGCACCTAAACCTTGTAATTTATGAGGACCTGGTGAACCACCACTTAAAATAGGTGAAGCTTCTGGTTCAATCGCAACTACTTGAATATTAGGATATTTTTCTTTAAGCACTTTACCTGCTCCAGATAAAGTACCACCAGTACCTACACCAGCTAAGAAAGCGTCAATTTGAACACCTTCAAATTGTTCAACAAGTTCAGGACCAGTTGTTAATTCATGGATTTTAGGGTTCGCTGGGTTTTCGAATTGTTGTGGTTCAAAATAGCCTTTTTCTTCTTTTAATTCTTTAGCTTTTTTGATAGCACCTTTCATGCCTTCTGCACCAGGTGTTAATACTAATTCAGCGCCATAAGCTTTTAATAAAGCACGACGTTCGCTACTCATTGTATCTGGCATTACAAATACAGCTTTATAACCTTTAGCTGCTGCAACCATTGCTAAACCGATACCTGTGTTACCAGATGTTGGTTCAATAATTGTGTCGCCTGGTTTGATTTTGCCTTCTTTTTCAGCAGCTTCAATCATCGCTAAACCAATTCTATCTTTAACTGAACTACCTGGGTTTTGGTATTCTAGTTTTACATAAACGTCTGCTGAACCTTCTTCAACTACTTTGTTTAATTTAACTACAGGTGTATCTCCAATTAATTCTACAATATTATTTACTCTCTTAGCCATTTACGCTTCACTCCTAAACAGTTTTTATACCCTAGTTTATTTATCGGATATAATGATTATAACAAAACTTCATATAAAGTGAAAGTATTTACTAAATTAAAGTGCGTTCTTAAGCTCGATTAATTCTTCTTCGCTATATTGATACTTTGTTCTACAGAAATGACATTCTGCTTCAGCACCATGATCTTCTTTAATCATTGCATCAATTTCTGCTTCTCCAAGACCTTTAATTGCATTTAGGAATTTTTCTCTAGAACAATTACATTTGAACTCAACATCCATATGGTCAATAATTCTAGTATTTTCTTTACCTAATACTGTTTCAATTATTTCTTCTGGTGATAATCCTCTATCGATCAATTTAGATACAGGTTCCATTTGATTAATTTTTTCTTCAATTGCTGAAATTGTTTTTTCAGATGCACCAGGCATAAGTTGAATGATGAAACCTCCTGCTGCTTTAATTGTATTATCAGGATTTACTAATACACCTAAACCAACTGCTGAAGGTACTTGTTCACTTGTTACAAAATAATAAGTAAAATCTTCGCCAAGTTCTCCTGAAACAATTGGTGTAGAACCTGTAAAGTAATCTTTCAATCCGATATCTTTAACGACACTTAACATACCGTCTGTTCCAACAGCACGTCTAACATCTAATTTACCTTGATCGTTTAATGGGAAATGCGTTTGTGGATTTTGTACATATCCTCTTACTTTACCTTTCGCATTAGCATCGACCATAATTTTACCAATTGGTCCTCCGCCATCAATTGTTACGGTTAATTTTTCTTCATTTTTTAGCATTGATCCCATCATCACACCAGCTGTCATTGATCTACCTAATGCTGCTGATGCAGTTGGCCATGTGTAATGGCGTGTTTGTGCTTCTTGTATTGTATTTGTTGTTTGAACAGCAAAAGCTCTCACTTCATCATTGAAAGCTAATCCTCTTACTAAATAATCTTTTGTCATGTTTTATACTCCTTCTTTAAAAAAAGCCCCTCTCAATCAAATTGTTGAAAGGGACTTTTGTGAAATTATTCTTTACGATCTGTCGGTTTATTGTCACCTAGGTCATCGATATTTGGCTCTTTTTCATGAGCTGGTTCGTCTGAGTCACTATCTGAATCCGTGTCTTCACGACGTTTTTCATGTGACACTTCTTCTTTAACTTCTTCATATGATTTACCAATTTCACCATCGTCAATATCTAATGTACCTTCTTGTTGCGTTAAGTCACCTTCATATTTATCTTCATCTGAGTCTTCATTTTGGTTAAGATGAGAATCATCATATTTAACTTCTGGTAACTTACCTTCATGGAATAATGATTGAATTTGTTCAGCTACTAATGTTTCTTCTACTAGAAGTGTCTTAGCAATTAATTCTAATTGTGATTTATTTTCAGTTAGAATTTGTTTACAACGTTCGTATTGTTCTTTAATGATACGTTGTACTTCTGAATCAATTTCATAAGCAATTTGGTCTGAATAATTTGGTTCAGATTGCATATCTTTACCTAAAAATACTTGTCCACTATCCGTACTACCGAATTGTAATGGACCTAATTTTTTACTCATACCATATTCAGTAACCATCTTACGCGCAATGTTTGTTGCACGTTGGAAGTCATTATGAGCACCTGTTGATGCTTCTCCAAAGTTTATTTCTTCAGATACACGACCACCAAGTAAACCTACTATCTTATCTAATAATTCTGGTTCAGTCATAAAGTAACGATCTTCTTTAGGAAGCATCATTGCATATCCACCAGCTTGACCACGTGGAACGATTGTAACTTTATGAACCATTTCTGCTTCATCTAATACACAACCGATAATTGTATGACCTGCTTCGTGATAAGCAACAATATTTTTTTCTTTTTCAGAAATCATTCTTGTTTTCTTAGCTGGACCTGCAATAACTCTATCAGTCGCTTCTTCGATATCTCTCATATCAATTTTCGTTTTGTTAGAACGTGCTGCTACTAATGATGCTTCATTTAACAAGTTCTCTAAGTCTGCACCAGAGAAACCAGGCGTTCTTTGAGAAATTGCTTTTAAGTCAACAGTTTCGTCTAACGGTTTATTACGAGCATGTACTTTAAGTACTGCTTCACGTCCTTTTACATCTGGGCGTCCAACTTGGATTTGTCTATCGAAACGTCCTGGACGTAATAATGCAGGGTCTAAAATATCAGGACGGTTAGTTGCAGCTATCATAATGATACCTTCATTTTCACCGAATCCATCCATTTCTACTAATAATTGGTTTAATGTTTGTTCACGTTCATCGTGACCGCCACCAACACCTGCGCCACGTTGACGACCAACAGCATCAATTTCATCTATAAAGATAATACATGGTGCATTTTTCTTAGCGTTCTCGAATAAGTCACGCACACGACTTGCACCGACACCAACGAACATCTCAACGAAGTCTGAACCACTGATTGAGAAGAATGGTGTACCCGCTTCACCTGCTACAGCTCTAGCAAGTAATGTTTTACCTGTACCTGGAGGACCAACTAGTAAGACACCTTTTGGAATACGCGCACCCATTTTCTTGAATTTACGATTATCTTTAAGGAAATCAACTATTTCAACTAACTCTTGTTTCTCTTCATCAGCACCTGCTACATCAGAGAATCTTACACGTTTCTTCTGATTATCATATAGCTTGGCTTTTGACTTACCAAAGTTCATTACTCGGCCGCCGCCACCGCCGCCGCCTTGCATTTGGCTTAAGAAGAAGATGAATAAAAATGCAATAATTAAAACTGGGATAAGCGTTGTTAATACACTAACAAACACACTTTGTTTTTCTTCTTCTTTAACATTAAATTTCAAATCATCTTGTTTCTCAGCAGTTGCTGTTATTTTTTTTAAGTCATCTTGATTATTAAATAAAATAGAAGATGTATATGTTTCATCTTTACCTTTTTTCAATTCACCGCTAACCATATAAACATTCTGTTCTGGTTGAATAGTTAACGTTTTTAAATCGCCTTTTTCTAGCTTCGTCATAAACTCATTATATGTAAGCTGTTTTGGTGATTGTCCATTGCCATTAATGAACTGGAATACACCAAATAGGACGATAGCTAAAAGCGCGATCATTAATATATTACGAAAAGCTTTTTGCATTCAATTTGTCCTCCTACTCAATTAATAAAACTAACAAAAATTTTACCATATTTGTAATTTCATACGCTAGTAATTAAACTTGCTTATACGCATCATTGATATATTTCTGGTTTAAGTGTACCAATGTATGGTAAATTACGATATTTCTCAGCATAATCTAGTCCGTATCCTACAACAAATTCATCTGGAATTTTTTCTCCGACATATTTTGCTTCGATATCTACTTTACGTTTCATCGGTTTGTCTAACAATGTTACGATTTCAATAGAATTAACATTTCTGTATTTCAATAAATCAACGATAGAATTTAAAGTTGTACCTGTTTCTAAAATATCTTCAATGATAATGACATCTCTATTTTCAACAGAAGTACTTAAGTCTTTTAAAATTTTAACTTCTCCAGTTGATTCTGTACCACCGTGATAACTAGAAACATCCATGAAGTCTAATTCTACATGTGTATCAATGTACTTAATTAAATCAGCCATAAACATGATTGAACCTTTTAAAATACCTACACAAATAGGTGTCTTCCCATTATAATCCTCTGTGATTTGCTTTCCTAATGTTTTGCATCTTTCTTGAATCTGTTCTTCTGATAATACAACAGACTTAATCGAGTCTTTCATTAAAGTCATCTCCAATATAAGTAATAGTTAGTGCGTTTTTAAAGTTAGAATCTATCCAAAAATCACCAATTGCAATAATGTCATCACCATTTAAAACAATTGGACAATTGTTTCTTTTATGTATGTCAATCTTGTTGTCAATCATGATTCTGTTAACTTTTTTGTGATGTTTATTTCCCCGGTTATAATACTGAACACGATCTCCAGACATTCTCGTTCTTACAAATAAAGGCGATGCTATGTCTTTCGTTTCAATTAACCAATTCCCAAATACATATTGTTCATTACGATTTATAAATTTAGAATTTACATTGAACTCAATATCTTCACATAGTAATAATTTATCATATGCTACTATAAACTGCCAATCATCAGATATAGGAATGACGGATTGTTTTGAAAAATTATTAAATACGCGCATCCATTCTTTATATGACTTCTCACTATATCTTCGTTTAACATATTGAGCCATTAATTGATCTAATACTTGAATCTTAATTAAATCGTTCAGCTGATTAAATGCATCACGATTAATTTCAACTTGATTAGACAGTTTTATTTCATTAGCAATAAAATCATCTGCTGCAGTTATAATTAATTTTCTTGCATCATTCATCCATTGATTTAAATCCAGTAAATGATCTGTTGAAAATTCTGATCTTTCTTCAATAACAGGCAACAATTGATTTCGTAAATAGTTGCGAGTATATTTACTATCTTTATTTGAATCATCTTCGTAGTACTTAAAATTATTTTCTTGTTGATATTGTTTTATAAATGATTTGGATACATTTAACAACGGTCTACAAATCATATAATCATTTCTTTTTTGAATTTGTTGAATACCTAAAGGTGCACGGCCAATTCTCCCAGTAAATAGTCGATAAGCAATGGTTTCTTTTTGGTCATCCATATGGTGTGCCGTCAACAATACATCGCTACCGGTTTGTTTCATCATTTCATCAAACCATTCATATCTCATTTGTCTAGAAATATCTTGTATGCTCTTATTGTGACTAACTGTTTCGCTCAAATCCAATGTCTTGATATATATTTCAATATGATGTCTTTCGCAAAATTGTTTTATAAATTCCGCTTCTTCTCGCGAGGCTTCTCTTAAACCATGGTTGACATGTAAACAAATTAACTTATGATATGTGTCTTTATAAGTTGTATTTAACATGTGTAAAAGTGACATGCTATCTATCCCTGTCGAAACAGCTAAAGCTAAATCATCCTCTTGTTGCCAAGTTACATTCAGCAAGATTACACACCTCAATTTTCAAAAATTCATTTGATCTTTTCAAAATAAAAAGAGGCTCAACTAATTAGCCTCTTTTTATTATAATCCATTATCGTCTTGCACCTTTACCGCCACGACGTGATTCAGTTTGTCTCTTAATAGATGTTAACTTATCCTCACTATCTTTTAAAAAGTTTGATAATTTCTTCTCAAAGTCTTCAGGCTTAGCTTCTTTCTTAGGCGCTTGGCGCTTTGGACGTTCTTTAGCTTTTTTAATAGATAAACTAATCTTTCCATCATCAGCTACTGTTAATACTTTAACTTCTACTTCATCGCCTACAGTTAAATGGTCATTCACGTTCTCGACGTAGTTATCAGCAACTTCACTGATATGCACAAGGCCACTTTTCCCTTCAGGTAATTCAACAAATGCACCAAAATTCTTAATACCTGTAACTTTCCCTTTGACTTTATTGCCTACTTCAATTGACATATTATTACTGTATCCTCCTGATATAAATTCACTTTAACCTTATTATATGCTTCTATACAAAATTATACAACGCCATAAACAGATTATTTATCATTTTCCGCGTCTTTTTTGTCTTCAGGTAATTTAAAAATAATTTCACCATCATTGCTTAAAAAGTATTCGCTTCTTGCGAGTTTTTCTATATATTCTTTATCGTTCAGTCGTTTAATTTGTTCTTTAAGTTCTATCTCTTTATCTTGTAATTTTTCATATGTGACAGCTTTTTCTTTACGCTCTTGTACTAATTCATCATTACGATTTTTTTGAAGAAACAGTATGATGATCATAATAACGATTATTAACAATAATACTCCACCAAATAAGGTAAGTCGCTTGCGTATCACTTGGCGCGTTTTATTGACAGTCTTTTTTTGTTTGTTTTGGGACTGTGTATATTCATTATCTAGATTTTTAATTTTTTGCGCCATTGGTGTACCTCCTTATTTATATAGAATCTTGAATTTTTTCTTCTTTGATGACTTCAAACATTGTCTTCGCATTTTCTTTATTAGCATGTTCAGATAATCCTGTTACTTTGACAACAATTATTCTATTACCTAATCTAATTTCCAATTCATCTTCAACACTTACAGTCGTTCCTGCTTTAGCAACTTGACCATTTACTTTAACTCTACCTTGGTCACTCACTTCTTTAGCAAGTGTACGACGTTTAATCAGTCTAGATACTTTTAAATATTTATCTAATCTCAAATTGTTAAATCTCCTTTATTTATAAATTCTTTTAATGATTGTTCACCGTATCCCTCTAATTTGGTTTTATCATACAACTTCAAAAAGTAATCAGCAAATATTTTTTCTAGTTTCTCACGTTTAACTTTGCCTTCTTTTTGTTTTTCATCATTCCAAATTTTCTTAAGGTCTTCAATATCATTCGCTTCTTGGTCACCAAACACATGTGGATGTCTACGTATCATCTTAGACGTTAGTGTTTGTATCACTTCTCTTACATCAAAGTATGCTTCTTTCTTTCCAATCGCAGCATGTAGCATCACTTGTAACAATATGTCTCCAAGTTCTTCTATCATATGATCAATATCATCTTCATCAATTGCTTCTATTAATTCAAATGCTTCTTCAAGCACATAACGTTTCAATGTTTCATGGGTTTGTACTTTATCCCATGGACAACCTTCTTCAGACACTAATGTATCGATAGTTTGTTCTAAATATTGAAAATCACTGTAAAGTTGTTCATCTTCAGTTATTTTCGGTATGAATAAACTTGTTAAATTTGATAGTTCAGCATGATGGTCCATTTCATACAATGGACATGAAATGACATCCGCTTCACCTAGTCTTGCATTAGAAACGAGTTGCACAGGATGATCATCTGGATATCTTTCCATCAATGTAACTTTAATATCCGATGCAACTAATTGATCATACACTTGGGTAATAATCGTATTCGTTCTTATATTTAATGAAGCCTCAGACAAACTTGTTCCGTCTAATAATGTAAACCCGTCATTCGGATCAATATTAACAGCTCTGAACATATCATCTAGAAAGCTTTTCCCACCTAACACGTGAACATCCGGTGCTTTCTCTAATAAAAGCTGCGTCGTTGTTTCAGCTACCATTGGGTCACAAGGTACCGCATAAATAATGTTTTCATGTTCAGCTTTTTCAATCAATGTATCGACAATTTCAGAATATACATTAAGAAAATCATCGTGCTTTTCATAAATATAATCAAAACCTTGCCAATTTAAGTCTTCTAATTCTTTAACGACTGGATGGTCTAGCGTACGCGCATATATAACATCAGCTGATTGAAGTTTACGGTAAACGCCCATTGGCAATTCTTCTAAACTATAATTACCTAAGCCAACAACTAAAATTTGTTGTGCCATATGTTAATTACTCCTTTATTATTTTATCCATTAAAGGTAAATGTTTCCATTCATCTTTTATTAATATTTTCATTTTTATTATACCTATTATGACAACCATTACGCCAACAATACCTGCCAATAACATAATTAATAAACTGGTCATTCTCGTGTGCGTTGGAACGAGCAGTACCACTTGTACAAATACAGACATGATCGCAAGTAATGTGATTACTTTAATCATAAATAAACCCATACGTTGAAATTGATAAAGTTTCATCACACGTACATGTAAAATCAATGTATATATAGCAAGTGATAAGACGGTCGACAAACTTGCACCAAATATACCAAACTGTAGTACAAACCAGTAATTCCCGATCAATTTCGTTACCATACCAATCATGAGCGCAATAAATAATATATTTCTATTTAATTTCACTTGCAATAATGCTGTATACATGATGATAAATGTCACAAATACAACTGCGAGCATAAAGACGCTCAATGTGCCGATTAATTCATTCGTCTTAAAGAATACAGTATTTAATAATGGTAGTAAGTTCATTAAGCCAAATGCTGCAGCCATACTAAATAAGACTGTTATCTTTAACGATGTATTAGCATATTCATTTACGAGTTGATGATTTTTCTTTTGCAGTTGTTCTGTTAACAATGGAATAAGCACAAAACTAAATGTCGTTGTGATGATAAGCCCCATCTGAATTAATGAAGCACCTCTATCAAACACACCTTTTACTTTTATACTCTCATGAAAGCTATATCCATTCTCTTGCAACAAATGTATAAGTGTAAATGAATCTACAATTTGCCATAAGATCAATATCAAATAAGAAATGGCATACAAGATTGTCATCGTCACAATATTTTTAGTGTCTTTCAACTTTATTTCCCAGGAAAATCTCAGTCTAGGTTTTCTTTTAAACCAGAAGTAAATTGCAATACAACTTAATCCCAATACAGATCCACTGATTGCGATTGTGCCAGCTTGATAAATCGAAATATTAAAGCCAACAAACAGCAAAATCGCGGTTAAAATCACACCGACTCTAACAACTTGATCAATCACCTGTGAAACGGCAATAAAGTTCATCTGATGTTTCATTTGATAATACCCTCGTACCATTGAGATAAATACGAGTGGTATTAGCGCTAAACTCGCCATACGAATCATAGGCGTTAAATTCGTATCACCCATCAGTCCACTTATCAATTGTGCACTTAAAAATATCGCAACACTTATCAATAAACAAGTCATTTGTAAGAACCAGAACATGCCTACTATTTCTGATTGTTTACGTTGAATCATCCAGCTACTCATCACACTAGGAAGCGCGTTTAAACTTACAACACTCACAATAGCAACAAGCGGATATACTTGTTGGTATGCATATAACCCTTCATCACCTAAAACATTTTGGTAAGGTACTCTATAAATTGCGCTTAAAATTTTAACAATGACCATCGTGCCTGTTAACAACAATACACTATTAAAAATGGGTTTAGATTGTGTCATCGTCTACCAAACTTTCATTGATCACATTAGTTAAGAATTTCAAATCGTCTAACCATTGTTTTGATTTTTGTAATTTAAACACCATTTGATTGTTCGAAACGGCTATTTTTAGTTTTCTACCGAGTGGTTCAGTAACTTTAAACAACACATCACCTTTTAAATGATTTGTCGTATATTCCGAAGCTGTCAATTGTATCACTTTAGCGACTTCTTTAATTTCTGTAATACCGAAATGAATACCATTCAATCTTACTTCCACAACATCTAATAAACGTTGTACTTCAACAGGGTACTCACCAAAACGATCGATCAATTCATCTTGAATATCTTCCAATTGAGTTTGAGTCGTAATCGATCTCAATTTTTTGTACATTTCAATTTTGGCTTGTTCATTCTTAATGTATTCAGCTGGAATATAAGCATCTATTTTAATGTCCACTTCTAGTTGTGGTACTTCTGATTCTGGTTCAATACCTCGTTTTACATTAACCGCTTCTTCTAACATTTGAGAATATAAGTCATAACCTACAGAATCTATGAATCCATGCTGCTGACTACCTAATAGATTTCCTGCGCCACGAATATTCAAATCACGCATGGCAATTTTAAATCCTGAACCTAGTTCTGTAAATTCTTTGATAGCTTGTAGTCTTTGCTCTGCAACTTCAGTTAGTACTTTATTTTGTTCATGTAAGAAATATGCATAACCAATTCGACTTGAACGACCTACTCGTCCACGCAACTGATACAATTGACTCAATCCAAATCTATTAGCATCTTCAATAATCAATGTATTAGCATTCGGAACATCGACACCCGTTTCAATAATCGTCGTTGTCACTAAAATATCGTATTCTCCATCCACAAAATTCAACATCGTTTCTTCTAATTCTCGTTCTGTCATTTGTCCATGAGCAACGCCAATTCTCGCATTAGGCATGAGCATAGATAACTGTTCACTCTTTTGATATATAGACTGCACGCGGTTATATAAATAGAATGCTTGTCCACCACGTGAAAGTTCACGTTCAAGTGCTTCTTTAACAAAACTCATATTCTGTTCTAATACATACGTTTGAACAGGGAATCTGTTTTCAGGTGGTGTTTCAATAACAGATAAGTCTCTAACACCTAATAAACTCATATGAAGAGTTCTCGGAATTGGTGTAGCTGTTAAAGTAAGAACGTCTACATTTGTCTTTAATGCTTTAATTCTTTCTTTATGTTTCACACCAAATCTTTGTTCTTCATCGACGATTAATAATCCTAAATCTTTATATTCAACATCTTTACTTAGTAATTTATGTGTACCTACAACAATATCTACAAATCCAGATTTGATACCTGCTTTCGTCTCTTTAACTTGTTTAGGTGTTCTAAATCTACTCATCATTTGAATTTCTACTGGATATTCTTGCATACGTTCTCTGAATGTTTCAAAATGCTGTTGGGCAAGAATCGTTGTTGGTACGAGCACGGCTACTTGCTTACCTTCCAAGACTGCTTTAAATGCAGCTCTTATCGCTACCTCAGTCTTACCATATCCAACATCACCACAAAGCAGTCTATCCATCGGTCTTCTTTTTTCCATATCTGCTTTAATTTCTTCTAAAGAAGTGACTTGGTCAGGTGTAGGCTCATATGGAAAGTCCATTTCAAATGTCATTTGTTCTTCAGTATCTGGCCCGTATTGATAGCCTTCAACTTGTTCTCTCTCTTGATAAAGCTTCAACAGTTCATCCGCAATGTCTTCCACATTTTTTTGAACTTTAGTTTTCGTTTTTTTCCATTCTGTACCGCCAAGTTTATTCACCTTTGGCTCTTTATCATCGGAACCAACAAACTTCTGAACATCATTCATTTGATCAACAGGTACAAATAATTGATCGGTACCTTTATATTGAATTTTAATATAATCTTTATGAATGCCGGATACTTCTAATGTTTCAACACCTAAATATTTACCAACACCATGATGTACGTGTACAACATAGTCCCCCACATTCAATTCTTGATAAGACTTTATTTTTTCAGCATTAGATAACTTTTGTCTTCTTTTAGACTGTTTTCTTTCACGTGCTTTGAAAAGTTCTTTTTCTGTCACGACGACAAGCTTCATATAAGGTAATTCAAATCCTTCTGACAGCGCGCCATCCGTTACGATAGCTTGTCCTCGGTCACCGACTTGTTCTACCCTATCTATAACAGTTGGAATTTTCATGTCGTTTAACATACTTTGAATACGAGACTTTCTCGTTTCAGATTCTGCTAATAATACGACTGTGAATCCTTGTTTCATAAAGCGATCAAACTCTGATTGCATAATGTCATATTGTCCATAGAACCTTTGAACAGGTTTACATGAGAATTTCACCATCTCTTCAATTTCAACTGGCATACTTGCAGTAAATAAAGTGAAATAAGCGATTTTATGTTGATGTAACAGTTCTGTAAAAGCATGTTCTGAAATAAAACGTTGGCCAATAAATCCTTGTCCTGATTCTATTAGCGATTGCGTAAATTCTTCGATTTCAACATCTAATGAATGTTCAGTTTCTTTAATTCGATTATATTCGTCTACAACAACAAGTGCATCATCCGCAAAATAATCTGTTAAAGTTGTCACTTCATCATACATAAACGAAATCACACGTCTTAAAATTTGATGATCTTTCAATTCATCGCTTTGCATCAATATCGTTTGATACGTATCCTTTAGGTCAGGACGCATTTCTGTAGCTAATTGTTGTCTTGTCTTTTCATATGCATCTTCCATACGTTCTGGAAGTTGGCTTATTTGTTCACTTGTAAAAATATAATCACTAGCCGTTGTAATTTCAACTTGTTCAACATTACCTAAAGAACGTTGTGTTTCAACGTCAAACAATCTCATGCCGTCTACTTCAGTATCAAACAATTCAATTCGAACAGGATCTCCAGTTACTGGATAGATATCAATCAATCCACCACGAATTGAGAACTCACCAACTGCTGATACTAATGATTGCCTCTTATAGCCCATATCAATCAATTGATTAGCCCATTCATCTAAATCAATGTCATCACCTATTTGAATTGATTTATAATGTTCATTCCAAATGTGCTTCGGTGTTAATTGTTTTTTCAAGCCATTTATAGGCACGATAAATAAGCCCTTCTTGCCTTGCGCAAGCTGGGTTAATGTTCTGATACGTTCACTCATTAAATCGGGACTTTGCGTCGAGAACGCTTCTATCATAATATCTTGTACAGGAAACTTAAATACTTCTTCAGGTGGTAATAATTGAAGAATATCCGCTTCTAATTTATCTGCCTGATACAAGTTATTCGTTACGATAACGAGTTGCTTATCGTTTTTAAGATATTGTTCTAAAATGAGTAGTGCTTTACTCGACTGATTCAGTCCTGTTATGAGTATGTTCTTTCCTCCAAATATTTGCGTTAATTCTTGAAATCGTTCGTCTGCTTGTATGATTTCATGGATAACGTGTTTCATATAACTTCACCATTATACTGGTTCATCACATTCTGAAAAGTTTCGCCTTTAATTATAGCTTCACAAGCATCTGCTGCGCGATCGATTACTTTTTCCATTGTAATCATTTCATCATCAGAGAACTTTTGAAGCACATAACTCGGTACACTCATGCCATTTGTAGGACGATCAATTCCGATTCTAATACGGTTAAAACGGTCTGTCCCTAAATGTTGAATTAAAGACTTCATACCGTTATGACCACCAGCACTTCCTTTCTGACGTAGTCTCAAATGACCTTGAGACTGGTCCATGTCATCATAGAGTACAACTAGATCCTCTATATCTATATTATAATAATCCATTAGTGGTCTTACAGCTTCACCTGATAAATTCATGAAAGTCATAGGCTCAATAAGCATTACTTTCTCTCCATTTATAAGCCCTATTGTATATGCGCCTTTAAATTTTTGTTTATCTAAGTCTAATTGGTGACGATCAAGCAATTTATCAACTACTTCAAAGCCAATATTATGACGCGTAAGGTCATATTTCTTTCCGATATTTCCAAGTCCAACAATACATTTCATGTTGTAACCTCCATATTAATACTAAGTATATATTATAGCATTTTTGTGATTTATTTCATCTATCTATACTTAAATAAAAAAACCCAACACAAATGTGTTGGGTTGAAGATTTAAAAAATATTATTTTTCTTCTTCTGCTTCTTCTTTTTCAGCTTCTTCTTCTGCTACTGCATCAGCTTCTTCAGCTGCATTTTCTTCAGCATCTTCAGCAGGTTCTTCTGTTGGAGGAACTACTGTTACAACTGCTTCTTCTTTATCGTTTTCGATAGTGTATTTATCAGTTGCATCTAAGTCGCCTACTAAGTAGCTATCACCAATAGCTAATTCTGTAATATCAACTTCGATATTTTCAGGAATTGCATCTGGAGTAGTTGTAATTTGTAAGTCGAATAATGGTTGTTGAACTACGCCACCTTCAGAAGCGCCAACTGATTCACCTACTAATACTACAGGTACGTCTACAGTTAATTCTTCTTTCATGTTGATAGCTAAGAAGTCAACGTGAGTGATTTGGTTTTTAAGAGAATCATATTGATAATCTGAAACCATAACTTTGATTGTTTTTGAACCAACACCTAATTCGATAACGCCGTTACGTCCAACTTCACGAATTGTTTTGATGAATTCAACTTCATCAACTTTAACAGATGTATTTTTAGCACCGTAACCATATACAACTGCTGGGATAATACCTGAAGCTCTTAATTTACGTAAACTAGAACGAGTTTGTTTACCTTGACGGATAACTGACTTTAATGAAGTCATTATCTTTTCCACCTTTCATTTATGCGCGATATGCGCTCCTACACTTACCCATCAACAACAATTGCTGCTTGTAAGTGGTTATTTAGTCCATAAAAATGAACCGTTTTTTATTATACACAAATATTATAAATTAATCAAATAGCACACTAACAGATTCTTGTTCATATACTCTAACAATTGCTTGTGCTAATAATTCTGCCACAGACAATTCTTTAACGTTTGCAGGTTTTCTATCTTCTGGTAATTGAATAGAATTTGTAACAACTAATTCTTTAATTTGAGAATTTTCGATACGTTCTTTTGCTGGTCCTGATAATACAGGGTGTGTACAACAAGCATATACTTCTTTCGCACCTTTTTTAACAAGTGCATCTGCTGCTAATGTAATTGTTCCAGCTGTATCAATAATATCGTCGATAATGATGGCAGTCTTACCATTAATATCTCCAACAATATTCATAACTTCTGCTACGTTCGGTTTCGGACGACGTTTATCAATAATAGCGATAGGTGTTTTTAGACGGTCAGCCATTTTACGCGCTCTTGTTACGCCACCATGGTCAGGTGAAACAACTACTGTTGATTCAGGATCTAAACCTTTTTCTAAGAAGTAATTTGATAAAATTGGTACGCCCATTAAATGATCAATCGGTATGTCAAAGAACCCTTGAATTTGAGGTGCATGTAAATCAAGTGCTATCATTCTGCTTGCGCCAGCTTTTTCAATAATATTTGCCACAAGTTTAGCAGTGATTGGTTCACGGCTTCTAGCTTTACGGTCTTGTCTTGCATAACCATAATAAGGCATTACAATATTAATATTTGCTGCTGATGCACGTTTACAAGCATCAATCATAATTAATAATTCCATCAAGTGTTCATTCACTGGGTTTGATGTTGGTTGAATAATAAACACATCACAACCACGGATACTTTCTTCAATATTAATTTGAACTTCACCATCAGCAAATCTCTTAACTGTAGATTTACCTAATGGGATCCCTACTAAATTGGCAACTTCTTGCGCTAATGGTTGGTTACCTTCAAGCGAAAATATTTTTAATGAAGAGTTCTTATATTCAGTGTTCAACATTTCTGTTCCTCCGATATCATTTTGACTCATGTTTTGACGGCTCCTTTTATTTCGTTTTATAATATCCTTCTTTTGTCGTTTGTCTAGCGCGACCTAGCGCCAAGCTTTCATTTGGTACATCATCTGTAATTGTTGACCCTGCTGCTATGAATGATTCATCTCCAATTTCTACTGGTGCAACTAGATTTGAATTACATCCAATAAACGCATCATCTCCTATAACCGTACGGAATTTATTCACGCCATCATAATTTACAGTGATAGAACCACAACCAATATTTGTTCTTGCACCTACTTCTGCATCTCCGATATAACTTAAGTGTGAAACTTTAGCACCATCTTTCAAGACAGCCTTTTTAGTTTCAACAAAGTTACCAATTTTCGTATCTTTGCCTAGTTCAGAACCTGGTCTTAATTGTGCAAATGGTCCTACTGTAGCGTTTTCGCCTACAACTGAATCTGTAATAACAGATTGTTTAATTGTAGCATCATCTTTAATTGTACTATTTTTGATGTCAGAATTCATTCCTATCGTAACATTTTTTCCTATAATTGTTGTGCCAGAAAGTCTTACGCCTGGTTCTACAACTGTGTCTTCACCAATTACGACTTGTTTCCCGATATAAGTTGTAGCTGGATCAATAATTGTTACGCCATTTAGCGTATGTTGATGATTGATACGTTCTTTCATTTTCTGTTCAGCTTTCGCAAGTTGCACTCTATCGTTCACACCCATAATGCCGTCAACATCGTTCGTAATAAAAGCAGAAACTTTTTCATTTTCTTCTTTTAGGATGCGAATCACATCTGGTAAATAATATTCACCTTGTGCGTTATCATTGTTTACTTTTTCGAGTGTTTCAAATAACTTTTCATTATCGAAAGCAAATATACCAGAACTGATTTCATTAACTTCAGCTTCAGCAGAAGAAGCATCTTTTTGTTCGACAATTCCAGAAACCAAACCATTTTCATCGCGAATGATTCTGCCGTAACCAAACGGGTTATCAACTTTTGCAGACAAGACAGTTGCTACTGCACTTTCAGACTCATGAAAATCTAATAAGTTTTTAATCGTTTCGTCACTGATTAACGGTGTGTCTCCACATACAACAATTGTTGTGCCTTTTTCATTACCTAATATATCTTTAGCAGTCTTTACTGCATGTGCTGTTCCTAATTGTTCTTCTTGATGTACAAACTGAGATGCATGACCGATTGTTTCTTTGACTTTTTCAGCACCATGCCCAACAACTGTTACGACTTTATCAACACCTGCATTTTTCACGCTATCTATAACATGTTGAACCATTGCTTCTCCAGCTACTGTATGTAGTACTTTATAAAGTTTAGATTTCATTCTTGTACCTTTACCAGCAGCTAATACAACTGCATATTTTTGCATTGCAAATACCTCCATTTATACACACTTTAGTCTATTATAATTTAATTAACCGCATAGTATCAAGAAAGAGTTCAAGTAAACGTTTCCTTATTAACAAACCCATCATTATGACACAAAAAACAGCAGTTAAAATCTTGTGATTTTAACTGCTGTTTATCAATATACGTGAGCTGAGTACTTTAAATATCCTTATTCTTCTTCACTGTCTGATGCTTCATTGCTATCCTCTGAATTTGAGGCTTCTTGAGCTGATTTTGGAATAATGACTTCATCTGTTTCATCATATACTTTCATAACCGCTTCTTGAATTTCTTGTCTCATTTCAGAATTAATGGGATGCGCAATATCTCTAAATTCCCCATCTGGCGTACGCTTACTAGGCATAGCCACAAACAGTCCTGAATTTCCCTCGATTACTCTTAAGTCGTGAACAACAAAAGCGTCATCTAATGTTATAGAAACTAATGCTTTCATTCTTCCATCCGTTTGAATTTTTCTTAATCTCACATCTGTTACCTTCATGATTTGTGTGCCCCCTGTTTTGTCTATTTAAAGTAGCAGCATCATATTAATTGAAGTTAGTTATTTATTTTTGCAATCATTTCGATTTCAACTTTTACATCTTTCGGTAAACGTGCAACTTCCACACAACTTCTAGCAGGCAAATGTTCATTAAAATATTCGCCGTATACGGCATTGATGTCTTGGAAATCGTTCATATCTTTTATGAAAATTAAAGATTTAACGACACTATCTAAAGATGCGCCACTTTCTTGAAGTACGACTTTTAAATTTTCTAGTACTTGCTTAGTTTGTTCTTTGACATCTTCAGAAACGACTTCACCTCGTTGATTTAATGGTATTTGACCAGAAGTAAATACTAAACTATCTACTACTACTGCATGGCAATATGGTCCTAAAGCTTCTGGAGCGTTTGTTGCGTTAATACTTTTCATGTTGATTACTCTCCTTTTAATTAAATCTTTTTAAACAGTTGCCTTCTTCTACTGAAAATTGTTGATTGTACTCGTCTACGTCAGATAACCTAACTAAAGATGTATAATCTTCAATCAATCGATGTTTAACTTCTTTTGATTCTACAAGTACTGATACCCCTTTTACTGTAGCTTTAAACTCATTCATCAAATTGATTACACCATTAATAGATCCGCCTGCTCTCATAAAGTCATCAACAATCAATACATTCGAATATTCAGGCAATGTTCTTTTTGATAAAACCATTGTCTCAATCTTTCTAGAAGACCCAGACACATAGTTAATCGATACTGTAGATCCTTCTGTTACTTTATTGTCTTTTCTTATAACCACAACCGGCAAATTAAGCACTTTCGCCACGGCATTTGCTAAAGAAATACCCTTTGTTGCTATTGTAACTACCGCATCAAGTTCTTCATGCATGTACATTGTAGCGATTAATTCTCCTACTTGATTTAATAGTTTAGGATTCCCTACTAAATCTGACATAAATAAATAGCCACCTGGCAACAGTCTTTCTTTTTCTTTTAGTAATTCACACAATTTTTCAATCAATTCACGTGCTTCTTCGACGTACATTTTAGGTCGGTAAGTTACGCCGCCACTTGCACCGGCAGTCGTTTCTATAATACCAAGTCTCTCAGCAGTAAACGTTTCTTTAATAATTTGTATATCTTCACTAATAGACGACTTTGCCTGACTAAAATGATTCACAAAATAAGTCAACGGCACTAACTCGTTCGGATGTTTCAATAAATATTGTGTCATATAAACGATTCTTTCACTTCGTTTAAACCTCATTTATAAAACTCCAATCTCTATTCCGTATTTTAAGCCTAATTATACTATAATCGTTCGCATTCCTCAAAGCTATCCGAGCAGTCTCGCGATGTAAACATCGTTACAACATCCCATCAAAGCATTATATACTTGCTTAGCTTGTCTTTCTTTTTGAACAAAGCCATATATAGTCGGGCCACTGCCACTCATTAAAGCAGCATCTACACCAGTATTACTCATAGTATTCTTCAATTTCTCAACTTCTGGATACAGCTGCATAGTAACTTTTTCAAGGCTGTTGCCAAGTGACTGACACATTGCGGCATAATCGTTATTTTCGATTGCTTTAAGACACGCTTGTGTTTGTACTTCTTCCTTGTTTTCCAAATCTAATGCGCCGTATATTTCAGGCGTTGAAACACCTATATCTGGTTTCGCGATAACGACCCACGCTGAAGGTGGTTTAGGTAAGTGCGTAATTTTCTCACCTCTACCTTGGCATAAAGCAGTTTTTCCATAAATACAAAATGAAATATCTGATCCAATTTCCGAAGCCAACTCACTTAATGTTTCTAAAGATTCGTTAATCCCCCATAATTCATTCAAACCTCTAAAAGTAGCGGCTGCATCACTTGATCCACCAGCTAAACCTGCTGAAATCGGTATGCTTTTTTCTAATGAAATCTTCACACCTTTTTCAATATTGTATCTATCTTGCATCAACTTTGCTGCTTTATAAGCTAAATTTCTATGATCACTTGGTACAAAATTATGTTCTACATCAATAATAATTTCCCCATCGTCTCTACACTCAAATGTTAATCGGTCATTCAAGTCGATGGTCGTCATAATCATTTCCACTTCATGATACCCATCTTCACGTTTATATAACGTATCTAATGTTAAATTAATTTTTGCTGGTGCAGTTTCATAAATCATATACTTGCCCTCTCTAAAACTTATTATTATGATTTTACCATAAATAAAAGTTAGAAAGTATTAGCTTTATTCTATTTTTTGGCATAATAAAAAACCCTACGCCATATCACAGTCATATCGCGTAGAGTTTTTTATTAAATACCTTTAATTATTGAACGATGAATTCCTCTTTATGTTCATTCATAAAAGTTACTTGGACATTCTCAGTTAATACATCAGTGTATGTATAAGATACACGCTCAAAATTATGTTTCTCTTGATCTAATTCGACCACGAAAACTGATGGATACGTTTCCTTAAGCACGCCACTTCGCTCAATTAACTTCTTACGTCCTCCATTAGCTTTAAGTACAATACGATTTCCTAATTGACATTCCAATATTTTTTTGATGTCTACTAAAGTCTTCGGCATATTGACCCACCTCGCTATAGATAAAATTATACTACGAAAGCGGATTTTTGTCAAATAAAATTTAAATTTTATCAAGATGATAAAGCAATGTCAATATATTTACACAGATAAATTCGGGTATTTTTTCAAATTGTTACAAAGATGTGCATATTCTTGTATTGTTAGCGTTTCACCACGTCGCTTAGGGTCTATGTTTGAAGCATTTAGCCATTCGACGATTTCATCTTTATGCAGTTTGCCATCTTTAATTGTATTAATATAATTGTTCAAAATTGTTTTTCGTCTTTGTCCGAAAGCACCTTTTGAAAGTTTGAATAGTAGTTTCTCATCATCTACTTCGACGATCGGTTCAATACGTTTCATTAATTTAATAACGATCGAATCTACATTCGGTGGTGGCATAAAGACAGTCTTCGGGACGACTAAAACACGTTCAGTTTCAGTGTAATACTGACAAGCTATTGATAATGAACCATAACTCTTACTACCTACTTCAGCGTTTAAGCGTTCTCCTACTTCTTTTTGCATCATGACAACATAGCCATCTATTGGTAAATCATTTTCAAGTAAATTCATCAATATAGGCGTCGTAATGTAATAAGGTAAATTAGCAACCAACATAATTTTATCGCAGTCTTTTAAGTGCGTTTCAATTTCTTTTTTGACATTGGCTTTCAATATATCTTCATTGACAACTGTTACATTGTCATATGGACTTAACGTATCTTCTAATACAGGTATTAATCTTTGATCAATTTCAAAAGCCAATACTTTCTTTGAAGCTCTCGCTAATTGTTCAGTAAGTGAACCCATTCCTGGTCCAACTTCAATAACACCTGTATGCTCATCTATATCACTAGCAGAAATAATTTTTTGAATAATATTTGTATCGATTAAAAAGTTCTGACCTAAACTCTTTTTGAATTTAAATCCATATTGATCTAATAACGCTTTTGTACGTTTAGGTGTTGCTATATCTTTATCGTTCATCGTGTCACTCCTCTTTATATCCCAGTGCTTCTTTTACATCTTTCTCAGTATAACCGAAGGCATTTAATTTGTTTAGCAATTGTTTGCCATTTGAATGGCCTATATTTAATTTACTGCATAGTATTTCGCGTTTTCTTCTAGCGTCTGGTCCTATAATTAATCCAAGGTGTATTAAGACTGCTTTATCAATTGTTTCAATGTCCGCTTCTAATGGAGAACTTACATTTGTAAGTGCATCTTTAATTGTTTCAATTGAGGCATGCTCAACGCCTATTTTCCCTCTTTTATTTTTAGCTTTATCTCTTGGTATAAATGCATGTTTCACACTAGGGATATACTGCTTGATTGTATTTCTAATTTTATCACCTGGGAAATCTGGGTCAGTTAATACAATGACACCACGTTTTTCATGCGCTTGTCTTATAACTTCTAGTGTTTCTTTTGATATTGCTGAGCCATTTGTTTCTATCGTATCGCAATCTACTGCTCTTTTAACATTAACTGTATCATCGCGTCCCTCAACAACAACAAATTCGTTTATCTTCATATTCATTTCCTTCTTTAAAGATGCCCCAAAACAACCGTTTTGGGGCATCATATTTTATAATTTAAATAATCTTTCTGCATTTTCTGTAGTAGCTTTACATACTTCCTCGTATGAAATTCCACGCAATTCAGCAATTTGTTCTGCAACAAGTTTTACACGTGCAGGCTCATTTCTTTTCCCTCTATAAGGGTGAGGTGATAAGTATGGTGCATCTGTTTCAACGAGTAATCTATCTAATGGTACATGTTGAGCTACTTCTTTTGGTTGTTTCGCATTTTTGAACGTGACAGGTCCACCCAATGAAATATAGAAATTCATTTTGAGTATCTCATCAGCTATTTCGTTTGAGCCACTGAAACTATGCATAATGCCGCCAACTTCACTTGCATTTTCTTCTTTTAAGATATCAACGCAATCTTGAGTTGCCTCTCTATTATGAATAATGATCGGTAGTTGGACACGTTTCGCTAATGCGATTTGCTTTCTAAACACTTCTTTTTGGATATCTTTAGGCGACTTATCCCAGTGGTAATCTAATCCCATTTCACCTATACCGATGATTTTTGGGTGTTTAGACAATTCTTCAATCCATTGTAGGCGTTCTTCCGTACAATCAATTGCATCAACAGGATGCCAACCTATAATGCCATATATAAAATCATACTGGTCTATTAATTTCATCGTTCTTTCAATCGTGTTCGTGTCGAAACCAACAACGAACATTCTATCGATACCTTCTTCCAAAGCTCGATCGATTACTTCTTGTAAATCTTCATCGTATTGATCCGCATTTAAATGGACGTGTGTATCTATTAACATTCGAATCTTCCTTTCAGTACTTTACTTAATGATAGATCCGTTTTGTATTGCATTTGGTAAACCTACTAAAGTAAGTGTACCGTCTTTCTCAGCTGATAAAATCATACCCTCTGATAATTCACCACGTAATTTTACTGGTTTTAAGTTCGTAATGACCGCTACTTTTTTACCTACAATATCTTCAGGTTTATAAAATTCAGCTATACCTGAAACAATTTGTCTCTTTTCGTTACCTAAATCTACTTTTATTTTTAAAAGTTTATCTGATTTTTTAACATAGTCTGCACCTGTAACAGTAGCAGCTTTGATTTCCACTTTATCAAATTGATCAATTGTGATTTCTGGTTTAGATGGTACTACTTCTTCCTCAGCAGTTTCAGCTTCTTCTTCAGATGGTTCTGCAGTCGTTCCACCTTGCATAGAATCTTTGATGAATGCCACTTCTTGCTCTACATCTAATCTAGGGAAAATAGGCTCAGGCTTTTCGATTACTTTGATATCTTGATCAATAGCGCCATATTGTTCAATACTTTCAAATGTATCAAGTTTACCTTTTTCCAAGTTTAATTGACGGAAAATCTCATATGGTGCATGTGTTAAGAATGGACGTAATAATACTGCTGCAAATCTAATGTTTTCAACTAAGTGAATCATGACATTTTCTAGCATTTCACGTTCATTTTCATCTTTAGCTAATACCCATGGTGTTGTTTCATCAATATACTTGTTTGTACGACTAATCAACTTCCAAACTTCTGCTAAAGCAACTGAGAATTGCATATTTTCCATTGATGAATAGAATTTATCTTTAGTATCTAAAGCCATTTGTTCCATTTCTTCATCTAATGGGTGTAATTTACCTTTATATTTAGGAAGTACGCCATTAAAGTATTTATTAACCATTGCTATTGTACGATTCACTAAGTTACCTAAGTCATTAGCTAAATCGTAATTTGTTCTTTCAACGAACGCTTCAGGCGTAAATACACCATCTGCGCCAAATGGTAATTCTCTCATGAGATAGTATCTTGTTGCATCTAAGCCGTATTTATCAATTAAGACGTTCGGATCTACAACATTACCTTTAGATTTACTCATTTTACCGTCTTTCATCAAGATCCAACCGTGAGCAAATTCACGTTTAGGTAAAGGTAAGTCTAAAGCCATCAATAAGATTGGCCAAATAATTGAATGGAATCGAACGATTTCTTTAGCCATTAAATGCACATCTGCTGGCCAATATTTTTTAAATAGCGTATCGTCATCTGATAAATAACCTAACGCAGAAATATAGTTCACAAGTGCGTCAATCCAAACATACACAACGTGTTTAGGATTAGAAGGTACTTTAATACCCCAATCAAAAGTCGTTCTAGAAATCGCTAAATCTTCTAGACCTGGTTTAATAAAGTTATTGATCATTTCATTCTTACGAGAAATAGGTAAAATGAATTCCGGATTTTCATCGAAGAATTTGAGTAAACGATCAGCATAGTTATCTAATTTAAAGAAATAACTTTCTTCTTTCACAAGTTCTACTTCATGACCTGAATCAGGACTCTTACCACCGACGATTTTGCCATCTTCATAAACTGGATCGACAAGTTGTGTTTCAGTATAATATGTTTCATCTGGTATTGAGTACCAACCTTCATACTCACCTAAGTATATGTCACCTTGTGCTAATAACTTTTCGAAGACTTTTTCGACAACTTGTTTATGTCTTTCTTCAGTAGTTCGAATAAAATCATCATTAGAGATATCTAATTTCTTCCATAAAGATTGGATACTTTTAATAATGCCATCTAAATATTCTATTTCAGATAAGCCCGCTTCTTTAGCTTTTTCTTGTATTTTTTGACCATGTTCATCTGTACCAGTTAAATAATGAACATCATAGCCTTGTAACCGTTTATATCTAGCAATTACATCACCAGCAACCGTAGTATACGCATGACCTATGTGTAAATTCCCGCTCGGATAATAAATCGGTGTCGTAATGTAAAAAGTCTCTTTCGTCATCAGCGTTTCCTCCTAATATCTTATCTATATAATATACCGAAAATTAAGCATTTTTTCAATATTACCTGATTATGGTATAGAGATAACAATTGTTTTATATTTCAAAAATTAAACGTATGCAATATATTGTTATATTGACATTTTCTTGAATTCATATTAGTATACTATTTATATAATTGTCGAATGAATGTCGAATTAGATAATTATGGTTTTATTAAACGGAGGTAAAAAGATGAAATCAACTGGAATCGTGCGTAAAGTAGATGAACTAGGCCGTGTAGTAATTCCAATCGAATTACGACGCATATTAGACATTGCTGAGAAAGATGCTTTAGAAATTTATACAGATGAAGATAAAATTATCTTAAAGAAATACTCACCTAACATGACTTGTCAAGTTACTGGAGATGTTTCTGAAGACAATTTTGTTTTAGCTGATGGTAAAATTGTCTTAAGTAAAGAAGGCGCTCAGCAACTAATTAATGAGATTGAGAAAAAATCAAAATAATAAAAGCTGCATATAAAAAAAGGAAATTTAAAGTACATCATTTACTTTAAATTTCCTTTTTTTGTTTATTCGTCAATATGATATGCTTCGTATACATCTCTTTTTTTCATTTTTCTATCTACTGCTACTTGTTTGATAGCATCTTTTGATCTCATTTGATGGTCATTTATATAAATTTCGACATGTTGAACGAGATCTAAGTCTTCCCACCAATTATCCATTTGTGTCGATTCATCGATACCTTCAATCAAGATGACGAACTCACCTTTTTGAGGTATGACCTCATTTGATAACATTTCTTCAATGACCTTTATTTGATTCGTTTCCACTTGTTCGAATTTTTTAGTAAGTTCTCTTCCAATTGCTACTTTTCTTTCAGGATCTATCTCAGCTATTGCTTGTACTGTTTGTTTAATTCTATAGGGTGATTCATAAATCATAGAAGTTGATTCTCTCGTCATCCATTTTACCAATACATCATGTTTTTCTTTCGCATGTCTAGGTAAAAATCCTAGAAATACAAATTTATATGATGGTAATCCACTAGTCATTAATGCCGTAATAGCAGCATTAGGTCCTGGTATTGTTTCAACACGATAACCAGTATCCCTAACTTGATTCACAAGTTCATAACCAGGATCACTTATACAAGGACAGCCTGCATCAGAAACAAGCGCAATATCTTTTCCCTCTTCTAATAACCTCAATATTTGCTCAGATGACTTATCTTTATTATGTTCATGGTAAGACTTAAGAGGCGTTTGTATCTCATAATGCTGACAAAGCTTACCTGTAACACGTGTATCTTCACAAAAAATATAATCGACTTCTGTTAACATTCTAACCGCACGATAAGTGATATCTTCTAAATTTCCGATTGGGGTTCCTATTAAATATAATATAGACATATTACCCCTCCTTAATAAGCGCTAATTTTTGTTTTCTACTTAACTGTTTTAAAGCATATTCTCGTTTTAAAGCTTCGGATTTATTATCGAATATCTCATGATATACAAGTTTAACAGGGCGTCTCACTTTAGTATATTTAGCACCTTTACCTTCATTATGGACTTTTAACCTTCTGTCTAAATCTGTTGTATAACCAGTATATAATGTTTGATCCTTACACTCTAATATATATGTATAATGGTTAACCATAATATACAACCTTCATTTCTTTTGAATAATCTCCATTTTCATCATAAATATAAAATGGTTGTTCAACTTTCAATCCTGCTTGACCACCACTTCTACCTTCAACTAAAATCGTAACTGCTTCTTTTTTATTAGGTGTACTATATACCATTCTTAATCTTTTAGGTTCGATTTTATATTGTCGAAATGCGCTTAAGACATCCATCAGTCTTTCCGCTCTATGGACCATTGCAAGTTTACCACCTTGCTTTAACAAATGCATACTTGCTTTTAAAACATCATCTAATGTGCAATATATTTCATGTCTCGCAATTTTATGTGCTTCCTTTTGATGCTGTATTTGTTGATTTTTTTTAAAGTAAGGTGGGTTTACGGTTACAACATCAAATGTAGAAGGAGGATATGAGGTTGATACATTCTTTAAATCCATTTGATTGATAGATATTTGATCTTCTAATTGATTATGAAATATCGTTCGTTTAGCCATATCCACTAAAGCCTCTTGAATTTCTATCGCTTCAATACTAGCTTGAGATTTGTGAGCCAATAATAAAGGAATAATGCCATTACCAGAACATAAATCCATTACTTTATCTTTATTTCGTACCTTTGTAAAATCTCCTAATAACAATGCATCTGTTGAAAATGAAAACACATCATCATTTTGAATAATTTCAAATTCTTCTCTTAATAATTGGTCGAGTCTTTCTCCCGAATTCAGCATTTAAACACCTCACTTAAAAAATCAGGCATATAACATGCCTGATTTTCTTATTATCTATTCAATACTTCTAAACAAAATAAACAATCTTGTCCTTGTCTGTGTTTACCAAACAATTCTCCTCGACAAATATGAAAACCTTCATGATATAACATTGCTAAGTTATCTTTACTTTGAAGTGGCTTTAATTTCTTGTTTGGCTTTTTTTGTTGATTGTCTTCACTTGTTTCCATTACACGCTTCAAACTTTCATTCTCCATTTGAAGGGCAACATTGTCTTCGACTAATTCAACTGCCTGGTTTTTCAACTTTTCCATATGTTCATTTATTTGCTTAAGTTCATTCTCTAATGTCATAATAGTTTCAAACAACTCGTCCCTATTCACAATATAATCCTCCCTTATGAATGGACTTCAAGTAATTCATCAAGTTTATAATCAAAGAGTTGTTCGAAACCTTTCACTTTAACTTGCATTGTTATATCTAAAATATTTAATCCAACAACTTTGCCATCACCCTCTGGCGTCACAACAGTTGTACCAATATCAGGCAATTCATTTCTAACCTCTTCATAATAATCATTTTCGTATTTTAAACAACACATTAAACGACCACAAGCACCTGATATTTTAGTTGGATTTAATGATAAGTTTTGATCTTTAGCCATTTTAATTGAAACAGGTTCAAAATCACCTAAAAATGTTGAACAACATAATGAGCGACCACATGGACCAATACCGCCAAGTAATTTCGCTTCGTCTCTCACACCAATTTGTCGTAATTCAATTCGTGTTTTTAACTCATATGCTAAAGATTTTACTAAAGTTCGGAAATCTATTCTATCATCAGCTGTAAAATTAAAGATGACTTTACTTTTATCTAATGTATATTCACAATTAACAAGTCGCATATTAAGCTCGTGAGTTGCTACCAACTCTTTACATAATGCCAAAGCATCGTCTGCATCTTTTAAGTTATCTTGATATTTTTGAATATCAGCTTCTGTTGCATGGTGGATAACTTCTTTCAATGGTAAGACAACATCATCTTTACCTACATGGCGATTTGTTAATTTTACTTTACCAAGTTCAATACCACGTTTAGATTCAACGACAACTAAGTCATTTTCTTTGAAACGTTCCCCATTTGGTGAGAAATATTCTTTCTTACCAGCTTTTTGGAATTGAACACCAATTATTTCATACATTTAATCACCTCTTCCCATTTATAACCATTTGTTCTAATACTAACGTTGCATTAACGTTTTGAGCTAATTTACGGTTTGCTTCCGTTATAACTTGTATATAATTCGAAATGTCATTTAAAGATAAATATTGACTGATCTCTTTAATTTCCACTTCTAAATCTGGATATGCCATTATCGTATCTATTTGAATTTTGGCATGTAATAAATCTTGAAAATAAGCATTCAAGCTATTTAAAAATAATTGCTGTAACGGGCGTGTATTAGCAACTTTTATGCAATCGATCAAATATATCATTGCCATCTGTGTATCTTTTACCATCAATTCAGCAAGTTTCGTTACAGTTTTTCTAAGCTGTACAAAAAATTGTTCTTCTGTAAGAGCAAGTGCTTCTTCTTTATCAGAAGTAACAAAACTCAATGTATGCGCAATTGCAGAAGAAATACCAGACAGTTTTAATTCTTCTATATAATTTTCTTTAGATGCAGGTTTAAAATGAACAAGTTGGCATCTTGAATGTATAGTTGGCAATATTTGATCTTTCTTTGTTGTCAGTAACAGGGCAATTGTATTTGGAGGTGGTTCTTCCAAAAATTTAAGTATACTATTTTCACCCTGTACTGTTAGTTTATCAAAAGCTTCAATAATGTAAACTTTATATTGACTTTCGATTGGTTTTTGATTCATTTTTCTTAGTAATTCTTCTATTTGTTGTTTCTTTATCGTCGTTTCATCTGATTGAATATATACAAAATCAGGATGATTAAAATTTTGAACTTTAACCACACAACTTTGTTCTGATTCACATAATATTTGTTCAGCAAAATATAAAGCTGTAGATTTCATTTCAAACATATTATCTCCCTCAAATAAATAAGCATGAGATAATTGTTGTGCACTTAATAAATGATCAATCTCTTTGGTTAATTGCATATTTTACGCTCCTTGCAATAAAAAAGCTGCTCAAACGGCAGCTCATCAGTTCTTAAAATTGATGGAATTGTTCAATTGGCATAACGAATACAGTTGCGCCACCTACTTCAACTTCTACAGGGTAAGGTATATAAGAATCCGCACTACCGCCCATTGGTGTGATAGGTGAAACAAGTTGTTCACGATTACCACAAGTTCCATCGATAACACGTAATAATTCATCTACACGTTCATCTTTGACACCGCATAAGAATGTTGTATTTCCAGCTCTTAGAAATCCACCAGTTGTTGCAAGTTTTGTGGCTCTAAAATTCTTTTCTATAAGTGCTTCTGACAAGTTTTGACTATCTTGATCTTGGACAATCGCTATTACCATTTTCATATCTAAACACCTCTTTATTTATTATATCATATTTTAATCTTGTTTCAGATATTTTACTATCGTAGAATATGCATCTTCTACAACCTTTTCTAATGGTTGCGTGGCATCAATTACTTTAATTCTATCTGGATACTCAGCAATTAATTTTTTGTAACCTTCTGAAACTTTGTGATGAAATTCTATTTTTTCATTATCCAAACGATTCGCATTACGTTGATTATCTTTAATTCGATTTAAACCAACTTCAGCAGGTACATCAAAATATAATGTTAAATCAGGATAAAGGTTATCAATCGCAAATTCATTAATTGCCTTAACTTCTTCTACCCCAATTTCACGTGCGTAACCTTGATAACTTAAAGAACTATCAACAAATCGGTCACATAATACCGTTCCACCTTTATTAAGTTGAGGTAAAATTTTCTCCACTAAATGTTGTCTTCTAGCAGCAGCAAAGAGCAGTGCTTCTGTTCGCTCATCCATGTCATCATCACTATCTAACAACAAATTTCTAATCGCTTCACTTATTTTGATACCACCTGGCTCTCTAGTCAGTAAAATATCATAATCTTGATTTAACTTTTCATAAACTCTATGTATAACCGTCGTTTTGCCAGAGCCTTCTGGTCCCTCAAACGTAATAAATCGTCCCATTTTATTGTTCATCCTTTACCTTGATTTGCTTGTTTAATATACCTTCCACTCTACCACCTCTATCAATCCATTGTAAAAGAGAATCCACTATTTCTTTACGAATATTTTCTCCTTTTAAAATGACAGGTATACCTGGTGGATAAGGCACAATATCTTCAGCAGCAATATAGCCATACGATGTATTTAAGTCCATCATTTTAGTTTTTTCAATATCGCTGTATTTATACATTGTACTATCTATTTCGTATGGTAATTTAAATTGTACTTCTTCTTTGAGTTGATGCTTAACGTTCACTTTAATATTTTTAACGCGATCAATCATATCTTCAAATGGGAACTTATCTGATTCATGCCATAATGGTAAGACTAATAACACAAATTTATAATCACATAACTCTACATAGATATGCACATCTTCAAATAGTTTTTGAATTTCAAATCCGCTTAATCCTCTATAAGAAAGAATTAATTTAAGAGGGTCCTCTAGACTACTCACTTCAAATCCAACATTCTCCATCGTTTCAATAAATGTTTGTCTATTGCGCTTGAATTTTTCATCATTATACTTCTTATAGAATTTTTCCGCACTTTCTAAACTAGCCATAATGAGATATGAAGGGCTTGATGTTTGTAACATCTTCAAATACTGTTGAATATCTGCTTTTATTTCTAAATCCTCTCTCATATATAGAACAGAACCCATTGTTAAGGCTGGTAATGTCTTATGGTAAGACTGCACGACTATATCAGCACCATAAGTCATAGATGATTTAGGGAAGTTTGAACTAATACCAAAATGTGCACCATGTGCCTCATCTACCAATACAGGAATTTGATGTTCTTTTAAGATTTTAATACTTTCTTCAATATCAAATGTTTCACCGTAGTAATTAGGATAAGTAAAAACAGCTAATTTAATATGATTCAAATCTAAATCCCTTAATGAAGCTACACCGTTATATTGGTTTGTCTTATCTGATAATGTCATAGGCATAAACTTAGCATCTTGCTTCGTTAAATTCAAAGCATTGAATACTGATTTATGCGCATTTCTAGGAATTAATATTTCCCCATCTAAATGTGCCACTGCATAAATTGCTGATAGTATACCAACTGTTGTGCCATTCAGGAGATACTGCCCATAATAGCCAGGATATCTATTCAATTCAGACATACTCGTCTTTATACAAGATTCTGGCTGATGCAAATCATCAAGCCCAGTTATTTCAGTCATATCCATAGCAAGATTTATTTCATCTAAATAACCAATTGTATAATTATGATGCCCTGGAACATGTAGTGAAATGGCATCAAGAACATTTAGAGATTTTAATTTTTCATTAATATTCATAAGGCTACCCCTTAATTTTTAGTCTTTATCATTATATCAATGATAAAGTAGAACGTCATTCCTGTAATAATTAAAATAAGATATACTTAAAAAAAGGAGTGAATAAAATGTTTATCAGAAATGCAATTGACACAGATATACAATCTATTTATGAGATTGCTCAACAAGAAGGTTGGAAAACATTCAGTATTGAAAAAATTCAACAATTGCTTATGACATCTCGTATTATTGTAATCGAAGTGGATAATGAGGTTGTTGGCTATACTAGATTCTTAACAGATGAAACTGTCACATTATATATTACAGAACTCGTCGTTTCAAAGACTCATAGAAAGAAAGGATATGCTAAAGAACTTATAAACTATTTATTAGCACAATATCCTTCTGTTCGAATAGAATTATTATCAGAGAACAATTCGTTTTACGAGAAATTACATTTTAGAAATATTGGAACTGGTTATAGACTATCTTAAAAAAGTACAAAAAAAGAGACCTAACAGGTCTCGAGTGCGGCTCATCGCATCCATTTATAAACATTTGCCCGGCAACGTCCTACTCTCGCGGAACGTAAGCCCAACTACCATCGGCGCTAAAGAGCTTAACTTCTGTGTTCGGCATGGGAACAGGTGTGACCTCTTTGCTATCGTCACCAGACAAATAGTAATAACTTATGATGAATGTATTGTACATTCAAAACTAGATAGTAAGCAGATTTTACGGCTAAAACCGATTTAAAATTTGATTAAGTCTTCGATCGATTAGTATTCGTCAGCTACACACATTACTGCGCTTACACCCCGAACCTATTAACCTCATCATCTTTGAGGGATCTTATAACCGAAGTTGGGAAATCTCATCTTGAGGGGGGCTTCATGCTTAGATGCTTTCAGCACTTATCCCGTCCATACATAGCTACCCAGCTATGCCGTTGGCACGACAACTGGTACACCAGAGGTATGTCCATCCCGGTCCTCTCGT
>OMJG01000336.1_pt1 | contig 36242 bp, 28 predicted proteins | sample 1646431 | NCBI WGS metagenome assembly OMJG01 (sample SAMN03771674, study PRJEB25209) | food metagenome | isolation source: Cotija cheese | place: Mexico:Jalisco,Michoacan | collected 2011-12-12
TCGCTTTCTTGCCATAAGCAAATGACAGGTCTTTTGCTTCTAATATCATTAAACTTATCTCCAATCAAAAAGAAGTATCTTCTTTCTATTAGTAGTATTGTATCATGTTAAGCATAAAAAGTGTTTTTTGCTTCTCAGCTATTTTTATTTCTCAATTGGGTGATTACAATACATTTTAAGTAAAGACAAAATAGAGGCTAAAAAAGTTGACACAGTTATTTCACTCTACCGATAACTTAATTAACCCCGCATAATGAAAGCCCTTTTATTTTTTGATTGACAAATACAAAAACATCATTACAATAGAGAGTAACAGAGGTAAACATTTTACTAAACATTTACTAGGAGGGTGAAAAGATATGCCAATCAAAGAACAACTCGACGAAACTTACCAAAAACTCACAAAAGCAGGTCACATTTCACGCAATCAATCTGATACTCAGCCAATAAGCTATTATTTTGCACCTGGTAGAATCAATTTGATTGGTGAACATACCGACTATAACGGTGGGAATGTGTTCCCATGTGCGATTTCCTTTGGGACTTATGCCCTTTTTAGAAAACGGGAGGACGATATTGTCACTGTCTACTCCGAAAACTTTCCAGACAAAGGCGTGATTACTTTCTCTCTTTCAGACTTAGACTATGATAAAGCTGACAATTGGGCTAATTACCCTAAAGGAATGTTGAAATATCTTACCGAAGCTACTAAGTCTCTTCCCAGCGGTTTTGATATGGTGGTCTACGGTAACATTCCTAATGGTGCTGGGCTCTCTTCGTCAGCTTCTATCGAATTATTGACTGGTGTTGCAATCGATGATGCTTATGATTTAGGCCTTGATCGGATTCAATTGATCAAGCTCGGACAAAAAGTCGAAAATGATTTTATTGGGATTAACTCTGGTATCATGGACCAATTTGCGGTTGGGATGGGCCAAAAAGATACAGCAATTCTATTAGATTGTCATACGCTTGATTACGAATTGGTTCCTATCAAACTAAAGGACTATTGCATCATCATCATGAATACGAACAAACGGCGCGAACTTGCAGATTCTAAATACAATGAACGTCGTAGCGAGTGTGAGGAAGCTTTAAAACGACTGCAAACGAAACTATCGATCTCGTCACTTGGCGATTTAGATATTCCAACGTTTGAAGCAAATCGTGATCTTATCCATGATGACATTCTTGAAAAAAGAGCCAAACACGCTGTCTATGAAAACCAACGGACATTAAAAGCTAAAGATGCCCTTAAAAAGAACGACCTAACTGCTTTCGGTCAATTAATGGACGAGTCACACGATTCTTTGAAAAATGATTATGAAGTCACCGGAAAAGAGTTGGACACCTTAGTAGCTGTGGCGAGACGACAACCTGGCGTCCTTGGTGCACGTATGACCGGAGCAGGTTTTGGTGGCTGTGCTATTGCTCTAGTGAAAGAAGCCAACACAGCAGATTTTGAAGCAAAAGTTGGAGAAGCCTATCAAGACAAGATCGGCTATGAGGCGACCTTCTATCCAGCACATATTGAAACAGGTGCCAAGAAATTAGACTGGTGATCACCATCAGCGCTTAGGGACAACTCAGAAGATAGCTTAACTACTATTCAAGCTATCTTCTGAGTCTACTCCTCTAACCAAGCACAGAAACTTGAGTGAATACAAGCAAAGGAAGGAAAATAGATGTCTCTCAGACAAACCATTGATGATTTTGTTGCTTTGTCCATAACCCTAGGTCGTTTTGAGCCATTAGATCATCTCTACGTTCAAAATCGCATATTGGCCTTGATTGGAGACCTAGCTCTCCCAGAAGATGATGAATACCAAGAGGGAAATCAAAAGCATGCTAGTAAAGGTGCTAATCAAGACTATAGTGACTCCGCTCAGGAAACAAAGGAAGAACTAAAAACGCTTAAAAGTTCCTCAATCGTTCTTTTAGACCAACTGATTGATCGTGCTATTGAAAACGGAACAATATCAGATGGTATTTCCGAAAGGGATATTTTGCGAGGACAACTAATGGATTTGGTGACTCCGACACCTAGTCAAGTCAACCACCTCTTTAATGATGCCTATCAAAAAGACCCTAAATTAGCGACACAGTACTTTTACGACCTCTGTCTCACAAACGACTATATCAAAAAAGACGCTATAGCTAAAAACGAGGCTTTTACCGTCACTACCGATTATGGCGACTTAGAAATAACGATCAATCTCTCTAAGCCAGAGAAAGATCCAAAAGCGATTGCTCTGGCAAGGCAAACCGAAAAACCAAGCTATCCCAAATGTATGCTTTGTTTTGAAAATGAAGGCTATCAAGGGCGACTGGGCTATCCCGCACGGTCAAACCATCGGATCATCCGCTTTCCCTTACTCAATGAAACTTGGGGCTTTCAATACTCGCCATATGCTTATTACGATGAGCACTCTATTTTTATCTCAGATACCCATCGTCCGATGCAAGTGTCACAACAAACCTTTGAGCGCCTGTTAGCCATCACTGACTGGTTGCCTCACTACTTTGTCGGTTCAAATGCTGATCTACCGATCGTTGGCGGTTCTATCTTAAGCCATGACCATTACCAAGGTGGCAATCATCACTTTGCGATGGAAAAAGCAGAAATTGAAACACCATTTACCCTTTCCGCTTATCCAACATTGACTTGCGGCATCGTTAAATGGCCAATGTCTGTGATTCGACTAAATGGCGCAGACAAAGAAGAACTCATTGCAGCAGCTACTTTCATTCTAGACGAATGGCGGCAGTATTCTGACCTATCAGTTTCCGTTTCAGCTCATTCTGCTGACGGGACACCTCATCACACGATCACACCTATCGCCAGAAGAAAAGGAGAACGATACGAGTTAGATCTGGTCTTAAGGGATAATAATACATCAGATGAGTTTCCAGATGGTATCTTCCATCCCCATCCTGAATTGCACCATATCAAAAAAGAAAATATCGGACTAATTGAAGTCATGGGACTAGCAATACTACCTCCTCGACTAAAATATGAACTCAAAGTAGTGAGTCGTTACTTGCTTGAACAAGATAATCAGATTGCTGACTATCACAAAAACTGGGCAACTGGTATCAAGACCCACTATGCGCAAAAAAACGAGCCAATCACTTCGGAAAATGTCCATCATATCGTCCAAGAAGCTGTGGGTGAGGTCTTTAAAAACGTACTACTAGATGCTGGTGTCTTCAAACGCACGTCAGAAGGACAAACAGCTTTTAAACACTTTATCGCATCATTGAATGCTTAACTAATAAAAATTATGATAGTTTACAGAGCATACAATAGAAGTGAGCAAAGTGCTAGTTCTTACACAGACCCAAGTAATCCCTCTGTAGATTCTATGGTAGAATCACACAAAAAAAGCTATCAAACCAGAATGCTATAAAACCGGAAAACTGGAAAACTATAAAAGCAGAAAGGATGTAGAGAAATGGCAACTATCAAAGACATAGCTGAACGCGTTGGCGTCTCCCAAGCAACTGTTTCTCGCGTCCTCAATTATGACCGTGAACTCTCTGTCAACCCGAAAACACGACGACAAATCTTTGAAGCAGCTGAACAGCTAAATTACACCAAACACAATCGAAAAAGTACGCTCAAGCCTAAAAAAATTGCGTTGGTGCAGTGGTACGACGATTCTGAAGAACTCGAAGACTTGTTCTATTTATCGATTTCACTGTCCATTGAAAAAAAAGTAAATGAGTCCAATTGTGACCTTTTCAAGACAGTCTTGACCTCAGAACTAACTTTACCAAATGATACAGAAGGCATCATTGCCCTTGGAAAATTTACGGATCAACAGGTAGAACAACTTAAGCTGTATCAGTTACCGTTAATCTTCGTTGACGATGATCAAACAGGGAACCATTGTTCCTCCGTCACAATTGATGTTGACCTATCCGTCAAACAAGTCGTTGAATTTGCAAAACAAAGCGGTCATGACACTATTGGCATCATCTCTGGGGAAGAAACGGCGAGATATAGTGGTGAATTACTAGAAGATAAACGCTTAACTGCCTTTAAACACTATGCCCGTCTTAATAACTACCCATTAACATTTATCCATACCTGCCCTTTCACCGTTGAAGGTGGCTATCAAGCTATGGATGCCCTATTAAAACAATCAGCAGAAGAGACATTACCATCATTTCTCTTTTGCTCCAGTGATGCTATCGCAATTGGTGTCCTAAAAGCACTAACAGAGCATCATATATCCGTACCAGAACAAATCAGCATCATGGGATTCAATGATAGCTCTGTCTCCAAATACACCATCCCTTCGCTGAGTTCCGTCAAAGTTTATACCGATTACCTCGGAATAGAAGCTGTCCTGTTCCTATTGACCCATATGACGGAAAGTAACCCAGTCCCCGTTAAACTAGTCCTCGGTACAACAATAGTAGAAAGAGAAACTACACGAGGTTGTTAAAAAAGAGGTTGTGGGACAAGCGTTCAGCTTTGAGACATAAGACGAGATAGCAGAAAATTTGTAATTTTCGGGCTAGGTCGACTTATGTACAAAAAGCTGCTTGAACCACACTGACAACAAAAGGTTTTTAAAAAAGTGGTCAGCTTCAAGACATAAGACAAGATGACTGAAAATTTGTAATTTTCAAGGCAGATTGACTTATGTCCGAAGAAGCTACTTTCTTAACTCCGACAAGAAGTTGTGGGACAAGCCTTCACCTTCAAGCCATTACGTAAAAAAAACAGACATTGCGACCCTCGCAATATCTGTTTTTTCCCTTGCTTTTTTCTTTTTATTTTCTCTTATATTTTCTTTGCTCTTATTTTTTATTTCAGATTATAATTCTCAAAACTACTATAGTTCCCTCTCACCATTTTAATGATAAAAATCAAAGCGTCCTTTAGAGAGAACTTCTTTCACGCCACCGGTCTCAAATAATGAGCGATCCATAATCGCTTTTTTAATGAACGAAGCAGGGTAACCTTTAACAGGTGTTTTCCCGACGACACCAAAGGCATGTGTATTACCAATCGATGCGACTGATCCTAACGACTTGAAAGTGAATGGTTGCGTTGCTTCACCCTTCAATTGTCTCAAAATATTCTTACCAGCCCAGTCTCCCATCTTCAATGCAATTTGCGCCGTTGTCGGATAAGGACGATTGCTTTCTTTGTCCATGACCGCTGAAACATCACCCACAATGTAGACTTCCGAATGACTTGGGTCCGTTAGATCTGGACTTACCATGACCCGTCCTCTTCTTTGTTCAAAATCTGAATCAGCCATGACATGACTACCACTAACACCTGTCGTCCAAATAATCGTTTGAGAAGCTAATTCATCTGTTGCACCTGTCTCTTTATCTGTTTGATAAACCACACTACCTGCTTTGATTTCTTTGATTGGTTTCCCTGTCAAAAAATGAACTCCCCAATCAACCAGGTGATCTATACCATAGTTCCCCAGTTTTTCATCAAACATTGGCAATAACCGCGTCACTGCTTCAATACAATAGAGTTGGATTTCTTCTGGTTTAACACCCGCTATTTTAGCTAATGAAGGGCGACTTTCAACTAATGCACCAAGTAACTCGATTCCCGTGAAGCCAGCACCACAAACAACAATTTTTAGGTCATCCTCATTCTTAGTTTGAGCATACTCGGCCATCTTTTCTTTGAGATGGTCATTGACCTTTACGGCAGAATCAATATCCACCATCTGTAAGGCATTTTCACTAGCACCTGGAATACCAAAAGTTTCTGATTGAAATCCTAATGATACAACTAAATAGTCATAGGTCAGTTCCTTACCACTTTTTAAGTGGACGGTCTTACTGTCGCGATTGATTTTAGTCACTTCATCCTCTAGAAAAGTTGTTTTTTGCGAATCGACAACATCTTGAATGTCATAAGTGATTTTTTCCTTAGATTGAGTTCCGGCCGCTACTTCATGTAGACTGGTTGACTCGTAATGGTAACTATGCCGATCCACTAACGTGATATGAAACGCCTCTTTGCTTGCTTGTAACACATGTAGTGCCCGTAGACCAGCATAGCCAGCCCCTAATATAACTACTTCCTTCATTTATACTCTTCCCTTCATTAATTCACGGTTATATCATACCGCTATTTCACAAATAATCAAGTCATAAATAAAAGCCCAAGACCGTAAGTTAAAACAGACGTTAATGCCCCTATAGCTAAGATCTTTACGGCACATGGAAAGGTCTCTTTTTTATCTTGTTTTTTTAGGAATACTCGAGCTTGTTTCACAATAACAGGTAGTATTAGCAAAGTTAGTAGATTAGTGATAGGCGCCAATTTAAACCATACTGCAAGGCAAATTGCCACAAATGGCAGGAATGTTAATCCTATAAACAATAGCTTCGACCTCTCCACCCCAAAATAATGGACCAAAGTATATCGCTCATTCTGTTCATCTTCTTTTAAATCACACATATTATTCGCGAGCATAAGATTTGCAATCCATAAGGTATTAGGAAGTGATATTAAAAAGACTTCTAAAATACTTTCTAGTGACCAATCAAAAAATTGAAAGGTATTTAGGTAGACGCAAATCAACGAAATCATAAACCCCATAGTAAAGCCAGAGAAGAACTCGCCTAAGGGTAGACTTGATAACGGTCTTGGACCAGAAGAATAAATAATACCGACAAGATAACAATAAATACCCATCCATAGTATAGGTGCTCCCACTCGCGTACTCAACCAAATGCCGATTCCTGCTGAAACGATGATCATCCCGACCATCAGCATCCAAACAGTCCTTAGAGACAAGTGTTCCCGCCCGATAATATTCGTTTTTTCTTTGTAATCGTGTCCGGCTATTGCATGACGATAGTCATTATAGTTATCCAAAATATCAACTGCCATGTTAAATAAAAGCATCGCCACAAAGAACAAACTAACATAGCCAATATGCACCGATTGATAATGGAATATACTAAAACAAAGGCCAATTAAAAATGGTAAAACACTGGCAGTTTTGGCTTTAAATTCGACAAGCTCCAAAAATACAGATAACTTCAAAAACAGTTAACTCCTTTCTTCTTTATTTTTCTTCAGTCTTTCTGCTTTAGCCTTTATCATTCTATAGTCTTTATCACTAGTCTTTTTCACTAGTCTTTTTCATTAGTCTTTCGCATTAGTCTTTCGCATTAGTCTTTCGCATTAGTCTTTCGCATTGGTATTTCGCATTGGTATTTCGCATTACTGTTATGTAAATTTACTATAGACAACAAAAATATATCCAAGCGTTAAAAGCTAGTCAATATTACAACGATAAGGTAGAATGAGAGAGACCGATTGTCATTACATATTGAGAAAGGGTTATTTCATGTTAGATTACTGGAACCTTTACCCATCTTTACAAAATAGATTAAACACCGTCCACCAAGTGATTCTTGACCGCATGAAAGTCAGTAACAAGACCATTCAAGGGGCTCTGTCTGATTTTGCCAATTCTGGCGGTAAAATGCTCCGCCCGGCTCTATTTCTGTTAATGTCAGAGTTTGGGGACAAAAATAAGCAAGAGAAAGACCAACTTATCAAAGTTGCAGCATCCCTGGAAATGTTACACATGGCAACTTTAATCCATGACGATGTGATTGACGACTCTCCTCTAAGACGTGGGCAGATCACGATTCAATCTAAGTATGGTAAAGACGTTGCAGTCTACACTGGCGACCTCTTATTCACCCAATTCTTTGAATTAGTGATTGAGATTATGAATGGATCTGATTTCTTAGCCATCAATGCTGCGGCCATGAAAGGAATTCTCTTGGGAGAGCTCGACCAAATTGATGCTACCTATAACCAAAACGAGAGTATTGACGACTACCTTCACAATATCACGGGTAAAACAGCCGAATTGTTTTGGTTAGCCTGCAAAGAAGGGGCTCATTTCGGTTGTTGTAGCGCTTCAGTCGAACAAGCTGCTGAAGTCATCGGCAAAAATATTGGAATGGCTTTTCAAATCTTCGACGATATCCTAGACTATACGGAAAGCGATGATATCCTCCAAAAACCTGCCTTGGAAGACCTTGCTCAGGGTGTTTATACCCTACCGTTGTTGCTAGCAAGGCAAGCTGCTCCCGAAAAATTTACACCTTACTTAAACAAACGACAACATATTAGTGAAGCTGATGCCAAAGCGACCGCCAAGCTTGTCATAGACTATGGTGGTGTGGAAAAAGCTAAAGAATATGCTGTAGACTTTACTCAAAAAGCCATAAAAGCCATTGAACAATTGCCAGACCAAAAAGCTAAACACATCCTCCATCATATCACTCATTCTCTATTATCGAGGCACTCTTGAATTTATAAGTCTAAATTGCTAAAACTAAAGCCCTTTATCGATGGCTATCAGCCGTTGGTAATGGGTATTTTTTTGGAGAAGTTCAGACGGTGATCCTGACATTTTAAGCGTTCCATCCTCGATGAAGACGACTTTATCCATGGCATCAATACCTTGTAAATGATGTGTGATCCAAATAATTGTTTTATCTGCCAATGTTTTAAAAATCGTATCGATGAGTGCTTGTTCCGTAATGGGATCTAAACCGACTGTTGGTTCGTCTAATAAAATAATTGGCACATCATGAATCAATAAACGCGCCAATGCCAAGCGATGCCGTTCGCCTCCCGAAAACCGTAACCCAGCTTCATCAACCATTGTCTCTAATCCGTGAGGTAAAGAAGTAATCAGGTCTTTCAAGCCTACTTGTTGTAGTGCCTTCCAGACGTCTGCTTCACTAGCTTTCTCATTACCAATTCGAATGTTATTTGCTATCGTTGTGTTGAATAAATAGGGGTTTTGAGAGAGTACGCCAATGTAGCGATGGACAGAGTCGCCAAGTTCGCTTACCGCCAGGTCATTCAGGAAAATATCGCCATGGGTCGGCTTTAAATCACCTCTCAAAAGGGTCGCGAGTGTACTTTTCCCAGAACCACTTCTACCGAGGATTGCTGATTTTTCCCGAGCGGGTATCGTTAAGGTCAATTTTTTCAAAACATCTTGTGCGGTATTTGAATAATGGAAGCTAACGTCTTTGACAGCTATTGTGATTTCGCCATCAAGTTCTGGATAAGACTCTTTGTCGTCAGTCAGTTTGGGTAAGTCATTAAACCGATCAATCGACTCTTTATAGCTGGTTGTTTCTTCTGCAGCACTAGATAGCGGGGCAAAAGCATCAATCAGCGGAAAAACGCTGAGCACAAATGCTGCAATCCAGTTAGCTGAGTCATAATTGCCCACAAACCTTGTCCCTGTAAAGAGAAGTAGCACTAAAACGATCCAGCCAAATATCCATTGGACCAGAAAATTTCGTTTGCGGGTAAATCGTTCAATCTTGTGGGTTGTATTGATCAATTGTGCTTCTTTGTTGGTATACAGTGCAACATAGTCCTCACCTCTATCAGCAAAAATCCAATCAGATACGCCTAAGATATTGTCAGTCAAAGTCGAATAGAGTTCTTTCTTTTGAACCTTTTGCTGCTCGATTCTCGCACCATTGACCAAAACTGACCAGAGTGGCAATACAAATACAATAATACCGAGTAACAGCGCCATGACTGCTGCGAACCATATCGAGAAAAAGCCCAATGCAATCACGATGACGGTATATAGTAGCCATGCAGTGATTGTTGGAAAAATCGTCCGTAAGTATAAGTTTTGGATATGGTTGATATCCTCTGCTAGTAATCCCAGTATATCGCCTGATTTAAATTTTTGTCGCACGAATATAGCTTCTTTTTCAATCACGCGATAAAGTCTCAATCGTAGATTAGAGGTCATCTTTAAGACCCAATTGTGGCTCGTTAAACGCTCTATATAACGAAAGGCAGGTCTACCAATACCAAAGGCTCTGGTTAAAACGATGGGCACATAAATCAGCAAAATATTTTCTGGTTGTGTCGCTGCTTTACTGATGAGATAGCCCGAATTGAACATCAACGCGCTCCCGCAGAAAAAGGTCAGAAAGCCAAGACTGATAGCTAGACATAAAGTGACCTTGTACCGTTTTAGGTAAGGTTTGACCCAGTCATCTTTCTTTAAGCTAGCCCCTAATCCATTTTTAAACATTCCCTTCACCTCGCAATGCGGTTGACAACTGACAGAAGGCACCATTTTTAGCTAATAGCTCTTGGAGGCTACCTTGCTCAACGATTTTCCCTTGATCCATCACAATGATATAGTCCATCTGTTTCATCCAGTGCAGACGGTGTGTGGCAAAGAATACAAGGTGATTGGTCATCAAAGGAACCATCCGTTCTTTCAACTCTACTTCTGTTTCAATATCTAAGTGAGCAGTTGGCTCATCAAACAACCAAATCTTGCGACTAGCGTCTAAGAAAGCACGAGCAAGTGCAATCCGCTGAGCTTGTCCACCGCTCAACGCCCGCTCTCCTTCCCCAATCTTAGTATCAATACCATCAGGCAGTTGAGCAATTAGCTCATTTAGTCCAACCACCTGGGCAGCTTGTAGGAGTTGTTCTTTCGTAGCAGTCGGATGATAAAAAGACATGTTTTCTGCAAGCGTACCACTGAAAATATAAGGATTTTGTGGGATATAGGCTAATTGTTGCTGCCATTCCTTTTCTTTTAAAGAGGAAATTTCCTGACCCTCGAGTCTTACTTCTCCAGCTTTTGGAGACAAAAAACCACTCAATAGATTAATCAAGGTCGATTTACCCGACCCACTCATCCCAATGATCCCCACTTTTTGATAACCACTTACTGCCAAGTCAATCTGCTTCAAAGCCATTTTTGAACTACCATTACTACTAGTGTTATGGCTAGTATCATAGCTAAAAGTGATTCCTGAAAGTTCCAAGCTGCTAGTGTCGTGCCACTCACTAATAGCCGTTGTCTTTGCAACTTGGCTCGGTTCATCCAAAACAGATGTGACCGCCTGAAAGGCATTCTTACCATCTAAGGTCGCATGATAATCACCAGAAAAGTCTCGCACTGGTAAAAAATACTCAGGTGATAAGATCAAGACGGTCAACGCTTCAAATAAGAAGACCTCTCCGTTAATCAACCGTAAACCTAGCAATACAGCTACAATGGCAATCGATAAGGTCGTAAAAAAATCAAGAGCAAATGTCGATAGGATAGCAACTCTCAAGGTACTCATGGTTGCTACTCTAAACCGCTCACTTGTCTTAAAAATACTATTGCCATAGTCCTGACTAATACCAAAACGTTTGAGGGTGTCAATACCACGTATGGCATCCATAAAATGATTGGCTAATTTTTGATAACTGGCAAATTGTTTATCAGCCTTATTCTTAGCGGCATATCCTAAAATAATCATGAACAAGATAATCAATGGGAAAACAAGCAAAAGGACCACGCCAGATTGCCAATCTAACCAAAAAATCGTTACTAGGACAAACCAAGGTACAATGGACATACTCATCATTTTTTCAGTAATTAGTTTTAAATAGTTCTTCACATTGTCGATGCCGTCTAAGGCTAATGTCGTCATATTTCCAGTACCATGTTTTTGAATGATAGCTGGCCCACCTCTAAAAACTTTGACTAGCAATTGTTGTCTAAGCGCACTAGCTTGTTCGGTAGCATAACGGTCTAACAGCATATCTTGTAGCCATTTCACACCATGTCTCAGTGTGTAAGTCACTAAGAAAAGAATCATCCAGTAGCACTGATTAACGAGTGACTGACCTGACCAAAGATGAGTGATAGCTTGTGACAGGCTAACAGCTTGCCCAATGATAAAGAATGCTTGCAAGACAAAAAGTCCAGCAAGCACAGCTAACACTTGTTTCATTTTGGGAAGTTTTAGTAGTTTACGGTCAATCATTTGTACCCCTCCGATTGAACTGGTCCACTAACAATACGTTTACGGAAAATATAATAGCTAAAAGCAGTGTAAGCTAAGACAAATGGTAAAATAGTCAGTGACAGATAGCTCATCACAGTCAATGTATAAGGTGTCGATGAAGCATTAGCAATCAATAAATCATTACTACTGGCAGTTGAACTGATCATGACTCTTGGAAATAACCCTGAGAAAATCAATGCCACCAAGACAACCATCGTTAACCCGCTCGCAAGAAACGCTCGCATTTCTTTTTCCTTAACAACCGAAAGGTTCGCAAGCACTGTCAAAAGGACAATAACTAGTAGTAACACACTCGTAACAGCTGGATGCAACACTAGAAAATCTGTTTTTAAGAACAGTAAGAGTGAGAAGACAATCAATCCTGCATAGAGCACCCAGTAGAAAAAGGTGGCATAGTTTCTCGCGCGTTCTCTCACTCGACCCAGTGTCTTTAAGGCTAAATAGTTTAAGCCATGAAGATATGACAACAAACTAACGGCAATGCCACCCACCACTGAAAATACATTGACATAATCAGAGAAGTGCGCGCTAACATTGCCATCTGCGTCCATTGGTATTCCTTGAATCATGCTGACAAACATGAGACCAAAGAAAAAAGGTACGATAAAACTGCCAACCGACAAGGTCCAATTCCAAATTTGTTTTTGCTTTTCTGGCATCCGATGACGAAATTCAAATGATACGCCTCTAATAATTAAACCTGCTAGAATGATTAATAGAATCAAATAATAGCCACTGAACAAGCTAGCATACCAATATGGAAACGAGGCAAACATCGCCCCTCCAGCGGTTAGCAACCACACTTCATTGCCATCCCAAACTGGTCCAATTGTTTGAACGATTTGATCCTTTTCTTCTTCTGTGTGTGCCAAAGACTGTACCGCCATCCCGACGCCAAAATCAAAGCCCTCGAAGAAGAAAAAGCCTGAAAAGAGAACTCCTATCAAAATAAACCAAAATAATTGTAACCCACTCATTTGACTAGCGCCTCCCTATCGAATGGATCTTGATCCCGTGAATTGCTAGAGTGAATATCCTCAAGTTTATCAGGACCTTTTCTCAATTCACGAATCACTAAGTAAACCATCACAGCACCCAGACTCGCGTATAACACAAAGTAACAGATATTTGAAATCAATAAAGACATGGCTGAAACATTCGGTGAGACGCTATCTTCGATGGTGAACAGGCCATAGACCGTCCATGGATACCGACCCAACTCAGTGATCAACCAACCTGCTGTATTCGCCAAAAATGGGGTGAAGGTTGTCAATGCAACGACCCATAGTAACCACCGTTTTTCGTATAACACAGCCTTCTTACGGCGCGATAGAATCAGACCAAGACCAGAAACTAATAACATCAACGTTCCAAAGCCAGCCATTATCCTAAAATTCCAGAACAAGGCATTAACTGGCGGATAATAATTGCGGTCGCCATATTCTGCAACCAATTTCTCATTGATACTAGTCATTCCTTCAATCGAACCACTTGGTTTTCCATAAGCCAAAATACTAAGCATATACGGAACTTTAATCCCAAAAACTTGCTTATGTTCTAACTCATCTGCCCAACCAACTAATGTCCATGGCGCAGGATCTTCAGTATCGTCATAAGCACCTTCCATTGCTGCAAATTTCATTGGTTGATCCTCGATTAGTGCCTTCATTTGCGCATCCCCAGCACCTAATACTGCTACCGACCCAAACAAAGCAACAACTAACCCAAGACGTAATGATTTTTGATAAAAGTCTTGTTCCTTAATATTCTTTTTGAGCAATTGAAAAGCCGCTAACCCTGCTACGATGATACCGCCCATAGTGATGGCACCTGCAATCACATGCCCAAACTCGTAGATGACTTGCGTATTGGTCAATAAAGCTTTGAAATCAGTCATCTCAGCCCGGCCATTGCGGATGGTATAACCAACTGGATGTTGCATGAAACTATTAGCAATCAAAATCCAAAAAGCAGATAAAATTGATGCGATTGAAACTAGCCAAATGAACAATAAATGAAGTTTTGGACTTACACGTTCCCATGTGAACATCCACAACCCCAAAAATGTCGATTCCATAAAAAATGCTAATAAAGCTTCGACAGCGAGTGGTGCTCCAAAAATGTCTCCAACAAAGCGAGAATAATCTGACCAGTTCATCCCAAACTGAAATTCTTGGATGATACCTGTCACGACACCAACCGCAAAACTCAGGAGCAAAATATTCCCCCAGAATTTCGTCATTCGTAAATAAACATCCTTCTTCGTTGTCACATACATCGTTTCCATAATAGCGACGACTAAACCGACGCCAATGGAGAACGGTACGAAGAAAAAGTGAAAAATTGTTGTCATGGCAAATTGAAAACGTGCCAAGGTAACAATATCCATATAAACTCCTCCTACAAGATAATTCCTAAATCTAACCAACTGTCTAATGAATTATATATCATAATAGAAAACAGATGGCTTACCACGTCAACTATACTCCTAATTCCAAAAAATTCAACTGATTTTATTCCATGACATCGCCAAATCTTCCCTATAAACACTGCATACAAAATAGCTATAAATTCTGTTATAAATCAACGACTTTCAGCTAGTGGTAAGCTTCTTAAAAAAATCACTGGGTTCACAAACAACATAAAAAAACCGAAACACTCAAAATTGAGCATTTCAGTTTCTATCAGGATAGCCTCATTGAGATGGTCTCATTGAGATAGCTTCATTGAGATAGTCTTAATGATTAATTTTAGTGAGATCTCGGACTGATTCCCTTGCCACCAAGTGATGAGGAACCATGATTCTAACATACCTTTTTTGATCTGGATCTCTGATTTGCTTGACCAACTCGTTTAAAGCAACACGCCCTAAATCTTCGATGCTGACATCATAACTCGACAGATAGGGGTGGATGATTTCTGCAAAGGCTGAATTATTGATACTCAAGATTGAGATATCATCCGGAACTTGGTAACCGACTAACTGGCAATACTGCATCACTCTTAACGCTAGGATATCCTCAATGACGATTACAGCCGTTGCTTTTGTATTGATTAGCTTCTCGTAAAAAGCGTCAAGGGTTTCAGGATCTTTACGATTAAACAAGACAGCTTCATGCGGTATGGCACCAAGTTTTCTCATTTGAAGAAAATAGCCAGTATAACGTTGCTCTACAAATCCCTCACTCGTTTTATCCGTTACAAAAAGGATTCGCTGATGTCCCTTACTGAACAGATGGTCGACCATATTGGCTCCTAGTAATTGGTTATCCGTATCAATGTAGAGTGCCGCAGTATTTTGATCTACCGGAGAACCTACCACCGAGTAGGTAATATGGTTTTGAGAAAGATACCTTTTGACGGGATCATTGATCACAGAATAAAGTAATATAAACCCGTCGACTCGCCGTTGATTATACATCAGTGCTACATTATCGATCAACTCATCATTTGTTTGCCCGGTTGCAATTGCAACGGTAATGCCTTTAGATTTTGCTTCGGAATTAATGGCACTCAAAATCTGCATATAAAACTGTTGCTCGATTCGGCCGTCTTTAGCCATCGGAGGAAAAATGACGCCGACTGAATCAGTTAAACCCCTCACCAAATTCTGAGCGGAAACATTCGGAACGTAACCCAGTTCTTTCATAGCAGATAGCACTTTTTGCTTTGTTTGATCTGATATGGATGATTTATTACTTAAAACACGCGACACTGTCGATGGAGAAACGCCAACAGCCTTTGCTACATCTTTGATTGTGACAGCCACTAGCAACCCCCCCCGACTTTTGGTATTTTAATTCATTTTGAAATGAACCTCTTTATTGACCTATTTGCCCTATTTATGGTGATCTTTATCCCAAATTTCAATAAGATAATTATACGATAATAACTGAGTGTTTGAAACCCTTGCAATATCGTCTCCTAAATCTTCAAGTCGTCCAACACCAACTGGTAATGCGCCACTACCCTTTATCGCTTCTATCCCTGAAAGTGCATCCTCTATCCCGATTGCTTCTGTTGGCAATACACCCAATTGTTTTGCAGCAGCCAGATAAATATCTGGGGCTGGCTTACCATGAGCGACTTTTGCCGGATCAACTATTGTATCAAATAGAGAACTGATCCCTAATTTATCTAGAATAAACGGACCATTCTTGCTAGCAGAAGCCAAGGCAATTTTTATAGCATGGTCTTTAAGTGTGGTCAGCAGAGGTAGTATTCCTGGCAGGATGTCTTGTTCATTCAACTGATCAATCAATTTGAGATACTGTTGGTTCTTCTCTGCCAGCAAGTCTTCAAAGTGTTGAGGTGTGATCTGCTTCTCTATCCCACCATAGGCTAAAATGCGCTTTAATGAGTCTGCTCTACTGACACCTTTTAGTTGCTCATTAAACGATTTGTCGATGGTGATTCCTAGTCCTTTTGCTAGCTGTTTCCAGGCTTCAAAGTGAAATTTAGCAGTATCAGTAATAACACCATCTAAATCAAACAACACAGCTTTAAACATCTGATGGGACTCCCCCTTCTATCGGCATTGCTATGTGATCGGATAACTCCACATTGTGATCATAAAGGGTGAGGGTCAACGGCTCTCCCTCTAACAAGTCGATACGGACGGTCTCTGTGATTGTCACCTTCAATAAACGTTCACGGTAGAGAATGTGGAAACTATAGCTCTCCCATCCTTTAGGTAGAAATGGACTAAAGCTCAATTGGCCATTCCAAGTTCTCATTTGAGCAAAACCTTGAACAATGGCTAACCAACTTCCTGTCATGGAAGTGATATGCAGACCATCACCAGTATCATTATTGATATTATCTAAATCAAGACGAGCGGTTCTTTCGTACATACTCATCGCTTTATCGTAGAGACCAATTTCCGCTGCTAAAATAGCGTGTATTGAAGGAGACAAAGAGGACTCATGAACAGTCATTGGCTCATAAAACAGATAGTTTCGTTTCTTCTCTGCTAATGAATAATGATCCCCAAAGAAATAGATTCCTTGCAAGACATCAGCTTGTTTGATAAAACAACTTCTTAGAATATGATCCCAAGACCATTTTTGATTGAGTGGTCGATCACTTTCCTTAAGCTCTGTGATAGGCATCAGTTCCTTATCTAGAAATGTATCATGTTGCACGAATACCTGACGTTTTTCGTCATAAGGAAAGTACATATTATCACTAATATTGGCCCAATGAGCTAACTCTTCAGGAGAGCAAAAGACAGTTGCTTTAAAATCTGGTAATTGACTATACTTCTCATAAGCTTCTTTTGTATATCTCAAGACCCAAGTTGCTAAAACATTGGTATACCAATTGTTATTGACATTGTTCTCATATTCATTCGGACCAGTCACACCATGGATCATAAATTGTTCTTTCTCAGTAGAATAATGCACACGAGATGCCCAGAACCTTGAAATCTCAACTAACACTTCTAGTCCTTCATGAGCGAGATAAGAGGTGTCTCCTGTATAGTTGGTATAATTATAGATGGCATAGGCAATCGCACCATTACGATGAATCTCCTCAAAGGTAATTTCCCACTCATTGTGGCACTCTACCCCATTAAACGTCACCATTGGGTAAAGAGCCCCTCTTAACCCAAGTTTTTCGGCATTTTCTTTGGCCTCTTTTAACTGGTTATGACGATATTTCAATAGGTTTCGCGTCACTTTAGGGTCAGCCAATGCCAAGTAAAGTGGAACAGCATAGGCTTCTGTATCCCAATAGGTCGCCCCACCATATTTTTCACCTGTAAAACCCTTTGGTCCAATATTTAAACGGGCATCATCGCCATAGTAGGTTTGAAACAATTGAAAAAGATTAAATCTTATCCCTTGTTGTGCTTTCACGTCGCCCTCTATCGCAACATCAGCTAATTGCCATCTTTCTTTCCATAATCTTTCTTGCGTTTCCAAGGCTTCATCATATGACAGGCTCTTTTGTACTAACCTTTCTGCCGTCTCTTTTTGCTTGCTTGGTAAAATATCTCTACTCGTGACAACTGAAACTACTTTTTCAAGGGTGATTGCTTCACCACTCGCCAATTGAGCCTGATAAATCTCAGCAACTTGCTCATCTGTTTGTAAACTCTCTTTTGCAATCTTTTGGTCAGAATCGGATAACGTGACAACATTTTTCATCATTGCAGTCACTGTAAACTGCTCAATACCAAAGGCATTAGGGACTGTGATCATGGTGAGATAAGGAAGTGGTTTATGACTAGTTTCCAGTACTTTCCAGAACAACTCGTCATAGTTAGAATCATTATTTTTGACGAAGCCGTTGATTAAGGGTTTTAAGCAAACTATTGCATTGCCTTCTATCACGGCAACACCGATTTTTTGATAACTCAGTTCTTTGACCGCTAGAGATAGAAAACGCTTAAAGGTCAAAAGAGCAGAAACATTTCCGACCACCACTTTGTAAGATCGTTTTAATTCTCCTGTTCGCATATCTAAGGTTTGTTCAAAGTCCTGATAGGTCACCTGTGACAGGTCAATCTCAACTCCATTAATTTGGATGTTGACCGGTATAAAATCAACAGCATTGACCACTTTTCCAAAATAATCTGGATAGCCATTTTTCCACCAGCCCACTTTGGTCTTATCAGGATACCACACTCCTGCTAAATAGGTTCCTTTGTGCATCTCACCTGAATAAGTTTCTTCAAAGTTCCCCCGCATCCCCATATAACCATTTCCAATTGATGTTAGAGATTCTTGCAACAAAAAATCACTCGTATGAAGTTTGTTCGTTCTTAATTGCCATGGTAATACATCAAACAGTGTCTTAGTCATCTCTTTGCCTCCTCTTTAGATAATTGTTGGTCTAGCATAATCACAAAGCCTTTTTGAGAAATAGTCACAGTTGTGTCGTCCTCGGAGATCACATATTCTTGGCCTAGTAAAATTGTCTTGTTAGTTAGTGGGATTGTTACTGAATCATCACTCGTTACAAATACACCTTCAACGCTCAGATGTGTCAGTGGATCAACACGCAAAAAAGTCAAATATCCCGGAGTATCTTCTAACCGCGTCCATACCAACTGACCTTCAGTCAATAAATTATGGTAGGCCCGCCTTAAAGCAATCAATTCCTTCATAAAGGTCAACAACTGTTGATCTTGTTGCTTGTCGTCCCAGATCATACATTTACGGCAATCCGGATCAGCCCCGCCATCCAATCCAATCTCGTCGCCGTAGTAAAGACAAGGGACCCCGGGCTGTAGATACATGAATGCCAACACTTGCCGCATCAAATCTTTGTCCCCCTTTGCAAGGGTCAATAATCTAGGGGTATCATGGCTATCCAAAACATTGAATTGCACTTGATTAACTGTATCCCTGTAGAGCATGAGTTGCTGATTCATTTCCGATATCATTTTGTCGAGCGGAATTTCTTTCTTAATAAAGTAGGATAATATGGCATCAGTGTAGGCATAATTCATAACAGCGTGAAATTCGTCGCCATTAAGCCAACTTTGTGATGAGTGCCAAATCTCGCCTAAGATGTAAAAATCAGGTTTTAATGACACACACATCTGATGAAACTTTTTCCAGAATTGATGATCGACCTCATTTGCAACATCTAAACGCCATCCATCAATATCGAATTCCTCGATCCAATACCGACCAATCTGAAGCAGATGCTCTTCTACTTCTTTATTGGCTGTGTTTAGTTTTGGCATATGGGGGGTAAAGGCGAATGTGTCGTAATTTGCGTCTGCAGCAAACTCAAAGTCATCAGTTGGTGTATAGGAAACTGGGAAAGAATGTATATGGAACCAATCTGCAAAACGAGATTTTTCGCCATTCAAAACGACATCTTGCCATTGTGGAGAAGTATCTCCCATGTGATTGAACACAGCATCCAGCATCACTTTAATGCCCCTCTCATGGCAGGCTTCCACTAGGTTTTTAAAGGTTTCTTTATCGCCAAAATCAGGGTCAATCTCAAGGTAGTCGATCGTATCGTATTTATGATTACTGTTTGCTTTAAAAATGGGGCAGAGGTATAAGCCATTGACGCCCAAGTCTTCTATATAATCTAAATGGTCAATAATACCTTGTAAGTCACCTCCAAAATAGTCCTCTCTATCTGGTGCTTTGCTAGCCCACTTAAACGTTCCCTCAGGATCATTCCCGGCGTCACCGTTAGCAAATCTTTCTGGGAAAATTTGGTACCACACCGTTTCTTTGACCCATTGTGGCGATTTGGCCCGATCAACTTCATGAAAATACGGAAGTCTAAAGTAATTATTGGCCATGCTGATATACTTCTCGTCAAGAGGTAATACCCCATGCTCTCCATAAAAGGCGGATAAGCCATCAACGCCTAAAAGTGTAAACGCATAGCTCAGTCGGTGATGTTTGGCAGTGACGGAAATCGTCCAATAATCGTAGACGTCTGTCGACAGTCCTTTTATCATAGGGATTGCCTTGTCATACCACTTTTCTTCTGCTAAAGAGTAGGGATCTCCTCCTAACAGATTCACTCGTTTCACATCATCTTTTGCTGTTCTAAGTCTAATATGTACCGTTTCACTATCATATAAGTAGGCATATTCACTTTCTGGTCGGTGGTAAATAGCTGCTGAGTTCATCTTTTCGACTCTCCTTTAAGGGATTCAATTTAGCAAGGTCGTTTTCTAGTTCTTCGGCATCGCTTATGTTTTAATCAAAAACATCTCAATAAGCAAAATATAGCACATCAAACGGGCAAGTTCAATATATTATTGCACATTTAATGCAAACGTTTGTATTACGATTAACGGTGTGACAGCTAACCATTATTAACAATAATAGTTGTAATAAAAGGATTATTTAATCCTGAATTAATGTTTTTTGATTCTTTTAGGTGTTTTTAGGGTTTTTTTAGATATTTTTGTTGACTTTTTATGCTAACGTTTGCATAATAGAAGCATCAAGAAGCATTACAAAAAAAAGGAGTGTTAATCGTGTCAAAAAACTGGAAGAAAAAACTATTGGGTGGTCTATCACTAAGCGTTGCAGCTCTTACTCTAGCAGCTTGCGGCAACAATGACTCAGCTGACAACGGAGGAAATGGTGAAGATAATCAAGCAGCCGAAACCTCGTTAAAACTGTGGGTCACAACCGACTCTAAGAAATTCTACGAAGATGGTTTGAAAGAATTTAATGACGAAAATCCAAACATCAAAGTAGAAGTCATCGAAACTGAAGATGCTAAGGCTCAAGAAAATGTCAAAAAGGATCCATCTGTAGCAGCAGATGTATTTGCCTTACCGCATGATCAACTAGGTCAATTAGTTGACTCTGGCGTCATTCAAGAAATCCCTGAACAATTTGCAACCCAAATCAAAGATGAGCAAATCGAAAGTGCTGTAGTAGGAGCTGAGTATAAAGGAAAAATGTATGCCTTCCCTTACGGGATTGAATCACAAGTGCTCTACTACAACAAAGATCTATTAAGTGAAGAAGACATTAAGAGTTATGAAGATATCACTTCAAAAGCTACTATGGGGATGAACTTAAAAGCCGTAGATGCTTATAAAACAGCACCGTTATTCATGTCAGTAGGTGACCATTTATTTGGAGAATCTGGTGAAGATGTGACAGGAACAGATTGGAACAATGATAAAGGGGTTGCCGTTTTACAATGGATCGCTGATCAAAATGATAATAGTGGTTTTGTAAATGTGGGAGACGACACCATTTCTAAATTTGCAAGTGGCGATATCGCTTCATTTGAATCTGGTCCTTGGGATAAAGCAAAAGCAATTGAAGCAATCGGCGAAGACAAATTAGGCATCAGCGTTTATCCAACTATCAACATTGGTGGAGAAGATGTGCAACAAAAAGCTTTCCTAGGGGTTAAATTATACGCTGTCAATGCTGTTCCTTCTGGAGAAGACACAAATCGTTTAGCAGCAGCATATAAACTTGCTGCTTATCTCTCTGGCGCTCATTTCCAAGAACTTCAATTCAAAGATGCTAGTCGGAATATCATTCCATCTAATAAAGAAATTCAAACTGCAGATTATGTGACAAATGATGAGTTAGCAAATGCAGTGGTTACAATGAGTGGTTCTGATTACTCTGTTGTTATGCCAAAGATTCCTGAAATGAATAATTTCTGGACAGCTTCTGCAGCCGTTTTGAGTGACGTTTACAATGGTAAGATCACACCAGATCAATTCCAAGAAAAACTTGATCAACTCGTTAAGGATATTTCAGGCCAATAACACTGGACAAGCTGTGAAAGGAGATTGCCATGGGGGACACTACGATAAAAAGCCAAGCGAATAGTATGCTTGATGCTTTTAAACATGGCGGCATTAAAACAAAGCTCTCTTTCTTTATCATGGGAGCCAGTAATTTTCTCAATAAACAATTTATTAAAGGATTTCTATTCCTGATGACAGAAATCTTGTTTGTGATCACTTTTGTGACACAAGTTATTCCTTCTATCCATGGATTGATAACACTAGGAACTACTGCACAAGGCGTTCAAAAACAAGTGGTTGATGGTATCGAGATGAATGTCCCCGTTGCTGGGGACAACTCGATGATCCTCCTTATTTTCGGATTAGCCTCGATCATATTTTGTCTTGTATTTCTCTATGTCTACTGGTGCAATCTAAAGAGTGCTAGGCGACTATATGAACTAAATCGTGACAATAAACCGATTCCGACCTTTATAGAAGATTTAAAAACACTCTACGATAGTCGTTTCCATATGACTTTAATGTTTATTCCAATCATTGGGGTAATCTTATTCACTATTTTGCCATTGGTTTATATGATTTCTATCGCTTTTACTAGTTATGATCATAACCACTTACCACCTAAGAATCTTTTTTCATGGGTTGGCCTTCAAAATTTCTCGAGTATGCTGACCGGTAGAATGGCGGGAACATTCTTCCCATTACTATCTTGGACATTAATTTGGGCAGTTTTTGCCACCTTTACTTGTTTTTTCTTTGGGATTCTACTCGCTTTATTGATTAATACTAAAGGGGTTCGTGGGAAAAAAATCTGGCGAACATTATTCGTGATTACTATGGCTGTTCCTCAGTTTATCTCTTTATTGATCATGAGAAGCCTGCTAGCAGATGCCGGTCCACTCAATACACTTTTACAAAATTGGGGTTGGATCGATAGCTCACTGCCGTTTCTTAGTGATGGAACTTGGGCAAAATTCAGTATTATTTTCGTTAACATGTGGATTGGGATTCCAGTGACGATGCTCGTCTCAACCGCAATCATCATGAATTTACCACAAGATCAAATAGAAGCTGCAGAGATTGATGGTGCTAGCCGGTTCCAAATTTTCAAATCGATTACGTTTCCAGAAATCCTGTTGATCATGACACCAAATTTGATACAACAGTTCATTGGAAACATAAACAACTTCAATGTTATCTACCTATTGACCGGTGGAGGCCCAACGAACTCGAGGTATTACCAAGCAGGAGAGACAGATCTACTCGTGACTTGGCTCTACAAACTGACAGTAGAAGCTGCGGACTATAATTTAGCCAGTGTCATCGGTATTATCATCTTTGTATTGAGTGCCTTCTTTAGTTTATTAGTTTACACTCGTACAAACTCTTATAAGCAAGGAGGCGTATCCTAGTGAGAAAGCACAAGAAACATGTCATATATAGTGTTTACGCTCTGTTGACCATCCTTGTTATTCTTTGGTTATTTCCAATTTTTTGGATTGTTCTGACTAGTTTTAGAGCAGAAGGAACGGCTTTTGTGAGCTACATTATTCCAAAATCATTTACATTGGACAATTATAAAATGCTGTTTACGAATGACTCATTCCCATTTGCTCGTTGGTTTATGAACACTTTGGTCGTTGCAACCGCAACTTGTATCATCAGCACACTGATTACCGTTGCCATGGCTTATACCCTCTCTCGGATTAAATTCAAATTTCGCAATCGCTTCTTGAAAATCGCGTTAGTGTTGAATATGTTCCCAGGGTTTATGAGCATGATTGCAATCTACTACATCCTAAAAGCAATGAATCTGACTCAAAGTTTAATTGCCTTAGTGATCGTCTACTCAGCCGGAGCAGCTTTAGGGTTTTACATTGCCAAAGGTTTCTTCGATACGATTCCTTACTCGTTGGATGAATCAGCTATGATAGATGGTGCCACACGGAAAGATATCTTTTTAAAAATCACCTTACCACTCTCAAAACCAATCATTGTTTATACAGCATTGATGGCATTCATGGGACCTTGGATGGACTTTATCTTTGCTCGAGTAATCCTTGGAGACCAGGTGCAAAAATATACAGTTGCCATCGGTTTATTCAGAATGACTGCTCCAGATACGATTAACCAATGGTTCATGGCCTTTACTGCCGGTTGTATCATCATCGCGATTCCAATCACCATAATGTTCATGGTTATGCAACGTTATTACGTTGAAGGTATCACTGGTGGAGCTGTCAAAGGTTAAAGATGATAGATTAAGTATGTGACTGTATATCCTATTTAAGGTAGTAAATAGATAAAATAAAACAACAAAAGATTATAGGAATATCGAAATACAAGGATTTAAAAATGTTTAAAAGAGCGAGCTGTAAGGTTAGTATCACCTAACCCTACAGCTCGCTCTTTTCTTCCATAAGAACTTGATTTATATATAGATTAAAAAATCATAGCAGTTATCTAACTTGAAAAGGCATTCTAGCACTTACTCCCTAACATCTTTTCCTCTGACGAAGATGGCGATGCAACCCCATCCTGTATGACTTGAGATTGTGGTTCCCATTGGTACGATTTGGATGTGAGCTGGTGTCACTTGCCCTAGTATTATATCTTTAGCAACTTCTGCGCTTTCAAAATCACCACTTGTTGCAATGAAGACCACACTATCTTCTGGCTTTTCCATACTTTGGACTGTTAAATCTGCAATACGTTGGAGTGCTTTATGTCGAGTTCTCACTTTACCAATCACTTTGAGTTCACCTGCTCGGTTGACTGAAATGGTTGGCTTGATGCTAAGCAGCCCCCCTAGTGCTGCGGAAGTTCGACTAATCCTTCCTCCTTTATAGAGGTGATTCAAATCGGTGACGGTAACCCAACTATTATAGTTAAAGCGATTGGCAAACAACCAACTCTGTAGTTCTTGTAAAGAATAACCTTCTTTTTGCTTTTCAATAGCATCATAGACCATTAAGCCTAATCCAGTACAAGCGCCACGTGAATCGAAAATTTCAGCCTGAGCATCTGGATAATCCTCTTTAACTATTCGTGCGGCTTGAAGAGCACTTTGGTATGAGCCACTCATGCCTGAGGTAAAACCAATGTAGATAAAGGGAATATTCTTCTTGGCATATTCGGTAAAGAATTCGACATAACGACCAATATTAACTTGTGTCGTACTCGGCATCGTTCCTGTTTTTAAAAGGTCATAAAACTTCTTGTGATCAAATGTCTTCCCCAGGTCATCTAGATAAGTCTTACCATCCCAAGTCACTTCCATTGAGATGTAATCGACATGATTTTCTTCTAAAAATTCATGTGGGAGATCACAACAAGAATCGGTTAGTATCTGGTACATTGTTTTCCTTCCTCCTCTCGTTCAACTTAACCACATTATACACTATTTATTGCTATAACCTGAAACATTAATAAGCGTTATTCTTCCGTCATGACTGATAAACTACATGATCGTTCCCATAGCATTTTGATCATCTTCATCAACTGTGACTGTCGTTTCAATAGCGATCCGCAAAGCTTCAGTCATCAATTCAACCGGCATACTAGCTGTCCCATCTGGCAGCGATACAACTTGTTCTGGCAGATAAGGAACATGAATAAACCCACCAATAAGAGATGGAAACTCTGTTTTAGCGAGATAAAGTAGCCGGTACATAATATCATTACAAACGAATGTTCCAGCTGTATAAGAAACCGTTGCTGGTATTCCAGCAGCAGTGATTTGGTTAACGATTGCTTTGACCGGCAAAGTGGCAAAATAAGCTGTCTCACCATCCTCTTCAATCGCTGCATTCAGTGGTTGCTTGCCGTCATTGTCAGGAATACGTGCCTCAATCAAATTAATAGCTACTTTTTCAACCGAAACCTTCGCCCGTCCACCAGCTTGACCAACACAAAACACAATATCTGGATGATGTTCTGCAATTGCTGCTCGTAAGACCTCTCCATCTTTCCCAAAAACGGTTGGAATCTCGATTTTGACTACTGTTGCTCCTGCTATCTCGTCTGGTAATCTTTTCACGGCCTCAAATGCTGGATTAATAGTTTCTCCGCCAAATGGATCAAAACCAGTTATTAATACTTTCATCAGAATACCTCATTTCTTGATATTTTTTTATTTTTACCTTTTGTTACTTCTGTATTAATCGTTTTATATTACTCTACCTTCTAATTCTATCTTCTAAACTATAGTTAGTTACTTATTTACTCAAATCAAACACTTCTAACGGTTACTTAAAGAGGATCATATAAGCAATTTGGAAGACTAAAATCACTACTGCCGGGATCAATTGGTTTTTGATCACACCAAAGCGATCTTTCATTTCAAGCATGGCAACTGGTACGATATTGAAATTGGCAGCCATTGGTGTACACAGTGTTCCACAGTACCCACAAGTCAAAGCGACCATACCGATCAGCACTGGATCTGCTCCATAAGCTAGGACGAATGGCCCTCCAATTCCTACAGTCATTACAGTGATTGCAGCGAATGCATTTCCCATAATCATTGTAAACAAGACCATACCTAACGCAAATACAATGATCCCAATGTTTACATTTCCTTTAGGGATGATTTGCGCCACTAACTGAGAAATAACATCGCCAACTCCAGCGACTGTAAATATGGCACCTAGGCTAGCCAACAGCATCGGTAGCATACTTAAGGGTCCAACTGTCGATAACATGCGCTCTGTATCATCTAAGAATACCCGAGGTTTATTATCTTTAGAATAGAGTCGTAATATAATCATCGCCACAAAAACACCAACTCCGACCCCCACTAAAGCTCCAAGTGTCGTAAATAGAGCAAATATGATGGCAAAAATACCGATTGACAATGCTGGGATGAAAATCTTCGGTCCGATCTTCTCTGCCATTTTCTCTGAATATTCAGCAGATGGTTCTGATTGTTTACCTTTGCTGACGCGTTTAAAAATAGGAGGAAGTGTCATAATAAGCACAATCACACCACTGACTTCAGCCGGTATCCAACGACCGAATATCAAGATTACACCTAATGAGCACCAAAAGATGGCAGTCCCAATTGGGTGAGGATTTTCCTTATCTGTAGCATTTTCGATACCTGTATACATCACGACTAGCCCCATAACAATGTATAAGACTTCCAGCAACTTTTCAGACAATAAAACATCTGGACTCATGAAAAAAGCCATTAGTTGTGCCCTCCTTCATTCTTTACATCATTTCCATAGTATTTCTTCTCTAAGCGACGATCTTTTATAAAGTAGTATCCCACCGTAAATAATACTGCAAAACTAGCTACGGGAATCTCAACAGCAGCTAAGTCTATCAGATTTACTTCATACCCTAGACCACTTAAAGTAGCTTGGACCAACAAAGCACCCGGCCCACCAACAAACAACACTTGGCAGAAGAACCATACGATGTTTTCCATACCAGAAGACATACCCTTGAGGTCTTCTACATAGTCTTCGTTGACCGTCTTATGCTTTGCCTCTAGCGTTCCCACTGCCATGGGCATGATAATAGGCCGAACAAAACCAGCAACACCACCAAAATTTCCTACTCTGATATTACCAAGTAACACCTTAGACCTTGGCAGGTTAGGGATTGTAGCTATTTTTTCCATTGCTGTTGCAATAGTCACGTTGCGATTCATTGGAACAAGTATTTACTCAACCCATAAAACGCTGTCTCGTGTCCTATTTGGGGCACTATTCACCATAGTCATCGGTGGAGTGATTACCTTGTCAGCCTTCATAAAAACGCCATTCACGATTCAATTGGTAGGCATCTGGGGTATCTTACTGATAGTAATCCTGACTCTAGTTGTTGGTGCCCTATTTTTCAGATCTAGCCCTAATGACAGAAAACTTTGGGTGCCGTCCTTACCGCTCGTAACAAGTTGTGCCATCATAGGCATACTCTCTCGCATTGCACCATTATCAGCATTCTTTGACACAAAAAACGGCAAATATGTTGTTGTAGGATCCTTAGTCCTTGGGCTCGTTCTACAATACCTACTAATTTTCCTATATAGTAAGAACAGTCAGAATAACAAGAATAGCAAAAAGGAAATCAAAAACTAAGCAGACATTTTCCCTAAATAGCAGATACCTAGCATCGGAGGTGCCGATTCATGTTTAAAACTATCTTACTTTTTATTAAATCCATACTATCTGGATTGATCCCCTTTTTATTTATCTCTCTCTTTCTGCACATGGCACCAGATGGTAGTTTAATCTATACCATTTCGGTCTATGATGTCATAAATCTCGTAAACTTCATCCTATTTATTGGCATCAAATACTATTTTTACCACCGTTCAAATAAGACAAAAAGAAAAACTGATTCTTCAAGCGGATCACTACCCGATCCGCTTTCAAATCAGTTTACAACAGGCCAAACGCCCGTTTGGAGTAAAAAGACATTAGATGATAATTTCAGTATCATCAAACTATTAGCTGTTAATTTCTTTAGCTATCTCTTTGCTATCTTCATCCTACTTTGGATTATCTTTAGAAAAGTGCGGTCATCCAAACCGATTTCATCTACTAATGATAATAACAGCTAAGAATCACGATTATTATGATGAAGATCCTTCTGAGAATTCTTCTGAGGCTTCTCATGAGCATCTAGTTCATCGCCTTTTTCTGCAACAGAACGCTCGATCAACTGTTCAATCAACCCCACAAAGACAAAAATAGAATATGGAATAAACAAAACACCTAACGCAACAATAATGACTTCCGGTAAATCAGAAATTTGCGTCCCATCATAAACATATAATAAGAAGCCTGAAGAAATAATTGCTATAACAAGCGTCCCTCTTCTGATTTTACTCAATAGTTCTAACGATTCTGCCGTTAAACCTTTATTCATATTAATCAATTCCAATAATTTAAAGAGAAGTTTGGCGATATAAACTAAAGTTGTAATAACACCCCAGATCGACACGACTAATATAGTGGCCGAGATAGGGTAAGAAATGTGTGACGATGTCAAAAAAGCTATTGTAATCAACATTCCTGCCCCGATTGCTAATAAGACAGCTAATCCCAAGAAACCTTTGATCGTCATTAGTTTATAACTCGATTTTTGCAAGACTTCACTCCTCTCTCATAATGTGGTTATAATGAACAACTCGTAATAGTAGTTGTCATTGCTTTAAAACAATTAAGTTGTCTATACTATAACACTACCACAGCTTGCATAACAGTATCTATATCTCACTATAACATCTATTTCCCACTAATGAAGATATTTAGTTTCAGACCCCCAAAAAAGAGAGCTATGACATCAGCTAAGATGCCATGGCTCTTTTACTTACTACAAATTTAGTTTACCTACACAGTCACTTTGCATATTTTTTTACTTTCAAAATTATCAGCGTCGGAATGACAAAGAGCATTGCAATAACTGTCATCATCCAAAAGCCATACCACTCTTTAGCACCAGGTACACCAGCAGTATTCATTCCCCACAATCCAGCAATCAGTGTCGGAACAGCAATCACTAAACTTGCAGACTCTAAAAATTTCATCAAATGATTGAGCGTATTACTCATCATACTAGCAAACAAACTCCCTATTGTTTCGAGTAGATCTCTGTAAATACGAACGGTTCTATTCGTTTGTCTGATATATAATTCAACATCATAAGAAAGATCATTACGCTCAAGTTTTTCCTTGAAATCAGTTTCACCTAAAAAGTAATCCAATGTCTTCCCTTGTATTTCAAGTAAATGCTCCAAATAAATCATCTGACGTTCAACATCCGCAAGTTTGAACAACTCTTTGTTTTGCGTAGTTTGTCTTGCTTCACGATCTAAATGATCAATTTCTGTTTTGATTGCTTCAAGATATTGGCGGAAATGACCATAAATAGACAGAAGTGCTTCTCCGATGACCTCTTCCGGCTTTCCCAAAACTTTTTTGCTTCTCGTCATTTCATCAATGAAATCCTCAAAAAACAGCGACTCTTTTGGGACAATTGCTATCAAGTTATTTTTTTTCTTTATGAAAGTGATCACCTCAAAGTACTTTTCGATTGACATTGGCTCTACACTAGCTTGTTCATTTGTAAATGTTGTTTGGGTTATATTGGTCACAATCAGGATATAGGACCCTTCTTCTAGTGGTTCAAATCGGGCTGCTATGGTGGATTGATCATGCCATTCTAACAAATCATCTGGCAAGTTTTCCTTTTGAATGATACCTCTGACCTCACTTTGAGATTCATAGGGCACAATGGTAAAGGAACTTTCATCAGTAGAAACATTTGACACGTGTTGCAGTCCAGTCGGATTAGTATCACTTCCTAATGTATCATTAGAAAAACGGTATCTCGTGATCATCACTTCGTTCCTTTCTTAATAGCTACTCTCGTATGACTACTCTAGTATAGCTAAATTCTAACAGAACGACGGTATTGGTGATAACGATATGACTTGAGCTACTAACGAGCCTGAGCAGATGGCAGTCTGACAGTTATGACAGTTATGACAGTTATGACACTCATGACAGTTATGGTAGGTATGAAACTGATTATATTGACAAGTATTTTTCTTAAGATTGTGAAACACTCGCTGTTGTTCTCATATATTTTTGCAGTCTGTCAGCAACGATCACTGCAATGACAGCTTTGATGGTATCTCCAGGAAAAAAGACGAGACTTGAAACAAAGGTCGAAGAGAATGGCGCGTTGGTTTGAACGACCAACCAAATAATACCTAGCAAGTTAACAAGACCAACATTGAAAAGCCAGATAATAGTACCTCTGTACCATAGACTTTGGAAACGGGTTTGATGGAGACAGATACTCGTTAGGACTGCCGCCACAAAAAAGCCGACTAAGTAACCACCAGTTGGACCAATGAAGACAGCATAGCCCCCACGACCACCAGACAATATCGGTAAGCCTGCTAACGCTAGCAGGAGAAAAGAACCAACAGTTATGGCTGTTTTTTTAGGCGTCAATAGTATAGCAGCTAACATGACCCCAAGATTTTGGAGGATCAAAGGAGCTGGGATAAAGCCGAGAGGAATACCTGGAATCATCCCTAATACGATAATAATTGCGATTAATAGTGCCATTTGCGTGATATCTTTTGTTTTCATAACAGTCACCTATTCTAATCTCTTTTTTTAGTACTTAATAACGCTTTGTAGTGCTTTGTAATGCTTTGTAATCCTTGTGATGCTTTATTATCTTGTGATGTAACACATGTTAGCACACTGTACGTCAACCGTAAATAGATTTTTGGTTGACAATTGTTTTGCCAATCATTTTAAGCTATGATAGAGGTTGAAATAACAAGTTATTGACGTAATCTAACATATAGGCAAGCTATACAGCTGATACGTCTATACAACAGGAACATCTAGACAGCAAATCCAGCGTCATAAAAAGTGAGGACTCAACCATGACCATTCGTGATAACATCTTAACCTATCTCTTGGACCATCCTGATACAGTCGTCTCTGGTCAGTCTCTAGCTGACCATCTCGGTGTTTCTCGGAATGCTGTCTGGAAGGGATTTAACCAACTGCGAGAGGAAGGCTATGGCATTATCAGCCATTCTAATAAGGGCTATCAATTGGATCAACGGTCACATCTTTTAGATGCTGTCCAAATACAATATGGCATCACTTCACTATGGCCAGATTTGACCATTAACATTAGTGAGGAGACAACGTCTACGAATGACCTAGCAAAGCAATTTGCAATTGATCACCCTGGACACTCCGCACTGTTCATTACTAATAAACAAACTAAAGGGCGCGGACGTCAGGGACGATCTTTTTATTCTCATCTGAGTGATGGCCTCTACTTCTCATTAGTTATCAGTCCTGAGAATATCTTACCTAACGACATCACCCTCTATACAATCATCACTGCTACAGCCGTTTTACAGGCTTTAGAAGACCTATCAGAGAAAACTTTGGCCGTTAAATGGGTCAACGATCTCTTTTATGATGGCAGAAAAATCGGCGGTATTTTGTGTGAGGCAACGACAGACTTAGAAATAAAACAACTCACTTCGCTTGTTATTGGCGTAGGACTTAATTTGGCAGGCGAATTTCAAACAGATGACACCTCTGTCACTGACATTGCGGGCACTCTTTTTGGGACTACAATGCCAGATGATTTTAATCAAAACAGCTTTATGAATCTTTTCCTGACTTACTTTGGCCAGTACCATAAGGCACTCTTTGACTATGACTATCTCCCCATTTATGCCGGTCACCTACTAGGTATTGGTAAAAAAGTGGACTATACTTTAAATGGTCAGCAGTACAATGGCACAATTGAAGGTATCAATCAAAGTGGCAATCTGTTGATAAGAGATGACGATAATACCCAACACACTTTAGTTGGGGGCGAGGTTCATTTTTCTAGCCTTCAATTTAAAGGGTAATACTTTTTAAGAGATAATACTTTTTGAAGGGCAGTACTTTTCAACATTCCATTATCTCCTCAAGTATTTATTGGTATTAGCAAATTGGTTAAAAGAGCCTTTGGATATCATTGATTTCATGATATTCAAAGGCTCTTTTAGTCATTAGTGGTCTCTAGCTTGATTAGCTTGTTACGTGAACTTTTTTTATTAACTCACTACATTAGCAAACCAAATTAACTAAAAAACAATTTTAAATTGAAATGGTCAAGTCTCCTAATTTTTGTAATAGTTTATTGTTCTCTTCATAGTCCACAGGAGCAATGATGACATTGACGTGTTCTTCATCTGACAACGCTTTTTCCAAGCTTTCTTTCAAATCCTCGCGGCTAGTTGCCAAGTGACCCACAGCACCAAATGATTTGGCATACTTTACAAAATCTGGGTTGGAGAAATCAACCTCAGAATGATGTCCAAGTTCTAAATCCATTTTCCACTTGATTAATCCATAAGCTTTATCCGTCCAGATCAAAATTGTCATAGGGATTTTCTCACGAACAGCCGTTTCGATTTCTTGAGAATTCATCATAAAACTACCGTCCCCCATTACAGCTAATACAGGTTGATCAGGAACAGCTAATTTTGCCCCGATTGCACCTGGTAAGGTCCAGGACATGGTGGATAAGCCATTATCAATCAAACAGGTATTGGGTTCATAAGTCGGATATAATCTTGCCATCCACATCTTCAAGGCACCTGTATCGACTAAGACAATTCCCTTAGCTGGCATCACTTGTCGAGTCACATATACCATGGTTTGTGGTTTGAATGGATAGGCAGTGTCACTTGCTCCAATCGCACGCTCTTTTGCTAATGTCTTTCTGATATTTTCTCCATAAAAAGGCGATTCAAAATGACGTGCTACTAATGACTTCCGAATAGCTTTGATGCTTTCATTGAGTGTAGAGATGATGTTAACAGTGATTGGAAAATGACTATCGGTTTCCGGACCGAAGGTGTTGAGATGTATGATTGTTTTATCGCTGTTTGGATTGATCTTTTTTGGGTCAAACTCAGAAAATGAGTAACCGACTGAAATTAAAACGTCTGCTTCATCAAAAGCAAAATTTTCGTAATCCTTGACCATGAACCCTACCACACCTAATGCATAGGGATCCTCATCACTAACGGCTCCTTTACCCATAAAAGTTGTCGCTACAGGAATATGCGTTTCTTTGACCAGTGCTCTCAATTCTGAAACTGCGTGTTCTCTGACGACACCAGTTCCAGCTAACAAAATAGGATGTTTTGCATGAACAATGAAATCAGTTGCTTTTGCGATCAACGATTGATCCGGAAAACTCTTTTCCTTAGGAATAGGCAGAGGTGCTGTTACCGTGTCTACTTCCTCTTCTTCAACATCTTGAGGAATTGCTAAATAAGTCGGTCCAGGTCGCCCAGATACAGCATTGTTATAGGCCTTCATCAGCACTTCCCCACTAGCTTTTGCAGTATACAGTGTCCCAGCCCATTTAGTGATAGGTCTAAACATGGCCTCCAAATCGATCACTTGGTGAGATTCTTTATAAATCCGATTCAGACCACCTTGAGCTGTTATCGCGATCATTGGAGTTGACGTCGTGAAGGCATCCGCAACACCAAGTAATAAATTGATAGCCCCAGGCCCTAATGTAGCCGTAGCCACACCAGGTAAACCAGTCAACCGTCCATATACCTCCGCCATAAACGAAGCTCCTTGTTCATGACGAACCAAAATGAATCTAATTTTGTCGGAATTATGGATGGCATCGACTAAGCGAATATTCTCCTCACCTGGAATACCAAATACATACTTAATACCACGTTCTTCAAGTGTTTTAACAATATTTTCTGCAACAGAAACCACACAACTACCTCCTAAAAAATATACCTATTCATTACATATCTACTAATTACATACCTAATTTACACCTCTTATCATAATAAGCAATCATCACCCCCTAAAAGCTGACAAAAAAGCTTAGAACCTTGTGCTAATGAGCAAACGGTCTAAGCTTACTGCGGTTTTATCATCATTTAACCTTTTTGAGCAATGTTTCACTGTTTGTTCAAGATAACTCTATAGTAGAAAAAGAACCTGAGAAAGCTTCTACATCTCCAACTAAACAATCCTTCTCTTCTTGAAAGACGACAAACGAGAAGACGTGTTCTCCTTTATTCAAATATACTTCTACAAAAGAATTATCGACAAAGACATCGATCTCACTTAAAGCTGATATCTCAGCAAATCTTGAAAAACCATATGATTCGTCTATTTTCTTTTTAAGTCCGGCCCGTGATAAGGTCACCAGACTATTTTTCTTGTTATAGATAATTTCCCAATAATCATCCATCTGCCCGATTTTAAAGTTAAAGTTTTCGGTCAAGTGAAGGTGATAGTATCGATTAGGGAAAGAATCTCTATTATCATTGATCTCCATTTTTTGATCAAAAACATCAACAATACTTTGTACAGGATAACGGTAAAGAATATTGTCTTTTAGTCGTAACTCCTGAGTGAACGTCAGTCCATGCTTCCATTTCTCTGATACAGGATAGTGTGGCTCACCACATCCAAACCAAGCTGACATCAAAGGAAGATGATCCTTGCCATAAAAAGCTTGTGGGGCATAAAAATCAAAGCCTGAATCTAATTCATCCCAATGATCAACAGTGAATATCAGATTGTCAATGTCCAATTGTCCAACTAAATAGACTGTTGCAAATCGATTTTTAAAGTGATGAGGAGTTGGCTCCACTCCCATTGGTGATAGTAGTAAAACATCCTTACCATCAATGGTGATCATACTGGGGCACTCTAGCATATAGCCTCTATCTATTGGTAGATCGATTTCACCTTGGTATTCCCAGTTGAACAAGTCTTGACTCCTGTAAAGAAGGAGTACACCATCGTCACCAAACTTCTTCCGTTTTTCTCGATTTAGTATTTTACTGCCACCCAATAACATATAAAACTGACCATTTCGTTCAAAAACAAAAGGATCTCGCAACTCTCCTGATAATCCTTTTGGAAAATGATCGATGATCGGCTTATCAAGCTTTTTGATATACCCTCTTTTATCCATGATTGCTAAACCTTGCTTTGGTATTTTCCCATTTGCTACTTTGTAATTGGCAGTATAGAACAGATAAAGGTCACCATTATATTCTATAGCATTCCCAGAGTAACACCCATTTTTTTCAAACTCTTGATCAGGAATCAACGCAAATTCTTGATCAGTCCAATGAACAAGATCGTTTGACATGGTATGACCCCAGTGTTTTAAGCCATGAAGAATATCGAAGGGATACCATTGAAAAAAGAAATGATACTCCCCGTTGTAATAAGCCAACCCATTAGGATCATTCATCAGCCCTGCTTTTGGCGTAATATGATACCGTGGCAAATAATTACTCTTTTTTACATCATTTACTAAAGCAACAAAAGCATCATGCTCACTAGGTTCATAATATCTTTCGGTAAACTTTCTTACCATTGTCATTATACGTCTCCTTTTATTTGGACTTTATTCGTTATTGTCTATTTTATTTCAGCGCCTTTAACACCTTTAAATTTGTTATACATAATCAATAAAATGATTGGAGTGATTGTGGCTAGCAAACATCCTATGACATAATGGGTTCTGTTGAAAGTTTTAAATCTACTATCAAATAAGGTAGAATAATAGAAAAAGATAGCAGGAG
>OMJG01000337.1_pt1 | contig 36207 bp, 35 predicted proteins | sample 1646431 | NCBI WGS metagenome assembly OMJG01 (sample SAMN03771674, study PRJEB25209) | food metagenome | isolation source: Cotija cheese | place: Mexico:Jalisco,Michoacan | collected 2011-12-12
CCTGCTTCAACCAAACGTTTCACCATGTGTGAGCCAATATATCCTGCACCACCAATTACTACATTTACGTTCAGACCTTGAGATTATTCCGATTCGTGGAAATATTGATACGCGGATTAAGAAGATCGAGACCGAGAATCTGGATGCAGTTGTTTTAGCGGAAGCGGGATTGAATCGCTTAACAGTGGATTTGACCGATAAATATCGGCTATCGTTGCAAAATGTTTTATTACCAGCCATGGGTCAAGGTGCCATGGCAATTGAGTGTCGACGAGCTGATGCTGATACGCTAGCCTTATTGGCGAAAATCAATGATGCACACAGTGCAGCCTGCGTAGGTGTTGAACGAGAATTTTTGCGCGCCATTGGCGGCACATGTACTTTCCCGATTGGTGGGTATGCCATCATTCAAGATGAGCAGGTAAGGTTTGAAGGCTTAGTGGCCTCACCAGATGGACAACACGTGTTACGAGAGACGAAACAAGGGGTTCTTAAAGACCATCTGGGGGAAGTCGTAGCAGCTGATTTGTTGGTACAGGATAAATTTGAAATTATGAAAGGAAGTCAAGTTTAATTATGGTAACTTTTGATCGTCATCGTCGTTTGCGGAGTAGTGTAGCTATGCGAGATTTGGTACGGGAATCGCATTTATTGAAATCTGATTTGATTATGCCAGTCTTTGTTGATGCTAATATTCAAGGCAAAAAGGAAATTAGCTCAATGCCTGATGTGTACCAATTTAGTTTGGATTGCGTTTTGGATGAAGTTAAGGACATTGTGAACTTGGGAATTAAAGCGATTATTCTGTTTGGGTTGCCTGATCACAAAGATGAAGTTGGAACAGGTGCTTGGGAAGATAACGGCATCGTTCAGGAAGCAACGAGAAAAATCAAAGCGGCTTATCCGAACTTAATTGTGATTGCCGATACGTGTCTGTGCGAATATACCAGCACGGGACACTGTGGCATTGTGAAGAATAATGAAGTATTAAATGATGAGTCGTTGGCCTACATTACGAAAACGGCGGTGAGTCAAGTTGCTGCTGGGGCTGATATTATTGCGCCATCCAATGCAATGGATGGTTATGTGACGAGTATCCGGACTGGTTTAGATGAAGCCGGTTTTAAAAACACGCCGATTATGTCTTATGCCGTTAAGTATGCGTCAGCATTCTATGGGCCATTCAGAGATGCCGCTAATAGTGCGCCAGAATTTGGTGATCGTAAAGGTTATCAAATGGACCCGGCTAACCGTTTGGATGCCATGCGTGAGGTGGTTAGTGATGAGAAAGAGGGGGCTGATTTTGTTATGGTGAAGCCGGCAATGGCTTTCCTCGATGTCATGCGAGAGATTCGTGATCACACAATTTTACCGTTAGTAGCTTACAATGTTTCGGGTGAATATGCCATGATTAAGGCGGCTGCCCAAAATGGTTGGATTGATGAAGATAAAATTGTTGATGAAACATTGGTGGGCATGAAGCGTGCGGGGGCAGATTTAATCATCACCTACTTTGCTAAAGATGTTGCTCGGCGGATGAACTAAGGAGGATGACAATGCGTTCAATTAAGCAATCACAAGCAGCCTTTAAACGGGCCAGTCAATTAATGCCAGGGGGCGTTAATAGTCCTGTGCGGGCATTTAAGAATGTTGGTGGCGACCCGTTATTTATTCAAAAAGGAAAAAAAGAGTATATCACGGATGTTGATAAAAATACCTATATTGACTATGTCTTGTCGTGGGGGCCTTTAATCTTAGGTCATGCTGACGATTATGTCGTTAAGCAACTACAAGCGGCGGCGGAAAGGGGAACGAGTTATGGTGCCCCAACCGAATTGGAAACGCAGTTGGCCGAAATGATTCAAAAGATTGTGCCCTCAATGGAAATGATGCGAATGGTGTCGTCAGGAACTGAGGCGACGATGAGTGCCATTCGGTTGGCTCGTGGCTATACGCATCGAGATAAAATCGTTAAATTCATTGGTAATTATCACGGCCATAGTGATTCGCTGCTCGTTGATGCAGGGTCTGGGATGGCCACCTTTGGGATTAATACATCACCCGGTGTGCCGGATGAGTTTGCATTGGATACTTACACGGTACCATACAATGATGTGGCAGCAATTAAGGCGTTATTTGCACAACATGGTCGTGAAATTGCCTGTGTGATTGTAGAACCGGTTGCCGGTAACATGGGTGTTATTCCGGGAACACCAGAATTTTTAAAAACTTTACGCCAGTTGACAACGGAAAACGACGCTCTGTTGATTTTTGATGAAGTGATGTCAGGATTCCGTGCCGGCTATCATGGTGTTCAAGGGCTAACGAAGATTACCCCTGATCTGACGACCTTAGGTAAGGTTATTGGCGGTGGCTTGCCAGTCGGTGCTTTTGGTGGTCGGCGAGACATCATGGAAGAAATCACGCCGGAAGGTCAAATCTATCATGCCGGAACCTTATCCGGTAATCCGCTGGCAATGACAGCTGGTATCAGCACGATTAGTCAGTTGAATCCGGAACTTTATGTGGAAATGGAGAAGAAAGTCGCGCGGCTAACGGCAGGGATTAAGCAAGCTGCTAACCAACATCATGTTCCAGTGACGGTTCACCATGTGGGTACCATGTGGAGTTACTTCTTTAACCCAGGACCGGTTAACAACTTCGATGACGTTCAACGAAGTGATGTGGCCTTTTTCGCGCGGTTTTTCCGGCAATTGTTGGATCAGGGAATTTATACGGCGCCCTCACAGTATGAAACCAATTTTCTGTCTAGCAAACATACCGATGCGGATATTGATCGGACCATTGACGCTTTCAATGCTGCGTTTGATGCGGTCGTGGATCATGAGTAGTTATCGTGATTTAACGCAACTACCTTTAGACAAGGTGAACGACTTAGTGATTGCTTGTGATAGTAGCGCGGGGATTGGAAAAAAGGCAGATGATCAAGTTACTATTGCGTCGTCAGTTATGGCGGCTTTTACTATTCGGGTGCCCTTGTTGGAATTTATTTGCCATGGTGTAACACCCTTGGCGGCCGTAGATACAGTTGGCAATGAAATGTATCCGACTGGTCAGGCCGTTATTCAGGGAATTCGTGATGAACTGGCTCATGCCGGTTTTGCTGGGTTATCGTTAAATGGGAGTACCGAAGATAATATGACCACGCAAACAACCTCAGTCGGTGTGACCTTGATTGGTAAGTTAGCACACAGTGACTTAGTTCCAGCAACGCCAGAGCCTTTGCACGTCTTTCAATTAGGACGACCGTTAGTTGGAGATGCCGTTGTAGCTCATATAAATGACATCTTTTCTTACGATCAAGTTAAGGCAATACGTCGGTTTGTCGGTGTCCAAGACATGTTACCGGTTGGTTCTAAAGGCATCGCTTATGAAGTTAACCAAATAGCAAAAACGCAACAGCATCCGCGTTTGACGTGGTCAGTAGGGGTTGACCAACAACAATTAACGACTTCCGCTGGTCCAGCAACTGTGGTTATTGTGGCGGTTCGTGAAAGCCGACGACTACCGTTTACTGACCGGTTTCCAGAATTACTAGAAATTGGGAGATTGGAGGTTTAATCATGGGCTCTTTGCGGTTGATTACGGGTGGTGCCAAAAGCGGCAAATCCAAATTTGCAGAGCAACTTTGTCCGCAAGATCAGCCAGTTTGTTATGTGGCCACGGGAGTGATGACTAGTCCGGATGCGGAAATGCAACTGCGAATTCAGCGACATCAACAGCGGCGGCCAGCTATCTGGGTGACTAAGGAGGGCTATCGACACGTGGCAACGTTTATCCAAGAGCAACATTACCAAACGTATTTACTAGATGATGTCACGATGTTAACGACAAACTTGTTTTTTGCGATATTACAAGATAGCGCACCAACAACGACGGATTTCGACCAAGTTCTAGCACGACTTTCTAAGGTGGAACTGGCGAAGATTCGTCAGAAAATTTTAGATGAATGGCAAGCCATTTTGCACGCCATTCGCCAGGGTGACAGTCAAATGACGATGGTCACCAATGAGGTTGGTTTAGGATTGGTTCCGGCTACTAAACAGGCGCGGGTACTACGTGATTTATACGGTGAAGTCAATCAAGTCCTAGCAACTGAAGCGGATGAAGTTTATTTTGTCATTAGTGGATTACCGCAACAAATTAAGTGAGGCGTTATTATGCTGAAGGCGTTGGTGTTATTTGGGCAGTTCTTTACACGTATTTATATTCCGGTCGAAATTGATGATGTAACGAATAAGTTTAAACAAAGCATTCAATACATTACGGTGTTTGGCCTGTTATTAGGGGTGATAGAGGCGGCCATTTTTGGTGGATTGAGCTTTCTCTTCCCACTTTGGTTGGCTTGGATCTTTTATTGGGTCCTAGATGGATTTGTTACGGGCGGTTTTCACCTAGATGCTTTGGCCGATACGGCAGATGGGTTATTTTCGTCGCGAACAACGGATAGAATCTTTGAGATTATGAAGGATAGTCGTTTGGGAACGATGGGAAGTCTGGCACTACTTTACTTTTACCTGACAGTTATTGGTTGCGGGATTAGCTTGAGTCATTATTTAAATTGGTGGCAAATGATGTATTTAGCAGCAATCATGACCATGCTCACGAAAACGGGTGTATCGTTGCTGTTCTATAAGATGATTTATGCCGGAGCACAGGGCGGTCTGGCCAGTATTTGGACCGGAGTGAAATCTTGGCGGATTTTAATTGCACAGCTTTTTTCGGTCATTGTGATCGGATTTGCTCTAGGTTGGCGTGGCCTCGTTGGCTATGTTGCGATGGTCCTAGTGGCCGTCTTGTATCGGCATCATATCATTCGAGTGTTAGGGGGCTTTTCAGGAGATACGGTTGGCGCCTATGCCAATCTGGCGCAGGTAGTCTTCCTGCTGGCCTATCTCGTGACCGTGAGGTTGACAATATGAAACTCTTAGTGGCACGTCATGGTGAAACGCCATTGAATCAACAAAAAAAATTTTATGGTAGCACTGACGTTTCGTTGGATGCTGTTGGTGAAGAGCAAGCAGCTCAGTTAGTGCGTAAACTAAACCATACAAAGTTGGATTATATTTTTTGTAGCGGGCTAATGCGCGCACAACAGACTGCCCGACCGGTCGTGAAACAGCATGATGAGGCGGAAGTTCGTATGCTGACGGATTTGAACGAAAAAGGGTTTGGCAATTGGGAAGGTTTAAATGCTGACGAAATTCAGCGGAGTGATCCCCAAAATTGGGAACGCTGGCTTGAGTCACCATTGACCTTCACCCCACCAACGGTGGAAAGTTTTATGGATTTTAAGTATCGGATTAAACAGGGTTTGACAGAGATCTTAGCCACTACCGAGTCTGAAGAAACGGCGTTGGTTGTCGCTCATTTGGGAACATTAAGGGTTATGCATCAATTGTTATTAGCCACTAAGACTGACTTCTGGGCGATTCATTTTGATGCGGGGTGTTACTCTAGCTATATGATTCACAATCATGATACGATATTAACGGCGTTAAATGTATAGGAGTTGATTTTATGGCTTTCCTACTGACCTATCCACGATCGCGAGTTGCGCTTGACTTACAGCAACGATTGGCTAGCACGCAGCCAACCGTCTATTGTCCGTGTCGGGTGCTTCAAGCAATGGCTTTAACCGAGAAACAACAGCGGTTGATTCAATCAAGTTCAGATTTAATTTTGACGAGTCAGTTTGGTTTGCATGTGTATCTAGCGCATTGGGCGACCTTGAATCTAACTGCTACGATTCATGTACTGAGTCAGAAAATGGCGAATCAGTTGCGACAGCGGGTTTCCAACCCAATTGTAGTTGCGGCGACTGAATCCCAACAAGGCTTTTTATCGCAGTTGTTGGCGTTGGGTCACGATCGACAACGATGTTGGCTAGTGGGGGATCGTGCCAAACGGTTGCGGGAGTTTTCCTTAGATGTGACCGTTGTGATCTATGAAAATCAGTGGCCAATTGAGAATCAACAGATTGCTGTACAGAAATTAGCGGGGCAACATTTTTCTCGAGTTTTAATTACGAGTCCGTCTAATTTTGAGGGATTGCGGGCTGTTCAACAGAGACTGTCGGCGACGGCATTTGTTAATGCTGATTATTATGTGTTGGGGACTACCAGCGCCACCGTTGTTCGTCAGGCACGGTTGCCAGTAATTATGCCGACAGAGCCGCATGATGTCCTACGACAGATGATTAGCAGGATGTGTCAGGACTGAAAGTGCTTGGTTAGTTGCATGTTGTGAATAAATAAAAAGGGCCGAGAGCTTTCTCAGTCCTTTTGAAACCAGCTATTAATAATGACTATCAGTGTAAACCCATTGTATAACGGCGCAGTTGGCGATGAGTACTTCGCTCGCTGGTGTAATTGGTTGGCAACCATCAACCAAATAGATCCAACCACATTGACGGGGAATGTTTGTGAGGTCACCGATGGACTGGATATATGGATAGCCATTGACCAGTTGAGTCAGCGACTTGATATGGTGTTTTGTGAGGTAGCGTTTCGTCACATTATAGACAGAATCGTGGTCACTACAATCAAGTGGTCGTGGAATGGTGTAAACCTTGGAAACATGTGTATTTTGACTGCGATAGGCAGATGGTGTTAGCTTGGTGTGTTGTTTGAAAACGCGTGTAAAGTAACTGGTCTGTGAGAACCCCAATAGTTTAGAGATTTCTTGAATGGTTTTGGTTGTCGTAACGAGTAGGTCTTGCGCTAAAACAATCTTTCGAATAATTACGTAGTCGCCAAAGTTGATATTCAGGGTTCTCTTGAAAAGGCGACTCAGGTAGGATGTGGATAAAAAGACACTTTTAGCAGCTGCATCGAGTGAGATAGATTCGGTAAGGTGTTGTTCGATAAAGTGAATGGTTGTGCCAATCATGTCTTGTGCGGTATCTTGTGGCGCGGTGGTGATATTATTTAAGGGATCAGTCGCGTCAGTCGCAACTGGTCTGATGGTGATGGCCGTTTGTGCTTTCGCCTTTGAAGTTGGCGTAAAATTTTCGAAAAGGTGACTGAAGCCGATACCCTGCTTTTGAGAAATGGCTGTCCAAACGGCAACCGAATGACTGACAGTAAACGTTTTGGTGATAGCGTGTTCCAAATAATCGCGACAGAGCTGAACGCGTTGGGTGGTGAGATGATGGCCATCGCAAACGATGAAGCCCGATAAACTGAAATCGATGGCTACAGGGAAGAAAAGGGGTTGCTGAAATGCGTATTGATGCGTGACTTCCGCAAAAGATTCATAGATGGTTTGATTCGCGACAAAGGCACCAGTTAGATTAAAAAAAGCGGTGGGAATCTGAGTTAGCTTAACGAAATCATCAATGGCAATGGAGATTTTATCTAAAATATTTTGGTTAGCCAATTGCTGCGGCATAAGATCAGACCCCTCTATAAATTTTTAATAACGACTATTTCTTAACTAATGTTTATCATAACACGCTTGGCTGACTGAAATTTGTCCAACATTAGTGGAAATGTGTCAAAAACGTTGGGGGATGGTAAATAGATGACAATATTTTACTTTGTGCGTCATGGTCAAACGTGGGCTAATCAGCAGGGAATCAAGCAAGGCATTTTAGATGATGAACAAACACGCTTGACCGAATTTGGACAACAACAAACACGGCAATTGAGAACGCATTTTCAGCCAGCGATTGACCATATTATCTGTAGTCCACTGCGACGAGCGCAAGAGACGGCCAAAATTTTGAATGATCACTATCAGTTACCGATTCAACTCGATTCGCGATTAACGGAACTGGGATATGGTCAATGGACAGGTCAGGCAACCCAAATGTTGATGAACCAATTTCCGGATGACTTTGATGATTACATACAGGATGTGGCATTAACATTAACGTCGAAAAAACTGAGCGTGCTGCACCAGCAAGTACAAGCATTTTTGATCCAAATGACGCAGAAATTTCCAAATGATAACCTACTGGTTGTAACACATGGATGGATTATAAAGATGGCGGCATTGTTAGTGTTACAGGGTGAGCGGCCGACTAGTCTGCTGGATTCAGCAAACGATAGTGTGACCAAGATTATCGTCGATGCGGATACACTTAAGACGTATTTGAGTTATTATAACCAATGCGTTTCCCCAGACTTTAGGTAGCCAAAAAACAGTTCTCCCAACGACTCACCGGTCGTTAGGGGAACTGTTTTTAATTTGTCAGATTACAGCTTAATCGTTGCAGTTGTACCATCCAGGGTGACCTGAGTGGTCTTACCGTTTTCATGAACGTAGATGGTAGCATTACCACTTAAACCAGTGGTTGTGACCTTGAGTTCGTTACCAGTTCGGTCAACCGTGACCTTACCAGCATCTTTGCCTTTTTGATCCACAACAGCAACACTGGTGGTACCTTCGTGCATGTCGTATAAGTGAATATCCAAGTCCTTGGTGAAATCATAGTCGGCATGAACGGCTTTAGGATTCCGCAAGAGAATGGTATTTTCACGGGCGAGAACAGGGAGGTCTAACTCACTGTAGTTTTGACTGAGCCACTTACCATCTTTGACATCGTAGAATTCGTTGTCATCGATAATGCTGGTCCATTTGCCAGCTGGCAGATAGAGATTGACGTGACCTTCATGATTGAAGACCGGTGCCACCAGAATTTGACTCCCCAACATGTATTGGTTATCCAACGTGTGTGCCGTGAGGTCTTGGGTAAAGTCAAACCACATTGGCCGCATTAGTGGGTTACCATAAGCGGTGTTATGAGCTGCTTGGGTGTACAGGTATGGCATTAAGGATAGTTTCAAGTTAACGTACTTGCGCGTATTTTCCACGGCTTCGTCATCGAAGTTCCATGGGACCCGGTAAACGTTACTACCGTGATAACGACTGTGAGAAGATAGCAAACCAAATTGCGTCCACCGCTTGTACAGATCAGCCGTTGGTGTATCGGGGCCATCCTCGAACCCACCAATGTCATGACTCCAAAAGGCAAAGCCAGAACTCAAGAATGACAGCCCACCATGTAAGGTGTCGGCCATGTTCTTGAAGGTGGACAGGGCATCGCCACCCCAGTGAACCGGGTACTTTTGCGAACCGACTGTTGCGGAACGGGCAAAGACGACAGCTTCACCTTTCCCCTTAGCTTCTTCAATGGTTTCAAAGACCGCTTGGTTGTATTGTAGGGTGTAGTAATTGTGTTCTCGTTTCGGATCGGAGCCATCAAAGAAGACGGCATCGTCGACTGGAATCCGTTCACCAAAGTCGGTCTTAAAGCAATCAACCCCCATATCAAGTAGGGCTTGCAGCTTGCTCTTGTACCACTTCACGGCGTCAGGGTTGGTAAAGTCCACGAAGGCGTTACCGGCCTGCCAGAGATCCCATTGCCAAATGGTGCCATTTTCACGCTTGACGAAGTAACCTTTTTCTTTACCTTCTTCAAACATCTTCCCTTTTTGGGCGATATAAGGGTTGATCCAAACACAGACCTTAATACCGCGGTCGTGAATCTTCTTAATTAGGCTAGCGGGATCTGGGAACTCGTCACGATCCCATTCCATGTTGCTCCATTCGAAGCCCTTTTGCCAGAAGCAGTCAAAGTGGAAGACATCTAGTGGAATATTGCGTTCTTTCATGCCATCGATGAATTTCATAACTGTTTTTTCACTGTAGTCTGTGGTAAATGAGGTGGTCAACCACAAGCCGAAAGACCATGCTGGTGGTAATTGCATTTGACCGGTCAGTTGGGTGTACCGGTGCAAGATTTCTTGTGGCGTTGGCCCATAGATGACATAGTATTGCAGTGATTGACCTTCAGTACTGAATTGTACCCGGTCAACATTTTCAGAGGTAATCTCGAAATCGACCGTTTGTGGTTGGTCAACGAAGACACCGTAGCCAGCATCCGTTAAATAGAAGGGGATGTTCTTGTAAGATTGTTCAGAAGCTGTCCCACCATCTTGATTGGTGATTTTGACTTCTTGACCGTTCTTAATGAAGTTACCAAACCGTTCACCGAGACCATAAATCTTGTCGTCAACGCCCACGTTCAGTTGTTCGCGCATGTAATCCTTATTAGTTGAGGAATCATGGATGACCCCTTGGGCCTTGTCTAAGGATTGGGTCAACAAATGATCCCCATTTAAGAAGTCTAATTGGAACGTCTGCTTAAAGGGAATCCGGGCCGTTAATCCGCCGGAGGTAAAGGTCAATTCATCATCGCCCGTGGTAATGGCAACATCTGGGTTTTGATTGTTGATATGGTAGGCGGGACCTTTTTCATTTTGATCGAAGTGCGTCAGCTTAACACCAATTACCCCTTCAACGGGTGAGGTTAGGTCGATCGTACTCATTCCTAAGTTAAGTTCGTCGCCGCGTTCATTGATAAACTTGAATGGTGCGTACAACGTTAACTTGTTATCAGTTTGCTTGTAGTCAAAGACTTCTCGTGGGGATTCAATTTGGTATTGTGGTCGGGTTAACCAGTAGCCGTTCGTAAACTTCATGGAAGAACACCTCTCAAAATTTTTAGAAAATTGAATTTCTTAATCGACAAACTTAGTGTACTTGTGATTTTTGAAATTGTCAACGCTTACATTTAGCCAAAAACATGAAATAGTGACGTCTTACGTAGTAAATTGGTTTACTAAACCAACTGGGTATTGACAAGTGTAAGCGGTTCCAGTATGCTTAGTTTCGAAAATTGAATTTTCTTGAACGTCGACGATTCAGCATTAATTTTCAGCATCACATAATAGATTCATAAACTATAGAGGTGTTTAATATGAGTGAAAATGCTGCTAAAGCCGAGCCAGCCATGAAAAATATGGTGCCTTGGAACGAGCGAATTGCCTATAGCTTTAGTGACTTCGCCTGCAACTTGTCCTTCCAAATGGTGGGAACATACTTAATGATTTTCTATACCGATACCTTTGGCCTAAGTGCTGCGGCTGTCGGAACGTTATTCTTAGCTGCTCGGATTGTGGATGCCTTTGATGGGCCTTTCTGGGGGATCATGATTGACCATACCCACACCAAATGGGGGAAGAGTCGACCGTACTGGTTATGGTTCTCAATTCCGTTTGCAGTCTTCTGTGTGTTAGTCTTTACGACACCAAATATGAGTTTAACCGGTAAATTAGTCTGGGCTTACGTCACTTATATTGGGGTCGATGTGCTTTACTCGGCGGTTAACATTCCTATTACCTCAATTTTGCCATCATTAACGAGTAACCCACAAGAACGGGTCACATTATCCACTATTCGACAATTCATGGGAACTGCTGGTGCTACGTTAATCACCGGGATTACGTTGACAATGGTTGCTTTCTTTGGTCACGGATCAACCACTAGTGCTCGCGGTTGGTTTATCTGGGCCTTGATTGTCGCTGTAATTGTGGTGGTCATCTTTGGCTTTGTCTTCAAGTACACCACTGAACGGGTTCAAACCAAGAGTTCTCGTAAGTCAATTCCAATTAAAGAATCTCTGAAAGCCTTGAAGCGTAACTGGCCATGGGCTATCATTATCTTCATCAACTTTATTTACTGGATGGGGATGCAAACCCGGTCACAAGTGACGGTTTACTTCTTCAAGTACAACATGCATGATGCCACGTTAGCTTCGCTTGTCTTGAGTTTACAGTTGGTGGCCTTGGTTGCCGTGGTGTTGACACCATGGACGGCTAGCCGAATTGGTAAGCGAAACACCATGCTCGGTGGGATGATCTTGGCCGTGATTGGTCAATTACTCTTGAGCTTGGGCGCTAACAATCTGAGTGTACCAATGATTATCTTTGCGACGATTATTGGTTACTTAGGAACGGGATATGTTTCTGGTTTAATTGCCGTTATGTTGGCCGATGCCGTGGATTACGGCGAATGGATCAACGGTGTCCGGGCCGAAGGAATTGTAACGTCATTTTCTAGCTTCAGTGCCAAACTGGAGATGGGAATTGGTGGTGTGATCACTGGTTGGATTTTGACTGGGACTGGTTACGTTGCCAACAAGACCCAAACGGCTGGTGCCTTACACGGGATTGAATTAAACTACATTTGGGTACCACTCTTGGGCTTTGCCTTATCCGGAATTGCGTTGATGTTCTACCATGTTGATGGCATCGAAAAGAAGATGCAAAGCGACTTGGCTGAAAAGCATGCTCGTGAAAACGCCGAAGACGGTGAATAAATCAAAAAGTGAGTGACCCAAGATGATTATCAATAAGGATGTCATGCGGGACCATAACGAACGGTCCGTTCTCCAAGCAATTGTGAACCACGGCCCCATTTCAAGAACTGAAGTTTCTAAGCTCTTAGGACTCAATAAAGTCACGGTTTCTGATATTATTGGATCGTTGACTGAACGTAAATTGGTGACCAGTCAGGGCGAGGCCCGAGCTGCCGCTTCCGGCAGTGGTCGCCGGCCGGAATTAGTGGCTTACAATGTGACGTATGGTTACGTGATTAATTTCAGCATTTCCGGTTTAACGTTAGAAATGTTGGTCACACAATTGGATGGACGGGCACTCGAGTATAGTCAGAGTTCGATTGATAATCTAACGGTGCACCAAGTTGTTGCCAAAATGGAAGAGATGGTTCGGCAGTTGCCTAAATTCAAAGTGGACAATGGCTTACAGGCGATTTCCATTGCGATTTTTGGGGTGGTTTACCAAAACGAAATTATCAGTTCACCTTTCGTGGATTTTGAAGATGTTGATTTGGTGGGCCACTTCGAGCAGCGTTATCATGTTCCAGTGATTATGGAAAATGAAGCGAACTTGTCAGCGATCTTTGAACAGGATTACAGCAAGCAAGAATTACAAAGCTTAGTGTCAATTAGCATTCATGAAGGCGTTGGTGCCGGAATCTTGCTGAATAAACAATTGTATACCGGAAACTACGGTCGAGCTGGTGAAGTTGGGCAAATGCTACTAACTGAGCCGGACAAGCCACGGCAGCGACTGGCTAAGTTGACGAATTTCGATCAGGAATGGTCGCAAGCAGCCTTATTAGCCAAAGCTGCCCGTCTGAAAGGGCGACCGACATATACGTTAACTGATTTAGTGCGGGCCAATGAACAAGGGGATGCGGCAATCACACAGCTAATTGAGGACTTTTGCTATCAACTGGCGGTGGTGACGAGCAATTTGATTATTGCGTATGACCCGCAACTGGTGTTCTTCAATTCCCCATTGATTGACCAGTTGCCAGAAATTTTGAAGAATGTTCAAATGAAATTGAGCTTTATGCCACTAGTGCCACCACTAGTTATGTCCAAGGACGTTAAGTATGCCACGCTATTAGGTGGGGCCTCCTTAGCCATTCACAAGGTGCTGGACATGACTGGCACGCGGTTAATTTTGCACCATTAGTGCCACCGAAAAAATACGATACGGCCAGCTCGCGGTGAGCAGGGCAGTATCGTATTTTTTACAAATTGGGCTGTTGTGGTATGACAACGCAGCTGAATTCAGCTATGACAATTACTTTTGGTTGGCCTTGCCCACCCTCTGGTCGTGGTAAATGGGCGGGAACGTACCGGACAAGGCTAGAGGGTGTCACAGCGACTGAAAAATAAAAATAAGTAAGGATAAATCCTAAGGAGGATGTATTGTGACTAAAAAAACATTACCAGCAGATTTTTTATGGGGAGGTGCTGTAGCAGCACACCAAGTTGAAGGCGCTTACGACGCCGGTGGTAAGGGGTTAAGCGTGGCCGATGTTATGACGGCCGCCGGGACACACGATGAACGGCGGATTACCGCCGGTGTTCAACCCAATGAATTCTATCCTAACCATGAAGCGGTGGATTTTTATCATCAGTATCCCGCGGATGTCAAACTCTTTGCCGAAATGGGCTTCAAGTGTTTTCGAACGTCGATTGCGTGGTCCCGAATTTTTCCACAAGGTGATGAGGTCGAACCCAATGAAGCTGGACTTGCCTTCTATGATCGCCTGTTTGATGAGTGTCATAAATATCATATTGAACCGGTCGTGACGTTGTCTCATTTTGAGATGCCCTATCACTTAGTGACCAAATACGGTGGTTTCCGAAGTCGTCAGACGATTAAATTCTTTACCCGCTTTGCTCAAACGGTCTTTGAACGATATCGCGACAAAGTGACCTACTGGCTGACCTTTAACGAAATTAATAATCAAATTAACTACGATCGGGCCTTCACGCTCTTTACCAATTCAGGTATTCAAGTACAGCCGGGAGAAAACGCCGAAGCAGTGATGTATCAAGCCAGCCATTATGAGGTTGTTGCTAGTGCGATTGCGGTTCAAATCGCCCACACAATTAATCCTGACTTTCAGGTTGGAGCGATGGTCGCATTCTCACCAGTTTATCCCGCCACGGATAAGCCCCGTGATGTCTTCAAAGCACAACGGGCTATGCAGGCGCGCTTCTGGTATTCCGATGTTCAAGTTGAAGGTGAGTATCCGACTTGGTTGACCAACTACTTTGAAACCAAGGGGTTTGATCTGGACATCACCGCAGCTGACTTAGCTAATTTGCGGCAAGGCACGGTCGATTACTTAGGCTTTAGCTACTACATGTCTTTTGCCACCGCGGCGACCGACGATGAGGATGACCAATTCTCTTATAACGAAACTGATGATTTGGTGACCAACCAATTTGTTCCGCAATCCGCTTGGGGCTGGCAAGTTGATCCACAAGGACTGCGGTATGGTTTGAACTGGATGAACGACCGCTACCACTTGCCCTTGTTCATTGTGGAAAATGGCATTGGCGCGATTGACCAGTTGACGGCAACTCATGAGGTCCATGATCAATACCGGATTGACTATCTGCATGACCATATTGAACAAATGGAGTTGGCAATGACCGAAGATGGCGTGCCAGTAATGGGATATACTCCGTGGAGTGCCATTGACATTGTTTCTGCCAGCACGGGGCAATTATCCAAACGATATGGGTTCATCTATGTCGATCGGAACGATGATGGCAGTGGGAGCCTCGCTCGCTACCGTAAGGACTCATTTTATTGGTATCAACGGGTAATTGCCTCGAATGGGGCTGACTTAACGCCGACTGGTGGTGAACATGATGGCAGTGAAGCGTGATCCTTTATTAGTGATTGATATCGGCGGTACTACGGTTAAATATGGTGTGTGGCAGGCAGAACAGCTCACCGATAAAGGAAAATTCATGACCCCCGCTACGTGGCCGGAGTTATTAGCAGCGTTGACACAGTTAAAGGTGAGACAGACCAGCGCTATTACGGGGGTCGCCATCAGCTTACCTGGAAGTGTTGATCCAATGGCTGGTAAAATTTCAGGGACGAGTGCCGTGAGTTATTTGAATAATTTTCCGATTAAGGCCGTCTTGACCCGTGCCTTAGGTGTTCCGGTAAGTATTCAAAATGATGCGAATTGTGCGGCATTAGCGGAGTTGTGGCAAGGAAATGCCGAAGGGCTCGACAGTGCGGTCTTCATGATTATCGGGACCGGGATTGGGGGTGCGGTAGTGATGAACGGACAGCTCATGACCGGTCCACAGCAGTTTTCCGGTGAGTTTGGTTACATGGTGATGAACGAGCAGGGAGCAACGCTGAGTGAAATTGGGAGTCCGGTAAAAATGGCTGCCCGGTTTACCCGATTGAAGTGCTTGGCGACACCGGTATCTGCCCAGACAGTCTTTCAGGCGGCCCAAGCCGGTGATCCCGTTGCCCAGACTTGTGTGACCGAGATGATCCATTGGTTGAGTTGTGGGGCCTTCAATCTGTCTGTTGGGTTGAATCCACAACGGATATTAATTGGCGGAGGGATTTCAGCACGGCCGGGCTTTGTCGCTGACTTACAGAATCAGGTTCAACAGTTAATGGTGGCGCACCACGCACCATTAACCGTGGATCTACAGCCCTGCCGCTTCTTAAATGATGCTAACTTGATTGGCGCAGCGGCTCAGTTTTATACGGAGCATCCGGTCAATGCCGCATTAAGCGCTAATGGAAACGGGTAACGACATGCGGTAAGTGGAGCCTGGGAAAAAATCTCAGGCTCTTTTTTGTGTTAGGTTGGTGAAAAAATTTATTATGAGAGAACATAGCAATTTGTTGACATTTTCTCATTTAATTTTAATATTATAAGTAACGATTGAAAGTTAGACAAGGGGATAAAATGGAGGTGGGACAATGATGGGCATGCAAGTTCGGAAGGTGAGAGCGTATCTTTGGGCATTAGCCCAAGGTACCCTAGTCTTGGGTGGGTTGCTGGCAATTGCTGGTGAAGGCGGTGACGGTCACTGGTCATTTCAAATCACCCCTTTTGTTAGCTGGATGATGCTAAGCTGGTTGGTCTGTTACCCGATATTACGGAAAGTTTATCGCCGGCTGTATCAACAGAATAATCAGGAAATGGTGTCCTATAAGAAGCGGTCGTTAGATTTACACCACCAGGATATGGCCAATAGCCATCAGGGATATCGGTGGTCACCTAATGGGGTGTCAACCAATCCCTGGGAATATAACTTAGCAAACACGCAAAGCACTGATGAAATTTTGAATCCGATTTATATTTTTTGTGTCCATCAGTGGATCACATTTTTATTGTTGATGTTTGGCCCATTGTTAGTGTTAGGTGTCTGGCTGGTTAAAGGCATTAAGTGGGTCGTCAAGCCAAAGTAGGGGTAAGGGGATGACGACATGGCGCAGATTATTGGGGAATACGGATTACTGGGATTCATATCGATAGTGGGGATTGTGACAATTGTGAATGGGTCCAGTTATCGAAAAGAAAGTCTGTGGTTGCAGCTTTCAGGCTGGCTGAACGTGAGCTGCTTATTGATAGGGTGGCTGAGCTTTTTTCTACTTCGGTCGTTATTTAGCGATATTATCGCCGTGTTGGCCGGTATCATTTGGTTGGCGGCGTTGGAACATGGTTGGGCAATGGGCCGGATTCACTGGCAACATCATGTGGCTCGGTTAGCAGTGTTGCTGATTCTAGTTAGTCTAGCAATTGATTAATCTATAAAAGGGAGAACGTGGTCATTGGCGACCAGGTTCTCCCTTTTGAAAGTAGTGTAAGATTAATCGCTATCCAGGCCATTGCGGCGATAAGCGTAAAGAAACAGGCCCATGCCGATAACTAGCCAAATAAGTAGCACGGCAATATCTTGGAAATCCCAGTGATAGCCCTGACCCAAGGTTTGATCGACCAATCGGGTGAGAATCCCCGAATAAGTTAAGTTGGCAAGCATCTCAAGCGTGTGGTTGAGAACACGGAAGAAGGGCAGCATGGTGAAGATAAGTAGCAACGGCATGCTGACGATCCCGGCCTGTGTTTGATTTTTTGACAAAATTCCCGTCATGTAACCCAGTAACATGCTGACGAGCGCACAGATGGTCGATATTAACAGAAAGCTACCCCAGGGAATGACAGACCACGTCACCCCAGCAATAGGGATCATTAGGACGTTAACCACCTCAATAATTACCAGCACTGGTAAAGCACTGCCAATGAAGAAATCTAATCCGCTGACAGAAGCAGTCATCAAGACGCGTAGGGTGTGTTTTTCCTTTTCTTCGGCCAATGGGCCACTGCACATCATAATACCACCCATGACGGTATTGAATAGCAGGCCGAAACTAAGCAAGTAGGCGCCACCCATGGCACTCGCGGCGTCGGCGGCAGTTGATTGGTCGTGAATAATTAGACGTAATAGATAGACCATTAACATCGAAAAGGCGGGGATAAATGAAATGGATAAGTTATGAATAATCATGTGAAGCTTGAGTTGGGCAATTGCCTGAATTTTTTGCCAGTGGCGGTTCATTCTAAATTCCTCCCGGTAACTTCTAAGAAAACGTCTTCTAGTGTGGGCTCTCCTGAGTGAATAGTCACAATATGACCAGCGGTTATTTCCCGGGCAATAATCGTCTGCCCAGCTGGACCACTGAGAGTTTGTGCGGCAGGCTCCCCCTGAAATAAGACGCGATAATTTTGATGTCGGTTATATTTTAACCGTAAGGCTTGTGGTGTACCCAACTCAACAATTTGACCGTCGTTAAGTAAAGCGACTTGGTCACAAAGTTTAGTGGCTTCGGTCATGTTGTGCGTGGTGAGAAAGATAGCAGTTCCTTGACCTCGAAGATCTCGGATTAAGTGATGAATCGCCAGTGCCGTGCTGGGATCTAAACCACTAGTTGGTTCGTCTAGAAATAGGACTGCTGGGGCATGCAACACGGCGCGCGCTAAGATTAATCGTTGTCGCTGTCCTTGTGACAGCTTTCCTGCCAATTGATGCTGTTGTTCGCTGAGGCCGACGCGGGCTAGTAGCGGGGGAACCTTCGTCGTAGCAACGCCCAATAATTTGGCAAAGAAACGAAGGTTGGCGGTAACCGACAATCGGTCGTACAGGCCACTATTGTGGGTAACAATCCCCACATGTTCATAAATGGCGGGTGTTAATTGGGTGACGTCGTGTCCTAAGACAGTGGCCGTCCCAGCACTGGGAGCGAGTTGCCCGGTTAAAATTTTAAGGGTCGTTGTTTTACCAGCACCCGAGGGGCCGAGAAAACCGAAGATCTCTCCTTGATGAACGGTAAAGGAAAGATCACGTAGCGCACTAGCGGTTTTAAAATGTTTTGCTAGATGCTGAACCTGAATGGCAGTGGTTGTCATGTGTCGTTGCTCCTTTGAGGTTTAAAATAGATTAGGTCACAGGACTTAATCGCTGTCTCTAATTTAGCAACATCGGGACGATATGTCGTTAAAATCGGGTCAATTGTGCTGAATGATTGGCGAGTAGTGACCACAGTAAGGTGGGTGGTACCACTAAAAAGAGATCAAAGTGCGTAATTCTTCCAGCCGGGTGCGTGATAAAGGAAGTTTAGGCGCTGGATGGCCCTTGAGAATAAGGGTATAGCTATTGCGTGAATAACTAATCAGTTCGGCGATTCGCTGTAAATTAACTAAGTAGGAACGGTGACACCGAAAGAAACCAAAGCGTTGAAGTTTGGCTTCCAGTTCTGTCAGCGTCAAGGTAGAGGAAAAGGTATCATTGCCAACATGGACCGTACTGATGGAATTGATGCTTTCGATGAAGTCAATTTCGTCAGGACTAAAGAAGATGGTTTTATCGTCTTGCTTGCAGGCAATCTTAAAGACTTGTGTGGGTTGAATAGCGGGACCAGTCGTGTCAGGCGTATCTGGCTTCAAATCGACGCTTTCTAATCCCGTTGAGCTGTATCGATAAATGGTGTCACTGACTAGGAGGAGTTCTTCCAAGTAAGGAGCGGTGCAGATAACAGTCACACCCGATTGACGTAGGTATGTGAGTCCTTGAAGATACAGCTGAATCCCGTCATCGCTGAGTTCATTTAGGGGATTTTCTAAGAAGGCTAAATCAGGATGTAAAACAACCAGGCGTAAAAGGACGACGCGCTGTTGTTGGTCTTGACTCAGCCGTTTTAGTGGTAACTGCCAGACCTCATGAAGGGCTAGTGCTTCTTGGGCAGCCGCAAGGTCAACTGGATGGGCACTAAGCTTCAGAAATAGGTGGGCGTATTGACTTACGGTAAGCTGGGGGTAACCCGCATCTGTCGTTAAATTAGCCATGATTGTGGTATCGTTTCGGACAAGTTGACCACTGGTGGGTCGGGTTTTTCCAGTCAATAAATTAAAAAAGCAACGACTTTCTTGGTGCGTGACTTTAAGCCCAATTTGGCTGCCTGCGGGGATGGTCAAGGTAATGTTTTTGAGCAGCGTCCCTTGCGGCGTTTGTTTTAAGACTTTTTCGAAGATAATGGGTGTCACATTATTCACGCTTCTAGTCAGTTTTCTTCATTATCTCTAACCGATTAAACCTTGTCAAAATGGTCAGGGAATTAGTGGCACGATTAGCAGTTTTTCGGTACAGTGAAGGTAATACAAAAAGAAATGGGGTAATCGTGATGAAGACTTGGCAAAAAGTAGTGAGTGGGGCTGTTGCACTTTCTGCGGTGGGTGCTGTTAGCGTATTGGGTGCCGCGGCCGGATTGTATTTAGCGGCGACAAAGTCTTATGCTCGCAGTCGCCAACAATCCAAAGAACGGGCGATTAGTGAGAATACGGCTGCTGATAATGCCTGGTATTTGCGCCATCATCCGGTTGAATGGACACAGATGACGGCAGATGGGTTATGCTTACGCGCAAGCTGGTTAGCTGCTAAGCAACCAACAACGAAAGTGGTCATCTTAGCCCACGGCCTAGGTCATGCTCGCGAGCAAATGATTCCATGGGCCCGGGTTTTTCATGATTGGGGCTATGCCGTATTGATGCCCGATGCTCGCGCTCACGGTGAAAGTGATGGTCATACGATTGGCTATGGGTGGCCAGATCGGCACGATTACCAGGGCTGGATTACGCAGGTTATTGACCAAAACGGTGCGGACAGCCAGATTGTGCTGCTAGGAATTTCCATGGGTGCCGCGACTGTGATGGCGACGGCTGGTGAGGACTTACCAACGAATGTTAAAGCAATTATTGCCGATTCAGGATATGCTAGTGTCTTGGGTGAGGCGCGCTATCGCATGTGGCATAATTTTCATGTTCCAGCCCGGCCAACCTTAACGATTGCTGACCAATACTCACGGTGGGGCGATTACCGCTTGGCGGATGGTGACATTGCGGGACAATTGAAGAAAAGCCAGATCCCACTATTACTGATTCACGGGGCCAAGGATACGACGGTTCCGGTGGAAAACTTAGATATTTTGTACCAAGCGGCGGCCGGACCGAAACAAGAATATTGTGATCCTAACGCCGAACATATTGCTACGCGGGATGCGGACCCCGTCAAATATGATCAACTTGTCGCGGATTTTTTGTCAACGGTCATTGCGTAATCGAGTGAAACGCTGGTTGACAAGTTTTCAATATCTGGTAAACTACTAAACGGTAATCATTACTGTTTACATTTAATTTTTGAGGGATTGGGATGACGGACGTGCAGCGAAAGAAGTGGCTAAATGGGCATCAGATAGGGTTATTAGGTGTGATGGTCATGGTATTGGTCACACTAACAGGGTGTCAGCCGACTTCGACAGCTAAGCAGTCCCGACAAATTAATGTGGTTGCTACATTGGGATTTTATGGTGAAGCGGCGCAGGCAATTCTCGGCCATAGTGGTCACGTGACGACTGTGATTAATAGCCCCAGCATTGATGCTGAAAGTTATGAACCGGATATCAAAACGGCCAAACAAGTTGCCCGCGCTGATGTGGTGGTTGAAAATGGCTTAGGATATGACAGCTGGATGGATCGGGTGGTTGCCGCTAATCAAGATGCCGGTACCAAAACATTAACGATTGGTAAGTTGATGGGAAAAAAGACCGGTGACAATCCGCATTTATGGTCCGATCCAACCGTGATGATGACGGTAACCCAGCGACTAGTGACCCAATTCAGCCGACTGAATCCCAGTCAAGCAGCAACCTATCGTCGCCGCGGTGCCGCCTATGAGCGTCAGTTAGCAGTATTACCCAAGTTGGCGCGGCAGATCAAGCGACAGGCGAAAGGCCGGCAAGTGGCGGTTAGTGAACCTGTTTTCGATCTTGCCTTGACGGCCATGGGGTATCGTGTGAGTGACGGGCACTTTGCCCAGGCCATCGAAGAGGACAGCGATCCGACTCCGGCCGATATTACCCACCTTCAAGCGCAAATCAAACATCATCGCATTGCATTTTTTGTAGAAAATACCCAAAATTCCAGCAAGAATGTGACGGCCATGGTGCAACTCGCACGACGGTATCATGTGCCGGTAGTCAAGGTCACAGAGACTATGCCGGCCCATCAAAGCTATCGTACGTGGATGCTTAGTCAGTACCAGCAAGTCAAACGGATTCAGGAGGACAGTCACTCATGACGACAACGCCAATTTTAAAATTAGATCATTTAGGCGTGACCTTCCCCAATCACCCCGTTTTCACCGATCTGAACTTAACGATCCATCAAGGAGAATTTTGGAGTATCGTTGGTAAAAATGGAGTGGGAAAGACCACGTTAATGCGCACGATCCTACACCAACTGCGGCCAACACACGGACAGGTGCAATACTTACCGCATACCGCGGATGTCAAGATCGGGTATGTTCCCCAATTTCGTAACATCGATGCCGATTATCCGCTGACCATTCAAGATTTTATCGGTCTAAACCTCACGGGGTGGAAATGGCCCTGGTTATCGCGGTCAGAGCGAAAAAAAATTGAGCGAATTTTGACGGAAACTGGGCTAACTACGCTGGCTAAGCGGCCGATTGGTCAAGCCTCCGGTGGAGAACGACAAAAGGCCTATCTCGCCCAAGCCTTAGTGGAGGCGCCTAACTTGTTGATTCTCGATGAATCGACGGCGAGCTTAGACCCAGTAACCAAGACCGAATTACTGGATTTAGTCGTTGAGTTAAATCAACGCCTGAAGTTAACGGTGCTATTTGTCACCCATGATATTCCGATGGCCCGTAAGTACAGTTCACGTTACCTCATGTTGACCCCCCAAGGTACCGAACAAGGACCAATTGCGGGGCTGACGCAAGAGAAGGTGTGGGAGGGCGAACATGTTTAATTACGAATTTATGCGCAACGCCTTTGCGGCGGGAACCATCATTGCGATTATCTGTGGTATTATGGGAGTCTTCGTGATTGCCCGGAATATGTCATTTTTGACCCATACTTTATCGGAAATTGGGTTTTCCGGGGCCGCTTTCGGGGTCTTCGCTGGTTGGGCGCCGCTGAACGGGATGCTCCTGTTTACCGTTGTTAGTTCGGTCATTGTTGGTCAGTTGAGTGCGCGGAGTGAACGGCGGGAGGCTGCCACTAGTGCGATCTCGGCATTATTTATTGGGTTGGGAATTTTATTCTTGTCATTAGCCAATAAGAATGCCAGTTACGCGACCAGTATTTTATTTGGGAGCGTCATTGGCATCAGTGCCAGTGATGTGCGCCAAATGTTGTGGCTATCCATCTTAGTTCTAATCGTGGTCTTTGTGATCTATCGATTCTTAAAGTTCGATTCTTTTGACCATACAGGTGCCCGGGTTAAGGGGTTATGGACCAATACCTTATCCATCACCTTCCTGGTTTTAGTCGCCTTGAGTGTAAGTGTGGCGGCTCAAATTGTGGGGTCGTTACTGATCTTCATTTTATTAACGCTTCCTGCAGCCACAGCCAAATACTTTGCCCATACCGTGAGTGGCATGATGATCCTGGCGATTGGGTTGGCGCTAGTTGGAGTCTGGGCCGGCTTAACGCTAAGCTATGTCACTAATTATCCCGTGTCGTTTTTCATCGCGGCAATTGAGGCAATTTTCTACTTTATTGCGTTGGGATGGCAACGACTACAAACAGCAGAATAGATAATAGCAAACGGGACGTAGGCCAGTGATGGTCTGCGTCCCGTTTACTAGTTCTTGCAAAGTCTGATATATTTGAAACAGAAATATTCGGGAAAAATAAACCTAAAGATAATCCTAACACAACTATTGCATATTGTTTTTTCATGCGCATTTTCTCCTAAAGTATAGTGAAAATGTCAGAACTGGCAGAATGATTGGCATAGCAATCATTTCTATGAACAGCATAGCTACTCGGATATCTAAGAAATCTTTTTCTCTATCATAAATAGGAAGTTACAAAACACTTGAGAAAAATATAGGGTCTTTTCTTGAGAAATTAAAATGATCATGTGTTGTTAATCTGAATGTTAGTTCGCGCTTGGCAATGAGAATTTGGGCAATTGGTAATAGGCTATAGCAAAGGGTGAAGTACCAAGAGGTAGCATCCCAATTGAAAATAAAGTAACCAGGGATAAACCGGCAGTTCACGAGAATGAGTAATACGAAGATTGGCAGACCTTGCAGATAGGAAACAACGTAGTTCAGTGGCCGACTAAAATCAGCAGTCACGTACATGCGAAGTGCCAGTATATTGTGGTGCATACGATCCCCTCCCCATTGTTATAATTATTATACGTGATGACAAAGAAAGCACAGTTATGAGGTACTAAGGTGGGATTGTTTTTAAATTGGTCAAACCTTGGTTAGTAGTGACGAGATGAGATTTATTCCTTCAATACGGTGGTAAATGTGCAAACTAGGGTTTAGAACGAGTTGGAACTGTTTTACATTTGGTTAATTAATAGCACCGAGCCATGATGCTGACACATTAGAAATTACTCGTGGTTGTCTCCATTACCACAAAGCCTAGCCCAACATTCACAGCGACTCACATGAGACGCGTGTCTGGAAGGCAGATCAGCAAGGGAGAGCATGCGGAACCGACCGATTTTTATAGTAGGAAAGTCGTGAGTAATGGTTGGTTTTCTTAAAATTCCGCAAGTTTTCAGATTTCTCATGGAAATATAGCGAAAAACCCGAACAATTATGCTAAAATTGGCCTTACATATCATTGATAGAAAATAGTTGAGGTGAAGTAGTTGAAAGTCAGAAGAAGTGACCGATTGGTCGATATGACCCGGTATTTACTAGAACGGCCCCATCAATTGGTCTCATTGACCTTTTTTGCGGCCCGTTACGAATCAGCCAAGTCCTCGATTAGCGAAGACTTAACGATTCTGAAACGGACATTTCAGAACCGCGGTACCGGCTTGTTAGAGACGGTTCCCGGGGCGGCTGGCGGGGCACGGTTTATTCCTTATATTCTCCGTGAAGAAGCCGAACGTTTTGTGGAAGACATGATTGATGAGTTGTCTGCAGCCGACCGGTATTTGCCCGGTGGTTACGTCTACATGTCAGATATCCTCGGCCGGCCAGCAGCATTACGGCAGATTGGGCGGATTTTAGCCACCCAGTATTTGAACCAAAACGTGGACGTCGTCGTCACTGTCGCCACCAAGGGGATTCCATTGGCCCAGAGTGTGGCTAATTACCTGAACGTCCCATTTGTGATTGTCCGGCACGACTCACAGATTACAGAAGGCTCGACGGTCAGTGTGAACTACGTTTCTGGTTCGACTAAACGTATTGAGCGGATGGCACTCTCTAAGCGAAGTGTGAAACCCGGTTCACGTGTATTAATTGTGGATGATTATATGAAGGGCGGCGGGACAGTCGGTGGTCTGCGCTCCCTCGTTGATGAGTTTGATTCCCAGTTGGCAGGTGTCGCCGTCTTTGCTGAAGGGGATTTTGCTGGGCAACGAACGGTTAGCAAATATACGTCTCTGGTCAAGATTCAAACGCAAGATGAACAGATCAAGGTTGCGCCCGGAAACTATTTAACGCAAATTTTTGGTGACGAAACTACTCAATTAAATTAGCTAGGAGATCGTTAAATGACAACGAGAAATACTATTATCCTTGCTGCTGGTAAGGGCACTCGGATGAAGTCAAAACTGTATAAGGTACTGCACAAAGTTTGTGGCAAAGCGATGGTCGACCACGTATTAACGCAAGTGGAAAAGACAGATATGTCCAAAATTGTCACGGTTGTGGGCTACGGAGCTGATGAGGTCAAGTCAACGTTAGGTGACCGGACGCAATACGCGTTACAAGCCGAACAACTGGGGACGGGACATGCGGTCCTACAGACCGAACCTATGCTAAAGGATGAAGCCGGCACAACATTAATTGTGAGTGGTGATACGCCATTATTTCGGGCAGAGACGTTTGAAGATTTATTTGCTTATCATGAAGCCAAACATGCCGCTGCCACGATTTTAACGTCAATGGCGCCAGACCCCACCGGTTACGGTCGGATTGTTCGGAATAATATTGGTATTGTGGAAAAGATTGTTGAACAAAAGGATGCCAATTCTGAAGAACAAGAAATCCACGAAATTAACACCGGCGTGTACGTGTTTGATAATCAAAAGTTATTTAAAGCGCTCCATGAGACGTCAAATGATAACGCCCAAGGGGAATATTACCTGACAGACGTCATCGAAATTTTGAAGCATCAAGGAGACATTGTGGCTGCTTATCAAATGGCTAATTTTGATGAGTCGATGGGAGTTAATGATCGAGTCGCCCTGTCTGCGGCAACCAAAATCATGCGTGACCGCATTAACGAAGCCCACATGCGTGATGGTGTGACGTTAATCGATCCCGCGACAACCTACATTGATGCGGGTGTCAAGATTGGTGCAGATACCATCATTGAACCTGGTGTTTTACTGAAAGGAAACACAGTAATTGGGGAGGACTGTTACATTGGTGCCCACTCTGAATTACGTAATGCTATACTGGCTGACCACGTCACGGTAACCTCATCCTTATTGGAGGATTCCGATATGGCTAGTGGGTCGAACATTGGACCTAATAGTCATTTGCGGCCAGAATCTCACATTGGACCTAAAGTTCATTTGGGGAACTTTGTTGAAGTTAAGAAGGCGACGATTGGTGAAGGCACCAAAGTGGGTCATTTGACTTATGTGGGTAACGCTAAATTAGGCCGGAGCATCAACGTGGGTTGTGGCGTGGTCTTCGTCAACTATGACGGTAAGAACAAGCATGAAACTGTTGTGGGGGATGATGCCTTTATCGGCTCAAACTCTAATTTGGTTGCCCCGTTAGACGTTGCCGACCATAGTTTTATTGCAGCTGGGTCTACAATTACCGATGCCGTAAACCGCTACGATATGGCAATTGCCCGTCAGCGCCAAACGAATAAACCTAATTATTATCAGAAACTACCTTATCGCGGTGAAGATTAAGCGGAAGGTCTTGTGTTTCCCGACGCGATAGCATAAAATTGTTGTAGGAAATTCAGGCAGACTAATGCTATTGGAGGAAATTATGGCTACGCAATATTTTGACCCTAAATTAAAGATTTTTGCGTTGAACTCCAACAAACCGTTGGCACAAAAGATTGCTGACGAGGTTGGTGTTGAGTTAGGGAAAACGTCGGTGGACCGTTTCAGTGATGGTGAAATTCGGATCAACATTGAACAAAGTGTCCGAGGATGTCACGTGTACGTGATTCAATCAACGTCAGCTCCCGTTAACGATAACTTAATGGAACTGTTGATTATGATTGATGCGTTACGGCGGGCCAGTGCGGCAACCATTAACGTGGTCATTCCGTACTATGGGTACGCTCGTCAAGACCGGAAAGCCCGGTCACGAGAACCAATTACGGCTAAATTAGTCGCAAATATGTTGCAAACGGCCGGGGTTACCCGGGTCTTGGCACTTGATTTGCATGCAGCTCAAATTCAAGGGTTCTTCGATGTACCAGTGGATCATTTGATGGGTGCGCCGCTCCTGGCGGACTACTTCATTAACAGTGGTTTGGCTGAAAATGCGGTCGTGGTTTCACCTGACCACGGTGGTGTGACGCGGGCCCGAGCGTTAGCCGAATTCTTGAAGGCGCCAATTGCGATTATCGATAAGCGGCGGCCTAAGGCTAATGTGGCTGAAATCATGAATATTATTGGAGACGTCAAAGGTAAGCGGTGTATCATGATTGATGACATGATTGATACAGCCGGAACGATTACATTAGGGTCACAAGCTCTAATGGATGCCGGTGCCTTGGAAGTGTATGCTAGTTGTACTCATCCGGTCTTATCTGGGCCAGCTATTGAACGGATTAAGAAGTCGCCAATCAAGAAGTTAGTGGTGACGGACTCGATTCAGTTAACTGCTGACAAGATGATTGATAAGGTTGAACAGATCTCTGTGGGTCCACTGATGGGTCAAGCTATCAAGCGGATTAATGAGAATCGCCCAGTCAGTCCATTGTTCAAGAATCGGTTTCACAGTCAAGAACAATAAAGTCATCTAAAAACTTGAGCGGCGCGGTGCGTTGGCTCAAGTTTTTTCATTAAGTGATGGACAATAGATGGGATTAGGTTTGGCTGCGAGAGTGAGGAATGACAATATGAAGAAATGGCAACGAGCAGCGACCGGAACGGTTGGTGCAGGCTTATTGGTGGCCTTAGTGATGAAGATTTTAGGCCAGTCATTGTTAACCATTGGTAATTTATTATTCATGGTTGGTCTAGCCTTAATTGTTTTTGGGGCTATCTGTGTGTTGCTACGCGGGCATCTATTGACGGGGACTCGGCGATTGTTCCGCCGTGCCTTTAGACAAAAGGTTGAGCCACTGCCAGATGAGAAAGTACCCGTGCGCCACGTGGCGAGCGTAAAAAACAGTCCCATTGTCATCAATGCCCCTGCCCGTTTTGGGTTAGTCGCAGGTGTTTGCTACGTGATTTTGGGAATTGTTTTTACCATTTAGATCTGACTTAAAGACAGTTGTTGACGACTGTCTTTTTCTATACTCAAAAAGGCCGGGGGTTACCCAGCCATAATTTCCAGCGCATCAGGTTATCTCAGATGACTTGGTCGTCCAGCTCACCGATTGCCTCAATCATCCGTTCTACTTCACTGTGAGAGACGGTCGAACGGGTGAGGGCTGCCGAGAGTTGGTCAGTCAGTCCGGATAATGCCGTGTAAAAGTGTTGATCGGCAATAAATTGGCTGTGTTTGCCCATGATAAACCGCAGGGTATCTGCCGAACATGTGGCGTTAATATCTGCCGATCGGAGTTGAAGAATATGGTGAATATCACTTAATGGTAAGCCCGCCCGCCGTAGACTATGAATAATGCGATAGGTTGCTAGGTCGGCTATCGTATAGTTGCGGTGATTTGCAGCAGTCCGTTGGGGAATCAATAGCTCTGCTCGTTCATAGGTCCGCAGGGTACTACAATTACAGCCAACCTTACCAGCAAAATCTCTGGTGTTCATCGTACGTCACCTCCTCTCAATTGCGAATAGACTACCACGTTAAGGGATTAAGGAGTTCAGGGACTACTGAAAACGATTAAAATTTAGGTGGTTAGGCCAGTTATTTAAAAAAGCGGACAAATTGCTAAAACGCTAAGCCATGACGGGGGATGATAATTTTCCCGGCCCAATTCTTTGCGAACACCTTTAGCCGATTGCTGAGAAGAATCTGGTATACTGAGCTCGAGTGATGTGAACGTTAGCGTTAGTTTTTAGGAGAGTTATTTGTATGGTAGATAGCGTATCAAAGCGGGTCATTCATGATCTAAAACAACGAATTTTGGCAGGAGACTTTGCCACTAAAAGGCTGCCAGATGAGCGGCAACTAAGCGAATGGTATCAAGTCAGTCGCAGTACGGTAAAGCGGGCGGTGAACCGATTGGCCGAGCAGGGTATTGTTTTTAGAAAGCGCGGGGCGGGGACCTTCATTAACCCCTTCTTTTTGAAGAATAAATCGGCCTTTCACTATGAAGGGAAAAATTTGGGTGTGACGGATAGCTTTCAGGTCGGGGATAGCCAACCGAAGAGTGAATTACTAGACTACCAAGTGATTGCAGCCACCCCGGAGTTGCAACAAGATCTATTTTTAGAAAGTACTGATTTTGTTTATCAGATTAAACGCTTGCGGTTGTTTGATCAGCGACCCATTATTATTGAAACGGGGTATATTCCGATTAAGATTTTGCCGGCATTAACGCCGACAGTTGTCCAGCATTCAATTTTTAATTATTTACAAGAGATTAAGGGGCAGTCTGTCAGTCGTTCTTTTTTGTCAATTTCGGCTGAGCCATCAACCAGAGAGGATCAGCAGTTGTTAAATCTTTCTAAAACCGAACCGGTTGGCGTCATGGCGGGTATTTTCTTCTTAGATGACGGTACCCCCTTTGAAGTTTCTAATATGCGCCTGCATTATCAGTATCTGAAATATAATACGTTTGTGAATCTGGATCAGGACTAGAACACTTGTCAGACTAGCGGTTGACTCTTACACAAGCAAGCACCCCTTGAAGAAAATTGCCTAAAGTTGAGCAGTTTACTTGAAGGGGTGTTTGTGAAATGGCATAATGAGAACCGAATTATTTGGAATTGGACCGTATCAATTTCAGATAATGTTGACTTTTTGAAAAAAGTCAGTATCATAGGTAGTGTAAATTGACCTCTTGTGATTTACGTTGATGGCTTTTTGACGTTATGTTACTTGAAGAAGGAGTGTAAAAATTCATGGCAGTAGATTACGATTCCAAGTCTTACTTGGAAAAAGTTGACGCTTGGTGGCGTGCCACGACTTACCTTTCCGGTGGTATGATTTTTCTGAAGAGCAACCCATTGTTCTCAGTTACAAACACACCCATCCAAAAGGATGATGTTAAGGTTAAGCCTATTGGACACTGGGGGACTATCTCCGGCCAAACTTTCCTGTACGCACATGCTAACCGTTTGATCAACAAGTACGGCTTGAACATGTTCTACATTGGTGGTCCTGGTCACGGTGGCCAAGTAATGGTAACCAACTCTTACTTGGATGGCACCTACACGGATGCTTACCCTGAAATTACCCAAGACCTCGAAGGGATGTCCCGTTTGTACAAGCGGTTCTCATTCCCAGGTGGGATTGGTTCTCACATGACTGCTCAAACTCCAGGTTCTCTCCACGAAGGTGGCGAACTTGGTTACTCACTTTCCCACGCAACTGGTGCTGTCTTAGACAACCCAGACCAAATTGCCTTCACGGTTGTTGGTGATGGGGAAGTTGAAACGGGCCCTGCAATGACTGCATGGAACTCCATCAAGTTCTTGAACCCTAAGAACGACGGTGCTGTGTTGCCAATTCTTGACCTTAACGGGTTCAAGATTTCTAACCCAACTATCTTCTCACGGATGAGCGATGACAAGATCGCTAAGTTCTTTGAAGGTTTGGGCTGGTCACCTCGTTTCCTCGAAAACGATGACATTCATGATTACATGACTTACCACGAAAAAGCGGCTAAGTTATTTGATCAAGCAATTGCTGATATCAAGCAAATCCAAAAAGATGCTCGTGAAAACGGCAAGTACGAAGATGGGACTATCCCAGCTTGGCCAGTTGTTATTGCGCGCTTACCAAAGGGTTGGGGCGGTCCTAAGAAGAACTTGGACGGCGATCCAATCGAAGGTTCATTCCGTGCTCACCAAGTTCCACTTGGTCTGAGCCAAAACAACTTCAAGGAACTCCCTGAATTTGAAGAATGGATGAACTCATACAAGCCAGCTGAATTGTTCAATGCTGACGGTTCATTGAAGGCAGAAGTCGCTGACTTTGCACCTAAGGGTGACAAGCGGATGGCTGCTAACCCAGTTGCTAATGGTGGCCGTGCTCGTGGCGAAAAGCCAGAAACACTCGACTTACCAAACTGGAAAGACTACGCTAACGACATCAACGAATCTAACCGTGGGACTTTGTTACCAGATGGCAACAAGAACATGGATATGAACGTTCTGTCAACCTTCTTTGCTGGCGTTGCCACGAAGAACCCATCATCATTCCGGATCTTCGGACCTGATGAAACGATGTCTAACCGTCTTTGGGAAATGTTCAAGATTACGAACCGTCAATGGATGAGTAAGGTCAAGGAACCAAATGACCAATACGAAGCTCCAGAAGGCCGTATCTTGGATGCCCAATTATCAGAACACCAAGCTGAAGGTTGGCTTGAAGGTTACACCTTAACTGGTCGTACCGGTGTGTTCACTTCTTACGAATCATTCTTGCGGGTCGTTGACTCAATGACCACGCAACACTTCAAGTGGATTCGTCAAGCCGCTGCAGAACCATGGCGGAATGATTACCCATCCTTGAACTTGGTTTCAACATCCACTGTGTTTCAACAAGACCACAATGGTTACACTCACCAAGATCCAGGTATGTTAACCCACTTGGCTGAAAAGAAGTCTGACTTTATCCGTCAATACCTTCCAGCTGATGGGAACACGTTGTTAGCTGTCTTTGACCGGGCCTTCAAGGACCGTCAAAAGGTTAACCACATCGTTGCTTCTAAGCAACCTCGTCAACAATGGTTCTCAATCGACGAAGCCGAAGAATTGGCTACGAAGGGTCTTAAGACCATCGATTGGGCTTCTACTGTTGCTGAAGGCGAAGATGCTGATATCGTCTTTGCTTCTGCTGGTGTTGAACCAACCATCGAAACGTTGGCAGCTGTTGACTTGATCAACGATGCTTTCCCAGCTGTTAAGATGCGTTACGTGAACGTTGTTGAACTAGAACGTCTGCAAAAGAAGAACGGCCCATTGAACGATGACCGTGCACTTAGCGACAGCGAATTCAGTTCATTCTTCGGCGAATCTGGTACGCCAGTTGTCTTTGGCTTCCACGGTTACGAAGATTTGATCGAATCCTTCTTCTACGAACGTCAACACCTTGGTTTACACGTTCATGGTTACCGTGAAGATGGTGATATCACGACTGCTTACGACATGCGTGTATACTCCGAATTGGATCGGTTCCACCAAGCTAAGGATGCTGTTAACACCTTGATTGCCAAGGGCGTTATCGACGAAGCTGCCGGCAAGGCCTTCGACAAGAAGATGGACGACATTTTAGCTAAGCACTTTAAGATTACCCGTGACGAAGGTCGCGATATTGAAGAATTCACTAAGTGGGAATGGACCCCATTGAAGAAGTAATTCTTTGATTAACTAAAATTGAAACGCCACAAGTTGGTGTGAACATTTTGAACCGTTACTCAAGCGTGAAAGCGCCTGGGTAACGGTTTTTTTGTGTATACTAACAGCCGCTGAGAATACCGAATGTTTAGAATTCTCAGTGGCTATTTTTAAAGCATTAGAGGTAGCGTTAATAAGTATTTGGTAATTAAATCAATGAGAGCAGATTGGGGGTATTGGCTGTGTGTTGATTGGCGTCAAAATAAAAATGGTCAACGCCGGATTATCCAAGCGTTGACCGAAGTTATATAGGCGGGAATTTTTGAAAACTAAGCTACAAGCAGGCTAGTTTTCGTTCAAAGCATACTTACGAATTGCGGCGGCCACACCATTTTCCGCGTTGGTTAAGGTGACAGCCTGTGCGGCTTCTTTCACTTCGTCAATCGCGTTGCCCATTGCGACACCCAAGCCAGCGTATTTAATCATGGTTAAATCATTGCCTTGATCACCGAGGGTCATCACGTCGTCCGCAGTCAAACCAAGTTGATCGACCAGTTCGCTCAGAGTGCCCCCTTTGCTAGCCCGCCGATTCATGACTTCGATGAAGTAGGGTGCACTTTGGACGACACTGAATCGGTCCTTGAAGTCTTGTGGCATATTAGCTTTAACCTGTTCGATAACTTGGGGATAGTCGACAAACATGGCTTTTGAAATTGTTAAATCACGAGGTGTTTCGCTGACTTCGCGGTACCGAATGAGCATCCGGACCAGATAACTTTCGGCAATGGTATACGCACTGATATCTTTATTGGCCGTGTAGATGTAATCGGGCGTCTCAATTTGGAAATGTGCGCGTACCTTGCGGGCCCAAGCTTCCAGATCAATGTAGTCCTCGTAAGTTAGTGAATGATTGGTGAGGACTTTACCAGAGATCGTTTGGGCAACGGACCCATTAAAGGTGATGGCATATTGGTCATCGCCACTGATACCCATGGCATCAAGGTACGGTTGCACGCCAGTTAAAGGTCGGCCGGTGCAGAGTACCACCTTGATACCTTGGGCCTTAGCTGCTTGTACGGCGTCAATGGTTTCTTGAGCCAGTTCGTTTTTTTCATTGAGTAGGGTGCCGTCGATGTCAATTGCGATGAGTTTGATGGTCATAGAAGATTCTCCTTTTAATGTGAAATGAAAGTGGTTATTTGGGTTGAATCAGTTGGTTATTTTGAATATAGCTGCTGAACTCGTCATAGATTGGCTGGAAAATTTCCGGGGCGTCATCGCCGGGATTGAGTAATTCCTTGGGGAAGAAGAAGCGTTGATCGCCGGTGAACTTACCCCGAATGGCGTTGACCAAATCTGAGACCGTCGATAATTCCAACAAGGTGCCATCGGGCTCTTGAAGCTCGATTTGGGTCAGCGGGTGCGTGATCCGGGGATCATAGGCATCGTCATAAGGCAAATCATAGCTATTGTCTGTGGCCGTATAGTAGTCGGTATTGAAGCCAACCGAGCGAATTAGTTGCCGCAGTTGCGGTAATAGAGCTTGCGTTGCCTCATCATATTCGACACTCTTGAGCGGTTTGCGGTCTAAGAAGCGATGAGCGAGGTCAGCCAGGATCTTATCTGGCGACTGCCGCCAGTGGGTGAAATAAGTGGTTAACACACCGTCGTCTAAATTCAGATAATCTTGTAAGTCAAACTGCCGATTAAAGAATGGTAACAGTAAGTGGGGAATAAAACTTTCATCCGTTTGATCCGCTTGATACAGTTCATTGGCGCGGCCCAGTAAGTGATCCAAGATGACTTCCATTGCCCGAGAAACGGGGTGAAAATAAACTTGTTGATACATCTGGAAGCGACTGACAATGTAGTCTTCGACGGCATGCATGCCGTTCATGGCAAACGCAATGCCCCCTTGGTAGGGACGCATCACCCGTAAAATCCGGGTTAAGTCAAAGGTCCCGTATTGAGTGGCGGTGAAGTAGGCGTCCCGTAACAAGTAGTCCATGCGGTCCGCGTCAATTTGACTCGAGATCATTTGGACCACTTGGGGGTTAGGGTACGTTTTTTGAATAACACTGGCCACTGCTTCGGGAAAGTTGGGACTGACCCGACGGAGAACTTGGTTAACCTCGGTTTCCGGTGAAGTCAAGATTTCAACTGTAATGGCTTCATGATTGGTATGGAAGATGTGTTCAAATGTATGAGAATACGGCCCATGCCCGATGTCATGTAAGAGTGCCGCACATAGTGCCGTTAAGCGTTCGCGATCATCCCAGCCACCGTCACCGGGGGTCTTCATAGGATAGTTCCGTTGAAAATTATCGCAAATCTGGCGGGTAATTTCGTAGACGCCCAATGAATGACCAAACCGGGAATGTTCGGCACCGTGGAAAATTAACGAGGCGGTTCCGAGTTGTTTAATCCGCCGGAGTCGTTGAAATTCACGGGTGTTGATGAGATCTAAAATCACTTGATGTTGGACGTAAATATAATTGTGAACCGGGTCCCGGAGAACTTTTTCTCGGGGAAGTCGTTGTTGTGCGTAAGTCACAGAGAGTCCTCCTTATTAAGCTGTGGTTGGCGGCGTGCCATTTGGGCGGTAGCGTGGTCCAGGTGGGCGCCAAATTCGGGAGTTGCCATCGCCTGTGCGAGTAGTGTTCGCCCAACTTTTAGGCCCGCCTGTTCAGCAGCAGTGATAAATCGCTGTTGCGCATCAGCTACCGTTAAGTTTTGTCCAATTAACGCGGCCGTAGTGGTCATGGTAGCAGGGTCGACATCGGGAAAGTCCCACGTGTTTTCCTGTCCAGCCAGACCGGCTGTGTAAAAATCACGAATCATTTGGCCCCGTGCCAATTGGTCACCATTAACGCTGAGGTAAAGCATCGTGACCAGCGCGTTGGGACTACGCCGCTGGGCGATTCCGGCAATTTTTAGACCGTTAACACTCAGGTCATAATCGCCAGGACAATAGGAATGGGTGATTTCATAATGTTGAATTGCCAACTCCGGCCAGGCGGCATCAACCAGGGTAGTCATTTGCGCATAGGCGGCATCGACACTCATTGGAGGTGTCGTTAATGGGGCAAACAGAGAGACGTTTAAAATGCCGGCATCGCTAACCACGGCCAGACCCCCAGAATTTCTGAGGACGTAATCGTAACCATGTCGTTGAATGGCCTTAATGGCCGCTGTAAGGTCTGGCAAGCGTTTGTCCTTCAATCCCATGATAACGGTGGGCTGCATGGTCCAGAAGTGAAGAATTGGCTGTTTAAGCTCGGCTACGAGGTCGAGGAGGGCGTTGGTATAGCCAAACGCCTGATTTTTTTGTGTGGCCGCAATTGGAGTGGTCACAGTTTGAATGGTATTCGTGGGGAGGTCGAGAAACATGGTACCTACCTTCTTTCATTCAGTCCACGGTTGGCAAGGTCCCGACCGTGTGAAACCTATTTTCTATTATACTAGAAGTGGCGCTAAAAGTAAGCTTGGCTCATCATTGATTCAGTTATGGTGAAAAAAGTACGCGCTCTGGGCCGTTGGTTTCTTAATTGAGGTGTGACTATCCGCCCTTTGGTCGCGGCAAATGGGCTGGAACGTATTGGAGACACGACTTGAAGCCAAGCAGGTCACTTGTCTTAACGCTCGGTCTTATCCTAAGTGCGCTAAAAACGCGCACCAAGGATAACGACGGTACTGAGCCCATTTGCCGCTTCCCGCCGGGCTACGGTGTGTGGCATGGCAACGTTAGAACGTGTTTAGAATCTTTTCAAGAGTATTCGCAGGAAGGCTAAGCTAATC
>OMJG01000339.1_pt1 | contig 36138 bp, 25 predicted proteins | sample 1646431 | NCBI WGS metagenome assembly OMJG01 (sample SAMN03771674, study PRJEB25209) | food metagenome | isolation source: Cotija cheese | place: Mexico:Jalisco,Michoacan | collected 2011-12-12
ATGCATGAGGATGCTGATGGTTCCTATTCGGATATCGTGGCCATCACGGTCGCCACGATCACCGTGGTGAAAATAGGCACCGCCATTCGCGGCATGGTGGTATCTCGCCGTGAGCGCAATCCCACGGATTCCGCGGTGAAGGCCATCGCGCTCACCGATGCTCTGCTTTCCGTGGTGGTTATGCAGAACGTTCTGCTGGTCTCTCAGCATACCGGCGGTGCAGGGAGAAGTTCGGGTGTCTTGGGCATTGCCTTGGGCTCCGCCGTCGTGATTGCTGGTCTGCTGATGTATTGCAGGCGGCACTGGGCGCGGTTCTCTGATGTCAGGGAACGCTAAGGCATAGAACTTTACGGTTGTAAAATCTTTTTTACTGTTGTATGGTGTGACGCGGCAATACACGCGTGACGGGAAGAGGTCATCATGGCAGCATCGCAGGCAGCGGATGCAACAACGGCAAAGACTCGTCGGAAGAGTGCTTCTCGCCAGACAATCGACATACTGGTAATTGCAACGCTGATTGTGCTGGCAATCCTTCCGCTCATCTATGCGGGACTATTGACGGATGCCAACATCGACCCATTCGGGAAGCTCAACAATGTCGATGCAGCCATCGTCAATCTGGACGAGGGCAAGACCGTCACCGCCAACGGTACCTCCACGACGACCAATCTCGGCAGGCAGGTGACCGAAAGCTTCACCGACAAGGATTCCTCCACAACGAACTTCAACTGGCACGTCACCAGTGACGATGATGCCCGCGACGGTCTGAAGCACGGCAGGTATGAGGTGACCATGGTCATTCCCAAAGACTTCACCGCCGATGCCCTGTCGAGTGCGACCAGCACACCGGACAAGGCGGATGCGGTCAAGCAGGGGAACATCGCCATCACCACCGACGATTCGGTGAACTACCTCTCAGGGACGATTGCCAAAAGCGTCGGTTCCGCGCTGGAGCGTTCGTTGTCGGGGAAAGTGTCCTCGGCATATCTTGACAAGGTGTACATGACCATCTCCGGCATGCATGATTCGCTGACCACAGCCTCCGATGGCGCTACGGCACTCGCGCAGGGAACCCAGAAGAGCGCACAGGGCGCGAATACGCTCAGCTCGGGACTGAACACGATGTCGGAGAAGACCGCAGCGCTTCCCTCGGCGACGAAGAAGCTCGCCGATGGGGCCGCTGCCGTCAATACGGGAGTGGGCACACTCGCCAATGGCTCGCAGACCCTGGCAAACGGGACTCAGACGCTCGCCAATGCCGTATCCGCGATGCCGACGGCCACACAAGGGCTCGCCAACGGCATCAGCAGCGTCGCCAATGCCGTGCACCCCCTGTCAAGCGGTGCAGGCAGTCTGTCGGATGCGACTTCGAAGCTCGCCGACGGGGCAAGCAAGTCAGCCGACGGAGCGAATACGCTCGTCAGCGGCGCCGAGAGTCTGCACGATGCCACAGGGAAGCTGGCCTCAGGCACATCCAGCGCACTCGACGGCGCAAGCGCACTTGCATCGGGTGCGACGAAACTGAGCAGCAGTGCCCAGCAGCTGCAGCAGCTGCAGGCGGCGGAAACGCAAAAAATCCAGGAACTCCTGAACTCGTACAGCGGCATGGATGATGCCCAGCGTCTCGAAGCCCTGCAGACCATCAGCGGCATGTCTCAGCAGCTCACCACCGGAACGGCCGCACTGTCAGGCACATCCGATCAGTCCGGATTGCGCATACTCGCGTCCTCGAGTGCGCAGCTGGTGGGCTCTCCTGCCACCTCCACCACACAGGCCAGTGGTCTGCATGCGTTGAACGATGGCGCAACATCCGTGGATGCCGGTGCCCAGCAGCTCAGCGCAGGGTCGAATGCGCTGTCGCAGGGACTGAAGACTCTGTCATCCGGCGCTCAGCAGAGCGATGCTGGAGCGAAGAAACTGAGCGCGGGCCTCTCCACCTTGGATGAGAATATGCCGAAACTCGTCCAGGGAGGCACCCAACTGAACGCGGCCGGCACCTCGTTGGTCACCGCCACGTCACAGCTGAACGCCGGCGCAGGGACGCTGAGCGGCGGATTGCAGACGCTGAACTCGAAGATTCCATCGCTGGCCAATGGGCTCAACACCCTCAATACGCAAAGCGACACCCTGGTGGTGTCCATATCGAAGGCCGCCACCGGGTCCCAGCAGTTGAGCGAGGGTTCGGCGACGATAGCCAAAGGCAGCGGCAACCTCGCCACCGCCCTCTCAAGCGGCGCGCAGAAGGTGCCCTCATACACCGAGTCACAAGCGAAAACCATCAGCGGCAAGGCTTCGCAGCCGGTGACGGTGAGCAGCACCCGTAACCATGAGGTGGGCAATACCGGTACGGGCATGCTGCCGTACTTCCTCGGCCTGGCACTGTGGCTGGGTGCGCTGTCGACCTTTATGATGAGGCCGTCGCTGCGCGCGAAGCTCATGCGCAAGCATCGCTCCGCCCTCGTGGTGACACTCGGCTCCTATCTTCCCTACGCTGTGCTGGGTATGGTGCAGGCCATAGCCGCCGTCAGCGTCGTGCACTGGGGCATCGGAGTCGACATAGCCAATCTGGGCGGACTGTTCCTCTTCACCATGTTCGTCTCGTGCTGCTACATGGCGGTCAGCCAGGCATGCATCGTGCTGTTGGGCGATCCCGGGAAATTCGTGCTGATTCTGCTGATGGTCACGCAGCTGACCAGTGGCGGCGGCACCTATCCCGTGGAGACCACGCCAGGTTTCTTCCGAGCGGTCAGCCCCTACCTCCCGATGACATACGTCATCAAGGGCGTGCGCTCGCAGATAGCGGGCGGCAGCGTATTCGTCGGCCCGGCTATCGCCCCGCTGTTGATCTGGGGTCTGGGTGCGCTGTTGGTCACCTTCATCTCGGCGAGTATCCTGATGAAGCAGGTGCGTAACAGCAATTCCCAGGAGATGCCGTTGTCGGTGATCGGCGGAATGTCCCAGCGAAAGGTCGAGGAGTCCGTTTTGCCTGCGGATGTGGAAAGTACCGCCGTCTTGCAACCGGTGGCAGGATGAAGTAGACCATAAAGAACATTCATATCGCTTAGCCCAGAGGTCATCAGCATGTCAACCGTTACTGTCAGGCAAGGTTCCAGCAGATCGCGCCAAGCCCTGCTGGACGCCACGATCAAACTTATCGAGGAGCGAGAGGTTCCTGATATCACGGTGACCGACATCGCCGCAGTGGCGGGGGTTACGCGTCCGACCTTCTACCAGAACTTCCAGGATCTGCCCACCGCGTTCGCCGCCGCGGCCTTGCACAGGATACGACCGGTGTTCGAGAATCCGCTGCTCTCGATGATTCCCAGGGAAGAACGGATGTCGATCGTCGATTCCTTTCTCAGGCAGATCACACTGGTGCTGGAGCATTATCGCGATTTCTATCTGAAGATATTTCAGGGGCCTGCAGCGCTTCGTGTTCTTGACGAGCTCGTCGAGGGCGTTGCCGAGCATATGGAACGTGAGTCGCCGGTGATGGGCGCCCTGCAGGAAGGGCCCCTGCCCTTTCACGAGGCCAGTCATGCCGTCGCTGCCGGAACGCTGTGGATTATTCGCAAATGGCTGGAGCATCCTGACGGGCTCAGCGCCGAAGATGCGGCCAAGCAGCTCAGAATGTTCAATACGATGAGCATCTGCGGCGGCTTGGGTTCGCAAGTGCAGGAACAGGTCTCCAAACCTTCCGAACGTTGATGAACATCGCCATCTGACGGGCTTTTCGCGCATCCGGGACGCTTCTGTAGGGATTGCAAGGTAGCTCTGCCCACCGGAAAATCATGTTTGCTGCAATTCCGGCCTTGCTGCGGTGCGAAGCATCGAGCAATCCGCCGGTGCCATCAATAATCCCTACACAAACGGCAGCGACTGCATGCGGGCTCCGGAATGACGGGTCGGGAAGGCCGCAGGGGCGCTTCTTTGATGTTTTCGCAGTGGCAATGGTCGTCGAATCGACGGCCATTTGTGAATCTCTGCGGTATTCTCATGCTTCTGCCCGGTGAACAGCGCATGCGCAACCGTATAATCCTACTCGGTAAGCATGAGGACGGGCGATGGCAGAATCCTCATCGCCGTGAGGGTCTCCGCGAGGCCACGAACCGTCGTCGTCACGACACCGAACCGGAAAGGTGGGGCATCAATCCATGGCAGAGTCCTTGCATGAACAGACACCTCAACGCAACCAAGCGCTCGGAGATCATCGTGCGGCCTATGCAAACGATGCCCACGAGATGGACAGGGTCTACCTCTCCGGTTACGGAGAAACGTGGGCGAAGACCATACTCATCGGTGAGCACAGTGCGGTCTATGGGTATCCGGCCATAGCGCTGCCCCTGCAGAGTCTGAAGATGCGAGCTTGGGTCACGCCTACCGGAGGCGGGGAGCATATGCTGCACGCTCTCGGGTATGAGGGCGAGCTCAGGTCGTCCGGCAAGCGCTTCGCCGGAATCCGACGTGCGGTCAAGGTCGCCGAATCCTTCGTCGGGCGCTCCAGCCTTGCTTTCGATATCGTGACCGAAGCCGACTTTCCTGCCGAGCGTGGTCTCGGATCGTCGGCGGCTGCCGCCGGGGCGGTCATCCGGGCGGTAATCGATGCCTATGGACGGTCGGCCACGCCGGATGAACTCTTCGGACTGACGAATGGTGCGGAAATCGTCACTCATGGTCATCCCTCAGGTCTTGATTCGGTGACCACATGCGCCAGTGACCCCATCCTGCTTGATCACGGTGCGATTTCGACGGTCGACATGGATATTCCCGCCTATCTGGTGATAGCGGATTCAGGCATTTCCGGCAGCACGCGCGAGGCCGTGGGCGGCGTAAGACGGCAATACGAGCACGACTTCGAGAGCACCAAAGCTCTTCTGGATTCGATGGGCGTCCTCGGAAGACAAGCGGTTGTCGATCTCGCGCAGGGGGATATCGAAGGTTTGGGCGAGCGTATGAACCAGGCCCAGCAGATGCTGGACAGGCTGGCCGTCAGCCACCCCGTGCTCGACCTTCTGGTGCAGAGCGCTCTGGAATCAGGTGCGGCCGGTGCCAAGCTGACCGGTGGCGGCCTGGGCGGCTGCATGATTGCGCTTTCCCCGAGTATGGTCACCGCCGAGGCGATACGGACGAATCTGTATGGGCAAGGTGCCAAGAAGGTCTGGATTCACCCGATGCACTCGCGCTCTCAATCACTTGTCCGCGATGCACAAGGCTATGCCTCTGCGCGCAAACAGGCTGATGAGAACACCCGATGACGAGTTCGGGCGATACGTTTCTTCCTCGGGTGGAGCTCACGGATGACACTCCGCTTCTCACGAACGAGGCTGCGGCAGGCGGTGCCACGGCCACGGCGAACGCGAATATCGCACTGGTCAAATACTGGGGCAAGGCGGATGAAGACCTCATCATCCCTAGGACTTCAAGTCTGTCGTTGACGCTGGAGGGTTTGGAGACCACAAGCTCCGTATGCTTCCGGGAAGACTCCACGCAGGACCGTCTGTTCATCGACGACGTCGAGCGTCATGGAAAGGCCCTGAACCGTGTGAGCGCGCTGCTTGATCTCGTTAGAGAGCAGGCGGGCGTCCAAGCGGGCGCCGTAGTCACGTCGCGCAATACCGTTCCATACGAAGCTGGTCTGGCCAGTTCGTCCTCGGCTTTCGCCGCGCTCGCCTTGGCCGCCTCGCATGCCGCTGGTCTGCGGCTGAATGACACGGAACTTTCCCGTCTGGCCCGGAGGGGGTCGGGATCGGCATCCCGCTCTGTTTTCGGTGGTCTGGCGGTTTGGCATGCCGGGCACGACGATGCGTCCTCATATGCCGAAGCGGTCGATTGCCCGCTGGACCTGGCCATCGTTGTCGTGCTGATTTCCGGAAAGCCGAAGAAGATATCCAGCAGGGAAGCCATGCGGCGGAGCGTCGAGACCTCGGATCTGTATGATGCGTGGGTTCGTGCGAATCCCCGCGACCTTGAACGCGCGTTGAAGGCGGTCAAGGCAGGGGATATCACAGCCCTGGGCGAGGTCGCTCAAGGGAATTTCCTGGGCATGCACGCCACGATGATGACCGCGAAGCCGCCGGTGATGTACTGGATGCCCGGCAGTGTCGAGGCGCTGCAGGCGGTGGACGAGTTGAGACAGGACGGGCTTCCCGCCTGGGCTACGATGGATGCCGGACCCAATGTGAAGGTGCTGACGACCGCGTCTGACGCTCGGCGCGTAGAGGATGAGTTGCGCCTCAGGCTTCCGCGATGTGCAATCCATACGCACCTCGCAGGCCCGGGGGTACGGTTGCTGTAGGCCTTGAACGGTGAGCGACGAGCAGGAGTCTGAGTGCGAGTGCGTATTGCGCGCGCTCGGGATCGACGAAGATGCGACGAGGGAATGGGTATGGAAAGCGCAGATGACGTGATCACGGCGAAAGCGCCGGGCAAATTGTATGTTGCCGGAGAGTATGCCGTCGTGGAAGCCGGCCATGCCTCGGTTCTGATCGGCGTCAATCGCTTCCTGACCGTTACGGCCAGACAGGCCGAGTCGTCGGGATGCATCACTTCGACGAGGTTCCCGAACTCTCCGATAACGTGGAAGCGTGAGAACGGTTCTCCTGTCGTGATTGAGGGGAATCCCGACTCGGCGGCTTTCATACTGAGCGCAGTTTCCTATGTCGAGCGGCTGGTTCTCGAAGAGGGCGGCACGCTCGGGTACTTCGACCTCGATGTGAGCAGCGGTTTGGATGATGCCTCCGGCAGGAAGTTCGGCCTGGGTTCTTCGGCTGCCGTGACGGTGGCCACGGTAAGAGCGGTATCGGGCTTGTACCATCTCGAGCTGGATGATTTGCGGGTGTACCAGCTGTCCTTCCTTGCGGCGCATGCCATACAGCCATCGGGTTCGGGCGGAGACATCGCCGCCGCGACCTTTACCGGTTGCATAGCCTACCGTTCCCCGGATCGACTTTGGCTGACGCGATTCCAGCGTGAGAAGGCTCGGCTTGCGCGGCCTTTGCGAGCCGTGCTGGACGAACATTGGCCTGGCCTGGATATCGAAGCCCTGCCCTTGCCAAAGGATTCGACCTTCATGATCGGGTGGACGGGCGCTCCCGCGTCCACGCCGGAATTGGTCGGCAAAGTGCAATCCACGGTCAAGGGTGGCACCAGTCATGATTCCGAGGAGTACCGCCTGTTCCTTGACCGCAGCGATGCCTGCGTGGAAAACCTCAAACAATCCCTCCGACGCGGTGATATTCCGGCATCGCAGCAGGCCATCCGCGAGGCGCGTGCAACACTTGGCTACCTTTCCTCGATCAGTGGCACGATTATCGAAACTCATCGTCTGCGCAGTCTCGTGGACATCGCCGAACGGCACGGTGCAGCCGCGAAAAGTTCGGGTGCGGGCGGCGGCGATTGCGGTATCGCCATCTGCGGGCCGAATGCCGACCAGGAGGCGATTCGCAAGGGGTGGGAGCGTGAAGGCATTCAGGCACTGGACATGACTGTCTATGATTCCAGCACTGACGAAGCTTCCGGGAGCGGCGACGGGGCGAGTCCACGAAGAGAACCGCAACAAGACGATGATGAGAGCTCCCGGCCAAGCGCGGTTTCGCAGCGCAAGATCGACCACATCCGTCTTGCGGATGGTCAACAGCGCGAGGGACGTTCCAACGCTTTCGACGATGTCAGCTTCATCCATCACGCTTTCGCCGATATGGCTACTGCCGATGTGGATTCGGGCACTCGGGTGTGCGGGACCTCGTGGACTTCGCCCTTCTACATCAATGCGATGACCGGCGGTTCCGACAAAAGCGCCGAAATCAATACGGCTCTGGCTCGCGCGGCATCGCACACCGGCTTGGCAATCGCCTCGGGTTCGCAGCATGCGGCGTTGCGGGATGCGTCGTTGACCGGCAGCTTCACCACCATTCGAGAGCACACCTCCGGGGTGGTGTTCGCCAATGTCGGACCTACCGTCAGCCCGGAACAGGCAGCAGATGCGGTGACGATGCTTGAAGCCGACGCCTTGCAGATCCATGTCAACGTGGCTCAGGAAATAGTCATGCCCGAAGGCGATCGGGACTTCACCTCATGGAAGGACCGGATAGCCGCCATCATCGCTGCGGTCGGGGTGCCGGTGATCGTGAAGGAAGTAGGCTTCGGCTTGAGTGCGAGAAGCATCGACGCCATTGAATCGCTTGGCGCGATGGCGGTCGATGTGAGCGGTCAGGGCGGCACGGATTTCGTGAGTATCGAGAACAGCAGGCGGCAACGTTCCGAGTTCTCGTATCTTGAAGGATTCGGCCAATCGACGGTGCTGTGCCTGCTCGACGCGGGGCAGCGCTCGCATATCGCGCAAAGCCATATGGAGCTGCTGGCATCGGGTGGTGTGCGCAACCCCTACGATGTGTTGAAGTCATTGGCCTTAGGTGCCCGCGCAGCGGGGGTTTCCGGCCACTTCCTGCACACCTACCTGGAATCCGGATATCAGGCCTTGGTGGATGAAATCCAATCGTGGCAAGGGCAGATTCGTTCCCTGATGACTCTCGTCGGAGCGCATACGGTAGCCGATCTGCAGCGTTGTGACGTTCTGATAACCGGTGGCACCCGTGAGCAGGCCGAACTGCTGGGAGTGCGCTGCAGTGAATTCGCCCGACGCGGGTAGCCGGTGGCTCGACGGAGTGCCGACCTGCCTCTGTCCCTGATGCTCATGTACTTGGCAGAGAGTACGCGTCGTTTCAGTTACGGTCTTGCTACGATGGTCTCAGGGAGCATGCATACGCCGCCATCTGAGTGCAGTGAAATGGGTGGAAGATGCCGAGTCGTGCATGATGGTCAGGCCTGTGCCCTCTGAAGGGGGTGGGTCGCAAACAAGAGAGAGAACACAATGGGTGACACGAACAATCCTTATGGATCACTGCCTCCTGAAGACGCCAACGAGCATTCAGAGGATGCCGAGGCGAACTCCTCGAAAGGTGAAGAGGGAAAGAAGTCGGTCTGGTCCGACGGCTTCGAGCAGCAGGCGCAACGTCCATGGCAGACATCCGAGAACCAGCAAAGCAGCTCTGATGATTCCGGACAGGCGAATACCTACCAGCAGCCGCAGAATTATGCGAACAACGGCGCACAACAGCCTGACTCACAACAGTATGGTGCACAGCAGTACGGCACCGGACAGCCCGGTGCTTCTCAACCCGGTGCTTCTCAGCCCGGTGCCCAGCAGCCATCCGGCCAATTCAACGGAGCCTACGGTGGCAACACCAATGCAGGCAATGCCTATGGCGCCGCTCCTCAGGGTTCGTTCCAACAATCTTCGTTCCAGCAGGGAACATACCAGCAGGGCGCATACCAGAACAACGGTAACCCCGGCCCGCAAGGGCCGAACGCTCCGATGACGCATCCATATGCCATTCCGGCAGGCCGTTCAGGAGCGCCGCTCAGTGCATTGGCTGTTTCCGGTCTGGTGGTGGGCATCGTCTCGCTGATGCTTTGCTGGCTGCTGTCCCTCCTGAATGTTCTCGTATTCGTCGGTCTGGGTCTCTCGATTGCGGGTATCGTCGCCACCGGTCCGACGAAGGGCAAGCGTGGCAGAGGCATGGCCATCGCGGGTACCGTGGTCTCGGCGGTGGCTCTTGTGCTGAGCATCGTGTTCGGCACACTGTACGTGGGCGCCTTTTCCACCGGCTTTTCTGAAGCGCTGAAGTCGCATTCCACCGATGGAAGCTACAGCTACAGCTACAGTTTCGGTTCCGACTCGGGGAAGACGGTGAACAGCGATGCAAAGATCGTGGGCTTCGATTCCGGGCAGACTGCGGTCCTCAATATAGGCGATACCTATCTCGGTACTACCGATGACGGCGAAAACGTGGTTGCCGTCGTCTATAAGATCAAGAACACCGGCAATACCAAAATCAGCTTCCTGGATGTGGTTATGGACGTTGCCAAGCAGAACGGCAAGGAGCTGGAAGTCAATTACAGCGCCGACAACATCGCGGACGGTTCGATTGCCGATAAGGTCGAGGACTACGACGACATCGCACCCGGCCAGGAAGTGGAAGTGGTCAGGGCATACACCCTCACCGATACCACGAAGACGGTGTCGTTGACGGCAACGGGCTGGGGTTCCCATGATTCGGAGACCCTCGCCACTGATGTCACATTGAAGTAGTTGCCTTGATGCCGTAGACGCACGGTATCGATTACCGTATTGAGGTCCCCTGGGCGAGCATCGACTCGTTCGGGGGATCTTGTCATATCCGGGACAATGTCGTCACGGTCTCTGCCGGGCTGCCACGGAGCGGAACCCTGCGTGTGTGCGGTTCGTCGAAGTGGGCTGTGTCGGCGCGCAACCGGTTTTGCGATAAATTAGCCCTGCGTTCATGTGCTTTCCACTGACCGTTCTCGATGATGGCATAAACAAGACTGGGAATATTCGTCATGCTCGCAACAAGGCCGCGCGGAATATGACGCGGGTCATTGCGAGATGCATAAGGGAAACACAGGGGAGAACAGGGATGCACAAATCTCAATATCAATCGGGCATGCGTCCGAAACGGGGACGTACCCGCGCCGCAGTCGCGGCATTGGTGGCTTCGGTCATGATGATGGCTTCGGCCGTCGTCGTCCCGTCGTCATACGCGGAAGATAACACGACAGCCCAAAGCACAACGGTCTCCGCCGCTCAGGGCTTGGTCATCAACGAGGCCTACACCAGTGGCGGCAGTGCAGGAGCTCGATACAGCAACAAATTCGTCGAACTCCTGAACACGAGCGACCATGCGATTGCCTTGAGCGGCATATCGCTGCAATACCGTCCATCAAGCAGCACGACAGCCGCGCCGACAAACGTTCCACTCAGCGGAGAGCTCGCATCGAAGGGGCACTACCTGATTTCCGGCGCTTCGAACGGCACCGTCGGTCAGGCATTGCCAAACGCCGACATCACCGCCTCGAAGTTGAATCTCAAGGGTACCGACGGCACCTTGGCCCTTACGCAAAGCGGTACGTCGCTCGAAGGAGTATCGGGCGACACCAGCCAGGTTTCGGGGGTCATCGACGCACTCGGGTACGGAAGCACCAACACCTATGAGAAGCGGGCGGCCAGCGGACCTGCAAACAATCAGGACGTCAAGTCGCTGACCCGCGCCAACGGTGTCGACACGAACGACAACGGTGCCGACTTTACGTTGAGTTCCGCCATCACTCCGGAAAACAGCAAGGGCCAGACCGCTGCCGGCGGCTCCGATACCCCTACGACCCCGAGCGATGGTTCGAATGGCGGCACTTCGACCGACCTCCAGGATATGAGCATCGAGGACATTCAGGGCACGTCATCGGCGACACCGGTCGCCAGCACCACCACCGTTCGAAGCAAGGGCGTGGTCACTGCGGCATACCCGGACGGAGGCTTCAACGGCTTCTACATCCAGACTCCGGCGACCGGCGGGGCAATTGACCTTGCGACGCATAAGGCATCTGACGCGGTGTTCGTCTATTCCGCGAGCGATGCCTCCAAGGTCAAGGTCGGGGATTACGTCCAGGTCACGGGAACCGTCACCGAATACTACGGCCTGACCGAAATCAACGCCGCCACCACCGTAGTGCTCGACGAAAAGGTGCAAAGCCCCCAGCCGGCCAAGGTGTCCTACCCGAAAACGGACGCCCAGCGCGAGACCCTCGAAGGCATGCTGATTGCGCCACAGGGCGACTACACGGTTACCGATGTCTACGACACCAACATGTACGGCGAAGTCGGTCTTGCCGCTTCGGACACCCCACTGGTCAACCCATCCGTGAAGGGCATCAAGGGAAGCTCCACGAATGCCGCCTACCAGGCCGAAGTCGACCGTGCGGCGCAGGAAAGCGTCCAACTCGACGACGGGTCAAGTCGCAACTACCTCGACACGAAGAACACCGCCAATGCGAACATTCCGGTGCCGTATCTCTCGCAGAGCAGCCCCGCACGCGTAGGAGAGTCCGTCACCTTCACCAAGCCCGTGGTGATGGATTGGCGCAACAGCGCATGGCGCTTCCAACCCACCTCGCCGCTCACCGGCGCCAACGCCTCAGACGTGCAGCCGGTCACCTTCAGCAACACCCGCACCGAATCCCCAAGCGGTGTCGGCGGCAACATCAAGCTGGGCACCTTCAACGTGCTCAACTATTTCTCCACCACTGCGGAAGAGACGGGCTGCGCGACCAGCAACGCCTACAAGGACAAAGACGGCAACCCCATCACCGCGAAGAACTGCGATGTGCGAGGCGCATGGAACACCGCGAACAAGCAGCGTCAGCTGGCGAAAATCGTCAAAGCCATCAATGCTCTGGGAGCCGACGTGGTCTCGCTCGAAGAGATCGAGAACTCAGCCAAATTCGGCAAGGACCGCGATGCCGCGCTCGCAACGCTCGTCGAAGCGCTCAACGATGCGGCAGGAAGCGGCACCTGGGATTATGTGCGTTCGCCCTCGAAGCTCCCCGGCAACGAAGATGTGATTCGCACCGCATTCATCTACAAGTCCGCCAAGGTGCAGACCGTCGGCGACTCGGAGATTCTGCTCGATTCCGCGGCTTTCGATGGCAAGGGACGCCAGCCTGACGCCCAGGTGTTCAAAGCCAAGGGCGCAGCCGACAAGGATGCCTTCCTGGTGGTGTCCAACCACTTCAAGTCCAAGGGTTCCACCGGCGCGACCGGCGACGATGTGGACCAGAAGAACGGCGCTGGAGCGTATAACGCCACGCGTACCGCGCAGGCCAAGGACCTCATCGCCTTCACCAACAAGGTCAGCAGCGAACGCGGTGTCGAGAAGGTGTTCCTGGTGGGAGATTTCAACTCCTATGAGGCCGAGGACCCTATTCAGGAGATACTCAACGCCGGATACACGAATATCAGCAATGACCTGGTCAGCGAGAAGAACGGCAAGTACAGCTACGCCTATGACGGCGGTGTCGGCTCGCTCGACCATGTCTTCGCTAACGCCGCAGCGGCCAAGATGGTGACCGGAGCCGACATCTGGAACATCAATTCCGTGGAATCGGTGGCTCTGGAATATTCCAGATACAACTACAACATCACCAACCTTTACAGCGACAACGTGTATCGCGCATCGGACCACGACCCGGTCGTGGTGGGTCTGAAGACCTCCACCGATGCCTCTTCCACGAAGACCACGATAAATCTGCTGGGCATCAACGATTTCCACGGGCGCATCGATGCCAACACGGTCAAATTCGCCGGTACCATCGAAGGTCTCAAAGCCCAATACCCGAACAACTCGCTGCTGATTTCGGCAGGCGACAACATCGGGGCCTCGCTGTTCGCCTCATCCGTGCAGAACGATGAGCCGACCCTGCAGGTGCTCAATACCCTGGGGCTCAAAGCCTCCTCAGTGGGCAACCATGAATTCGACAAGGGTCTGAGCGACCTGACGGATCGCGTCGAGAAATCGGCGAACTTCGACTACCTTGGCGCCAATGTGTACAAGAAAGGCACCAAGACGCCGGTGTTGAAGGAATACAGCATTCAGGAGGTCGACGGCGTCAAGGTCGGTGTCATCGGAGCGGTCACTCAGGAAACACCCACCCTGGTTTCGCCCGGGGGAGTGTCCACCATCGATTTCGGTGATCCGGTCGAAGCGGTCAACAGGGTCGCGGCGCAACTCAGCGACGGCGATGAGTCGAATGGCGAAGCGGATGTGATCGTCGCCGAATATCACGACGGTGCAGGTGCGGGCGAGCCCGACGGTGCCACGCTCGAGCAGGAGATTGCGTCCAGCCCCGTATTCTCCAAAATCGTCAAGGACACCTCGTCAAAGGTATCGGCCATATTCACCGGTCACACCCATAAGGAATACGCCTGGGAGTACAACGGTCGCCCGATCGTGCAGACCGGCGATTACGGCACGAACGTCGGCCAGATCGTCCTCGAATACGACAGTGCGACGAAAGCAGCGACCGCGAAGCTCTACCGTAACGTGCCTCGCGTCACGACCGATGATGCCGAACTGGTCGCCCAGTATCCGGCCGTCGCCAAGGTCAAGACCATCACCGACGACGCGCTCGCCTATGCCAAGCAGAAGGGCGAGGAGAAGGTGGGGTCGGCTTCGACGGACATCACCACGGCCTTCGTCGACGGTAAGCGTGATGACCGCGCATCCGAATCCACACTGGGTAATCTGGTCGCCGATTCATTGCTGTCGTCGCTTGGCGACTCGGACCGTGGCGGGGCCGAAATCGGCATCGTGAATCCCGGCGGCCTGCGCGACGAACTCTACAAGGGAGACATCACCTACGCCGAGGCGAACGCGGTGCTTCCCTTCCTGAACAATCTGTGGACGACGACGCTGACCGGCGCCCAATTCAAGGAGGTGCTCGAAGAGCAGTGGCAGTTGGACGCCAAGGGCAATGTGCCTTCGCGACCATACCTGCAGCTTGGGGTTTCCAAGAACGTTTCGTACACCTATGACCCGGATGCGGCCCAAGGCAGCCACATCACGTCCATCACCGTCAACGGCAAGCCGATAGATATGAACGCCGAATACCGCATAGGCTCCTTCAGCTTCCTGCTGCAGGGCGGCGACAACTTCCGCACGCTGGCCAAAGGCAAGGACACCAGGGATTCCGGTCTTGTGGACCGCGACGCCTGGATATCCTACATTTCGCAGAATTCGCCGCTTTCCGCAGATTACGCTCGGCGTTCGGTGGCGGTCAAAGGCCTGCCGAGCAGCGAAGTGAAGGCAGGAGCCAGCTTCACGGCGGACTTCTCCAAGCTCTCCCTGACCTCAGTGGGAGCTGCCCAGGAGACGCAGCTCGTGGCAAGCGTCAACGGTGTGGAAGTCGGCAAGAGTGATGTCACCGATGGAAACTCCCAGCTGACCGTGACTATTCCAGCCGGAATATCGGGTGGGCGGACCTTGCAGGTCAAAGGTGTGAGCACGGGTCTGACGATGAGCTATCCGTTGACCGTCGCTGCCGCTTCGAACGATGGCGGGACGAAGGAGGATCCCAAGCCTCAGAATCCGCAGGCTCCCCAGAATCCCTCGAAGGAGGGCGATGGGAAGACCCAAGGTGCCGATGCGGCGAAGACATCCGCCGAAGCCGGTGCGAAAGCCGCCGCCAAGCGGAACCTGGCGACGACCGGAGCAGACGTGTCGCAGGCAGGGCTCATCGTTCTGGCCCTGTTCATGGCTTGGGGAGCCTGTGCACTCAGCGTGAAGGCCCTGCGTCAGCGCGACGGAACTCGCTGACCGAAACACTCGCTGGCCGACATGTCCGCTGAGCGAGTGCAGGAGCAGTAGCCGGCATCGGACCCGCCCACAGTTGATACTGCGGGCGGGTCCTGCCCGTGGCGGCGGCAATAATCGTCCGTTTTGCCCTGGATATCGCACCATCCGCCCGAATTTTTCGTTTGTGTAGGGATTCTGGCGTGCATAAGGCCTACCTCGAATCAAGTAATGGCGGAATTGCGGCATTCTTAAACTCAGCAATAGGTGGTCTCAGCATCAATCCCTACACAAATATGCTCTCACTGCATGTTCGGGGTACCGTTGTGATGGCCGATGCCCATGATTACTTGAAGCTGTGATATTCGAACGCGAGAAGGGAAGCGTGACCGTGACAAGACCTGCAACAGGCAAGGATGAGAAGCTCGAAGCACTGAAGGCTGAACGCAGAAAGCAGACGCTTATTGAAGCACTGGTCTGTGCGCTGGTTGTCGCGCTGGCGCTGGTGATTTTCGTGGTCGTGCACTCGCAACCGCAATCGGGCACTGCGGTCGACCAGGCCTATGCCAAACTGCAGCAGGTCACCGATAAGCCAAGCAATGCCACGAAGCAGGGTGGCGTGCTGATTTCCGCGGACGGCACCCCCAAGAAACATGTGCCCACAATCGAGATGTACCTTGACCCTTTGTGCCCGGCATGCGCTCAGGTGGACCGTGCGCTGAACCCGACTTTGCAGAAGCTTTTCGAGGCAGGGCAGATTAATGTCGATGTTCATGCGGTGACCTTCCTCAACCGTGCATCGAGCGATAAGTACTCGACCCGTGCGGCCTCGTCTCTGGCGTATGTGGCGGAACACGACCCGAAGCATACGATTGCTTTCATCGGTGAGCTCTACGCCGAGGATTATCTGCCATCCGAAAGCAACTACACCTCTACCAGCGACGCTCAGATCGCGCAGCAGGCCGTCAAGGCGGGAGTCAGCCAGGGTATCGCAGAGGCCTCCGTTACCAGTGGGTATGGGAGTTGGGTCGATAGAGCAACCACGTACACGATTGACCGCACGGAACTCATTCAGAACGGCAGCAGCGGCTTCACCACACCTCTGTTCAGAATCAACGGCCATATCTGGGAGCGGCAGCAGATTGACAATGCCGACCTTCCCGAGGCTTTTGCCAAGAGCCTGGGTCTCTCGGCGTCGGATGTCGGCAACGCCAAGGTGCTGCCAAGCATCGGTGCCGATGGTGTGATCGCCTGATGTGAGCGTGTGAGCGTGTGAGCGTGTCAGAGTGTCAGGGTGCTCCGGAGGAAAGTTCACTGTATGCGAACGAGTAGCCCTGCCTTTACGATGCGAAGACAGGGAATCCGGTTCAGGATGATATATCGGATGTACAAAAAATCGTTTTGCGAGCATTGGCTGAACAGATGACTTGCTTTCGTGAGGCGAAGGCCGGTGCTAGAAATCGGTTGACTGAGGGGTCGCCGCGTTCAGTTTCTTCCATTTTCTGATTTTGGTGCGGAAGGATGTGAAAGGAGCGACGGTGTTGATGTGTATCCACTTCCACACCGGCCAGTTGGCGGGAGTCGAAGCAGCCCATGCTCTGCCGCCGGCTGTGAACAGTTCGGTGTCTGAGTAGGAGTCGGTCATCGAAATCATCTCGTCGACAGTTTCTCGGAATTGTGCGGTGAGTTCTGCAATGCCGCAATCGGCATATTCGTCATAGAAATGCTGGTACAGTCCGCCGAGAGCATTCCATCGGTATTCCGGATGGGGAGTCACCACCTTGTGGCCTTCGCTCTCTTCCCGCTCCCATCCGAGCAGCAGGCGCATCCAGCCGAGTTGGTAGGCAATCATCTGAGCGGGAGTCCGGTCAACACCGTCAACAATCAGGTCTTTTTCGGTGTCTGTCACCTCCGAGAATTCATTGATGAACAGCTCTGCCCGTTTGCGGATTTCACCGATGAGTTCCTGTTTGCCGTCGTATGCTCGCATCGCCTGCATTCCTCTCGCGTGTAGGTCCGTGGTCGTACCGTCCTCACCTGAATCCTACCGAATGCATATGCAAAACCAGTGGGAAATGACAGCTGCAGATGTGGAATTTCAGAATGAGATGCCGTGCTTCGTCCCACATGTATCGCATGTATCTGCGTTCTGTGTCAGTAGAGTCTCGATTCATGGCGATGAATCAAACGCGCCGACAGCATCGTCGGTTTCGGATTCCATCCGAACGGCACCCTCAACGGGTGCGTGGGTTTTATGATGTATATTAGCCAAGCTGATTGAAATAGAACGATTTATCCATAAAGATAGCCTGGTGGATGCGATTTTTCTGTTTGTGACGATGGCCATCCCTAATGCGGGTGCGGTAGTCCTTGGTTTGCCGTTCACCCTGAATCTCTTGCTGCTGTTGTGCGTGGGATGGAGGCGGAGCGACTTGACGTCAGCTACATAGAGCATTGGTCGATAACGGGTGATGTGGTCATATTGCTCAAAACGGTGGTCGCCGTCCTCCGAGCCGTCGGCTCCTATTAGATACCGACGGAGTTCGCTGATTTCCTGCGTTGGGTGGTCTTGACGGCGGCAGCGGCTGTTGTGCTGTCGGTGACAGTAGTGGTGCCAGTGGCAGTGGCATTAGTGTTGACATTGACGTTACGTCAACATCTAGGGTGGTCGGCATGGAGTATTCAACACATGAATTGGCGAAGCTGGCCGGGGTGACGACTCGTACGCTGAGGCACTACGATGCCATCGGCATATTGGTGCCCGTCAGAACCGGCTTCAACGGGAGCCGCTGGTACGACGCGTCCTCGTTGGTCCGTTTGCAGCAGATTCTGCTGTTTCGCGGTCTTGGTCTGCACCTATCGGTGATTCACGCCATGCTCGACCGTCAAACCGACGAAGAGCAGGCTTTGCGAGAACATGTCGAATTGCTCCGGGAACAGAGGCGGCACTTGACCGAGCAGATTGCTTCGGTCGAATGCACGCTCAAATCGCTAGCACAGGGGGAGGAACCTATGGCAGAGCACATGTTCAAGGGATTCGATGACCACCAGGTATATGCGCAAGAGGTGGCGCAACGATGGGGACGGGACGCGTATCAACGCTCCGATTCATGGTGGCGTGGGAAGAACGATACGGAGAGGCAGAAGATGGCATCGCGAGTGCAACAGTTGAACTCAGACTGGATTTCCATCGCCGACAACCCTGACGTTTCGGCGGAGTCATCGCAGGCGCAGGAGATGGCCCGACGTCACATCGCATGGATTACAGAGATTCCGGGGACGCCGGCTTACGATTCGGCGGCTCATCAGGGCGCTCATGGTCGGTCGGATAATACCGGGATGGCAGTTAAGGCAGAGCGCTATATCAGGGGGCTCGCTGAATTGTATGTGGAGGATGAACGATTCGCCGCACAATACGGAGGCATCGAGGGCGCACGTTTCGTTCGTGACGCTTTGCTGCACTACGTAGGGCACGAATCATCCGAGCTGTGATAGTCGTATGCGACGTTGATGCGGACAGTTCTTATGAACGCTTTCGTGTGGAAGTCCTATAGCTTGAATATGCACAGAGTTTGAATGCACAGGGCTTCCATGCACTGGGCTTCCATGTGAAAGTGTCCATAGAGAGCCGAGGATAGGAAAGTGCCCCCCCTCGGATTCGAACCGAGAACCCACGACTTAAAAGGACGCTGCTCTAACCATTGAGCCAGAGGGGCAACAGCAGTACATCTTACAACCGAATCGGCAAAGACGCCACTCGAACACGGAATTGGTGTGGTCGGGCATGAGGGGGCGATGACTCGGTTGAGGTCCTGCCGTCGTTCGGCGCTTGTTATTCATGCGAAGAACATGCGCTGGCGATTGAGACAGTTGGTTGCATCGCAGGGCGCGATGGTTTCCGCAAGGGGCGGAGCGCGCGGAGGAAGGGACTGAGGTCAGTCCAGGCCCAAATCGAACGCGGCGCTGAGTTCTTTGTCCGAGTATGTTTTGAATGCCATCAGGGTCTGTGTGTTCAGCACCCCGTCCACCTTCGCGATGCCGCCGGGAATGATGGTGGTGAGGTCCTCGAAGGCTGGTGTTGAGACCACGGCCACCAGGTCGATGTCTCCTGCGACCGAATACACGTCTTTGACGCCGTCGATTTCAACGAAGGCTTGCGCTGCATCGTTGATTTTGTTGGATTCTGCGTTGACCATCACGATTGCATCGACCATGGGGGTTCCTTTCGGGATTTGCCGTGTTCCGCCATCCGCGCCCTTTGCCTGTGTGCGGGCGCTGCGAATGGGGACGTCATCTGCTGACCAGTATAGATTCTTTCCCGATGCCGCGTGAAGGTTGAACTCATCGGATGGTGCATCCCCTTTTGGATACGGGATGCGGCACGGGACTCGTGTTTGGGGAAACTCAGGCGATGACAGCCTTGGATGATAGAAACATGCTACTAAAAGTCATAATGACTATAAGTGATGTAGAATGCAGAGCAAACAGAAAAACCCTGTATCACAGTGCACTTGACCCTATCAGGACTGCTGACACTGCGGCTATGCGCTGTGGACATGCACGGTGGTGCTGCATGGTGGCTATATGCATTGTGGGGGGGGGCTCTGTGATGAAACGGACGGTTATCGCGAGGAGGACCTGGTGCCGATAGGCAATGTGAGTGAACGGCGGCGGCAGCCACCGGACGTAGGTATTTCAGTCGTGATTCTCGCCCTTGCTCCCCAAGGTGCCGAGGGCAATGCGCGGGCATCGCATGCCGACCAGGAGCTCTCTGACATCGGAGAGACGGGACGACTGTGGATACCGCTGGTCAAACGTGTGAAGCAGCCTTTCCTGGATGACTGGGCTTTGCCCGGTGGCGGCCTGCAATGCGGAATCTCTCTGGAACAGGCGGCTTTTTCCGCGCTTGCGTCCACGACCGACATGCATCCGCGATATTTGGAGCAGTTGTACACCTTCGGCGACCCTGACCGGTCCAGTGGCGGTTTGCCGATGGTGTCCATCGTGTATTGGGCGCTGGTCGGCGAAATGGAGACCAAACAGAACCCGGATGCCGACAACGTCCAGTGGTTCCCGGTCGATGCCCTTCCGGATATGGCCTTCGACCACCGCAACATCATCGAATATGCATTATGGCGGCTGCGCAACAAAATCGAGTATTCCACCATCGCCGCTCGCCTGGTCGGCGAACGTTTCACATTGGCGCAACTGCGCAGTGTCCACGAGGCGGTACTTGGCCATTGCCTGGACCCGGCGAATTTTCGCCGCCGGATGCTGGCCTCCGGAGAGCTGGAAGATACCGGCAGCACGGTCGTGCATGGACGCAGCAGACCTGCGGCGGTATATCGCTACCGTGCTTCGGAGCGAGCTGCATTCCGGTTCGGGACTGCATCGCAGAAGGAAAAACCGTTGGCGGGAATATCCCTTCCGGACGACGACGCCTCCGCGGTGTCGGCGCAAGGACAATCAAGGAGTAAGGCATGACGGCTGTAGATGAGATTATCGCCCGCCTCGACGCACGACAGACCTGCGACACCGGTCTCACGCTCGACCCCTGGGCATTCGACAATCCCCAATCCCGGAACTCGTACGGTCCTGGTGCGTCCATTACGGACAGCGTCCCTCGTTCCGCGCCGAGACAAGGGCTGCTCCCCGAACTGTATCGGCACTCGACCGACGATGAGCTCCGAGAGCGTATCTCCTCGGCCAAGGCGACATTGGGCAGCAGCCTGCTAATTCTGGGGCATTACTACCAGCGTGACGAAATCATCGAGCATGCGGACTTCGTCGGAGACTCGTTCCAACTGGCGAAGAACGCCACCGAACGTCCCGATGCAGAGCACATCGTCTTCTGCGGTGTGCACTTCATGGCGGAAACCGCGGATATCCTCTCCACCCCCGAGCAGAGCGTCACACTGCCCAACCTGTCCGCAGGATGTTCGATGGCGGATATGGCGGATATCAATCAGGTCGAGGACTGTTGGGAGCAGCTTCTGGAGGCTTGCGGCTCAGGTGCGGCAGCCGATGGCCGTGCACCGATTGTCCCCGTAACCTACATGAACTCCTCGGCTGCGTTGAAAGCCTTCTGCGGAAGACACGGAGGCATCGTGTGCACATCCTCGAACGCTCGGGCCGTGCTCGAATGGTCCTTCGCCAGAGGCCAGCGCGTGCTGTTCTTTCCCGACCAGCATCTAGGTAGGAACACGGCCGCGGCGATGGGCCTGGATGTCGACCGTATGCCCGTGTGGAACCCTTACAAGCCGATGGGCGGCGGAAGCCCGGCGACCTACCGGCAAGCCCAGATGATTCTGTGGAAAGGATTCTGCTCCGTTCACCAGCGTTTCACCGTCGAGCAAATCGAAGGTGCGCGTGCGGCCTTTCCCGGTGTGACGGTTATCGTCCACCCGGAATGTTCTATGGAGGTGGTCAACGCGGCGGACGGCACGGGGTCGACCGCGTACATCGTCAAGAGGATAGAACAGGCTCCGGCCGGCTCGGCAATAGCGGTCGGCACTGAAATCAATCTGGTGAATCGACTTGCCGCCGAACATCCCGACAAGACGATTTTCTGCCTTGACCCGGTGGTATGCCCATGTTCGACGATGTACCGTATACATCCGGCGTATCTTGCCTGGTCCCTTGACAGGCTGCTTGAAGGTGAAGTGGTGAACCGCATCACCGTGGACGGTGCTACGGCCGAGCAGGCGAAAATCGCTCTCGAGCGTATGCTCAGGGTGCACCCATGATTGTTGTCATCGGTTCCGGCATCGCCGGTCTTTCTGCTGCGCTTGCCGCGACGGGTTCGATTGGCGGTGACGAGGCGAATTCGGTCCGAAGCGATGTCGAAGTGCTTCTGGTCACCAAAGGTCCATGGCTGGAATCCAACACGTACCACGCACAGGGTGGAATTGCGGTCGCCTTGTCCCAGGATGACGACCCGCGCCTGCATGCCGAGGACACCTTGGCCGCAGGTGCCGGTCTTTGCGACCCGCAAGCCGTCGATATCCTTACCGCAGAAGGTGTGATGCGGATGCGGGAGCTGATTCGCGCAGGCGTGCGTTTCGACCGAGGTGAGGACGGCAGACTCCTAAAAGGTCTTGAGGCGGCGCATTGCCAGCCGAGGGTCGTTCATGCTGGAGGTGACGCGACCGGTCGGATTGTGGAAGAGGACGTTGCCGCTCTGGTGCGTGACGACCCCCGAATTCACGTGCTCGAATACGCTTTTCTTGAAGACCTCATCGTCACAGGGGGATGCGTTGTCGGAGTCAGATTGCTTCTCGAACCGTGTGCCGAATCCTCCGACGGTTTGGACGCGGACTCTCTGGTGCAGGATATTCGCGCCAGGGCGCGGCAAGGGCCGCAGACCAATGCGAATGATGCCCACGACGCTGACGGTGCCCACGACGCTGACGGTGCACGTGACGCGAGGGAGATTGACCTCGACGCACAGGCCGTGATTCTCGCCACCGGGGGTTCGGGTCAGTTGTATCCCTACACCACCAACCCAGCTATCGCCACGGGGGACGGAGTCGTCGCGGCATGGCGTGCCGGTGCGGAAGTCGCCGATCTGGAGTTCTATCAGTTCCATCCGACCGCGCTTGCTGTGGGCGCGCACTTCCTGATTTCGGAAGCGGTACGTGGGGAAGGCGCTCGTCTGCTTGATGAACACGGCCACCGATACATGCCGGAGGTGGACGAACGTGCGGAGCTCGCTCCCCGCGATGTGGTGGCGCGGGCTAACTATTCGGTGATGCGCCGACAGTCGGGGAGACCCGTATTCCTGGACGTATCCACGTTGAGACCCGAATGCTCCGAAGTCGAAAACACCGTGTCTGCAAGCACTGTTTCCGAAAGCACTGTTTCCGAAAGCGCCAGCACTGTGTCCGCAAGTACGGTGCCTGAACGCTCACAGATATCCGCCGAGCCCGCAGACTCGCGAGAATTGCGGCGCGAAGCACTCAAACGATTCCTGAGCAGGCGATTCCCGACGATTGATGCGATGACGCGTTCTCTCGGATTCGATTGGAGTGCGCGGGCATTACCGGTCACCCCTGCGGCGCACTACTCCATGGGAGGCATCTGCACGGATGTCTGGGGAAAGACGAATCTGCCGGGCTTGTTCGCAGCCGGCGAGTGTGCACGGAGCGGAGTCCACGGGGCGAATCGCCTGGCATCGAATTCCTTGCTTGAAGGTCTGGTATTCGGGCATCGGGCAGGTCTTGCGGCACAGGCATACATCGCCGAAGGGATTCCTGCATCCGCTAGTGAGATGGACGAAGCGGCACGCGTGCCGACTCAAGCGGTCATCGAACTGGATATGCCGATTTCGACTGAGACCTACACGTCAGCTGCGTCGGAAACGTCGGCTGAGGCGGACATGTATCCATGCCCGGCAGACTGTGAAACCACAGAATACACGGATGACGGTGGGAACGCCGCTAACGACGCCGGCAATCAATGGAGCAGGGAACGCATACAACACGAAATGTGGAATCACGTCGGTGTGCTGCGGGATGCGTCCGGTTTGAGCCAGGCCGTTGCGCATCTCGGTGCGGCTCTGGCCGCAAGCGAGGCCCGCTGCAACGCTGAGCGGCATGAGAGGCTCTCGCGCTCTGCCGCTGAGCGGGTGCATCAGTTGGAAAATCGCAACCTGATAACCCTCGGATACCTCAGTGCCGTCGCGGCCCTGCAGAGGCACGAGTCCCGCGGAGCCCATGCGAGAAGCGATTTCCCGTACGCGGCCGGCATCGGTGTCTCAACGCGATACAGGAAGGCTTCGTCGGAGCGACACGTATCGACCTCCGATTCCCAACCGTCGCCGAAGGAAAGCAGGATGACATGCTGACAAGAGCACATGCCAGAGCAGTGATTGAAGCCGCTCTCGAAGAGGACGCGCCTTACGGCGACATCACCTGTGCATACGCGATGGATGGTTGCAGCAGAGGAAGCGCTCGACTGGTGGCCCGGGAAGCGGGCGTCATGAGCGGGGCTCAGGTCTTCGCGGAGGTTTTCGGCATTCAGAATTCCCGGAGCCATGTCGTTTCCCTGACGCAGGACGGCGAATCTTTCGCACCTGGGCAAGTGCTGGCGGAGGTCGACGGATACGTCGGTGATGTGCTGTCTGCGGAACGCGTGGCGTTGAATTTCGTGCAGCGTATGTGCGGCATCGCCACCATGACCGCAGCCTTCGTCGCAGCATCGGGCGGCTCCCATGCGCGGATAAGCGATACGCGCAAGACCACTCCGGGACTGCGGGCATTCGAGAAATATGCGGTCACATGCGGCGGAGGCGTGAATCATCGACAGGGACTTTCCGATGCGGTGATGCTGAAGGACAATCATCTCGCGGCGCTCGCCGCCCAGGGGCTCAGCGCAGGTCAGGCCGTCCGCCGCATCCGTTCGCAGGTCGGGCATACCACGCATATAGAAGTCGAAATCGACCGTCTGGACCAGTTGAACGATGTGCTCTCCGGGCATCCCGACAGCATCATGTTCGATAATTTCAGCACGGAGGATATGGCGGAGGGCGTGCGCAGAGTCGATGGCCGAGCAATCGTCGAGGCGAGCGGAAACATGACGCTCGCGCGTATACCCGAAGTCGCAAAGACAGGGGTGGATATCATCTCCGTCGGAGCTCTGACGCATAGCGTCAGCAGTATCGACCTCGCTTTGGATTGGTCGGACCGCAATGCGCGACCCTGACGATTCGGTCCGGGCAGCAGGCAATCTGTATCTGGACTCGGCGGCAAGCGAAGCCGCAGACCCCGACGTCATCAAGGCCATGCTGCCCTACATGCTCCAGGAATACGCGAATCCTTCAAGCGTGCACGCACAGGGGAAGGCGGCCGCCGCCAGTTTGCGCAAGGCCAAATCAGAAATCGCCGGTCATCTGGGCGCCAGGGTCGGAGAGGTGATAATCACGTCAGGAGGAACGGAATCAGACAACCTCGCCATCAAGGGGATAGCGATGGGGATGGCCGGAGGCGATGCTTCACAGGTCTCGCGCACGGATATCGTCATATCGGCGATTGAACATCCCGCAGTGCGGGAATCGGCGTACTGGCTTGAACGGCACTTCGGTTTCCGTGTCAGGGAGGCTCCGGTCGACGCAGGCGCCCGTATCGATCTGTCAAGGCTTCGGGAGATGGTCGGTGCGCGTACCGCACTGGTTTCGGTCATGCTGGCGAATAACGAGGTCGGTACGATACAGCCGATACGCGAGGTCGCGAGGATTGCCCATTCCTGCGGTGCCGTGATGCATACGGATGCGGTACAGGCCGCTGGACTGATACCCATCAGCATGGCGGATCTGGGTGTGGATGCGATGAGCATATCCGGCCATAAATTCGGAACGCCGAAAGGCATGGGGGTGTTGTTGTTGCGATCATCCGTGCCCTATGAGGCTCTGATTTCCGGAGGTGGGCAGGAGCGGGGAATCCGTTCGGGTACTGAGAACGTGGCCGCCGCCGTCGCGATGGCGGTGGCGCTTCGTAAGTCCTTGGGGGCCTTGGAGTCTCGCAACGCTCTGCTGCTGGATTCGGCCCATGCGCTCTGCGAAGCCGTGAAGCGTGCGATTCCCGGCGTGATATTGACCGGCGACCAGAAGCATAGGCTGCCAGGGCACGTTTCCATGGTGTTCCCAGGTGTCTCGGGTGAAGCGCTGCTGGTGGAGCTGGATGTGCTCGGCATCAGCTGTTCAAGCGCTTCGGCTTGCGCGGCCGGGAAAACGGAGGCCTCGCCGACTTTGCTGGCCATGGGAATCGACCGCGTCACGGCGAAGTCTTCTTTACGGATGACGTTCCGCACGGCTCTCAGCACCACGGATATAGCGCTCATCGCCTGGCGTTTGAAGGATTCAGTGCACGCATTGACGGTTTGAAGCTGTGAAGGTGTGAAGGTGTGAAGCTGTGAAGTGCCTCTTTTGGGTGTATTTCGGCACGTACTGCCGGTTGTGTAGGGATTTGAGACGGTATTCCGTTTCGGGAGCATCTGTAATCGCGGAATCATGGGGTTCTTGACGCCATGCCATGCGTGGTATCCGAATAATCCCTACACAAACGGGTGCGCACGGGCATTGGTCTAGGATTCTAGGGTCTGGAGTACTGTCTGAGTACGGTTTGAGCAGGTCTAAGCAGGGTCTGAGGCTTCGTCATGGGTGGGTAGCGGCTCGGCGGGGTCGCTGTTGTTTCCTGAGGAACTCTTCTCGTCGTCGGATGCGGCATGCTCGTTCGCGGTGGAGTCCTTGCCGGGCTTATCCGCACTTCGTACAGGTGGTTTGCCTGTCGGATGTTTGCCTTCGAAGCGCAATGTGGGTTTGGCTTCCAGGCGTGAGAGTCCGTTCCAGGCAAGGTTGACGATGTATGCGGCGAGCTGTTCCTTGCTGGCTTTACGACGGTCCGCCCAATACTGCCCCGTGAATACCGTCAATCCGACAAGCATCTGGGCATAATAGGGCACTGCTCGGGTCGAGAGCTTGTGGCGTTTGAAGGAATCGTCCAAAATCTCCTCGACGCGCAGGCTCACATCTCCGAGCAGGGAGCTGAAGGAACTGGAAGGGTCCGTTGTCGGAGAGTCGCGTACGAGTATCTGGAATCCCTCGGTGTGCTCCTCGATGAAGCTCAGCAAGGCGAGCGCCGTACGTTCGACGATTCTTCTGGGGTGATCGCTGCTTGCGCTGAGGGAATCGTTCAGTGCGCTGGTCAGGGACTGCATCTCCCTGTCCACCACCACGGCATAGAGGCCTTCCTTGCCGCCGAAGTGTTCGTATACTATCGGTTTGCTCACTTTGGCGCTGGCGGCGATTTCTTCGACGCTTACCGACTCGAAGCCTTTGGAAGCGAATAGGGAGCGACCGACCTCGATCAACTGTTCGCGCCGCTGGAATGATGTCATTCGTGAAGATCCGCTCATGCACCCAGTTTCCCACATTGTTCGCCTCGATACTGGTATCCGCACGGGCGCTCAGGGCGCGGCGTGTGGAGAACGCGCGGGGGTTCGGGACATGCCTGCGAATTATGTCCATGGAACTGGCAGAATATATGACATGGTTTGGGCGATTCTCATTTGGTTGGCGGTGGTCATAGCACTCGTAGTGGTGGTGCTGCGTCTGGCGCGCGGTGAATCGCATCGAGGCGGATCGTATGAGCCCGTCGACGATATGCTGGAGAGCGAACAGGAAGCCCGGCAGGCCAGGAGCCCGCGGGTTGCGGGTACTGCCCCGTCATTCCAGCCCACGGGACGTCCGAGGCACGAATACCGAGGTGATGACACCTTGGATTCGACGATGGAGAATCCCGTGTACGTGAATAACGCCTCGGTCGTCGAGGTGCGGGCGCTGTTCAAGCCCGAGAACAGTCAGGTCTTGAAAGCGGACGCAGGCGAGTCGCACAACGTCGCGCAGAGCAATCCCGACTCCGGCCCGTTGCACCAGATTCACTGACCTTCTGAACGCCATCACCCTCTTCTCTGTGTGGTACCCCGGCGAAGGCCTGTGCCGACGGCTTGTACAGGAAATATGCTTCGTTTGTATAGGGCGCTGTCCCACTCCGTTTTTAGTGTTGTGGTATGGATACAAAGCTGATTGTGGGCATTATCGTTGCCGTGGTTATCATTCTGGCGATTATCGTTACGAGCGTCAGCATTAGGCGTGCGCGTCACCGGCATGATGTTGACGGGACGGGCGCCGCTGCGAATATCGCGCAGGGTGCCTCCGGGGGTCCGGATACGGCCGATGCCGCAGGGAGCGAACCCGGTCCCAGATTGCAGCCGGTGTCCGCCGAGGTGCTTGACCCTGCTGCGGCGGTTGTCGATGACCTTGCCAAAAGCGATGGGCACCCTTCCTCGGAGCTTCAGCGTCCCGAGTCCTCTGCGTCCAGACTGCTGCGCTTGCGCTCGCGTCTGGCGAAAAGCGCCAACCCCTTCGGCAAGGTTCTCTTCACCATTCTGACCAAGGACAATCTGGCGGAATCCGATTGGGAGGATGTGGAGGACACCTTGCTGTTGGCTGATGTCGGGGCCGAGGCGAGCAGCCAGCTCGTGGACGAGCTGCGTTCGGATGCAAGGGTGACGGGCCAGAAGAATCCAGCGGAGGTGCGTGACCTTCTGCGGGGCAAGCTTCTGGAACTGGTCGACATCGGACAGGACAGGTCGCTTGCGGCAAGCCGGGAACATGCCGATAAGCCATCGGTCATCATGATGGTTGGAGTCAACGGCACAGGCAAGACGACCACCGCCGGCAAGCTGGCCAGACTCTTCGTCGCGGAGTCCAAAAGCGTGGTGATGGGCGCCGCCGATACCTTCCGCGCCGCCGCTGCCGACCAGTTGGAGACTTGGGGGAACAAGGTGTCCGTGCCTGTCGTGCGTAGCGACAAGGACGGTGCGGACCCCGCTTCGGTCGCCTTCGAAGCGGCGGAACGTGCCGTGCATGACGATGCGGACGTGCTGATCATCGATACCGCAGGACGTTTGCAGAACAAGGCGAATCTGATGGATGAGCTCGGCAAGATTCGTCGGGTGACCGAAAAGACCGTGAAAGTCGATGAGGTGCTGCTGGTGCTTGATGCGACGACCGGTCAGAACGGCATGGCGCAGGCGAAGGTCTTCGCGGAGGCTATCGGCATCACGGGCATCGTGCTCAGCAAGATGGATGGTTCCGCGAAGGGAGGCATCGTGATTTCCGTCCAGAAGGAGCTCGGCGTGCCCGTCAAGCTTGTGGGGTTGGGTGAAGGTCCCGATGACCTGGCTCCATTCGACCCTGATTCCTTCGTCGACGGGATTCTGGCCCAGAACTGAGATTGCGGCGCGATGCGATGCACGCCAGGCGTCACGGATCATCTGAGCCGAGGACCGCGATATGCCCGCTAATCGTGCGATGCCTTGTGCAAACCAGTATGTGGTTGGCTAAGATAGCTTACGGGAGTAGGCAATTTACATATTCGTAACACACTGGAATGGTCACGGTAACCACGCGGACGTTGTATTGCTGCTGTTGGTTTCCTCAACGAAAACCATGTGAGAAGTCCGCCGGATCCCCGCCGGCGGTATTGAGAACGACTGGTGATTCCAGAGAATCGGATCGCTCGTTTACGAACAGAGAGGGAGGTAGACATGGACACTGGCAATGCAGCATGGATGTTGACATCCGCGTCCTTTGTGTTCCTCATGACGCCAGGAGTGGCGTTTTTCTATGGAGGTATGGTTCGCGCCAAAGCGGTGCTGAACATGTTGATGCTGTCGGTAGGTGCACTGGCCGTCACAGGCGTCGTCTGGACGCTTTGGGGCTGGTCCATCGCCTATGCGGGCACTGACATCGGAGGAATCTTCGGAGACCCCGCAACCGGTTTCCTCCTCAAAGACACGATGGTCGCCACCGATGGCGTCTTCGGGTCTGTCGATGTGAAGGATGCGGCCTATCCGCACAGCATTGACGTGGCCTTCCAGGTCACCTTCGCCATGATTACCGTCGCCCTGATATCCGGAGCCTTGGCGGAACGCATCAAGTTCAGCACGTGGATGATTTTCGTCGCGCTGTGGATCACCTTCGACTACGCGCCTATGGCGCACATGGTCTGGAACGGTGGCCTGCTGTCGGCGGACGGCGCCATTTCCCAGGCTGTGGGAGCGGCTGCACATGACTTCGCAGGAGGTACGGTCGTCCATATCAATGCGGCAGTCGCTGCGTTGATCATCGTGCTGATTATCGGCAAGCGCAAGGGCTTCGCCAAGGAGCCGTTCCGCCCGCACAACGTCCCCTTCGTCATGCTCGGCGCTTTCCTGCTGTGGTTCGGCTGGTTCGGATTCAACGCGGGTTCCGCCTTCGGTGCCAACGGCACCGCCGGTTACGCTTGGGTCTCCACGACCGCCGCGACCTCGGCCGCCGTTCTCGGTTGGCTGTTCACTGAGAAGATTCGCTCCGGACACTACACCGCCATGGGTGCCGCGTCGGGCATGGTTGCCGGACTTGTTGCCATCACCCCTGCCGCGGATGTCGTGTCTCCGTTCTGGGCCATGGTCCTCGGCCTTATCGCCGGTATTCTCTGCTGCTTCGCATGCGGTCTCAAGTTCAAGCTGGGCTATGACGATTCGCTTGATGTGGTCGGCGTCCACGGCGTCGGCGGCCTTGTCGGCACCGTGCTCATCGGCTTCTTCGGCGAGGGCACCGGTCTGTTCGCAGGCGGCAACGGCAAGCAGCTGCTCGTGCAGATTCTCATCGCGCTGATCGCCATCGCATTCTCCGCCGTCATCACCTTCATCATCGCCTTCGCGCTGGAGAAGACCATCGGCTGGAGGGTCACCGAAGCCCAGGAGATCACCGGTGTCGACCTTTCGGATCAGGGCGAACGCGCCTACGATTTTGCTGGTACAGCAAGTTCGATCATCAAGGAGGTGAAGTGAGATGAAGCTCATCACAGCAATCATTCAGCCCCATAAGCTCGATGACGTCAAAGAGGCCTTGTCCGCTGCCGGAGTTCATGGACTGACGGTGTCCGAAGCCAACGGTTACGGACGCCAGCGTGGTCACACCGAGGTGTACCGCGGTGCGGAGTACACGGTTGATCTCATTCCGAAGATTCGCGTCGAGGTGTTGTCCGATGACGCCGATGCCGAAACTCTGGTGGATGTCATCGTCAAGTCTTCCGGAACCGGCACCATCGGTGACGGCAAGGTATGGGTCGCCCCGCTCGATACCGTTACGCGAGTGCGTACCGGCGAGACCGGTTCGGCCGCCATCTGACTCAGTCATATGAGATGAAGCATTGGAAGGCCCCGCACGTCAACCGTGCGGGGCCTTCGTATAATCCGGGTCGCAAGAGCGCTGCTCCTTTGCTGACTCGGTGCCGGAGAGATGTCCGGACAGTGAAAGATGGAGGATCACACCATGGGCGATGCCGTAGAGAAGCTGCACGAACGCTTGTTGGCGATAAGCGGCGTTGACGACGATGTCGTGTATCGTGACGGTGCCAGCAAACGTGCCCGACGCAGCGAACTGGTGCTCGGGTCGCTGAAACGCTTGTGGGATGAGGCGCTTGCCTCACTGGATTTCGAGGTGCCGACGCGGGGTGTGGGGCTGGCTGCGGTGGGCTCACTCGCGAGGGGTCAGATGGGGCCGAATTCTGATCTTGATCTGGTGCTGATGGTCGAAGACCGGTCGTTGAAGCAGGAACAGCTCGCGCAGCTGGCGGATAAGCTGTGGTATCCGCTGTGGGATTCCGGACTCGATCTGGACCATTCGGTGAGAACGCGTTCTCAATGCGAATCCGTGACCGACCATGACCTGCCGGCCGCAATGGGTTGGCTTGACGTCAAGCCGATCGCGGGGGATGTGGACCTCATCGGCCATACGGCGACCTCCATTCTGGAACGGTGGCGCAAGGCTGCACGAAAACGGCTGCCTGAACTCACGGAATCCGCCGATTCGAGGCTGAAGCAATTCGGGAGGCTGCCCTATATCAACCAGCCGGATATCAAGGAGGCCCGCGGAGGACTGCGGGATTCGACCCTTATCGCTTCCTTGGCGGCGTCCTGGCTGTCGGATCGTCCGCACGGGCAGTACGATTCGGCGCTCGAACGGCTGCTGGATGTCCGTGACTGCATTCATCTGGCGAGCAGGAAAGACAGCAATCTGCTTCTGCCGCAGTATCAGGCACCGGTTGCCGAGATGCTCGGCCTCGCCGACCCCACACTGCCCGAGGAGGAGCGCCAGGCCCGCTCGATCGAGGACCTCCAGACGCTGCTGGCAAGCTTGGGCAGGCGCATAGCCTTCGCCTTGGATGCCACCACATCGCGGGCCCGGCATTCGCTGACTCACGAACGCCCACGATTCGCCTTCTTCCAGGGCCGGCGTGAGGCTCCGCGCTTCGATGTCATCGCTCCTGGTGTGGCACGTCACGAAAGGGAGGTGGTTCTGGCTCCTGGTGTGGAACCCGCCAAGGACCAGTATCTGCCTTTGCGCGTGGCCGTCGCATCCGCCGAGTTCGGATTGCCGATAGCCAACTCGACGTTGATTAATCTAGGCAGATCGCCGATTCGCGATTCCGTCTGGGATGAGGAATCCAGAGCGCTGTTCATACGTCTGCTTTCCTGCAGCGACGAGCTTATCCGGGTCTGGGAGGAAATCGATTACGTCGGCATCCCGGGGCGGTGGATTCCGGAATGGCTCGGCGTGCGCAACCGCCCCAGTGCTTCTGCGGCGCACCGCTACACCATCGACAGGCATATGGTCGAGGTCACGGCGCGGCTCGACGAGCGGGCTCCTGGTGGTTCCAGGTACGATACGGAGCATCTTCAGGCCTTGTTGCTCGCCGGAATCCTGCATGATATCGGCAAGCGTCCCGGTGTTCGGGACCACGCTGTCGAAGGCGCCCGGCATGTGCCGGTGATTCTTCGCAGGATGGGATACGCGGAGTCGGTGGTCGGCATGGCGACGATTCTGGTTCGGGAGCATCTCACCCTGTCGGACTATGCCACCGGGAAGGACCCCTATGACCCTGCCGTGGTGCAATCGCTTTCGGAACATCTGGAAGGCGATGTGCTGCTGCTGGATATGCTCTTCGACCTGACCAAGGCCGACGGTTCATCTCTGGGGGCCACCGCCTCCGAAGCCATCACCAAACGCTACGGCTGGTCGAAATGGCGTGAGCAGCTCGTCACCACCATGTATGCGGCCACCAGAAGCCATATGCTCGGTCGGTAACTGCATCAACAGGACAGCACAACAGCCATCCGATACGATAACTGCACTAAAAGGACAGCAATGTGGTAATAATTTCTCCGAAAAGCTGTCCTTTTAGCGCAGTTATCGTATCGGGTCCTTACATACCAAAATGAGAAGAGCTCCTTTTGATGCAGTGGTCATCTCAAAGTTGCACTCCCGGTCAAATGACAATAGTGTGATATACGCCACATAAAACACTACATATAGTTTGCGCTTTACAATCAGAAACTAGATATAGTGGTTTCTGCATTCACGTGAAGAGTGCTGAGGAGGAACAATATGAGTGAGGTCGCCGCCGCGCAGTTGCAGGAGAGCGTTCCTGAACATGTGGCAGAGGGCGAGAAGATCGGCGCCATCGTGTACTTCTCGTCAGCATCGGAGAACACGGCGAGGTTCGTTGCCAACTGTCATCTGCAGGACGAGGGCATCAATGTCTATCGCATACCGCTGAGGCGTTCGCAGGGCGACCTGCATGTGAGTGAGCCGTATGTGCTGATGGTGCCGACCTATGGTGGCGGGAACGCCAAGAAGGCGGTGCCTGTTCAGGTCAGGAAATTCCTGAACGACCCCGACAATCGCGCGGGGATACGCGGAGTGGTCGCGTCAGGAAACACGAACTTCGGAGACGCCTTCTGCGCTGCTGGGGATATCGTGGCTCGCAAATGCAAGGTGCCTTTCCTGTACTACTTCGAGTTGATGGGCACGAAGGAGGATGAGACGAAGGTAAGAAACGGCATGCGCGATTTCTTCCTGAATCATCGCGACTAGACACCGGCAATAGGCCGAACGCAATAGGCCGAATGCCCCGGGCGCCGGGGTGGTATGAGAAATCGTTAATGACAGGGTGCGTTCCGCAGCAAGCGGCGTGCATCATCGAACTGCTGTTGGATCGCCAACGTGCTTGGCACAAATGAAGGGGAACGCAGATGACTGCAATCGACAACACGGCTTTGAGCCTTGATAACACGGGGGAGGAGACCTACGATTCCGCCCATGATTATCATTCCTTGAACGCCATGCTCAATCTTTACGACGAGAATGGTCGCATTCAGTTCGACAAGGATCAGGCCGCCGAGCGCGAATATGTGCACGGTCATGTGCAGCAGCATACGAAGTCCTTCGCCTCGACCGCAGAACGCATCGCGTTCCTTGTGGACAACCAGTATTACAATCCCCAGGTTTTCGGCGAGTATTCGGCGGAGTTCCTCGATAGAATCTACGCCCACGCTCAGTCGCTGGACTTTGAGTTCGACACCTTCCTCGGTGCTTTCAAGTTCTATTCCTCGTATGCGCTCAAGACCTTCGACGGCAAGCAGTATCTCGAGGATTTCCCTCAGCGCAGCGTCGCGGTCGCTCTTGAGCTGGCCGCCGGTGATGAGGATATGGCCATCAAATACGCCGACGAGATCATCTCCGGCAGCTTCCAGCCCGCGACACCGACCTTCCTGAATCTCGGGAAGGCACAGCGCGGCGAGCCCGTGAGCTGCTTCCTGGTGAGGCTCGAAGACAATATGGAGTCCATCTCGCGCGGCATCAACGCGGCACTCCAGCTTTCCAAGCGTGGCGGCGGCGTGGCCTTGCTGCTCAGCAACCTTCGCGAGCTGGGCGCCCCTATCAAGCACATCGAAAACCAGTCCTCCGGTGTGATCCCCGTGATGAAGCTGCTCGAGGATTCCTTCTCCTACGCCAATCAGCTCGGAGCCAGGCAGGGTGCTGGCGCGGTCTATATCTCCGCCCATCACCCCGATGTGATGCGTTTTCTGGATACCAAGCGTGAGAACGCCGACGAGAAGATTCGCATCAAGTCGCTTTCCCTGGGCGTGGTCATTCCCGACATCACCTTCGAGCTCGCCAAGCAGCGCAAGCCCATGGCGCTGTTCAGCCCGTACGATGTCGAGCGCGTGTATGGCAAGCCCTTCTCGGACATCCCGATTTCCGAGAACTATGACGCGATGGTGGCCGACGACCGCATCCGCAAGAGCTACATCGACGCCCGAGAATTCTTCATGACCATCGCGGAGATTCAGTTCGAATCCGGCTATCCGTACATTCTCTTCGAAGACACGGTGAACAAGGCCAACCCGATTGACGGACGCATCACGATGAGCAACCTGTGCTCAGAGATTCTGCAGGTGCAGGAACCGAGCAAGTACAACGAGGATTTGACGTATTCCCATGTCGGGCGGGACATCTCCTGCAACCTTGGGTCGCTGAACATCGCCAAAGCCGTCGACAACGGTCTCGCAGACACCGTGGAGACCGCCATACGAGCCTTGACCTCCGTTGCGGAGCATACCAGCATCGATGCCGTTCCTTCCATCCGCCGCGGCAATGACGAAGGCCATGCAATCGGCCTGGGACAGATGAATCTTCATGGTTTCCTCGCTCGCGAGGGGATTCACTACGGTTCGCCGGAAGGCCTTGACTTCACCGATATGTACTTCATGACGGTCGCCTTCCACGCGTACAAGGCATCCCACAGCCTCGCCGTGGAGAAGGGAACGGCGTTCAAGAGCTTCCCGGCTTCCGATTACGCAAAGCCTGCCGGACAGGGCAACTACTTCGACAAGTACACTGACGGGCGTCGTTCGCTTGAACCGAAGACCGAGCGTGTTCGTGAGCTCTTCGCCGAGAAGGGCATCGAGATTCCGAGCGTGCAGGATTGGGAGGAATTGCGAGACCAGATCCTCAAGGACGGCATCTACAATCAGAATCTTCAGGCCGTGCCGCCGACGGGTTCGATAAGCTACATCAACCACTCCACAAGCTCGATTCATCCGATTGCCTCCAAAATCGAGATTCGTAAGGAAGGCAAGTTGGGGCGGGTGTATTACCCGGCGCCGCACATGGACAACGACAACCTGGAGTACTTCCAGGATGCCTACGAGATCGGCTACGAGAAGATCATCGACACCTACGCGGTGGCGACGAAGTACGTCGACCAGGGTCTGTCGCTGACCCTGTTCTTCCGGGATGACGCGACCACGCGTGACATCAACCGGGCGCAGATCTACGCGTGGCGTAAGGGCATCAAGACGCTGTACTACATCCGTCTGCGTCAGACTGCGCTGACCGGCACCGAGGTCGAGGGCTGCGTGTCCTGCATGCTGTAGGACGCGCCGCCGGCGCACCAGAAGGGCCCCGCACTGATCCGGAGATCGGTGCGGGGCCCTTCTGCAGTTCGTACTGTCGGTCCGGGTGGCCGGGAAGCTGTCGGCTACCCGG
>OMJG01000341.1_pt1 | contig 36019 bp, 34 predicted proteins | sample 1646431 | NCBI WGS metagenome assembly OMJG01 (sample SAMN03771674, study PRJEB25209) | food metagenome | isolation source: Cotija cheese | place: Mexico:Jalisco,Michoacan | collected 2011-12-12
GTTAAGGACGCAAAGAAAAGTTTTCTAGACGAAAAAGGGTTTTGATCCAAGTAGGAGGAGAATCTAAGGTATAATAAGAAAAAAGGCAGGTGAACGAGATGGAACAAGTAGAGTGGAAAGGGATCGCCGAAGAGCGGTTTCGTCCGTATAAGCAGTGGGTCACTCCTTCAGGGTATTTATGCGGCACCTATGCGGCAGCCGTCTTTTTGGCCTACTATCAAGATTACATCGATGAAACGATCATCCCGAAAGCGTTTCGTAGAAAAAAACAGCGAGATCTGACAGTAGTGACGGAAATGCTGCGGGTGCTGATTCAGCCTCATGGGTTGCCGACGATCGCTTGGCAAGTCAGTCATGGATTGACTCGGTTTTTCGATCAATTCCAATTGCCTTACCGCGGACGTGCGACTGTTGTTGGCGGCTGGCATCGAGCGTGCAAACGAATCGATGAAGGCAAACCGGTGATCATCGGTATTTTGAAGCCTTTAGGCAGCACGTATGGCAATCATTGGGTCGTGGCTTACGCCTACGCTGAAACCGCCAGCGGAGAACGCTATTTTAAAGTTCATGACAACTGGGGCAACTACAAAAAAGTGATTCCCGCCAGTTGGGTAAACGGTACCGTCACACTTCCTTGAACGAGACGGTTAAAAAAACAGTCACTTTGTGCTAGAATAGAAGAAAACAACCACATTCATTGGAGGCAATCATGGGCGAAAGTTATAAAGATAGTTCGTTGAAAATTTTTAGTTTAAATGGAAATTTACCATTAGCAGAAAACATTGCGAAAGTTTTCGGTACAGAACTAGGGAAGTCAAAAGTGACACAGTTTAGTGATGGAGAGATTGCCATCAATATTGAAGAAAGTGTGCGGGGCGACCATATTTATATCATTCAATCAACGAATGAACCCGTCAATGATCACTATTTAGAGCTGCTGATCATGATCGATGCCATGAAACGGGCTAGTGCGAAGACCATCAATGTCGTTTTGCCTTATTACGCATATGCACGGCAAGACCGAACCGCCAACCCGCATGAGCCGATCACTGCAAAATTGATTGCCAATATGCTGGTGGAAGCAGGGGCTTCTCGAATCTTGACGCTTGATCTGCATGCCGTCCAAGTTCAAGGATTTTTCGACATCCCAGTAGATAATCTCTTTACGATCCCATTGTTTGCCCATTACTATCGCGAACAAAAAATGACGGGTGACGACTATGTCGTGGTTTCACCAAAAAACAGCGGTGTCCAACGGACCCGTAGTTTGGCAGAATACTTAGATACAGCGATCGCGATCGTCGATCAAGATGAAGCCGATGGCGGCTATGTGATTGGTGATGTCGTTGGGAAAAAATGTATTTTGGTTGATGACATTTTAAATACCGGCCATACATTGGCAAAAGCGGCAGACTTGTTGAAGGAAGCTGGTGCCAGCGAAGTGTATGCTTGTGTCTCTCACGCCTTGCTTTCACCGCCTGCTAAAGAAATTTTGGATCAATCAGCGATTGAAAGTATTTGTGTCACCGATTCTTGCTGGACCAGCGAAGAACGCCATCCAGAAAAACTGCACTACATTTCTTGTGCTGAATTGATGGGGGAAGCCGTTCGCCGTATCCACGAAAATACACCAATGAGTCCATTGTTCCGCCTGGAAAGCAAAGAGTATAAATAAAAATATGAAAAGCACCCGCTATCCTTAGGGACAGCGGGTGCTTTTGCATGTAAGGGGAAGTGGACAAGACCCAGCGGATCAGTTCAACTGGTTGCGGTTTAAGACCGTTTCTCGTTTGATCAGCTTATGTGGTACGACCAGCTGTACGCCGTTTGAATCTTCATGATTCAATTGCGCCATCAGCCGTTCGGTAGCGATTTTTCCTAAGGACAACACGTTGATATCGATACTAGTCAAATACGGATGGGTCAAAGTAGCAAAGATCGAATTGTTGAAACTGATGATGGATAAATCGTCGGGGACTTTGTAGCCATACATCGTTGCTAATTGAATGATCCGCACAGCGAACAGATCATCGATCACGACGATTGCCGTTGCTTGGGATTCTTTGATCGTTTCTTCAAACGTGACGTAATCTTCCGCTTTTTCAAAGGTCAATGCTGGATAAAAGGGGAGATTTGCCAGCATCATGGCTTTTTGGTAGCCGAAGAAACGCTCGAAATACAGGTTTTCATGGGTCGTATTGGTAGCAAATAATATCTTCGTATGCCCTTGGGCGATCAGATGCTCGGTTGCTTGCTTGCCTAACAACTGGTTGTCATTATCGACAAAAACGATTTTGTCTTCATTGCTGTATGGTTGACCAATCAAGGTAAAAGGAACTTCTTTTTCGACCAGATAGTCGATGATTGGGTCTTTTTCATCGGAATAGACCAAGATAAAGCCATCTACTTGTTTTTGCAGGTGCATCCGTTCCACGTTTTTTAGTAATGTAGCAAAGTCACGGGCGGAGGCAACGGCAACCGTCATTTGATGATGGCGGGCCTCTTCATTGATGGCTTCGATCGTTTCTAAATAAAAGGGGTTTCCTAGTCGTTCTTTCGAATCAAGAGGCGGCAAGATCACGCCGATGGCACTGGATATCTGTTTGCCGAGATTTCGAGCCGCAAGATTGGGGACATAGCCCATTTCTGCCATTACTTTGCGCACTTTCTTCTTGGTATCTTCAGAAATGCTGGGATGATCGTTTACGACACGAGAAACCGTGGATGTAGCGACGCCAGCCTTTTTGGCGACATCTTTGACCGTAATGCTCACTGATTTCCCTCCTTTTTTAGCTTATAGTATCACAAAGTGTCGGCACAAGGGTAGAGCCAATCAAAAGAAAGAAGAAATGCAGACATTTCTTCTTTCAGAAGGCTTGTTTAGTTGATCGCTGTACTGATTTCGTCTTCTAAAACATAGTCTTTGCCATACAACTTGATTGGCAATGCCTCACCGCTGATTTTCTTCAATGTCACCGTCGAGTCATTGACGGAAACAAAGAGCAGACGTCCACGATAGTTGATGTGGAAGGCATAGCGGCTCCACGTTTTAGGTAAGAATGGCGCAAACCCTAAGTGATCGTGATCAGTTTTCATTTGAGCAAAACCTTGAACGATCGCTAACCAGCTGCCGGTCATAGAAGTGATGTGCAAGCCATCATCGGTATCATTGTTGTAATTGTCCAAATCAAGACGAGCAGTCCGCTCATACATTTCCAACGCTTTTTCTTCCATGCCTAATTCCGCTGCTAAAATCGCATGGATACTTGGGGAAAGGGAAGATTCATGCACTGTCATCGGCTCATAGAAATCAAAGTTCCGTTGTTTTTCTTCTTTGCTGAATTGATCGCCGAAGAAGTAGATCCCTTGCAAAACATCGGCTTGTTTGATAAAGCAAGAGCGCAAGATATGATCCCACGACCAATTTTGGTTCAACGGCAAATGTTTTGGATCAAGATCGGAAACGGGCATCAAGTCTTTGTCTAAGAAGGTATCATGCTGGACGAACACACCAAGATCTTGGTCTTCTGGGAAGTACATATTGTCGATGATGTCTTGCCATTTGGCTTGTTCTTCGTCAGAGATCGTGACCGTCGCTTCGTCTTTGAAGGTTTCATAGCTGGCTAAGGTATAAGCTAAGACCCAAGTAGCCATTTTATTGGTGTACCAGTTGTTATTGACGTTATTCTCGTATTCATTTGGCCCGGTGACACCGTGAATCATGTACTGCTGATTCCGTTCTGAGAAGTGAACCCGATCAGCCCAGAAACGTGAAATCCCCGTCAAAACATCGATCCCTTTAGTCTTCAAGTAGGTCTCATCGCCGGTATAACGCGTGTAATTAAAGATGGCATACGCAATTGACCCGTTCCGATGAATCTCTTCGAATGTAATTTCCCATTCGTTATGGCATTCGATCCCGTTGAAGGTCACCATTGGGTATAGGGCGCCGGCTAAGCCTTGCATTTTAGCATTATGGAAGGCCCCAGCAAGCTGATTATAACGGTATTCCAGTAAATTTTCCGTTACTTCTGGTTTCGCCAATGAGAGATAGAATGGTACCCCGAACGCTTCGGTATCCCAATACGTTGCACCACCATACTTTTCACCAGTAAAGCCTTTTGGCCCCAGATTCAAGCGCTTGTCTTCACCATAGTAGGTTGAGAATAGCTGAAATAAGTTGAAGCGAATGCCTTGTTGTGCCGCATCGTCACCATCAATTAAGACATCCGATAACTGCCACCGTTGGGCCCAGCCATCAATATGAGCCTGCCGCAAGTCTTCATATGACTGCGCACTGACCTTCTCACTCAGTTCAGCCAAACCAGCCCGCATGGCCGCCATGTCCGTATAATCCCGTGAAGTCACCACGAGAACCCGCTTTTCAAAGTTTTTAGTCTCGTCCGGTGCTAACGTTCCCCGGAAGATATTCGTGACCGCCTTTTCAGTTTCCGGTGCATTAACGCCCCGAAAAGCCGTTGCATGTAGCATTTGCATGCCCAGTGTAAAGCGTGGGGTTCCGAAATCATTGGGCTTGGTCTCTGCAAACATACTGCCACCAGTAATCGCATGGCTCTTGTCTAGCACTTGCCAGAATTGTTCATCGTAGTTTGCATCTTCATTGAAGACGTCCGCATCAATTTGAGAAATAAAACTAATTTGGACCGGGTCCGCACTCAAGTTATGCACACTGTAGTGAACATCAAATAATTCTTTTTGTGCCACACTGACAAACCGATCAATCATAAACCGGACGCGCTTTTCACCCTTAGTAATAACAAATGAACGCCGTAAGATCCCCGTATGCATATCAAGATCCAATGTAAAGTCACTGACCGTATCCTTAGCCAAGTCAACCTGATCACCATCAATCGTCATATTGACTTTGATGAAGTTAACTGAATTGATCACTTTACCAAAATAATCTGGGTAACCATTCTTCCACCAGCCAACTCGGGTCTTATCGGGATACCAAACGCCACCAATATAAATTCCTTTCAGTGTGTCGTTAGAATAGTGTTCTTCAAACATCCCACGCATGCCCATATAACCGTTACCGATGCTGGTCATACTTTCTTGTAATCGCTTATCCGTTGGTACGAGTTCATGACTAATGACGTGCCACGGATCTACTTCAAAAATACGTTTCATGGTTGTTGCTCCTCCGTAGTTCGAAATTACCGAATAACATCCTTAGTTTCAGGGTCAAAGAAGTGCGCTTTCGTCATTTCAAAAGCAACTTCTACGTTTTCGCCCGGATTATGATAATCACGTGCATCAACTTGCGCCGTAAACTTGGACTTACCAGCCGTACAGTAAAGCATGCTTTCAGCACCTAAGAATTCAGACACCATGACCTTGGTCTTGACGATTGAATCTGGCATAGCTTCGAGTGCAATTTGTTCAGCGTGAATATCTTCTGGCCGAATCCCGACAATCATCTTTTTCTGATCATAGCCTTGCGCTTTCAAAGCTTTTAATTGGCCTTCTGGAACCGCAACATCTAGACCTTCACCGTCCGTTACACGACCATCATGCAAAGTCGCATTAAAGAAGTTCATTGATGGTGATCCCATGAAACCAGCAACAAATTGATTGACTGGTTCGTTATACAATTCGTGTGGTGTCCCAACTTGCATAATCTTACCGTCATTCATAATCACGATCCGGTCAGCCATCGTCATCGCTTCAATCTGATCATGGGTAACATAAATCATATTGGTCTTCAAACGTTGATGCATCTGGGCAATTGTCGTCCGCATATCAACACGCAATTTAGCATCCAAGTTAGATAATGGTTCATCCAATAAGAACGTCCCCGCATCCCGAACAATTGCCCGGCCTAGGGCTACCCGTTGCCGTTGACCACCAGATAAGTTGGCTGGTTTCCGTTGCAGATAATCCGTTAACCCTAACTGTTCAGCGGCATTATCAACACGCTTCTTGATTTCAGTATTACTGTAAGTTTTCCGTATCTTTAATCCAAAGGCCATGTTGTCAAAGACTGACATGTTAGGATATAGTGCATAAGTTTGGAAAACCATGGCAATATCACGATTCTTTGGTTCTACGTCATTCATGACCTGTCCATTCATCTTGAAGTCACCTTCAGTGATGTCCTCCAAGCCAGCAATCATTCGTAATGTTGTTGATTTACCACAGCCAGATGGGCCAATGAAGAAGATGAACTCACCATCTTTAATATCAAGATTCATATCAGTAACAGAATATTTATCGTTACCTTCATATTTTTTATAAATGTGATCGAGATTCATTTCAACCATCGAAATCCACTCCCTTGTTTTCTCACTTCTAAGCTACTACGCGTGCAACCGCCCGCAAACGGTTGCTTTTTTATCGATTAGTCTAAGCTACCAATCAATCAGTTAGATTGGTCAGCAATCGAGGTTAATGCCGTATCCGTAACGTACTTGACGATAATTGGTTGGCCATTAACAGTTATTTTATTGTCTTTCACTGTAACAACTGCGTCATTTAGCATGTTCTGATAACTGCTATCGCCTAACTGCGTCGTTACCGTTGCAACCTGGCCCTTTAACGGGATCCAAGCAGTTAGGGCTTGACCATCAGCACGGTAGGTTACTTTAATAATGCCATCCTCAACGACAGTCACTTGATAATCAGCAGCCCGCATAATTGTTTGCTGTTTAATTACCACTAACTTCTGAATTAATGACGTGACATCACCATGACGATCATGAATCATTGTGTCCCGATCGAATAAGGATGGTTGGTGTGTTGCCAGAAATTCTTGGCCGTTATAAATCAATGGAATACCACGTTGCATGAAGATCCAGGTTAAATTATTAACAGCTTCCGCTTCGCTATGCATTAAGCTCATCATTCGCGCATTATCATGATTTTCCAAAAAACGCATCTTCACGTAATTTCCAGGGAAAGTGGCATCTTGCCGTTGCAACAAGTCAACATAACGGTCAACCGTACTTCGACCTTGCCAGTAATCCTTGAAATCACCAAAAACATCGTAATCATATGTCATATCAAATGCTTGATAAAGTTCACTATCCGATAGTCCCGTATAACCCTGTGACCGGAGTTCTTGAATAAAGCCACTTCCAGCCGACTCTGCTAGCCATAACGTTCCAGGATGCTTCGCATTAACTTGTTGCCGTGCTTCCAACCAGAAATCTAGTGGAACTAATGGCGCAACGTCACAACGATAACCATCAACGAATTGGCTCCAATATAACAACGTGTCAATCTGATACTGCCACAATTCATGGTGCCCGTAGTCTAAATCTTTGACATCGCTCCAGTCACCAACTTTATTCATCAGCTGACCATCCGTATCATGATAAAACCACTCTGGATGCTCAGTTGCTAGAACTGAATCGGGTGAAGTATGATTGTAGACAATATCTAACATTACTTTCATACCCAATTCATGTGCTTTATTCGTTAATGCTTTAAAATCGGCTAGTGTCCCATATTCCGGGTTAATCCCCCGGTAGTCCTTGATTGCATATGGCGAACCAAGTACCCCCTTACGATTAACTTCACCAATCGGATTGATCGGCAGTAACCACAAAATATCGGTCCCTAAATTCTTAATTCGTTGTAAGTCAGCAGTTACGCCAGCAAAATTACCAGCCTCAGAGTAATTCCGAACAAAGACTGAGTAAATCATTTTGTTACGTAATTGCGTTTGCGTATCGCGTGCCATTAATCTTCCTCATTTCTATGCTTACTAATTGATCTAGAGCAACATGGTTTGATCAACTTCTGGATCCTTGAATTTTGTTTTCAGATATACCCATAACACAACGAATGCCAAGCTTAATGACTGCACCGTCAGCTCAATGGTGACATCAAAGTGAATTAAGCCAATCACCATCGCCAACAGACTACCAATGCCCATCATCATTAATGTTAAGTTAACCCCTTCGCGGAAATTACGGATATGTGTAATCTTATTATGCCGTGACAAGAATAAGAAGAAGGCCGCGCCATTCACAAGAATTAGGTTGACCCCAACAATAATCAATCCAAGTGCCATGAGCATAAATAACCCGATCATCACTTTATTACTCTGGTACCAGGAGTTAACAAGAAAAGCGTGGGCATCCGTCTTCAAATCATGTCCTGGAACGTATTTTGCCTTAAATTCACTACCGACTGATTTCACCTGAAACGTACTTGTATGCAAGTTAATGACGTTTTGCCGTCCTGCCATATCTTCAGCTGTGAGGTCAAAACCAGCGACATTCTCTTTGGTTTTAATAATGACTTGATGCTTAACATCCTTGAACTGCTGATCATGATAATTCGCGACTTTCATAGCCGTTTGCATCTGATTGCTAGCCATCATCTTATCAATATGTGGTAAGAATGGTGATAAGTTAAAATTCGTTTGATGATTATAATAAAACGGAATTGGCATCACCATGACCGCCGTCAAAAAGATAAATATCACGATAATTTGCAACCAGTTGAACTGGTCTCGGTTGGCAAACATTCTTCGAGGTGAGAAGAGGCTACCAAAAAACCGGACCGGAAAGGCGGTTGTTTTGTTTTTCGTACGCTGCATCTAATTTCACCCCTACTAAAATTTGTTTTAGCCCTTGCTCCCACCAGCGAGTAATCCTGAGACGAAGAACCGTTGGAGATAGAAGAACAAGGCTGCAATTGGTAACGCCACTAAGATTGCCCCTGCTGAGAAGAGCACCACTTGTTGATTTTGCGCGTTATTAATAAATGTTTGTAGTCCCACGGCAACCGTGTAATGTGATTCAGACGTCAATAAGAACTTCGCCATCAGGTAATCTTGAACCGGTGACATGAAGGCCCACAATGCTTGAACCGCAATCATTGGTTTAACTAGTGGTAACACAATTGACCAGAAAATCTTAAAGTTACCAGCACCATCTAACTTAGCTGATTCATCCAAATCATATGGAACGTTATCAAAGTATCCCTTCATCAGCCAAGTATTTTGTGGAATCCCACCACCAATGTAAATTGCCGTCAAGAACCAGTAATGGTCCAAAGCATTCAACATGTTAGCTAAGACATAGTAAGCAGTCAAAGCAGCCATGGTTGGAACCATTTGAATGACAATGAAAAACGTCAGACTGAATTTCTTCCCTGCAAAGCGGTAACGACTATAGACATAACCGGCTAGCGTGACAACAATCACTTGAATCACCATACATGAAACGGAAATAATCATGGTATTCAGATACCAGCTACCATAAAGAGTTTGCGTAAATAAATTCTTAAAGTTAACCAACGTCCACTTGCCACCAAAATCAAGGACGAAGGCTTGCACGTTAGCATCCTTAAACGCCGTGATGAATGTGATCAAAACGGGATAAATAATAATAATTCCGAGAATGACCATATACAGATACGTAAAGAATTCTTTCCAGAAACGGTGCCGACGCGCGCTATTTTGCTTTGAATTGGCATTCTTAGGTGCCACTGCTTGTGCATTATCCATAACACTAGTCCCCCATTTCAAACGCGTGGGTCTTCTTGAAGACAATCAATGAGATCCCGATAACTAAGACGGAAATAATCAACGTAACGGCCGCGGCCAATGAATACTGTGGTGACGTCCCCGTTGTTAACTTGTAGATCCATGAGATCAGGATATCCGTCCCACCGGCGTTAGCACCGACATCACCAGGGCCACCTTGGTTAAACAGATAGATCATCGAGAAATTATTAAAGTTGAACGTATATTGCGTTACGAAGATTGGTGCTGCGATGGCAAAAATCGTTGGTAACGTAATTTTATTGAACTTCTGCATGACTGTCGCACCATCTAGCGTGGCAGCTTCGTATAAATCTTCTGGAATCGCTTGTAGAATCCCAGTAATCATAACGTAGATATATGGGAACCCTAACCAGCCTTGAATCATAATAATAGCAACTTTGGTCCAGAACGTATCTGTCATCCAGTGGATTGGCGCAATGTGGGCAAATGGGACTAAAGTATTCCATAGACCGATCACTTGCACGTTAATCGCACCAGCAGAATCGTTAAAAATATTTGAAAAGCTCATAATGGAAACAAACGCTGGAATTGCCCAAGGGAGTAGGAAAATCACCCCAAAGAAACGTTTACCTTTGATAAAGTTTTGGTTGGCAATCACGGCTGTGGCAATCCCAATAATAATCTGTAACGTGGTAGCACATACAGTCCAAATAACGGTCCAACCAAAGACAGCGTCAAAGGTTGCCCGATAACTACTCAGGAAGAACATTGACGTAAAGTTCTTGAACCCAATCCAGTCCAGTAACATAGCCGGTGGAATATGGGCAAAATCATAGTTGGTAAAGGCCATCAGTAATGTAACTAGTACCGGGAATACAATCGTAAAAATCATTAAGATATAGGCCGGTGTGGTTAATAAATAAGCAAAACCACCATCCACTAGACTAGCTCCCAATTCTTTAAACGTATGGGAAACCTTTTTACCATTATTAATTAATTGTGCAACGTGTTTAGCATCGTAAAGGTTCGCAATATAAAACACGATGAAAACGATCGTCAATAGAATCTGCAATGTCCCATAAATCATCATGAACAAAGAGTTGTCTTCCATTGAGACAGAACCCAATGTGACTAAGTTAGCAAATGCACTGAAACCACCAAAAATGAATTCAGCAACAAACGCTAATAGAATAACGATGAAGCCGACACCTTTAATGGTCTGACCATTATACAGCTGACCTAGCCCGGGAATAATTGACAGGCGTTGCGCTTTTTTTGCATCTTTTTCTTGCATGTCGCCCGCACCCCTTTCCTAAATAAATTCTGAATTTAGTCCATTTTTTCTTTTAAAAAGGCTGAGACAAAACGAATTTTGTTTCAGCCCCCTTAAATTACAATTTTAATTACTTATCATACTTTTGTGAGATATTAGTTAAGATCGTCTTTTGCGCTTTATTAGCAGCTTGCTTTGGTGTCATCTTGCCGCTAGCAGCATTGGTAACCATCGTTTGTGCTGGTGTCCAAACTTCTGACATTTGTGGTAAGTTGATCAAAGGAACATCCTTGTCGTATTGCTTTGAAACGGCCGTAGCCATGTCATCGCCAGTACTTACAGCTTCCTTACGAGCAGCTGTGTTTGCTGGAATTTCACTAGCAGACTTGTACAGCTTGTTTTGGTTAGTCTTGTTAGAGATGAAGTCTAACCAAGCTTGTGCAGCAGTCTTATGCTTAGAGTAGTTTGAGATTGCCCAAGCTTTACCACCGGCAAACGCTTGATAATCCTTACCGTTGTTTAACTTAGGTAAGACAGCAACACCATAATCGATGTTAGATTTTTTATAAGTAGCCGCCATCCAAGGACCATCGATAACAGCAGCCGTCTTGTTAGACGTAAATTGTGACGTTACAAAGTTTTCGTTTGACGTTACATTTTGCATCCCACTTGGCCAGTACTTCGTAAACCACTTGGTCATGTAAGTTAAACCTTCGACGGCACCGGAATTATTCAAGCCCATCTTCTTAGCATTTGTGTTATCATCAGCAAAGACATAACCACCATAGCCTTTGATAACCCCAAAGGAGTTGTAGAAGTTAGTCCATTGTGTCAAGAAAGCAACTGACTTCGTCTTGTCATTAGCATAAGCATACTTCTTGTCAGAAGCTAACTTTTCGAGTTCTTTGAAGTTCTTAGGTGCAGTCTTAATCAACTTCTTGTTGTAGTACAAAACATCAGATTCAATCGTTACAGGTGCAGCATAAATCTTGTTCTTGTAAGTAACAGATTTCTTCCCCGTTGCGTTGTAACGACCACTTGTCAACTTAACCGTTGATAATTGTCCCTGTGAGGCCATTTGACCCACCCGGTCGTATGGTGCCATTAAGACATCAGGACCTTTGCCTGAAGGGCCATCTAACTTCAAAGCATCGTCTTCATCAAGCATTGCCTTGTATGAAACCTTAACTTTGACGTTGTACTTCTTTTCAAACTTTGGAATCACCGACTTCATATACGACTTATATGAAGGATCCGCCGAAACCTTTAACGTCTTATCCATCTTTGAACTACTAGATGAAGATTTACTATTACCACAACCTACGAGCGTGAGTGCTAAACCAGTGGCTAGGACACCCATCCCCAACTTTTTCCAAGTACTCATAGTGCTTCCTCCTTGCGAAGTATCTTAATTCATTTACCATAATTTATTATGCAACTATGCAAACGCTTTCGCAAGCGTTTTCGTAATGTTAACGTTAACAGAATAATGCTAAAAATAAATCCTAACGTTTTCAAACGTTAGGATTTATTCGTATATCGGCCTTTATACCAATTAATATAAAGATTGATAAGTTAATTAAATTACATCACATTTTTTATGCATACCAATTTTAGGATAAATTTGCACTAGCATTGATTATGCCGATTTAACCACTATACTGCCCCAAGCTGGCAAAGTAACTAGTCGCTGCTCACACATTGCACGTCCCTGTGTGAGCAACACTTCACCACCTACAAATGGTAACGGATAAGTTTGTGTCTGTGCGCTTAAATTGCAGACAACCGCAGCCCGCTCGTTACCATCATCAATGAGGTAAGTAAATAACTGTTCAGTACTTCCCAACATAATAAACTGTCCGTTAGTGAAGAGTCCACGCTGTTTTAACCTTAATAGTTGCTGATAATAGTGATAGATGCTATCGGGATCAGCTATTTCTGCTTGAGCGTTCATGCCATCGGTCTCACCATGCTTCCATGGTAAGTGATCAGAAAAACCATGATAAGCCGTATTATCCCACTGCATTGGTCCCCGTCCTGCCATTTTATGTGTCCGATTCAACATCATCATGATTTCAGCCATCGATTTGCCAGCAGCTTTTGCGCAGGTAACAAAGGTCGGTACCGTCTGATCTTCAAAATCATCAACATTTTGGTAACGAATATTCGTTAATCCTAGTTCTTCACCATAATAAATAATTGGAATTCCACGTTGCAAATACAAGGCTGTCGCCAGTGCTTTAGCGCTTTCTTGTGGATAGTCAGGATCGCCATAACGAGTCGCTACCCGCGCCATATCATGATTATTCCAATAAAGCGTGGGGAGGCTGGTGTCTGCTAGTGCCGCTTGAATACCGACCGTGTTTTGCTTATAAGCCGTCACATCCATCGGCCGGGGCTGAAACATATCAGAAAAGCTTGGGTCATCCTGAGTATTATCATCCGCAAAAGTCCTGAACGTAATCACCTGATCACACTCATCCGTTCCTGGCTTCGTATAATCAACCATCAAATGTGGATCCGCGGATGATGCTTCGCCAACCACATAAGTCTCGGGATGTTTGGCCTTAATGGCAGCCACAAAATCATGCAAGTACTGATGAACTTTTGGCAAATGCGCATAAAACATATCGCTAATAATCGGGGTCGCCTCACCACCCTTGCTTGGATAGGTTTGGCGAAAATCGGCCTTAGCAAGATGAATAAAGGCATCCAAACGAAGACCGTCAATCCCTTTTTCAACCCAAAACTCAGCGACATCACGCATCGCTTGTTGAACCGCTGGATTTTTCCAATTAAGGTCCGGCATACGTTTATCAAACAAATGAAAATAGTATTGTGGACCACCCGCTGGATCTTTCGCCCAGACGCTACCACCAAAAAACGAACCCCAATTATTGGGTCGCCCACCATCAGCTGCGGGGTCCTGCCATAAATAGTAGTCTCGATACTTGCTCTGCGGATCGGCTACTGCTTGCTTAAACCATGGATGCTGGTCTGAGGTATGGTTTAACACAAAATCAAAAATAAGATACATGCCATGCTCATGAACCGTTTCAATCAGCGCTTCAACATCTGCCATGGTTCCTAGACTAGGATCAACCTGATAATAATCGGAAACATCGTACCCATTATCAACCTGGGGGGACCGATAAATCGGGTTTAGCCATAACGTTGTAATGCCTAGTTGTTTCAAATAAGGGACCTTTGCCGTAATACCCGGAATATCCCCGATACCATCATGATTACTATCATTAAAGCTTTTAGGATAAATTTGATAAATTGTTTGCTGATCATACCAATGCTTGCTCATTTGTTTAAACTCCTCTTAACGGGTCGATTCGGCAACCGACAACCGTGAATTAATGATTATTTTTGCTTGATCATGTGGTTTTAAAAGACTACTAGAATTAGTGATGTTGGCTAACAATAACCGTGCAGCAGCACGCCCCATCGCTTCAAGCGGTTGCTTCATAGTCGTCAAACGTTTGGCCGCAATCTGATTTAATAACACCCCATCAAAACCAATAACGCCATATTCTGTAGGAACTTGACGGCCTTGATTGATAATTGCTGTCTCAACACCAATTGCCAGCCGATCACTCGCGCAAATAAACGCCGTATTCCGTGGAAACCCAGACCAATGAGCCTTCACGTATGCCGTTGCAACGTGCGAATGATTGGCTAAACGAATAATTTGAGCACTAATATGATGCGCCGTAACATATTCTCGAAAACCCCGCTCACGATCCAACTCAAAGGGCTCCGCAACTGCAATTCCAATAAAAACCAGGTGCGTATATCCCAATTCTGCTGCATAGTGCGTACTTTCATGAATCGCCTGATAATTATTCGTATCGACATAGTCGTAGCCCTGACGATTACTACCAACAAAGACCACCGGCTGATTTAAGCGCTCAACCCACGCATAGTCAGTCTGACGAATGCCAGTTAAAATGTACCCATCACATTCACCAACCTCATAGCTATTTCGAGTGGCAATTTGTAAGGCGTATTGATGCTGATTTAATTCATTCGCAATGCCTGCAAGTAGCATCATGTAATAAGGTTCCGTAGTGTCCATATCTTCAAAAATCGTTAGTTTGACAACCCGGGTTCGGCGTCCTACTAGCGCCCGCGCCGCCGCATTAGGATGATAATTCAATTGTGTCATGACGTTTAAAATCATCTCTCGTAACTCAGGGCGCACCTGCTCTGGATGATTAATGACCCGTGAAACAGTCATTTTTGACACATTGGCTTTTTTTGCGACATCGTTTAGCGTTACCATACTCAAAAGTGCCCCCTATTAAGCAGTAATATACTGACTACTGTAAAGATTTAATTTGGTGAACTGAGTGACGTTTAACAATTTGATGCGGCACAATCACAGCTGTCGATAGCTCATCAGCTGGATGATCAGCCATCGCAATCTTGGCAGCTTCTTCACCCAAACGTTGTGGAAAGACTGCAATCGATGTCAACATGGGATGCGCCAAATCAGAAAAAATCGAATTATTAAAACCAATTAGCGAGAATTGTTTTACTTTCCAGTCCGGATCATTATGAAGAACCTGTTGCAGTTTCAGTGCCAGCATATCGTCGACGGCCACAAATCCAGTAACATCGGGATACTGCTCAAAAAACTTATGTAGTGTTTTTACACCCGCTGCATGAGTTTCAAACCGTTCTTCCAGCATAATATTTGGTAAGTGATTTTGCATCATCACACGTTGATAACCAAGCATCCGGTCACTTTGAACCATCCGTGACAAATCAGAATATAAAAAACCAATCCGGCGATGACCATGGTCAATTAAATATTGGGCCGCATCCATACCAGCTTGAATATTATCATTATCAACATACGATGTTTTATTGACTTCTTGATAAGGCTTACCAATCACAACGTATTGAACGTCAAATTGTTTCAACCGTTCAACTACCGGATCATCCTTTTCAGAATACAGTAAAATGAAAGTTCTAATATGTCCCTGTGCAATCATGACATCAATATTATGCACCAGCTCGTCACTTGAAATACCCGTGGCTAATGTCGTCATTGACCCATTTTTACTGCATACTTCATTGATACCCCGGATCATCTCTAAGAAAAATGGGTTAGAAAAGATCTCGTGATGATCCACAGGTAGTACCACCCCGATTGTATTGCTAGCCTTAGTTGCTAGGTTCTGCGCATTAAAGTCTGGCGCATAGTTTAATTCTCGCGCCGCTTTAATGACCTTATCACGTGTTGGTTTACTAATAATCTTACTACCATGCATTGCACGTGATGCTGTAGAAGGTGAAACACCCGCACGCTGGGCAACATCCTTGATAGTTGCCATCATGATCCCCCCGATCTATTTGAATCTATCTTACTAAATATAAAACGTTTTCATCTTTATTGCAAGCGATTGCATAAATTTGCATTATTTTATTAATTATACCCTATGACAAAACAACTGTGGCTAATAAAATAACCACAGCTGTTAAAAAACTATCCAATTATCGTTTCCAATCCGGCCGCTAAAATCCCGCCTAGTAATGGTCCAAACATCGGCACCCAAGCATAACTCCAATTAGCAGTACCTTTATTGGGAACTGGGAGTATCGTATAGGCTAACCGTGGGGCCCAATCTCGCGCTGGATTGATCGCAAAACCAGTCGTTCCACCCAAAGTTTGTCCTACAACTACAATGAGCAGCCCCACCATCAAGGGTTTTAATCCTTGAGTAAAATTACCTAAATTCAACAACACAAAGATAAAGAAGAAGGTCGCAATCGTTTCACTTAGAAAGTTAAATACAGGATTACTAATGGCCGGCCCAGTCGCAAAAATACCGACTTGATTGCCATCTGCTGATGTTTTGGCTGCTTGAAAGTGTGGATAATACTGAATAATAATGATAATGGCACCGACGAAAGCACCAAAGAATTGTCCCAATAAATACGGTACAACGTTGGTCACTGGTAAATAACCAAATAGCGCGAAACCAACTGTTACCGCTGGATTCAAATGACCATCTGAACCAAATTGGCCAGCAACATACACACCAAATGTGACCGCTAGTCCCCACGCCAAACAGATAAACGTCCAATTTTGATGCCGTGCATAATTACCTTTCAAATTCATGGCGGCACCACTACCAACACCAAACACAATTAAAACCATGGTGCCTAAAAACTCACCTAAAAAGCCGTGCATGCTTAATCACCGTCCTACTTTATTTTTAATGGCGTTAATTGAGCTTCAACATCCGTAAGTGAAACATCCGCTTGCAACAACGAGGCTGCCGTATAAGCGCTTTCAACCAAAGCCGTATCATACAAATGAACAGTTTTGTCACTCATTTCAATGGCCATTTCTAAATTCATTTTGGCACTACCGAGATCATAAAAAGCTAATAATTCGTCCGCCGTATTGGCTTCAAATGCTTGTGTAATCTTAACCATGCTGGTACCAACTTGATGATCATCGGTTCCCCCAGCAATCGTTATCGAAACATCCTTAGCAACTTGTGCTAATAGACGTTGGACACCGGCAGCAATTTCTGGAACGTGTGAGACAACCACAATTCCTAAACTCATAAGATCCCCTCCGTTGCTAATAACGTTGTGAATAAATAACCACTTGAAACGGCGCCTGGATCAAGATGACCCACGGAACGCTCACCTAGATATGAAGCTCGCCCCTTTTTAGCCACCATCGGCTTGGTGCTCGCAACTGCGTCATCAATAACGGTCTGTGTTAACTTGCCGGCCTGAACCGCCTGAACAACTGGCGCCCACACGTCAATTAGCGTCTTGTCGCCCGTTGTAGCCCCACCTCGTTTTTCAATTCCAGCTAACGCAGCTGCTAACAAGACGTCTAAGTCTGTATCAGTCTTACTTTGCTTGGCCATTTCTAAGAACGCCGTCCCATATAATGGCCCCGAGGCACCACCTACCTTGCTAATTAATGCCATCGCCGTTACTTGAAAAAGTTTAGTTAAATCATCTGGTTGAGTCGCTAGTGCTGTCTTAACCGCTGCTAGGCCACGAGCCATGTTACCACCATGATCGCCGTCACCAATCGGTGTATCTAATTCGCTTAAATAGCTTTGGTGTTGTTCAATCTGTTCTGCAAATTTGTTCAACCATGTCGTTGTGTTTTCAACTGTTAACATTTTCAGTTCCTCCTTATGACCACGCAATCGTTTTAACCGGGTACAGTAAGTAATCTAACCATTGTGGATCAGTCACCTCAAACATCGTCAATGAGATGCCAGCCATATCAATAGAAGTCATATAATTACCAACCTTCATAAAAGCTGGTTTAATTTGACGCAATGCCAACTCATCTAATAGGTCATGGCAAAAAACATATTGATCCATCAAGGGGGTTGCCCCCATACCATTCACTAAAACCGCGTATTGGTGATCTGACTGAAGTTTTCCCTCATCATCCAATTTACCTAACAATTCTTGGACAAGCTGTTTCGACGGCTTGATTTTTTCACGCCGATAGCCTGGTTCGCTATGAATACCAACGCCAAACTCAATTTCATCATCTGCCAACTCAAAACCTGGTTTGCCAACCTCCGGCACTGTGGCTGCGGATAATGCAACCGCAATGGTTTTAATCTTTGGTAAAACGCGCTTTGCTAAGCTTGCCAAATCATCCAGACTAGCTCCTTGATCAGCCGCTGCCCCGAGAATCTTGTGCATAAAAACGGTTCCCGCAACTCCCCGCCGACCCTGAGTATACAGACTGTCCTTAACAGCAATATCATCATCAACCACTATCGATTTAACTTGAATATCATCTAATTCAGCCATATCCTTAGCCATATCAAAGTTCATGACATCACCAGAATAGTTCTTCACGACCAAGAAAACACCCTTGCCCTGATCAACAGCTTTAATAGCAGCATAAATCTGATCTGGCGTTGGTGATGTAAAAACTTGCCCTGCTACGGCTGCACTAAGCATTCCTGGCCCAACAAAACCGGCATGGGCAGGTTCATGACCACTGCCACCACCGCTAACAATGCCAACCTTACCTTGCATTGACGCTTGATCACTTCGAACCATAGCTTCTGTATCCGATAATTTAGTTAAGTATTGTGGATAGGAACGTACCAATCCGTCTACCATCTCGTCAACGACATTTTTAGGATCATTAATAATCTTTTTCATATTGCTGTCCTTCCCTTCTCGAATTAACAAGTTCATTTTATATGAATCCGCTTTCAAAAATAATGGACACTTTCCTCATTTTGTCCGCCACTTTACGATTAGTCCATTAATTCGGATGCGTTATAATAAAGTTAAATTAACAGTTAAGAAGGTGTCTCAATGCAAATCATTAATGAACCCCAAAACGCCCTAAATCAAGCTATTCAGGGTATTCAATGGGCCTATCCAAATTTAACATGGGTTCCTCATACATTGGGATGCTATGACCGTAACTTTCAAGATGATCAGGTTCCATTAATTGCTGGTGGGGGTAGCGGACATGACCCAGCGCACTGGGGCTACGTTGGAACTGGTATGCTGACAGCCGCCATTATGGGGCAAGTCTTTCAACCACCCACACCACAAGAAATTATTAAAGTTACTAAGCAAGTGACACAACAACGCCGGGCCTTTTTTATTGTTAAGAATTTTCCAGCAGACGTTGCGGCATTCACTGCTGCTCAACAGCAACTACAAGCAGAACACTGGCAAACCGGACTATGTATTGTCGCAGACGACATTTCAGTTGATAACGCTTCCCTCAAACAACGACGTCGGGGCGTTGCTGGCACCATTTTAGTTCATAAAATTCTCGGAGCCGCTGCTGTTCAAGGTGCTTCCATCAATGAACTTAATCAACTTGCATCCACACTAGTGGCAAACATTCATACCATCGGTGTCGCGGCAAGTGGCGCGCATATTCCAGGACAAGCAACGGTATCGTTCACATTAAATCCGGGAGAAATCTACTATGGCATTGGTATTCATGGTGAACCTGGTTATCGACGTGAACCCTTCCAGTCATCGGAACTGCTGGCACAAGAATTAATCAGTAAACTCCATCTTAATTTTCAATGGCACGCCGGTGATCATTACGCGGTTTTCGTTAATTCACTCGGTGGTACAACACCAATGGAGCTCATGGTGTTCAATAATGATGTTCATGAGTTACTCACTTTAGCTGCATTGGAAATTGACTTTAATAAGGTGGGGACCTTTTTAACTTCTAACGGCATGCATGGCCTGTCCCTAACCCTATTGAAATTAGCTGAGCCTGCTTGGTTGACTGCCTTAAATCAGCCAGTTACAACGGCTGCCTGGCCTAACTAGTGCAAAATTTTGAGCGTCATTTCGATTGCGGCAATTGCATCCTGTGACAATGTTTCATAATCTTCAGGATGGTTAGCAACTATATTATGTGTTAATGATTGTGCAATCCCTAAACACAGTAGCCAAATCAAAGCTGCGGTTTCAGCTGTATGCGTTTGTGTCAATTCAGTTAACAATGCTGCCAAGTGATTACCAACTAACGCAGTCACATCAATTTCATGTTGGGAATTAATACATTCCGCGTAGAACCGTCGATTAGCATCTAGTTCGTAACAAACCAGCTTAATAATATCAATCCAGGGCAAATAATTCAGATTACGTTCAACCGTTTCCACCAATGTATCATCAATAAACCAGGTTAATAATTCATATTTATCTTGAAAATAATCATAAAATGTTTGTCGCCTAAAATCGGCAGTATCCATAATTGCCGTTACGGACGTCCGACTAAAGCCCTTCGTCAAGACAACATCATGAAATGCTTTCGCAATCTTTTTCTTCGTGATATATGCCATCTAGACGCCTCCATGCTAAGTTTTATCAACATTGTATCGATAACTATGACTCCTGTCCAACCGGAGCCATATAGATGAATGAATTAGTCATCACATTAAACGCTATGACAAGTTATAGCGTTTAATGTGATGATATTTTTCATACTAACTATAACTAATAAAACCAGGTCTAGCATTTCACCATCATTTACACTAAAATACATTCAACACACTCAGGGGGGCTTTAACTATTATGACATCATCACTCACAGTTAAACGGATTCCGTTACTTGGCGCGCTAATTGCTATGCAGATTATCTTAGGCAGCTTACTTTCAATCCAATTATTGTTAACTAAAATTTCCTTTGCTTTCATTATCATCGCCTTAACAGCACGTTTGTTTTCACCTTGGGTTACTGCGGGCAGTGCCGCACTCGCCAATCTCTTGGGGATGTTACTATTTCCTAAGTTCACTTTTTTCCCTGGTTTTCTCTTAACCGCATTTTTGACCGGGCTAATCTTTGGACTGGCCTTTCACCAGCAAACTTCCTTAGTACGCGTTCTGGTCGCTAACTTCATCGTGGCCTTTATCCTTAATCTATTTTTGAATAGCTTATGGCTACACATCATGTATTTAACACCATGGTCAGTTTTACTGACAACTCGTATTATTCAAGAAATTGTCACCTATATTTGTTACTCAATTATTTTGATTGCCTTATTTAAAATTCCAATTCTAGATAAATTAACGACTCGTTTTAAATTACAGTAGTCACTAATTATTTCACTGATTAAGTAATGACTACTAGTATTCAATTCAAATAAAACACGAAAAAACATGCGACGTGTTTCCACAATCCATGCTTTTTCGTGTTTTTTGGAGTCCACCACCCCGAATCTACAGGTGCCCTATTATGAAATTTCTATTAATTTAATGCCGCGACCATCCCGGCCAAGAACTCCGCCGCTGCACCCACAAAAATTTGTTGGGAATGGTTAAAAATCGGCGCTTGCTCATCCACATTAACGGAAAGGACGTGCTGAGCACCTGCCATCCCCGCCAAATAATCATCATCACCAGCTACCCCAATATTAATCAATACTTCGGGTGCAACGGTCACTGCCATTGCGCCAATCTGTTGTTCAACACTAAATTGTTCCATTGCTGTCAACGGCTGAGTAACGGCAATTGCCGCTCCAATCCATTTGGCCAATTGTTGTGCTTGTAGCAACACAGCTGGCTCCATGGCGCCTCGACCCAGGGCCACAATTCGCTTAGCCGTTGCAATACTCCCAACATTGACTGGCACATCCTTGGTCAAGTTCAAACGTTTCACCACACGATGCAAGTCGGCCACAACCAAATGTTCCGGTACCGCTCGTTCCCCAGTTGTTGGTACGTCAGCATCTTCATCATTCAAACTCGTCGCAGCAAATGTCAGTGCTAGTTGGGCAGTTGTCCCAACAATCAGCGGTAGCGTCGCTACATCATTTCGCAACGCAACTAATGGCGAGTGCTGCGTATACGCCAACTCACCCATCAGCGGCATCAGCTTTTCAAATGGTGTCAGCGCATTCTGGCTAGCAAACAAAGCTGCCAATTGCGCAGCATTCGTAAATGAACGCTCATCATCCGCTTGCTGAGCCGCATTAAAAACACTCGTCTGCAAGGCCGCTGTAAGTGCTAATACTGGTGACAATTCTGCTAATGGTGGTTGTTCTGTCAATGTCAATTGACGCGTCTGGTCCGTTGCATGTTGCCAGATTCCCGCTGTAATCGCACCGGCAAATAGCTGCCCCAGACTTTGCGCACGCTGCATCACTTGTTGCCCTCGGCCCAACTGACCAAATTGCTCAGCTGCCGTGACTGGTACACTAGTAAGTTGAATGTCAGCCATCGCCAATCCATGCAAACCCAACGGTATCACTTGGCTACCGACAGTGACGCCTGGCTGATCAGCAGCAACCATAAAAGTCCCCATCGCATCCGAAGGTGTTTGTGCTAGGATTAAATAATCGGTCGCCTGTGCAACATTCAATACCGCTTTAACCGTACCAGACAATCGCCAGCCAGCCGTTACAGGTGTCGCCGTAACTGTGCTACTAGTTGTAACTTGTGATGGTAATGTCGCCAATCCAAAAATCCGTTGTTGTGCGAAATACCGTTGGCGCTGTTGCGGCGTTCCAAATGTCAACACGACATCTTCAACCTGCCAGTTACTTGCAAAAAGCTGCGCTAGTCCAGCCGAACTCTGTGCCAGGGCCAACGTACATAAAACGCGTTGACTCAGTCGATCATTCGGCAACGGTTCATCTAAGCCAAACTGTTGCGCAAGTGTTGTAAGCATCTCTGAATCAACGTGACCAGTCGATTCAATTTGCATTGAGAGTCCCATTAGCTGGTCACGCGTCAGTGCCAATAGCCGCTGCCACAATCTTGTTTGTCGTGCTGTTAAATGTAATTCCATTCTGATCCCTCACTTCATCCGTCATCTAATAAGTCTAACTTACCACATTTTTAGTCTTCAAACGAAAAAAGCGAATAACCATGATCATCAATAACCACTGTCAGATCGAAATAGAGCAATAGTCCAAACTTACATTAGACTACTGCTCTATTTCAATTATTACTACTCAGGTTTTAAATTAGACGCAACAAAGCCATGTTCTAAAATCCCCATATAAGCCTTTGCGCGACTGACCACCCATTCGACATCATCCATCGATTGAACGTCATTGTTTTCCCGCATGTATGCCTGAAATTCCATAAAAATCTGATTATAGACTCCCATGATCAAGGCAATTGTTACCTCACGATCAATATCCTTGCGGAGCGGCATTTTATCAAGTACCCGGCCAATCATTTCCCGGGAAATAGCCATTGCTTTTGCATACAAAACTTTTATTTGCGCTTGTATTTTTGCTGGCAATCGCTCCAAAGCACCATAAGCTTCAATCATAACTTTCATTTCATCCGGATGGTCTTTACCAAACGCTGCCTTATACTGGGCGCTTCGAACCATTAGGGTTACTAAATCATCCGGCACATCAAAAATCTGCTGATTAATTGTGGTAATAATCGTATCCGTTGCCGTTTGAACGGTGGCCATGTACAGCCCCTGCTTACTACCGTAATAATGAAATATTAGTCCCTTTGATACCGCTGCCACAGATGCAATCGCATCCGTCTTAGCATCGCGATACCCATGCGCCGCAAATGCGTGCATGGCTGCCTGCATAATACGTTCGACTTTGGCAGGATCTTTAGGGACTGATCGTGTTACCACCATGTGACGCACTCCTTTCATTTACTGAGCTAAATCACGCTGCCGATAGCCCAATGCCGCTACTACTAATAGTAGCACAGTTAATGCTAGACACCAGCCACCAGTGGCCCAATCCAAAGCCTTGATTGGAACCTTATTAACAAAACCAAGTGGCGTCAAATGACGGGCCCACTTCGGCAAATCCATCAAGTTACCAAGATATAATGAGAAAAAGGCATAAAATACCCATGCCCAAGCAGCATAGCGCCATTTAGGCAGCCAACCAGTTAAAACACTCGCCACCGCTACCATCACTAACATCGCTGGCCCATAAGCACAAAAGACGTGCCAATACGTTATCCAATTGATTGGATCTTTCATGCTAACTAAGCCCATCAAATACATGCCGCTGAGACCAGCTAATAAAACGGCCATGCCAGTTATGAGTGACCACCCAGTGTAACTAGCCCACACATGCCACCGCGACGTTGCCGTTGCATAGACTTGATGAAGATACCCCTTCTGCTCATCATTAACTAGTTTCAACATTAACTGAACCGCTGGAATCAGGGCAACAATCACCATTACAATGGCTAAAATCGCAATAAAATTTTTGACAATCATCCGGTTAGCTGCTGCTAAGGCCGATGCACCTAATAATTGTTTAATCATCGGGTTACTCTTAGCCAAATCACCGATTGTATTGAATACAGAGGCATACGATGCGCCTAGAATAAAGTTACCTAATAGCCATGCGATAATTACGCCATGCGATTGACGCCACAATAAGGTTGCCGGGCCACGCAATAACAAGCTAGCTTGGCGTCGACCACGTCGTTGCTCGATCAAGCCTGCACCCAAATCACGTTGAACATTTAAAAGGGCCGCAACACTCAAACAACCGATTCCTAACAGCAAGTACAGGCTAACTGGTAGCCATTGATTTGCCTGATAAGCATCTAGTTTTTCAATCCAACCAAAGGGAATCCACCATGTCAATCGTGGGTGACTGACATCCGTGCCCATTCGTGCGACATACATAATTCCCAGCACCACATAGCTCAACATCGTCGTTCCACTAGCGCTATTCATGACCTGGGCAAGTAATAGTGTCAACATTCCAAAAGCCCAACCTAGTGCACCTAATCCTAGGCCAATCAACCAGTTACCTTGGATCGTCGCCCCAGGAAGTTTTGCAACCGTCAGCCCTAATCCAAAAAGGATTCCCACTAGGCCGTTCAGTGCGGTCAGCTCGACTACACCAGCCAATAGCGGAGCCAACCGACCAACAGCGTGAGCCCGGACTAACTCCAACAAGCCGTCATCTTCATCGCCCCGCGACGTGGCAACAGCCACCATAATATTCATAATAATCATGAATATGGCAATAAAAACTACCATTTCGGTTGCAAACACTTTGGCAGTCGTATAGGGCGACTTAGCCGTAAACGCCCCAAATAGGGAAATCATCGCTGGCATTTTGAGTGTCTTGACAATTTCATTTAATGCTGTTTGAGTCCCATAAATACCATCAAATTTTGCCGCAATCGCCGTGAATAGCCCTGTTAATACAACAACCCAGACAAGCAATTTTTTCCAATCACGTCTTAGATTAAATTGAATCAGTAATCCAGTTCGAGCAAATAATCGCGTTGCCATCCGTTTCACTTCCCCTCAACCGTCCGTTTATCCGTCGTATAATAACGCATAAACAAGTCTTCCAGTGTTGGTGGCGTCGTCGTTAACGTTAAGAGTTGGCGACTAGCTAAATATTGCACCACCGTCGTTAACTGGTCAGCATCAACTGCTAAGCTGACATGATTTTCATCATGGCGTTCAGTAACACCGTGGACACCCGCTAATGCTGCTAGATCCGTCAATGGTTGTCGGGTTTGCACATCAACAGTGGTTCGGGTCAAGTGTCGCATCTCAGCCAGGGTCCCCGTCTCAACAATTTGACCTTCTCGAATAATTCCAATACGATCACACATTTTTTCTACTTCTGAGAGAATGTGACTGGATAGCAAAACACTCTTCCCCTGTTGCTTTAAGGCTAGAACTTCGGTTTGAAAAGCCTGCTCATTTAACGGGTCCAAGCCTGATGTCGGTTCATCAAAGATATAAAAGTCGGCATCCGTTGAAAACGCCGCAATCAACGCAACTTTTTGTCGATTTCCTTTAGAGTAAGTACGGGCCTTTTTACGCGGATCTAATTCAAAGCGCTTAATCAGCGTATCCGTCTTAGCAGTGTGCTGACCACCATTTAATTTCAAGAATAAATCAATGATCTCACCCCCACTTAAATTCGGCCATAGGTAGACATCCCCCGGCACGTATGCAATCCGTTCATGAATCGCCACACTATCCTGCCAGACATCCTGTCCAAAGATCGTTGCCTGACCAGCGCTGGCCTTTAAAATTCCAAGTAGTATTCGAATCGTCGTTGATTTACCAGCACCATTTGGTCCAATAAATCCAAACACCTCCCCAGCATTAATCTCAAAGTCAATATCTTTGAGTGCTTGAAACTTTCCAAATTTTTTCTGTAAATGTGTAATTTTTAATAATGGCTCGTTATTCATATAACACACTCCCATTCTTAACAATAGCTACCAACTTAGGACGTCCTTTTTATTGATGTCGCTATCATAGACGCTATTGACCAGCAAGTCAATGACTAGCTGGTCAATAAAAAATATTTTTTTAAAAGGGCTCACTTAACCCTTCATCATCAATCTCTCGTGCTAGTTGTGTCACCTAAGAATCGCTACCCACTTACATTTAATATCCAATTACCGCTTTAAAAGTTGCTAATTTTCAGGCACCCTCACGATAGACTAAAAAACGAGCGCGGAAGCAGCAACCTTTTTGCGCCTATTTCGACAATATTGACAGAAAAATTGTGCGCCGTTTCTTAAGAAAAGACTTCTTCTCAAGAAACGGCGCACAATTAGTTTTGTCCCACGTTTTTTTAGTATGACTCGCACCCTACCCAAGCTAAGTTCAAGTCGTGCTTGGTCATAATTATTTACTAGAATATAGTTGGCACTAAGCCACCATCCGCACGTAATGCTTCACCAGAAAAGCTGCTGGCAAACGGACTAGCAACAAATACAGCTAAGCGGCCGATTTCTTCCGGACGAATTAAACGTTGAATTTGTGATAACGGCCGGTGGTTGACCATGAAATCATGTTCCCACTGATCCCTTGGCAACTCCGAATCAGCATACATCTCGTCCAACATTGACTGAACGCCTTCAGTCAATGTTGACCCCGGCATGACCGTATTAACAGTTACATGGCTACCAACTGTTAGCTTCGACAGACTCTTTGCCAAAGAAAGGTTCATCGATTTAGTCATCGAATATTGTGGCATTTCACCCGATGGCATAACTGCTTCTTCACTCGCAATAAAGATGATCCGACCAAAATCTTGGGCCAACATGGCTGGTAAATAATGTTTCGCCAACCGATTGCCAGATAACACATTCACTTTAAAGAATCGTTCCCAGGTTGCATCATCGATCTCATCGTAAGCCATTGGGCCAAAAATTCCCATATTATTGACAAGTACGTCAACCGTTGGAATTTGTTGAAACATTTCATCGGCTTGCTGCGGATCACTAATATCATACGGTGCGGCCATCGGATTTGTTGCCGGATAAGCCGTAGCTAACTCATTGACAACGGCTTGCACAGTATCCGCACGTCGGCCATTGATGATTACGTCGGCGCCTTCCTTAGCAAAAGCCACGGCAATGGCGCGACCAATCCCCTTCGTTGAGCCAGTGACTAACACCGTTTTTCCTGCTAAACCCATTTCCATGATTCAAAATCCTCCGTTCTGATTTAAATTGCTTGTTTAGTCTAACTAGTTTACCTAACAAACACAACTGATTAATCTTCACTTTATCCATAATGCTTTAATTATTTCCCGGGTAATAAACAAAAAAGCCCGCCATTTTTTCGGCGGGCTTTATTATGTACGCGACTTAATCCGCGCTTGATTTAGCATATTCCTCTAATACGGGCATCACATAGCGCTGTTCTGCCTGTTTGCGAGCCATGATAGCGTCATCCATGTCAGCAAATTGTTGATTTAAAACTAATCGACCGCGATACATTAGCCGGGCGACCCATTTCTGTGAGCAACGATCAAAAGAAACCCCAATGACCCCACTCCGATTGCGACTATTCGGTTTTAAGCGGTCAACCGAAGTTCCTTGGTAAAGTGGCAAATTATCACTACGTCCCATGTTCTTACGAGTTTTTGGGTTTTCAAAGATGTTTTTTCGGCTAACGTCTGCTCGTAAACAGCCGCAACTCTTAGTAATCCCTTTCCGTAGTCGATAGCTATCGACTACTACTTGTCGTCCACATGAACACTGACACAACCAACGTGCATTACCATTAGGTGCACTCTCCGCCCGTTCAATGACGGTCAAGCGGCTGAAAGTCGCACCTGTTAAATCCTTAAGTCGCATCAAAATCACCTCACTAAGCTTTCTGCGTAATCAGTCCGATTATTTTCAGCACAACCGAGCTTATACTATACAATTTAACCCGATTATATGAAATATTTGTGACAAATAAAAAATTTTTTATAGTAAAATCTGCGCATTAAAACCATATTAAATAAATGATTTGCGTGTACTCCACCTATTCCAGCTTTGTCTTTTATTTAGAATACTACTATTATGATTGTATGTCACTTTTTATCATTTATATTATCGTTGGTCATGTCGACGCAAAATAGCGTTAGCCTTTATACAGTCTAACGCTTTATACGTTAATTTTACAAACGATTTTAAACAGTTAAACAAACCAGCCCACCGGTGCAAGTCCTAGCCAACTAAGCACATCAACACTAGTATCGGTCGAAACAAATGGTTGTAGGGCTTGTTTAATTTCTGATGTCGTGGCCAGTGTCTGTAAATCATACCAATATAACCCTTGTTTACTATGGCCAACCAGCGTCCAGCGACCTAATGATTTTAACGTTGGCACTTCAGTATCGAGTTCCGCAGACAGACCTTTCACAAAGACGTGCATTGTTGGCAACCAAGCCCCATCATACTGTTCTGTGTCTCGCCGTAATTGACTAATCTGTTTCTGTAAATTATTAGCCGTCCGATACAACCCTAGTACCGCCAAGATACCGATCAGTAAGAATAATATCCATACGCCTATTAAATCAGTATTACCTTGCCGAAATATTAAAATCAAGAACAGTCCCCACACGAAGACCCCCGCATAAAGACTCACGTTAATTGTGTTCATTGCTTGATCACGTAGGTGTAATGCAACTTGTAACCGCACCTTGGGATTACCAGACGTTACGGTCGTTTGTTGTAGCGCTGGTTGGTCACTACCAGTATACACAATCTGGATATCTGGCTCTTGTACTTGCACTTTGGCTAATACTTTAAACGCACTATTGTGTTTATTCAGATCCGCCACAACGGCTTGTGGTACGTACTCACTAAAAATGCGATAGCGCGTTGCAACTTTTTTGAATTGATACCAATTACCCCGAATGGCCGTTAATAAATACCGACGATGAGCCTGTGCATTTAACCACGCTAATTCCTGTTCGGAACCCTTTATTAAAAACCGATGCCGCCACATACCAACCACTTCCATTTTTAAATTAAATAAACCCAATCGGTGCTAATCCAAGCCAGCTAACAATCGATATAGAAACGCTATCTCCCACGACAGGTTGTAGCGATTGCTTGATTTCCATTGCACTTGCCAGCGTCTTCAAGTCATACCAGTACATTCCGTGATGATCTTGACCTACGTAAACCCACGCCCCCAGACTAGTTACTTTTTCTGTATCCAGCTCGGCGGACATATTTTTCAAGAAAACATGCATTGTTGGCCGCCAAGCATCATCATACTGTTGCGTAATAACTCGCAGCGCGTTCGCCTGCTTATGAATCCGACTCGCTTGCCATGCAGGATAGAAGGTAAAGATCAGCCATACAAACATTCCCCAACTGGCAACATTATCACTCACGTTCAGGCCAATCACAATCACGGCCAGTATCAGACCAACCACTAGCCTGATATTCATAACATTTAACAAATGTCCTCGTTGTGCCAGTGCAATTTTCAGCTGCAACGGCGCGTCTTGATGATCCACTCGTGTCCCCTGCAAACCAGCCTGAGCCGTGCCCGTATAAATCACCTGTACGGCCGGCTTCGTCAATTGTAGCTGCGCTAACAATTTGAACGGTGTGTGCTGGTCGTCAATTTCAGTTGCAACGGCGCCACTCACATATTCACTAAAGACTTGATATTGCGTCGTCGTTTTTTGAAATTGATACCAGTTCCCCCTGATATGCCGCAGTAATTGCCCGCGTTGTGCCTGATGATTGAGCCACCGCAATTCCTGCTCTGAGCCCTTAACCGCCATTTGATATCGCCACATATACTCACTTCCCCGTTAGATTAACCCGCAATCCGTTATAATCCCGCCTGCTCACAAATTTGATTCAATAATTGCAGTCGTTTTCGCTCGGCTGCTAACACTGATTCGCCACTCCCCGTAATTTCGTAAGTATGGACATCATTTTCGTCGACCCGCTCTGTCATCAAGTAATCTTTCGTCATAGCATGCAAATTCGTAAACAAGGTTCCTAAGCCCAACTGTAGCTGATTATTCGTCATTTCGGCAATTTTTTGCGGAATAGCTTCACTGGTAATCGGCTGGCGAACGCTGACTAAGACCAAAAAAGCCGCTTCCGTCATTGGTTCATACTTATCAATTAATCGTTGATAAAAGTTAGCTGGCATAATCTTATCCCCCAAAAAAAATCATCAGTTTATAAAAGCGCTTTCTTTTTATATCAATTTAATTATGGTCCACCGTTTTCTTGAATGCAACTCCATTAGCCAATTTCCACTAAAAAATCGGTAGCCACTCATCACTGCGGTTACCGATTACTTTAATGTATTTGAACATCTGCCACGACCGTACTTGTCTCATACGGAAAATGTGATTCAGAGACTTCAAAGGGCTGACCATCATCCATATAACTAATTTGATTGATAACTAACACAGGATCGTTTAAAGTCGCACCCATTGCGGCTACATCATCAGCTGTGACTCGCGATGCCGAAATAATCCGATGTGAGCCCGCAATTTTCTTACCACTATTTTTTTCTAAGTAGCCATAGACGGACCCCTCTAAAACTTGTTTCGTCAGTGTCACAATACTAGTTGGCATAATCGCATGTTCATAAGCCCAAACTTTACCCTCAACGTATCGCGTCCGACGAATGACATAAACTGGATCCATTTCATCAATTAATAATTGTTCGGCTTCTCGCTTAGTTGGCAAGCGGGCCTGTAATTCAAGTACCTTACTCGTTACTTTTTTACCCGCATTAGTTTGTGTCGTCCCAAGTGGCCGATCTACTAACGTTTCTTGGCGCCGTTCAGTTAAACCAAAGTCTTTACGAACAAAGGTCCCAGCACCACGCTTAGAGTAAACCATCCCTTCGATAATTAGTAATTGAATGGCTTTATGGATCGTAATTCTTGTCGTATCAAAAGTTTCAGCCAATTTATTCTGATCAGGCATCAGTTCGCCCGGCGTATATTTACCAGACTTAATATCTTGACGCAGACTATCTGCAATCGTTTCATATTTGTAAGCCAAATTTCTCACATCCCTTTTATCATTTGGTCTTGTCAACTAGTTTACCCCTTTTAGTAGCTAAATGAAATCATTTGTATATACTTTTATTGGCTTTGTTTAATTAACAACCATTCTGACCGATGATTCGTGCTTATTTTAGCTTAAAGACCCGAATAACCAAGGCGCAACGACCAGAATTTTACGATCATTATCATGATTTTCCGTTTGTTTAGGATGTAACCGGCTTCAACTGTTCGGTTTTACTTGCACCACTATCAACTTTGGCGTATGCTTTAATAGTTAAATTCAGATTAGAAAAAGCTGTGACAAGATGAGTAAACTAATTCTCGTGCTTAGAGAGTCGTATTTTTGGTGCAAAACGATGACGTGGTTAGTTGAAAATGGTCTTGAAGAAGCTACTGGGGCCATCTCAGTCGGAGCGATCCGTTACGATCATGATAAGTCCCTGTGGGAAAATCTCGGTGGTAACACGCAAACGCGTCCTAGAAAGCATTCGCTTTTAGGCGCGTTTTTTGGTTCCTTATTAATCTGAATTAACCAATTTGTTTTTTATCAACAGTTATTAGAACTTATTCATTCTCAATATTTAAGGAGTGTTACACCATGCAAAATAAGCAATCTAATTCAATCCGTACTGTCGTGGCTACCGGGATCGGTGCCGCCGTAATCTTCGTTCTCATGAAGTTCGTTGCTATCCCAACAGGTGTCCCGAATACCCAAGTTAACGTTGCCATGGGCTTCTTGGCTTTATTAGGCGCTATTTTCGGACCCGTCGCAGCCGGTTTGGCCGTCTTTATCGGTCATGCTTTGAACGACTTTGTGACTTACGGCTCACCTTGGTGGACTTGGGTCATCGTTGACGGTCTAATCGGGGTTGCCTTCGGACTAGCCAAGAATCGGCTCAAAATTGAAAATGGTGTATTAGGAACGGCTAAATTAGTCTGGTTTAATATTTACCAAATCATCGTCAACTTTATTGGTTGGGTGCTTTTAGCGCCAACTGGTGATATTATTATTTATCATGAACCGGCCAACAAAGTTTACCTTCAAGGTGTCATTACTTGGATCGCCGATTCCATCTCAGTTGCCATCATTGGGACCATCCTACTAGTCTTGTACGCCCGGACGCGGACCCAACGTGGGAGCTTAAAAAAGGAACGTTAATAACATGAGCGCACCCATTATTAGCTTTAAAGATTTTTCATTTCAATACAACAGCCAAACGGAACCAACTTTACACGATATTAATCTAGAGATTTATCCTGGCGAAAAAGTATTGATTGCTGGACCTTCTGGCTCCGGCAAATCTACATTAGGGCGCTGTCTGAATGGCCTAATTCCACAATCCTATCCGGGAACAGTGACGGGTCAGGCAACCGTAGCTGGGCAAAAGGTTACTGAAAGTTCAATTTTTGCGTTATCCCAAGACGTTGGTACCGTGCTTCAAGATCCCGATAGCCAATTCGTGGGGCTAACCGTAGTTGAAGATATGGCTTTCTCACTGGAAAATGATCAGCAATCGCAATCGGCCATGCGACAAGCAACTGAACGGTGGGCTCAAACCCTCGATCTCCAAAATTTGTTGACTCATCGGCCACAAGAATTATCTGGTGGGCAAAAACAGCGGGTCGCCATGGCCGGTGTCCTGATTGACAACAGTAAAATTCTACTATTTGATGAACCGTTAGCGAGCCTTGATCCCGCATCGGGCAAAGCTTCAATGGCACTCATTGATCAGCTTACGCACTCGCAAGAACTGACCGTCGTCATTATTGAGCACCGTATTGAGGACGTTTTACAGCAGCCTATCGATCGCCTGATTGTCATGCAAGATGGCACGATTGTGGCGAATGACCGCCCAGAAACGATTTTACGGCAATCACTCATGACGCAATTAGGACTACGGGAACCGCTATATCTTTCCGCACTCAAACTAGCCGGTGTTGATCTAGCGACTTGCCAACACTTGGATAACCTCCAAGCCTTACAAGTGCCCGACCTCACCGCGACGTTGCAAAACTGGACGACAGGGGTTCAATTACAAACACCCGTCGTTCATGATCAACCGTTACTTGCAATTAAAAACCTGACATTTGGTTATGAGCCTACTAGCCCGATTATTAACGATGTTACCCTTACACTCTATCAAGGTGAGATGATCAGCCTCGTCGGTCAAAACGGAACTGGTAAGTCAACATTGAGTAACCTGATCACTGGTTTTTTGACCCCGCAGTCCGGAGAAGTGCGGTTTAACGGCCATACTTTAGCTGACCAATCAGTCAAAGAACGGGCTGATCAGATTGGCTACATTCTTCAAGATCCCAATCAGATGATTTCGAAAACGATGATTTATGACGAAGTAGCGGCGGGCTTAATACTCCGCGGTGTCACTGACGATGAAGTGAAACAACGGGTACTAGCCGTCCTGAAGGTCTGTGGTCTCTATGAGTTTCGCCATTGGCCAATTTCTGCGCTCAGTTTCGGTCAAAAGAAACGCGTCACGATTGCGGCCATTCTCGTCTTAGAACCAGCCATGCTGATTCTGGATGAACCAACCGCAGGCCAAGACTTGCAGCACTATACTGAAATGATGACCTTCTTAACTAAAATCAATCAAGAACAACACATGACGATTATGTTGATCACGCACGATATGCACCTAATGCTAGAATACACGGATCGCACGATTGTGTTGGGCCACGGCAACATTTTGATGGATGCTCGCCCAGCCGATGTGTTGACCAACGCATCCATTATTCAGCAAGCTTCCTTAGCCAAGACAAGTTTATACACCCTGGCGGAAGAACACCAATTAGACCCGACGGAATTCGTCGCCAAATTCGTCCAAGCTGAACGGGAGGCGCGTTAGATGCAACATGAATTATTGATTGGGTACAACGACCGCCATACCTTTTTAAACCGACTTAGTGGTAGTACGAAACTGCTCTGCTTTGTTGGCTTATCCGTTATCGGGATGATGACTTACGATACGCGTTACTTAGTCGGGGTGATGCTTTTTTCACTGATTCTGTTCCGCTTTTCAAAAATTCACTATCGCGATATTGCGTTCGTGCTTAACGTCATTATTGGTTTTTCGGTTTTAAACTTAGTGATGGTATATGTCTTTTCACCCCATTATGGCGTCTCGATTTATGGCACCGAACACTTACTGCTGGGATCTTCTAATCATTATTTCAACGTGACGGCCGAACAACTTTTTTATGAATTTAACTTGTTATTGAAGTACACGTTTGCCGTGCCCCTCGCCTTGATTTTTCTAATGACGACTAATCCTAGCGAGTTTGCTGCGAGTCTCAATAAGATTGGCATTTCTTATCGCATCAGCTATTCGGTAGCGATCGCGTTGCGTTACATTCCAGACGTTCAAGCTGATTACCACACTATCAGCCTGGCACAGCAGGCTCGGGGCTTTGAAATGTCGAAAAAGGCGCATTTTATGACCCGCATTCGCGGTGGTATTCAGATTCTACTTCCCCTGATTTTTTCAAGTTTAGATCGAATCGAGACCATCAGTCAGGCAATGGAATTGCGGCGTTTTGGCAAGGGCAAACGGCGCAGCTGGTACATGGCCCAACGTTTCAAACGTAATGACTATCTCGCGTTAACATTAGTTGCTCTGCTGATCATCCTCGGCATCGCCCTCTTTAAGGTCAACGGTGGGCGTTTCTGGAATCCGTTTAAAGCTTAAATGTTGCCACGATAAGTTATGACTAGTCTTTCGTACTACCCTTGAATAACATTTCAAAATACCTTTGCCGACCAGTTTAACGTCGACAAAGGTATTTTATTTGTCTCTAACCTTATCTTTCATGGTCACGAGACCATTATTCTATTCGGCTCACACCATTATGCCAAAACCGACTTAAAACGGCGACTTTAAAATTGATAAACCCAATCTCAACGGCTAAACTGAAGTCAAACCTTACAAAAAGTAAGTATAACTGACTCGAAAGGATGTTTTATTGTGACTAGTTTTAACGAACCACTCAAATTCAAATCTGGTGTCACTTTACGTAACCGCCTAATGATGTCGCCGATGACGACCACTCAAAGCTTTTACAACGGTAGTATCACCCATGACGAAATCGACTACTACACACAAAGGGCCGCTGGCTTAGGTGCCGTGATTACGGGGGCGGCCAACGTTGAAGACCTTGGTAAGGGGTGGCATGGCGAACTTAGCATCGCTCATGACAGTATGCTACCCGGTCTAAGTGGACTTGCTCATGGTATTCAAAGTCAAGGCGCCAAGGCCATCGTTCAGATTTTTCACGCCGGTCGGATGACGCACCGAGACGTCCTAAATGGCGAACAGATTGTCTCTGCTAGTGCCGTTGCGGCCCTGCGTGACGATGCGGAAACGCCACGCGCAATGTCGATTGACGAGATTCACGCAACGATTGCAGCGTTCGGCGAAGCAACTCGTCGTGCGATTCAAGCCGGCTTTGATGGGATTGAATTACACGGTGCCAATACCTATTTGA
>OMJG01000343.1_pt1 | contig 36003 bp, 29 predicted proteins | sample 1646431 | NCBI WGS metagenome assembly OMJG01 (sample SAMN03771674, study PRJEB25209) | food metagenome | isolation source: Cotija cheese | place: Mexico:Jalisco,Michoacan | collected 2011-12-12
CTTTTTGTCTAGAAAACGAAACGATATCACTAACCGAGAACTATTTTACACTAACTTAAACAAGATAATGATGGCAGTTGGTACGCTAGAGTTTCTTACAAAGACCAGCTAACGGGAAAATACAAAACGAAATCTCAGTACGGATTCAAGCGCAAGAAAGATGCTGACCAGTGGGAGCGTTCTAAAAAGAACGATCTAGAAAAAGGCGTTAATATTGGAGCGAATCCTAACTTTTACGAATACTATTCAAAATGGATAGAAACTTACAAGACTTCTCCAAACGTTGCAGTACGTACACAGAATAATTATAAGACAACGCAGAATATACTGAAGAATTATTTTGAACATACTCCAATAAAGTCGATCAATAAAATGAATTACCAAGCTTTTCTAAATGATCTATCTATAAAAAACGCCATCTCTACTAATCAAAAAATTAATAAGCATGTACGAGCTTGCTTAAAGGACGCTCTCGAAGAAGGGTTAATTCCAAAAGACTTTACCCAGGGAGTTACTGTCGCTGGAAAACCTGTTCAAGCGGAAGAAGAAAAGTACCTTTCGGAAGCCGAAACGAAAAAACTATTAGCAGAAATTCGCAATGGAATGAATGATCAAACTACGACTCGATGGATGGCCATTATACAATTTGCTGGAGGACTAAGATATTCAGAGGTAGCAGGTCTTACCTACGATGATTTAAAGAAACAGACGTTGAGAATCAATAAAGCATGGTCATTCGCTGAGAAGAAGCATGTACCTACTAAAAATGAACTTAAAAGGACAATTAAGATTGAGCCTTCCATTGCTTCAGAGTTGAAGTCGTATATTACAAGACAGCGGAGAAATAATATGAAAGTAGGTATACCCAATAAAGATAAACTTGTTTTCTTATCTTCTCCAGACTCTCCTCCTACTCACGCTGCTATGAATAAATCTCTTAAAAGAGCATGCAAGAGAGCTAACGTAAAAGAAATAACTTCTCATGCTTTAAGGCATACTCATGTCTCATTGTTGATTTATCATGGAATGGATATCGTAAGTATTTCGAAAAGAATTGGGCACAAAAGCCCCACCACTACCATTGAAAAATATTCTCATATAATCAATGAACTGGAACATCGCAATGATGAAATTTCCGACAAAATGGTGGCTAGTTTTTTATAATCCATCGCAAAATTTGTCGCAAAATTATTTCAAAAACAACGGTAATCAACGGTATGTAAAAACTAAAAAGCCTATTATATCAACATGACGGTAAGTAAAAATAGGTAATAAATGTTCTCCCAGAACGTAAAATACAGGTCATAAACGCTCTTATGACAACATAGCAGTTTAATTACTGCCTAAAACGCCTTCTATTCCCTAAAGAGATAGAAGGTGTTTTTGTATGCTCATCGTTAAATCACGGTCATACAAAAAGAGTATTGTCACTATTGAAAATTTATTTTATGGCTATATGTATACGAACTAACAAGAGAGGTTGAAAATGTTGGGCTATGCTATTTAGACATCGAAATTGATTAAATTAACTAAATTAACTAATTAAATACTGTTCAGAAATTTTTCAATAAATCTTTATAGGCAAAAAGAAGAGCAGCCGCAATCGGCTACTCTTCTTTTTCGTTAGAATCATCTGATTTTTTCATGTGCTTTTGGTGATTGTTTCTCAGCTCTTTTTTATGTGCGCCATAGTTGAATAAAAGAAACAGAATATTAAATAGAACCACTACTCCGACTATAATCAATAAGGTTTTCATTCATCTACTCCTTTGCTATTTTAAACAGCAAATTGACTGCATGGTTTACGATAGACGATTCGTACTGTTAAGCATAACCTTTTAATTGGGGGGATTAAATAGCAGGCTTTCATTTTTCTAACCTATGATTACGTTAAAATACCTTTATTTTTTATCGTTGTCAATAAAAGCTGTTCAAAATTTTGTTGTCATTTCTATTTTGAACAATTACTTTGTTTCTGTGGATAAGAGTCCATAAAAAAGAGGCACTTGAAAGCGCCTCTTTCCAATCCATCAGAACGAAGAATTAATATAAGTTTAAATACTGATCTTTTTCCCATTGGCTGACAGTTGCTTTATATTGATCCCATTCAACTGTTTTGGTTGCAACGAAGTTATTGAAGATATGTTCACCCAGTGCTTCTTTGATTGTTTCATCTGTTTTCAGACTTGCTACAGCTTCTTGCAAGTTTCCTGGAAGTGACTTGATACCTAATTCGTCCAATTCTTCAACCGTCATCTCATAAATATTGTTTCTAGTCGGTTCAGCTGCTTTCAGATCACGTTTGATCCCATCAAGACCAGCTTTCAGCATAACCGCCAGCGCTAGATAAGGGTTCGTCGTAGGATCCACTGAACGGACTTCTAACCGTGTAGACAGACCTCTTGATTCAGGTACACGAATCATTGGTGTTCTGTTGCGACCTGACCATGCAATGTATACAGGAGCTTCATAACCAGGTACCAGACGTTTATAAGAATTGACTGTCGGATTCGTAATGGCAGTGAAAGCAGGCGCATGTTCCATAAGCCCAGCCAAGAATTTATAAGCTGTGTCGCTCAATTGCATTGGACCATTTTCGTCATAAAAAGCATTGCCTTCTTTTGTGAATAGAGACATGTTGCAGTGCATACCAGAACCGTTGATTCCAAAAATCGGTTTTGCCATGAAGGTAGCATGCAATCCATATTTTCTTGCAACGGTCTTAACGATCAGTTTAAACGTTTGAATATTATCACAAGCTTCGACAGCATTAGCGTACTTCCAGTCAATCTCATGTTGACCAGGAGCAACTTCGTGGTGACTTGCTTCGATTTCAAATCCTAGATCTTCAAGTTCGAGTACAATATCGCGACGGCAGTTTTCAGCTAAGTCATTTGGCGCAAGATCAAAGTATCCACCATTGTCATTCAAGTGTTCTGTTACTTCATCATTTTCATTTAGTTTAAACAAGAAAAATTCTGGTTCAGGCCCTAAATTGAATTCTGTAAAGCCTAATTCTTCTGCTTCTTTAAGCACTCGTTTCAAGTTTGTACGTGGATCTCCTGTAAATGGCGTTCCATCTGGATTGACGATATCGCAGATCAAGCGAGCCACTTTCCCTTTTTTAGATGAATCTGTCTCCCATGAAAAGACTAACCAAGTATCGAAGTCAGGTTTCAGATACATATCTGATTCTTGAATACGAACAAAGCCTTCAATAGAAGAACCGTCAAACATCATTTCTCCATCCAGTACTTTATCTAATTGTGTGATAGGTACCTCTACGTTTTTGATAATCCCTAGAATATCTGTAAACATTAGTCGCAAAAAGCGGACATTTTTTTCTTGTACTTGTTCCTTTATGTATTCTCTCGTAATAGCTGTCATTTTAATTTCCTCCTGTAATGGTCTTTAAATTTTATCATTCGTTTATTAGTTATTAGATGCTGACTCGTTGTTCAGCACTGTTGAAGAATATCACTCGAGCGAACGGGAATCAACAGCTTCTGAATATGTAAAAGGGATTGCTTGATTTACTTTTTTTAGTAAGGTAAATCAGCTGTTTTGATTTTGAATCTTAAGCTGAAACTGAGCTATACCACTTTAAACAGTAACAAAAAAAGCGCGATACTTTAGATTTAAATAGAGATCTTATTGATAAGACCACTATAAAAAACAAAGTACCGCTCTTTCTTTTCTGCTTCATACAGCTGAATAGTCAGTTAGTATAATTCAAAGTATTTATTCGTTTCCCATTCGGAAACAGCTAATGAGTAATTGAACCAGTCTTGTTCTTTAGCAGCAACAAATCGTTCATAAATATGTGAACCAAGAGCTTCTTGAATGGTTTCATCTCTTTTCAGATGTTGTACAGCCTCATCCAATGTTCTTGGCAGTGCCTCTATATTATTTTTCTGACGTTCGATCTGATCCATGTTGTAAATATTTCGATTGATCGGTTCAGGTGCTGTTTTTGCTTCACTGATCCCTTTTAATCCGGATTTCAGTAAAACTGCCAAAGCAAGATAAGGATTAGCACTCGGATCCACACTGCGAAGCTCTACACGTGTAGACATTCCTCGAGAAGAAGGAACACGCACTAACGGAGTCCGATTAGTCCCAGACCAGGCGACATACACGGGCGCTTCAAAGCCAGGTGTCAGACGTTTATATGAGTTGATAATCGGATTACATATAGCAGTGTATGCTTGAGCATGATCCAAGATACCTGCGATAAACTGATATGCAGTACTGCTTAATTGCTGTTCGTCAGATTCATCATAAAAAGCATTTCCTTCTTCATTGAATAATGACATATTAAAATGCATGCCGGATCCATTGATATCTGCCGCAGGTTTCGGCATAAAGGTCGCATGCAAGCCGTGTTTACGAGCAACTGTTTTGACAATCAGCTTAAAGGTTTGAATATTATCGCAAGCCTCAATCGCATCTGCATATTTCCAGTCGATTTCGTGCTGTCCGGGAGCTACTTCATGATGGCTGGCTTCAATCTCAAAACCAAGCGCTTCTAGTTCAACAACAATATCTCTGCGGCAATTTTCCGCTAAATCTGTTGGTGCAAGGGCAAAATAGCCGCCATTATCATTTAATGTCTTGCTTGGTTTTCCATTTTCATCTAGTCTAAATAAAAAGAATTCTGGTTCCGGTCCTAAATTGAATTTTGTGAACCCGGCAGCCTTCATTTCTTTTAATACTCTTCTCAAGTTATTTCTAGGGTCTCCTGCAAACGGCGTTCCATCTGGATTATAAACATCACAGATAAATCGTGCGATTCGACCTTTCATACTTTCAGGTTCCCATGGAAAAACCAGCCAAGTATCCAAGTCTGGATGGAGCTTCATATCACTTTGGTCTATATTCACGAATCCATCGATCGATGAACCATCAAAAGCAACTTCACTATCCATCACTTTTTCTAATTGACTGACTGGAACTTCAACATTTTTGATAATGCCATCGATATCTGTGAACATCAATCTCAAAAATCGGACATCTTTCTCTTTCGCTTGCTTCAGTATTTCCTCTTTCGTATAGGAGGACATGGTTCAATACTCATTCCTTTCGGTTTTTTGACTCTATCCTAACTAAGGATACAGAATGAGAGCGGTTTCTGTCAAACCATATGTCTAAATTAAACAATTCTTTAGATACTCATCAGTGAATTGCTCATTCAGCTTTATGCACTGCCTGTTTCACACTCTCAGCTACAATTTCAGCAACTTTAGGATTAAAAACATCCGGTATAATGTGTTCAGGACTCAGCATTGATTCGTCCACCACTTTTGCAATTCCTTTTGCAGCTGCAATTTGCATCTCATCTGTGATCGCTTTTGCTCGAGCATCCAATGCTCCTCTAAAAATGCCTGGGAAAGCCAGTACGTTATTAATCTGATTCGGATAATCGCTTCTGCCGGTCCCTACTATAAAGGCTCCCCCAGCTTTCGCATCTGCTGGACTGATTTCAGGCTCTGGATTGGCCATTGCAAAAATGATGGGTTTTGCTGCCATGGTTTTGATCCATTCCTTTTTGAGCACATTAGGAGCAGAAACGCCGATGAATAAATCTGCATCTTTGACTGCATGCTGTAGATTCCCTTTCAGGAGATCCGGATTAGTCCACTCTGCTAACTGTTTATGCCTCTCCTCCAGTTCGGGGTCATCAGCTGAAAGGATTCCTTTTTGATCTACCATAACGATTTGTTCAGCACCTGCTAAGTGCAGTTTGTTCGCAATGGCAACTCCTGCTGCTCCAGCACCATTGACAACCACCTTAATGTCTTCTATCGACTTTTCTATCAGTTTTAGAGCATTATAGACTGCTGCTAATACAACTATTGCCGTTCCATGCTGATCATCATGGAAAATTGGAATATCCAGTTCCTCTTTTAGTCTTCTTTCAATTTCAAAACATCTAGGAGCACTGATATCTTCTAAGTTGATTCCGCCAAAGCTTGGAGCGATTGCCTTTACATGAGAGATGATTTCTTCCACATCTTGTGTGTCTAGAGATATCGGTACAGAGTCTACACCTGCAAATCTTTTAAATAGTGCAGACTTACCTTCCATGACGGGGATTGCTGCTTCAGGACCGATATTGCCTAGACCCAGGACAGCTGAACCATCTGTAACGACCGCAACTAGATTTCTTTTTGAAGTATATGTATAGACCTCTTCTTTATTAGCGGCGATAGCAGAGCTGACAGCAGCTACGCCAGGTGTATAAGCGACTGCTAGATCTTCTCTATTTTCAATACTGATTTTTGACCGCATTTCGATTTTTCCACCTAGCTCTTTACTGAGCTGCAGAGCTTTTTCCTTAATATCCATTTTCATTCTCCTCTTCAGACTGTTTCGTTTACTTTATCAGTATACGAGAATATAACTTACAATGATACTGAATAAAAGCAAAAAGAGCCGTGTTCCTTTTCAGGAACACTGACTCTATAAAAAGTATATACTTTTTCTACGTACTATTTCACTGCATCTTTAAGTGCTTTACCCGCTTTGAATGCAGGTACTTTGCTTGCAGGGATTTGGATTTCTTCCCCAGTTTGAGGATTGCGTCCTTTACGTGCAGCGCGATCACGAACTTCAAAGTTACCAAAGCCAATTACTTGAACTTTTTCACCGTTAGCTAGTGAATCTTTAATGGTTTCGAATACCGCTTCAACTGCAGCAGTTGCATCCTTTTTAGTAAGGTCAGTTGTTGCTGATACTTTTTCGATTAATTCTGCTTTATTAGCCATCGTACATTTTCACCTCCTCATAAGAAGATCGATGCAAACCATTATATCTAGGTTTGCAATCTTTCAAAACATCACTATTTCATTAAATGAATGCATTGGGTGAAATAGTCTTCTTACGACATTCCAATTAAAAAGATACCATAGAAACGTTGATACTGCAATGATTTTGTTGAAAAGAACTATATTTTTATTTTCAGATTCCAACGATTTAGGACTTGACTTCTTAAAAAAACAATGCTTTTTTTATAGAAAAGACTCAAGAACTATCTTGTTTCATTATTTATATAAAAAAGCATGAGTCTATCCCCAATTTCAAGTGTTAAGTTCGTCTTCTGGCAATTATATGGATAGGCGTTCCTTCAAAATCGAACGTATCTCTAAATCGATTCTCTAAAAAGCGTTTATAAGAAAAATGCAGTAATTCCGGATCATTAACAAAAATGATAAAGGTTGGAGGACTGACATTAACTTGAGTTGTATAATAAATTTTCAGTCTTCTGCCTTTGTCTGTCGGTGTAGGATTCGTTGCTACAGCATCCATTACTACATCATTTAAAATAGAAGACTGGATACGAAGATGTTGATTGTTATAAACTCTTTCAATCAAATCAGGTAATTTATTCAGTCTTTTCTTCGTTAATGCTGAAACAAACACCATAGGCGCATAGCTGAGATACTTGAATTCTTCTCTGACTTCCAATTCAAAATCTCTTAGTGTATTGGTCTCTTTTTCTACTGTATCCCATTTATTTACTACAATAATAATACCTTTACCGGCTTCATGAGCATAACCGAATACTTTCTTATCTTGTTCGCGGATACCTTCTTCAGCATTGATCACACATAAAACGACATCTGAACGCTCAATCGCTCTTAAAGCTCTTAAAACACTGTACTTTTCAGTACTTTCGTAAACTTTACCTTTTTTTCTGATCCCTGCTGTATCAATGATGGCAAATTCACGGTCATCACTCGTAACGAAACGCGTATCTACCGCCTCTCGTGTCGTTCCGGCAATATTGGAAACGATGACTCGTTCTTCACCGATAATCGCATTAACTAAGCTTGATTTCCCTACGTTTGGTCGACCAATCAAGCTAAAGCGGATCGTATCATCATCCAATTCATTATCAAGATCTGCCGGGAACTGATCAACAACTGCATCAAGCAAATCACCAAGTCCTAGACCATGAGAACCAGAAATTGGATACGGATCGCCGAGACCTAGAGAATAAAACTCGTAACTGTAGGCTCTAGATTCAGGATTATCCGCTTTATTGACGGCTAAGACAATCGGTTTACCTGATTTATACAGCATAGGAGCTACTTGCTCATCAGCATCCGTTACGCCTTCTCGAATACTTGTCAGCATGATAATAACATCGGCTTCATCAATCGCAATCTGAGCCTGGTTTCTGATCTGCTGATTCAATGGCTCATCTTCCATAGTGATTCCGCCAGTATCGATCAGTGAGAATTCTTTCCCCAACCATTCAGCATCAGCATAGATTCTATCTCTTGTTACTCCAGATACGTCTTCCACAATAGAAATCCTTTCGCCGACGATTCGATTGAAAATCGTAGATTTTCCAACATTCGGACGGCCGACAATGGCTACAACTGGTTTAGTCATATCTGTTCACCTTCTTTCTTTTCTTTCCATTAATTGGTATATTCAAAAACATACACCCAACCCTCTAAACAAGTTAGCCCTGTTCAGAAGTTTGGGTGCTCTTATTTTATCTAAAGTAAAATCATCAGATGTTACGCTTGGTTATCATCGTCATCATTATTGTCGCTCATAAAGCTAGACAATTGATCACCGATCTGATCACCTAAAGTAAATGCACCATCTTCATCATCGTCTCTAAGAGAAGGTTGTTTCACTTCAGCTCTTGGTTCTGTTTTTTCATCAGCTCGGTTTGATTGCTGAGCTGGTTGTGACTGTTGTCCTTCAGGCGCATCTTCTAGAGCTTTAATGCTTAAAGAAATACGCTCGTCTTCAGGATTGACACTCAAGACTTTCACTTCAATTTCTTCATCTTTAGCCACTACTTCATGCGGAGTTTCTACATGTTTGTGTGCCATTTCAGAAATGTGAACGAGTCCTTCAACACCTGGTTTGACTTCAACAAATGCACCAAAGTCAGTTACTCGTTTTACTTTCCCTTGTACAACGGAACCTGCTGGCATTTCTTCTGCTACATTTTCCCATGGTCCAGGTAAAGTATCTTTAATAGATAGAGAAATACGTTCTTGTTCTCTATCAACACTCAAGACTTTAACGTCTACTTCGTCACCTTTAGAAAGTTTTTCTTTAGGATGACCAATGCGTTCATGAGAAATTTCAGAAATGTGAACAAGGCCGTCAACGCCGCCTAAATTAACAAATGCACCAAAGTTCGTCAATCTTACAACAGTACCTTTGACAGTCGAACCTTCTTCCAAAGCATTTAAAGCTTCTTCTCTTGCTTCTGCTTGTTCAGCTTCCAGTAAGACTTTTCTAGATAAAATCAGTTGACGCTCATTTGGATCGATTTCCAAGATTTTAAAAGTATAAGTTTCCCCTTCAAATTGACTTAAGTCACTGATATAGTGAACGTCCATTTGAGAAGCTGGAACAAATCCTCTAACACCGACATCAACAGTCAATCCGCCCTTAACAACGCGAGTGACAGGTGCTTCGATTGTTTCGCCTTTATCAAATACTTCTTGCAGATCTTCCCAGACTTTTCTTTGATCTACACGTTTTTTAGAAAGTACGAAGCTTCCTTGTTCTTTATCTTTTACGTCGCGCAACACAACAACGTCAATAATGTCTCCGACTTTAACTACGTCAGAAGGATTATCGAAGCGCTCTGTAGATAGTTCGCGAGGAGGAATGATTCCTTCTTGTCCGCCGCCTAATCCGACAATAACTTGTTTGTCATTATCAATAACGAGAACTTCTCCCTGCACTAAATCTCCAGGTGTAATGTCTACAACGCCTTTTAAAACATCTGACATTGATTCGGTTTCGCTGTCTGTTGCTTCTACAGCGGGTTGAACTTGAACATCTTCATTTTCTGCAATAGCGTCTTCAGGTGTTGTTCCATCTGGTGAATTTACAATCACTTGATCTTCCGCTACTTCACGAGCTTCTTGCTCAGTTGTGTTATTTTGAACATCTTCGTTCATATTTTCTTTGTCTGCCATCTTATATGTGCCTCCCAATACCAATATTTCTACTCTATTAATTGTACAGAAAATCAGTTTACATTTCCACTAAAACATTTCAACCCGGCTATTTTAGCAATTCCGGGTGTTTTCCAAGGATAATTGCTGTGATTTTTTCAACAACTTCATCAATGGAGAGACTTGTTGTATCGATCTCGATTGCATCGCTTGCTTTAGTTAATGGAGAGACTTCTCTAGTAGAATCTTTATAATCTCTAGCACTGATTTCCTGTTTCAGTTTCGAAAGATCCGATTCTATTCCTTTTAGGGTGTTTTCTTTGAATCTTCTTTCCGCCCTCTGATCTACACTAGCCACTAGAAAGACTTTTACATTGGCATCAGGGAAAACGACAGTACCTATATCTCTGCCATCCATAATGGTCGGCTGCTTTTGTGATAAGCTGCGCTGACGTTCGACAAGTTCGGCTCTGACTTTTGGATGAGCAGATACAGCGGAAACAGCATTCGTTACATCGTTTTGTCTGATTTCATCGGTTACATCCTGACCGTTGCAGTAGACAAGTTGTCCGTCAGCAGTTTTTTCAAATTCTATAGACACTTGATTCAGTTCTCTCATAATTGAATCTTGGTCTGAAAGATCAATCCTTTTTTCAAGAACGACATAAGTAATTGTCCGGTACATTGCACCACTGTCTACATAAATGAGATTAAGTTCGTCTGCAATTCTTTTCGCTACGGTACTTTTTCCTGATGAAGCTGGCCCGTCAATGGCCACGGTTACTTGGTTATCTGACATTTTATTCACACTTTCATTCTTTAAGTACTTGCTGCTTTTTACTGAACGATCAGTTCCTGACCAACATAAACCGTTTGATCACTTAATCCGTTCAATTCCATTAATTCTTGTGTCGTCATACCATGGTTCAAGGCAATGCGATACATATTATCGCCAGCTTGCACTACATAAGTCTGACTTGTTGCAGGAGTTTCTGGTTCTGTTGCTGTTTCGTCAGATGCAGGAGCTTCTTCCGTTGCAGCATCCGTTGACTCTGGCTGATTCGCTTGTTCCGTTTCTGAAGAAGCTGGTGTTTCAGCAGTTTCCTCTGCTTCTGCGTTCTCTTCACTTGATTGGGCGGCAGTGCTTGCTGTCTCTGAAGCCTCTTCTTCTTCTGTTACTGCCGTTTCTGAAGCCGGTTCCTCTGCTTCTTCTGATTCTTCTGATTCTGCGGGTGCGGTACTTGCTTTTTCATCAGCATTTGTTTCATTCGTTTTGTTTGTTTGCTCAACAGATGGTTCTTGTTTTGTCTCATAATTGTTCTCTCTGACACTGTACCATGTATATGTACCCAGTGTAACAACTATAACTAAGACCAAAAACACGACCGTAACGGTCAATATGGGTGAGATACTTTTTTCATGTTCTCTTTTTGCTTTACGAGACATGGTCTGAACTTCTTCATAATCCACTTCTTCGTCAAAACGCTTTGACCAAAGCTCTTCCATAGACTCACGATCTTTCTTGCTCATCCTATTTCCTCCTTATTTTCTATCACAATTATTGTATCATATTTTTCTTGAATTAGTAGACTGTTCATTCATTTTATACAAATCATGCAAGCGTTCCTTCCAATTTAAAACCAGTGGAGATGACGGCTTTATAGCAGAATCTTTTTTTATAAATTGTTCTAACAAATGATCAGTACATGAACTGCAGCAGTTTTCCTTCTGCTCGAAAGTATCCTCTTCAAAATACCGCAGAAGAAAGGCTCGTTTACAACCAGTATGATGAATATACTGCAGCATGAAGCTGAGTTGTTCTTCTTTCAGCTGTTTTCTTAGTTCCATCTGTCTTATTGCTGACCCTAAAGGAACATTAGAAGCATAATAAAATTGTCCAATCTGAACTTTCGGGTCTTGCTGGAATGCTTTTACTTTTTCGGGATGCTTATAAAGATAACTGAGCAGAGATTCATCCGGCAAAGCATCCTCCTGCAATCTCTTTTGAATAAACTGGTCGCCTTGTTCGAAAAGCAGTACTGCAACACCCTCTTTTCTGTCACGACTGCATCTGCCGATTTCCTGTAGATACATTTCTGGATTCGCCGGTACATGATAATGAATCACATATCTTACGTTAGGTTTATCTACGCCCATTCCAAATGCACTTGTTGCACAAATGACTTGAAGTGTTCCATCAAGAAACTGTTGCTGTATCTTGATTTTGTCATCTGCTTCCAGATCAGAATGATAACTTTCAACAGTTCTGCCTGTTTGTTGACGCAGGTCAACGGCTGCAGAATCTGCCTTCTTTTTACTGGAAAAGTAGATGATCCCTGACCCGTTCAACTTTTCGACATATTCTTTTAACTTGGCATCTTTATTGCCTTCACAACGTTTTACAACCAGTTTGATCTCGTTTCGATTCACCGAGTGGATCAATTCTTCAGTATTAGCTGGATTCATCTGCAAAGATGTTTTGATTTCTTCTCTGACTGCTTTTGTTGCCGTTGCTGTTAATGCCATCGTCACTGGATGTTTCAACTGCTCTTTAACTTTGCCGATTTTTAGATAATCCGGCCTGAAGTCCAGTCCCCATTGTGAAATACAATGCGCTTCGTCTACTACTAAAAAAGCGATCGGAACCGTTAAAAGTCTTTGAATGATAAAGTTGTATTGAACCATTTCCGGTGACACAAAAAGGAATTTCAGTGAGGGGAGCTGTTTTAAGATCCGTCTTTTCTCTCCTGAAGAAGACAGACTGTTGAGTGCAGCTACCCGGCGTTCTCCTAGTTTTTTCAACCCTTCTACCTGATCTTGCATAAGGGAAAGCAAAGGAGAAATAACAATGACTAATCCCTCTTTCAAATAAGCAGGCAATTGGTAGCAGATAGACTTGCCGCTGCCGGTAGGAAGCATGACAAGCGTGTCTTTGTCATTGACTGCTGCTTCGATTGCTTCTTTTTGACCCTTTCTAAATGTTTGGTACCCAAACTTCTGATATAAAAGGTCTTCCAGCTTTATTGTTTTCATTTCTGATCCTTTCAATTTCTACTAATCGATACCATAAAAACAATAGATCTTCATGATCTTGTTTTGCCTCTTTAAATGAATAGGCGGGATATTGATCAAATGAATTATGAAGTGCCCGGTGAATGTCTTTCGGTATATACGGCATAAAGTCAAACACTGTATGAACCAAGGAGATCTCTAATACGTGTTCTCTTATTGTGTTTAACTTGAGCTGACGCTTTTGTGAGACAGCTTCTATCGAGAGACCCTTTTTCAAAAGAACAGCTGTCATAAATGTACTTTTCGATAATCCATAGTATACGGTCTTCTGGACGTGAGATAAAAACTGAGTCAGTAAAGCAGCCTCTGAAGATTTTATCTGATCGATCAATTGTTCGATTGCCTGTTCTAAAACAATCTGAAATTCTATCGGTTCCATTAAAAGTTGATCCGCAATTTGTCTATTTGTAAATCCTACTAGTTGATGTCCCGTCAATTTGCTGACCAATACGGTTGCCGTTGTATCCGGCAGCTGTTCAATCACCTGCAGTAACTCTTCCGCCCACTTTCCGGAGAGTTCTTCAATCGATTGTTGCTGGCTATAAAGCCATTTTTTGACAGATTCTTGATAAACCGGATTTTTGATCGCCGGACTGTATCGACTATTTTTATAAATGGCTTCTGAAAAAATCTGAGCCGCTAACTGAAATTGAGAGAAAAAAGGACGCCTGATCGTTGCATACGTTAATGAATTGATTGCTGCTGGATATGTATGCCTTGAAAAATACTGCTTCAATTCTTCAACTCCTGCGTCTGTCAGTACATATCCATTTTGTTCTGACCCCTTGATCCATTCCTTTTTAACTAACTGTTCAGCTGATTGTTCTAATGCTTCTCTTGTCATTGATTTGAATAATCCAAATGCTGGATATAACTTTTCCTGTTCAACTTTGAACAGCATAGAGGGTGTTCGCCTGCCATGAAATACATGGATGAGTTGAGAGACTTTAGAAGGCTGAGCAAGATTGAATAATGATAATAAAAAATGCAAAAAATAGTGTTCCCCCTGTAACATAAAACCTCTCCTCTCGTTTTATAAGAATACAGGTTTAAGCGTCATTTTTCAACAGAAAAAAGGACGGTCACAGACCGTCCTTTTAAATCGTATTATTTATAGAATCAGCTGGCTTTTCTTTGATCAAAAGCAAAAAGTCCCGGCTGATTTTTGTAGAGTTTTTGTCTAGATTTTGCTAACCAAGGATACAGTTTCTGGAATGCTGCGAAAAAGATGAAAGAAACGATCGGTCCCTTGATTAGATTGAATGGAACAACCGCAGCAACTAGATACTCTTTGATTGGTCCTACACTAAATCCCATTACCGCCATATAAGCAGGTGCCAAGAATAACCAGTTCAGCAAAGCCATCACAACACTCAACGCTACTGTTCCCAATACGGCTGCAGTTACTTTATCTCGCAGTCTCAGCCCGAATTTGGTAATGACCCAATAAACCGGTAATGCAAAAGAGAGAGATGCCAGAAACTGAGCTGTGTCTCCAATCGGTAGTCCAGCCTCTCCGCCTCTTTGGATGAAAGACAAAAGAGAGCGAATAAATGCGATGAGAATTCCGCCAACCGGACCATACACGTACATCCCGAATAAAATCGGCAGGTCACTGAAGTCCAGCTTCAAAAATGAAACACCAGGTAAAATAGGAAAAGAGAACATGGAAATGACCCATGCTAGTGATGCGAGCGTGGCAATACCGACGACTCTATGTGTTCTTGAATTTGACATTGAAAATCCTCCTGAGAAGGATTCATCATTGAGGGATATGAACTTATTGATACAACTGTCTATTCAGCTGTTAAGACTTGAAGCAATCAAACAGAGAAAGTACTCTAGAAATACAAAAAACTCTGCTCAATCCACTTCAGGAATTGAACAGAGCTAAATAAGACAGTATGGTTCAGTCAAAAAGCTCCATCTTCTTTATACCAGACTATACTGTCGGTACTGGAATTACACCAGTTCAGCAAAGCGCAGCTTCGCTCGTGGACTTTACCACCGGTCGGGATTTACACCCTGCCCCTGAAGATGAATCATATTATATTTTGTACTTATTTTTAGTACATACTTATTATACTAAATTCACAACCATTGTCAATATTTGGATCTAATGAATTTATACTGTCTCTTCCTGGTCTGAAGGAAGATGGATAATAAAAGATGACCCGCGACCAAGCGTTGATTCTACGCTGAGTCTGCCGTCATGCGCTTCAATAATACTTTGAACAACCGATAAGCCGATTCCAGTACCGGAAGCATTATCAGAATAATTTTTCCGAGATTTATCAGCTTTAAAGAAGCGATCAAAGATATAAGGAACATCTTCTTTTGGAATTCCGGTCCCAGTATCATTGACTTCCATAATGATTTCATCCAGATTATCATCTTCAAAGAGTCGCAGTGTTACAGTTTTTTCAGCTTTATCTGTCATGCCTGTATGTCTGATTGCATTATTGATTAAGTTAACAAATACCTGATCCATTTTATCTTTATCAATCGGAAGAATAATTTTCTCTTCCGGCAAATCTAATTTCAGCTCAACATCTACTTCACCAGCTAATTTGCTGAACCTGGATACTAGCGTGCCTAGATATTTATTCAGATTGATTGCATCTTTTTCGATTTCAATGAATCCGGCTTCCATTCTAGATAAATCAAGCATCTCATTGACCATTCTATTCATCCGCATAGATTCATCGCTGATAATTTGTGCCATTTCTTTTTTCTCTTCGATCGACTCAGCAATGTCATCAATAATCGCTTCACTATACCCTTGGACCATCACAAGCGGTGTTCTCAGTTCATGTGAAATATTATTGATAAAATCAACCCGCATTTTGTCTAATCTATGTTCATGCGTCAAATCTTTTGTAGAAACTAGAATGCCACGAATTTCATCATCCTCTTCTATTAAAGGCATAATGGTCACTTCGTAATAAAATTCGACCATTTCAATATTGAATTGAGAAAAAGTTTTCATTTCAGCAGCATCTCTCAGACTTTTCTCAATATCTATATAGTCATCTTTTCCAGAGAATTGACCTTTTTCTACTTGATACTGTGTCAGGAACAAATCTCCTGCAGGATTGGAAAGAATCAGTGTCTGATCAGAATCATAATAAAGAATCCCGGTATCGATACTAGTCATAATATGAGACAATAATTCTTTCTCTTGTCTAACGACGGTTCTGTTCGTTTCTAAAGAGTGGCCCATCTTGTTCATGGCCATTGCTAATTCTGAAAGGTCATCTCTACCTGAAACCGGTAATTGATGACTAAAATCATCTCTGGCATAGTCAAAAGCAATATTGGTCATTGCATTAATCGGTTCTGAGATATTCCTTTTTAGATATAGGTAATAAATGTAACTTAAGAAAATATTGAACAATGTAAGTATAATAATGGCAATCAATACCATTTTTTCAACGCTTGAGATAAATGACAAAGCTGCAAAGGCATATAGTTTATATGTCTGCCCTTGATAGGTTATCTCATCAATATGAAAAATATAGGGGACTTTGCTTTGATATTCTGGATTAGTATCTGAACGAATATGGGTGTTTTGATTCGCTTCTATAAGATCCATTAATCGAGGGTCGTCATTGATTTTTTGTTGAATATTACTGGAAAACTGAAGGATCCATTCGCTCGGTTCCCCAATACTCTGGTTTTCTGAGCGAAGGGCAAAATTCAGTTTCGAATGGATAACATTCGCTTCTTCCAAATAAGTGAATATATATGAAGGGTCTTCTTCTGTCAATTCTCCTAAATTCTGCACAAATGCTTCATAATCATTAAGATAGTTTGCTTTGATTTGTGTAGAATAAAAGTGGGAGTAGAACAAAGAAGTAGCGATCAGTGATAAAAGAATCAGTCCAGTAGTAATCAGCCAAATTCTAATTGCAACGATATTCAGCTTCATACGGTTTCTCTACTCCTCTTCTTCATTAGGATATGAATTCAGCTTATATCCTAATCCCCATACAGTTTCTATCATTTTAGACGCTGTCTGAGATTCTTTTTTCAGTTTTTCACGCAATCTTTTCACATGGGTATCAACAGTACGCAAGTCCCCGAAAAACTCATATTTCCAGACTTCTCTTAACAGCTGCTCTCTTCCGAAAATTTGGTCGGGTGATGACATCAGATAGTGCAGCAGATCATATTCTTTAGGTGTGAGGTTGACTGGTTTTCCATCCGCTGTCACTCTTCTAGAATCATTATCGATCTCTAAATGAGGGAGTGTCAAAGTATCAGAAACATTGGCAGATTGGCTGACACTTCCGCCGCTGGCTTGGCTTCTTTTCAGAATAGCTGAAACACGCAGTACGATTTCTCTTGGACTGAACGGCTTAACAATATAGTCATCAGCACCTACTTCAAATCCTTGAATACGATTTAGTTCTTCACCCTTTGCAGTCAGCATCATGATCGGTGTTTCTTTTTCTTTACGCAATTCTTCTGCCACTTCTATCCCATCCATCTCTGGCATCATTAAGTCCAGAAGGATCAAGTCGTAGTCATTTTCTAATGCTAATTGCAAAGCTTTTTTACCATTCTCAGCTTCGTCAATCTCGTAATCCGCTTTTTCCAAATACATCTTTAATAATCGGCGTATTCGATTTTCATCGTCGACGACCAATAATTTTTTTGATGATGGTTCCAAGGTTTCTTGTTGTTTTTCATCCGTCACAATTCGACACTCCTTAGCACGTGATACTGTTGTTAGTTGTAAAATTTATATTTCTTTTTCTTAGATTAATGGATACTTCCTCTAATTATAACTAACCTCTAGAGAATGTTCCACTATTTCAATCCAAAACCGAGATAAGTTACCCAAGCAACAGAATAGAATAAACCTTTTATGCTTCTTCAACTAGTTGTCTTAGTTTATTGATTTCAAACTGTTTAAGTTCTCTCCAAACGCCTGACTGCAAGCCTTCAGTGGTCAAAAAGCTATATTGTGTTCTGGTCAATTTTTCGACTGGATGCTCAATCGCCTGCATCATTTTTTTTACCTGATGATTTTTTCCTTCATGGATAATCAACTCGACTGTTGACATGTTCTTTTTACGATCATAATTGACCAGTCGAGCTTTAGCCGGAGAAGAGGTCGTCTTATCTATCTTTACACCTGTCTCAAGTTTTTTGATTTTATCTTTTGTTACTAAGCCTTTTACTTTAGCAACATACGTCTTTTCTACTGAATAACTTGGATGCATCAGTTTATTCGCTAACTCTCCATCATTTGTGAGCAGCAGAACCCCTGTTGTATCATAATCTAGTCTTCCAACTGGATAAATTCGCTCTTCAATGCCTTCAAGCAAAGAGACAACCGTTTCTCTGTCTTTAGGATCGCTGGCTGTAGAAACGACCCCTCTAGGTTTATTTAATAGAAAATAAACGAGTTTTTCCTTTTGAATAGGTACGCCGTCTACTTCAATTGTGTCTGATTTTTTCACTTGCAACCCTAATTCGGTAACCACTTTTCCATTAACCTTTACTCGGCCTTCTTCTATCATTTGTTCAGATTTTCTTCTTGAAGCCACTCCGGCATGCGCCATGACTTTCTGTAATCTATCCATTAAGCTCCTCCTGATTCTTTTCTTTTACGTCTTGCGTTAGTCTACGGATTGCTCAAAAGACTCAAAAAACAGTGAAGTCTCTTCAATTTCTTCATCAATCGTCAATTCCGGCAGTTCGTTTAAATGATTTAATCCAAAATAATCCATAAAGTAGTCTGTGGTCCCATAAAGTACCGGCTTTCCAGGTGCTTCAAGTCGTCCGACTTCCTTGATCAAATCTCTCAACTTCAGTTTTTGGAGGGCGGTAGAAAGCTGCACTCCTCTGATTTCTTCTATTTCCATTCGTGTAATCGGCTGCTTGTATGCAATAATAGCTAGTGTTTCCAGCAAAGCTTTGCTGAGTTTCTGTGTCAAAGGAGACTGAGCATAACTGCTTACGATCGATGAATATTGTTCTTTAGTGACCAGTTTATATTTACTGGCCGTTTCAATAATCGTGAGCGCACTCGAACTGCGCAGGTTATATTCATTCATCAGCTGATCCAAAGAGACAATGACATGATCTGTCGTTGAATTTGTCAACTTTGCCATTTCTTTCAACGTGAGACCTTCTTCTCCCGCTACAAACAGCAATGATTCATAAATGGCCAACTCATCCATATGAATGCTCTCCTTTCTATCTCAAGCTGCTGATCAAACTAGAAAAGCTAGTTCAATTTCTGAGAAGGTTTCTTTTTGTGTAAAACTGATTTTGTTTTCTTTAATCAACTCTAGTAATGCCAGAAACGTTACGACGACTTCCTGCTTTGAATAAACATCAAATAAAGCATGGAACTTCATCGTCTTCTGATGACTGTTCTGGAATTTCCATTCAATCCAGCTGATTTTATCAGAGACCGTTACTTCTTCTGTTTCGATAGTAGTACGTTCTGGTTCTTTTAATTCATTTCTCTTCAACACGGTTTTAAACGCTTCTAAGAGGTCAGTTAATTGAACTTCCCCCTCCTTAAGCGGAACATTTTGCTTAAATGCTGTAACATCTGATGGTTCCTTACTGAAATAAACAGATCGTTCATTTTGTTTTTCATCTAGTTGAAATGCTGCATTCTTGAATTTGCGATACTCTAACAGCATTTCCATTAATTCTTCTCTAGGATCTTCTTGTTCTAGGATGAAATCTTCCCCTTCTTCATCCCATCCGTCATTTCTGGGAACAAGCATCTGACTTTTGATTGACATTAAAGTAGCCGCCATCACTAAATAATCTCCTGCCACATCCAACTGAAGAATCTGCATTGCATGGAGGTAATCCATATACTGAGTAGTGATTTTAGCAATCGGAATATCATAGATATCAATCTCATACTTATTGATTAGATGGAGCAGAAGATCTAGAGGACCTTCAAATACATCCAGATTAACTTCCCAAGGAGCTTTCATTTACATAATCCTTTACTCAGAGTCATTTGATTTCTTTACGGTATGCCACTTTGTGATCAGAGATCCAGTCTCAATCGTACCGACAAGCTGTTTGGGACTGAAGCGATCTGACAACGCATCTAAAATCTCATGTGCTAACCCTTCATCTCGATAAGATGGATTAACTGAAATGTGTCTGACAAGTACAAACTCTTCTTCAATCTCAGTCCCAACTACACCGGCAAAATCGTTTGTCTCATCACTTCTCCATAAATATAACTGACGATTGTCTTCTTGCTGATACCACTCGATTTCTTTCATTAATCTTGTTGTTTCTTTCAAATCAGGTACGTAAGACAACAATCCCATAGTAATCTTCTGGTAATCAGATTTAAATTCTACTAGCATATATTTCCCTCCTCGTGGCGCACGTTATACTGAACGGTGGATGTCTTGTTCCAATTTCATAAAATCATCATACGTTTCTCTTCTTATTGCTAAGAAGTCTTGTTGATTTTCCACAAAAACAACCGCAGGTCTAGGTAAACGATTATAGTTGCTCGCCATTGAATAACCATAAGCTCCTGTACTTAAGACAGCTAAATAATCTCCCTGCTCGACTTCCGGCAGCTCCAAGTCCCAAATCAGCATATCCCCGCTTTCGCATGCTTTTCCCGCAACAGATACTTTTGAGTCATAAGGAGCATACACCTTATTCGCCAGAGCACCTGTATATTCTGCTTCATAAAGTGCTGGACGGATGTTATCTGCCATGCCGCCATCTACAGAAATATATTTTCTGATTTCCGGAATAGTTTTTTCAGTGCCGACTGTGTAGATCGTTGTCCCAGCTTCTCCTACAATGCTGCGACCCGGTTCGATCCAGATCTCCGGTAGCGCCAATTCAAGATTCTCTGCTTGCTGTTCTACATTTTTTATAATACTGAGAGCATATTTTTCTATTGAAAGCGGCTGATCTTCACTTGTATAGCGGATTCCAAAGCCTCCGCCTACGTTTAACACTTGCAGATCAAATCCGACTTCTTTTTTCCATTCTTTCGCATTTACCATTAAGCGCTCAATCACAGCTTCATAACCGGCTGTTTCAAAAATCTGCGAACCAATATGAGCATGTAAGCCGATCACGTCTATATAAGGAAGCTGCTGTGCTAATTCCACAGCCTCTTTTGCCTGTCCAGAAGATAAATCAAATCCAAATTTCGAATCTGCCTGTCCAGTCGTTATATATTCGTGTGTATGTGCTTCTATTCCTGGAGTAACCCTTATGAGTACTTTCATTTTTTTCTGATGCAGAGTCGTAAGCTGATTGATCATATCCAATTCTGTAAAATTATCCACAACAATACATCCGATATTGGCATTTAACGCCTCGACCAGTTCTTGATGCGATTTATTATTACCGTGAAAATGAATCTTTTCAGCTGGGAACCCGGCTTTGATGGCTAAATAAAGCTCTCCGCCAGATACCACATCAAGAGACACGCCTTCCTCAGCTAAAATCTGATAAAGCGCTAGTGAAGAGAATGCTTTGCTGGCATAAGCTACTTGTGTCTCTTTTTTATACGTAGAAAAAGCAGACTTGAATTCATTGATTCGAGATTTGATTAAGTCAATATCATAGATATAGAGCGGTGTTGAATACTTTTCTGCTAACGCTACTGTGTCGATTCCGCCAATTTCTAGATGATTCTGCTCATTGACTTTCATTGTTCCTGGAAAAACTGGAAGTGTGCTGTGATTAAATTGTTCCATTCATGTTACCCACTTTTCTTTTATCATATTCTTATATAAAAAACAGTGTAGAAGACAGTCTGTTTAAACGGTCTTAAAGAATTCTTTACTCATGACAATAATACAGATATATACTTGAAAAATCAAATTCACCTTTACTTTTCAAGCTTACAAAAAAGATAGATAAAGATGGCTCAGTGCATCTTTATCTATCTTCAGATAATCAAATTTTTACTAAAGTCCTGAATCTTCCATTAAACTTTTTCAATTAATGATTTGACGAGTGATTTGAAAGACTCTTTAACACGAGTAGTTACTTCAACAACCTCAGCGTGATCCAAGTTTGCTTGCATCCCTGCTGCATAATTTGTAATACAAGATATTCCTGCTACACGCAAACCTGCATGCTTAGCAACAATAACCTCAGGTACTGTTGACATTCCTACTGCATCTCCGCCTAATGTGCGGATCATACGAATCTCAGCAGGTGTCTCGTAAGTTGGACCAGAAAGACCGAAATATACACCTTCTTTGACAGAAAGTCCTTGCGCTTCAGCGCATTCTCGAATCAGTTTCTGATATTCTTTATCGTAAGGTTCCGTCATATCTGTAAATCGCGGTCCCAAAGTTGACTCGTTTTTACCCATCAATGGATTAACTCCAGTGAAATTGATATGGTCTGAGATAATCATCAGGTCTCCCGGATTAAATGTTGAATTGACACCACCAGCAGCATTCGTCACTACTAATGTTTCAACACCTAGTGCTTTCATTACTCGGACTGGGAAAGTAACTGACTCCAGAGAATATCCTTCGTAATAATGGAATCTTCCTTGCATCGCGAGCACTTTCTTTCCGCCAAGAGTACCGTAAACTAATCGGCCCGCATGACCTTCTACTGTAGATACAGGGAATCCTGGAATATCTTCATAAGGTATGACAATCGAATCCTCAGCTTCATCCGCCAGTTCACCTAATCCAGATCCTAAGATCAATCCCACTGCTGGATGCTTGATTCCCTTGCTTTTTAAATATACAGCGGCACTTCCAATACTGTCTAAATATGTTCTATCCATTTAATCGACTCCTTGTTATTCATTATTTTCAGCTGAATCAGTTAAGCTCAGAAAGAAAGCTTGTTCCGAATCCTGTACTGTCAACACCGAAATTGTCAGCGATCGTAGCGCTGATGTCTGCAAAGAACCCTTGAGGAATTGCGCCGTTGTCTTTTAAACTAGGTGAATAAATCATAACAGGTACAAATTCTCTTGTATGATCTGTCCCATGATGTGTTGGGTCATTTCCGTGGTCAGCCGTGATGATCAGCAGATCATTTTCATTGAGTTCACTTAAAATTTCGGGAATCCGTGCGTCAAATTCTTCGAGCGCTTGTGCATAACCTTCAACATCTCTACGGTGTCCAAATAATGCATCAAAGTCTACTAAGTTTGTAAAACTCAATCCATTGAAATCCTTTTGCATTACTTTAAGCAACTGATCAACACCGTCCATATTGGATTTGGTACGAACGGATTCTGTTATTCCTTGACCATTAAAGATATCGTTGATTTTGCCGACTGCAATAACATCTTTCCCACTATCCTTAAGTGAGTCCAGCACCGTATGTCCAAATGGGCTCAAGGCATAGTCATGTCGATTACTTGTACGCGTAAACTGACCTGGCTTTCCTAAATAAGGACGTGCAATAATTCGTCCGATCATATAGGGTTCATCTTTTGTAATGTCTCTAACATACTCGCAAATTTCATATAACTCTTCCAGTGGAATAACGTCTTCATGTGCCGCAATCTGCAACACTGGATCCGCAGATGTATAAACAATCAAATCCCCTGTTTCAATCTGATGCTGACCGTATTCGTCGATAATTTCTGTGCCTGAAGCAGGTTTATTCCCAACGATTTTACGACCTGTATGCTCTTCGATCTGCTGAATAAGTTCCTGTGGAAAGCCGTCCGGGAAAACTCTGAATGGCTTATCAATATGCAATCCCATGATTTCCCAATGCCCAGTCATTGTATCTTTACCTACTGATTTTTCTTCCAGCTTAGTGTGGTAGCCGATACTTGCCGGTGTTTCTTCTACTCCTTTGAGCGGATCAATATTGCCCAATCCCAAAGTTTTCAGATTCGGCAGTTTCAAGTCCACGTTTTCTGCAATATGGCCAAGGGTATGTGCCCCTTCATCATTAAATTCTTTTGCATCTGGCGCTTCACCGATGCCTACAGAATCCATGACAATTAAATGTATTCTATCGTATTTCATCTATATTCCTCCTATAATATTGATTATGCGCGCGGATGATAAGTATCATAAACTTCTTTAAGTCTGTGTTTGGTAATATGCGTATAGATTTGAGTGGTTGAGATATCGGAATGCCCTAGCAGTTCTTGTACCACTCTTAAATCAGCGCCGTTTTCTAGCAAATGCGTTGCAAAGGAATGTCTCAAGGTATGAGGCGTAACATTTTGAGTAATACCGGCTTGATGGACCATCTTCTTGATCTTTTTCCAGACACCCTGCCTGCTCAATTGTGTTCCTCGTAAATTTAAAAAGACATAAGCAGACTCTTGAGAGGCGTGCATTTCCAGCTTTGGTCTGCTGTATTCAAGATAATATTCCAGCCACTTGACTCCCTGCTCGCCGATTGGCAGAATACGTTCTTTATCTCCCTTTCCAGTTGTCTGTATTAAATTCATGGAAAGGTGCAGCTCATCTAGTTTCAGATTCACTAGTTCTGAGATACGAATTCCAGTCGCATACATCACTTCTAAAATCGCTCGATCCCGAATACCTATTTTATTGGAGACATCTGGAATCGACAACAGAACATCAATCTGCTTCAAGGAAACAACTTTCGGCAAGGTTTGTGCTTTTTTCGGTGTATCGATATAAAGCATGGGATCTTCAGCTGATATGGCTTCCTGTTTCATAAACTGGTGAAAGCGGCGCAAACTTGAAATCATTCTGATCAACGAATTATCAGCTTTATGTCCGTTCTTCTGTTGTTCTAGAAAATTCAAGATCATATACCGGTCAACCTGGTCCCAATCGGTAATGTTCTGTTCCTTCAAATAGAAGAGATACTGCATTAAATCTCTTTGATAACTTTCAATAGAATTTTTAGAAAGGCCTCGTTCAATTTTCAAAAAAATGAGGTACTCCTCTAATGCTCCTCTTCCGAATTCTACTGTCACCTGGCATTGCTCCTTAGTTCAGTTCAAGACTGCTCTAGACAGGATCGACAAACTCCTTGGAAAGTCAGCCGATGATCATTCACTTTGAAATGATACCGTTCTTCAATCGTTTTCTCGATTTCAAGCAAAAGATCGTTTTCGACTTCATCGATTTTCCCGCATTTCTGGCAGAGCAGATAATGCGGTTGATGTAAATGTCCGCTGTTATTCAGATCATATCTGGAAATACCGTCTTGAAAGGTCATTTTATTTAAAACATTCAAGTCACGCAGCAAATCCAAGGTTCGATACACGGTTGCCAAACCTACACTTGAATTTTCAATCTTGACTTTTAAATAGATTTCTTCCGCACTCAAGTGTTCATTTTCAAGCAGAACTTTCAAAATGACTTGCCTTTGAGGGGTAAGTTTAAATCCTGCACTGTATAATGTTTGAGTGATTGTTTTTATTTTACTATCCGTTCTTTTCATATGCTTCTCCTTGGATTCACATACTCCTGATGTCTAATCAGTACAGTACGAGATTATCATCAGTATAAAATAGAATATTGCCAGATACAACCAAATTCCACTAGATCAGCTTTCATCAGATGTTTCGGCAACAAGTTGAGTCCCGTTTTCATCTTGAGTAATCAGGCGCTGCTTCATTAATCTGCCGAGTGCGCGCTTAAACTGACCTTTACTGATGCCGAACTGATTCTTGATGGCTTGAGGGTCGCTTTTATCATTAAAAGGAAAATGTTGATCAGAAGACCGGCGCAAAACCTCTAACAACATCGCAGCATCTTCATCCAACACTTCATAGGCTCTAGGAAGCAAGGATACATAATAGACACCATCTTCTCTTACGCCAATGATTCTTCCGCTGATATGCTCGCCAAGTCTAGGTTCTCTTTCTCGCTCAGACGGATGAACAAACCCAATATAGTGATCCTCAGTAAAGAAATACGTACCGCTTTTCTTTAACAAAAAAGCATGACCGTTTACATCTGAATTATGTTCATCTTTTGTTCCAGTTTTTGAGATAGCAACAAAATCTTCTTCCTGCGCTAGTTCTCCCCAGATTCTGTCTTTTTCATCAATACGAACGGTCAGATATAATTGATCTCCTTTTTTCGGCCATAAATGTCCTTCATTTGGAAGATCGTCCAGTGAAACAACCAAATCTTTATCTTTCCATTGAACATTGACAAAAACTCCAAGATTTCTTCTGACTTCTACAACTTCTCCCCATCCGTAATGACCAATTCTGACTTCTGGTATTTCCCTTGTGAAAACTGGTGTGCCCTTTTTGTCAAGATAGGTAAACCCTTCTATAGTTTTGCCTAATGAAAGAGTTTCTGCAGCATCATCTATCACCTTGTAAGTTACTCCGCTGTTCTGTACAAAAGTTTCTTTTTCATTTTGATCAGTAACAATCGCCATGATTGTTTCTCCATACTTTGCCACTCTGCTCACTCCTTTTTTAAAATATAGAAAAAACGATGAGACCCGCAATCTTAGAGAAAGTTTTGTATCCACTCCAGATCAATTTAAATTATCTGAAATTCAACTTATTCCAAGATGTCGATGATCTCATCGTCTAATCATGTTGCTTTATCGTTCAGTCATTCAATTCTACGTTTTAGATCGCTGTAGTTGCTCCGCGATAAATAATTCCGCGACGAGCATCAACGGTGATCAATTCGTCTTGTTCAATCAGTTCTGTAGCACTTTCAGCAGATACAACTACTGGAATACCCATAGCAATTCCAATAACCGCTGCATGAGAAGTCAATCCGCCTTGTTCTACAACAATTGCAGCTGATTTTTCAATTGCAGGAAGGTAGTCTTTATCCGTGTTTTGCACGACCAAGATGCCGCCTTCAACAGCTTTTTCATTAGCTTCATCTGCAGAAGAAGCAACAATTGCTTTTCCAATAACAGATTCAGAACCAACTCCTTGACCGCTAACGAGCTTTGACCCAATCAATTGGATCTTCATAACGTTAGTTGTTCCGCGTTCGCCAACAGGTACTCCTGCTGTAATAATGATCAAGTCGCCTTCTTTAGCAAAGCCTTTTTCCATAGTTGTTTGAGTAGCCAAGTTGAACATATCATCTGTAGAAGTTGGTTTTTCAGACAATGTTGGAATAACGCCCCATTGAAGAGCCAAACCGCGAGCAGTTTCTTCAGAGAAAGTAACGGCTAAAATATCCGCTTTAGGACGGAATTTAGAAATCATACGTGCAGTATGACCAGATTCAGTTGCTGCCACGATTGTATTGATGTTTAAGTTACGTGCAGTATGTCCGACAGCTTGACCGATTGCTTCAGTCATGTCGCCTTGGTCAAATGCTTTAAGGGCAAAAGTATCTTGTCCTACTAAAGCAGCTTCTGTACGGATCGCAATGTTATACATTGTTTGTACAGCTTCAACTGGATAGTCTCCGGCAGCTGTTTCACCTGAGAGCATGATGGCATCTGAACCATCAAAAATGGCATTCGCAACATCGGAAGCTTCAGCACGTGTAGGACGTGGATTAGCTTGCATAGAGTCTAACATTTGAGTTGCAGTGATAACTGGTTTTCCAGCTGCGTTACATATACGGATCATTTGTTTTTGAACGATTGGTACTTCTTCTGCTGGAATTTCAACACCTAAGTCTCCACGAGCAACCATTAGTCCGTCTGAAATCTTGATAATTTCTTCAAGATTATCAACACCTTCTTGGTTCTCGATTTTTGGAATGATTTGTACATGAGTGTTTCCTGTTTTTTCTAATAGATCCGTGATTTCAAGAACGTCAGATGGGCGACGTACGAATGAAGCTGCGATATAATCGATATTGTTTTCAAGACCGAATTGAATATCGCTCTTATCTTTATCTGTTAGTCCTGGAAGATTAACGGATACGCCTGGTACGTTTACGCCTTTTTTATTTTTCAAGATTCCTGTATTCAAGGCAGTTGTAACGATTTCGCCTTTGTCGTGCTCAATATCTGTTACTTGCAGGTTGATTAGTCCGTCGTCCAATAAAATACTAGATCCAGGATTTACATCGTTGATTAAATCTGTATATGTTACAGAGAATTTTTCAGGAGTTCCTTCTACTTCTGTCATAGAAACGCGAACAGTACTGCCTTTAACGATTTCGATTTTGCCGTCTACCATGTTTTGGGTTCTGATTTCAGGACCTTTAGTATCTAACATGATTGCGATCAGTTTATTCGTTTTAGCTGCTGCTTCACGAATGTTTTTGATACGTTGAAGATGTTCCGCATGGTCACCATGAGAAAAGTTCAATCGTGCAACGTTCATACCTGCTTCCATAAGTTTTGTTAGAGTTTCTACCGACTCACTAGCTGGTCCGATCGTACAAACGATTTTTGTCTTTTTCATAAGAATTGACTCCCACTTTCGTAATTTTTTTATAGTCTGGTTACTGAGGTCTGATCAAGCAAGAATAGATTAAAACTAGACTAGCTTGAAATTTCTTGGTTCAATTTATATAGATCCAAGTTTGGTGTGTGTTTCATATTGTCTAAGGTCTCTACAATATCATTAGCAACGATTTTCTCGTTTACAATTCCTAAGCAAAGACCGCCTTTATCTGCTTTTAAGTATTCCGCTGCTCCAGCGCCGAATTGGCTTGCCAGAACTCGGTCTCTTGCTGTTGGAGATCCGCCGCGCTGTACGTGTCCCAATACGGTTACACGAACATGGAAATTGTCGATCGCATCTAATTTTTCTGCGAACTCTTTTCCATCCATAACACCTTCAGCTAATACGATGATTGTATGTTTTTTCCCTTTTTCTCTTCCTTCACGGATGTTATCCGCCACGCCTGTAATGTCAAAGCCTTTTTCCGGAATAATGATTTGTTCTGCACCGCTGGCAACACCTGCCCACAATGCAATATCTCCCGCATCTCTACCCATTACTTCGATAACAAATGTTCTGACATGAGAAGTTGCTGTATCTCTAATTCTATCTAAAGCATCCAATACAGTATTGATAGATGTATCAAAACCGATTGTATAATCCGTTCCGGCAATATCATTATCGATCGTTCCCGGCAGACCAATACATGGATATCCATGTTTTGTCAGTGCATAAGCACCTCGGTAAGAACCATCTCCGCCGATGACAACCAGTCCTTCAATGCCGAAGCGGTTCAATTGTTCGATTCCTTTTAACTGACCTTCTTCTGTTGCGAACTGAGGATATCTGGCTGAGTAAAGGAAGGTACCGCCTCGCTGGATAATATCTCCAACATCTCTGCGGGTCAATTTACGGATATCTCCAGCAACAAGACCGGCAAATCCATAATTGATTCCATAAACTTCCATACCTTCATATAGAGCTTTTCTTACTACCGCGCGAACAGCAGCATTCATACCTGGAGAATCTCCACCACTTGTTAAAACACCAATACGCTTCATATTGACTTTTCACCTCTAATACATATTTTAATCATTTAAATAGATGTTGATGAATAGTCTGCTCTGAACAAATTTCTCTATTCAATCACCGCAAACTTGTATATATCTTCAGCGTCAATTTCTTTCGCTGCATATTCATCTAGTTTCCATACAAATATTATTCTATCACTTTTTGCTTTTATTGTCTCATAAAAATAGCAACTAATTCAGATTTTTTACGAATTCATCGTAATATGACCTGTTTTTCACCAAGAATTCGCTTTAACGTTTTAAGGAGTTCCTCAGATCCATCAACTGAGAACTGTTTTTTTAGTAAATGCTTCTGTTCTGTACTGGATTCGTAAAGCAAAACAGGAATATTTCCGCCATGCTGTTTCAAGACAGCTTGAACATCAGTAAATTGCTCCTGCTGCTCCTTGAGCGACTCGATTTTCAAAAATAAAGTCTTGTGTTTCTCAGGAAGACTTAAAGAATCGGCCAGGTTCAAGTTTCTAACCAGCAGCTTCAGTCCATTTTGATCTGACTCCATTTTACCTTCCGCTGCTACCGTAACATTTTTTTCTAATCGTTTGATATATTTCCTGTGCTGTTCAGGAAACAGTGTTAAAGAGCAGGTTCCAGTCTGATCTGTGACATCCACAAAAGACATCGGTTCGCCGCGTTTAGTCTGAATCGTCTTGATCGACTTTATTGTACCAAGAATCTTAGTGGACCTGTTCGATTTTGCATCAGCAATATACTGCATCTGATATGCTTTTCTTAGTTCATCATACTGTTCACTAGGGTGGCTAGACAAGTAAAACCCTGTGACTGAAAATTCCTGTTCAAGTTTTTCTTCTTGAGAAAGATCTTCTACTGATTCAATTCTTGGGGCCAAAGACTCAAACAATTCCATATTTCCACTGCTCATATTGATACTATCTATCACACCTTCTAGAGAATGCAAGATCGTTCCTCTGTTCTCTGGAAGCTGATCAAAAGCCCCTGCATAAACTAACGGTTTGATATACTGCTCTTTTCTCCATTTACTTTCCAATCTGCTGATAAAGTCGATAAAATCCTTGTACTGTCCATTCTCTCTGCGATTACTGTAGATGGAGTGAATCAAATCTCTTCTAAGCCCTTTAACAATATCCAGTCCGGACTGAATGATTCCATTACGCATTGTGAATGAATAGTCGCTTGTATTTATATCTGGACCAGCCATTTTAACGCTTCTTTTTCTTGCTTCTACAATATACTCCTGTAGTTTGCTTTTATTGTTTGACGAAGCTTTCATGAGTGCTGCATAAAAGGCAGCCGGGTAATGTGCTTTGAAATAAGCCAGCTGGTACGCCACCATTGAATAAGCCACAGCATGAGAACGATTAAAGCCGTAGTTAGCAAACTGTTCAATGTAGTGATAGACAGTTGCAGCCGTATCTTCTGTATAGCCTTTTTGAACAGCTCCGGCGATGAACTGTGCCCGTCCTTTATCAATCTCAGACTTGATTTTTTTGGAAATGGCTCTTCTCAGCATATCAGCCTCCGCAAGGCTGTACCCAGCGAGTTTTGAAGCTACTCTCATGACCTGTTCCTGATAAACCATAATGCCATAAGTAATACCTAGAATATCTTCTAAATCATCGTGCGGGTAAACGATCGGCTCATTTCCTTTTTTACGAGAAATAAAGGTATCGATCTGTTCCATCGGACCTGGTCTATACAGTGCATTAACGGCTATGACATCCTCGATATCATTCGGTTCCAATTTCTTTAGTACTCGTTTAATCCCTGGAGACTCAAACTGGAAAATACCATTTGTGGCTCCTCTTTTAAATACTTCCAGTGTTTTTGGATCATTTAACGGAATATCGTTTAATGTCATAGAAAGGTTCTGATCTGTATTGGTCAGTCTTAAACAGTCGGAGAGAATAGTAAGATTTCTTAATCCCAAGAAATCCATCTTCAGCAATCCAACCTTTTCTACATCAGCCATTGCAAATTGCGTAAGCGATAAAGTGCCGTTTCCTTGCTGGAGCGGTACAGAGTCGATTAGTGGTTTATCAGAAATAACGACACCTGCTGCATGAGTAGAAACATGTCTCGGCAGTCCTTCAATTCGTTTAGCGGTATCAAATATCAATTGATTTTGTTCGTTTTCTTCTATCAGTTTTCTTAATTTTTCAGACTCTTCCACTGCTCGTTTCAATGTCATCCCTAAACTTGTCGGAATAGCATCTGACCATTTCTTTAATTCTTGAGTCGTTAAACCAAACACTCTACCCGAATCTCTGACCGCCATCTTTGCTGCAAACGTTCCAAAAGTTGCAATTTGTGCGACATGCTGTTGTCCATATTTCTGATTAACATAAAAAAGCATTTTTTCACGCTGGTTATCTGGGAAATCCAGGTCAATATCCGGCATAGAATATCGCTCTTCATTTAAAAACCGCTCGAACAGCAACCCATAGGCAATCGGATCTACATCCGTAATTTTCAGCACATAAGAAACAAGCGAACCGACCGCTGATCCCCTTCCAGAACCTGTAACGATCTTTTGACTATGTGCAAAACAGATCAAATCCCACACAATCAGAAAATAATCTGAAAATCCCATTTTCGAAATAATCGTTAATTCTTTTTCTAAGCGGTCTTTATAGATTTGAGAAGGATTTTGAATCCTTTTAGGCAGTGCTTCTGTACAGAGCTGTTTTAAATATTCATCTGTCTCTCTACCTTCAGGAATCGGGAATCTCGGCAGCACAGGCTGATCTAATATTAAATCAATAGAGATTTGCTCTGCTATCTTGTCAGCTGTCTCGGCAATTTCTTTTAATCCTGCCTGTTCATAGAGAGAGGTCAGTTCAGCAGCGGCTAATAAATGACGATTCTTTTCCAAAATTTTAACGGATTCGATCGTCTCATTAGCGCTGATCGTCTTCAGCACATCAACTGCAAATGCATCATCTTCATCAATATATTCAACTGGGTCAAAGGCTGTCACCGAAACATTTAGTTCATTAGCCAAAGACAGCAGTTTTTGTTGTACACTTGGCCCCCCCGCTCTTAGAGCGTAACCTGCATAAAAGTGAGCGAATATTTTTTTATATTTTTCAAGAGCTTCTGCTGCTGCTTGACGATTTGAAGCTAATAACGCTTGGGAAACTTCTCCATTCATTCCAGGAGTGATTGCAATCAGATGATGACTGTTTCGCTCAAGGAAAGCTAAAGAAACAGGAGCATCTTCCATCATTCTTTTTGTTGAAAGAGCCATCAACTGCTTGAATCCTGACTCATTTTTTGCCAGCAGAACCATTGGAACTGCTTTCTCTGGATCAGCAATCGACTCGATCTCCAGTTCTAGACCCAGCAAAGGTTTGAGATCAGCTTGTTTTGCTTTTTCGTAAAATTCTACTGCTCCGTAGAGAATATTCCGGTCAGTCAAGGCTATGGACGAATATCCTCTGTTTTTCGCTGCATTGATCAACTGGTCGATTGTCGTTGTACTGTTTAACAATGTATACGTACTGATCACTTGAAGTTGTGTCTGCAAAGCCTTGCTCCTCTCTTTATCAGATTATTCCTTGATTGATCCTGTGACAGGTTTCACAGTCCTTATTCTCAACTCTTTTAAATAGGCATTGAATTGAATACTAACTGATCATCTTGCTGATCTGCAATGATGGTTTCTCCTTTTTTCAATGTATCCGCAATGATCATTTTAGCAATCGGCGTTTCTATTTTATTTGTCAGATATCTTTTAATCGGCCGTGCACCAAAAGCAGGATCGTATGCTTGTTCTGCAATCCAGTTTTTAGCCGCTTCCGTTATTTCTAATTTATACCCATTGTAAGCTAATCTGCGTTCCAGATCTTTTGCAAGTTTTCCGACGATCATCACCATATTCTGTTTTGTGATCGGAGAGAATAAAACAATATCATCTAACCGATTCAAAAATTCTGGTCTGAAAGAACCAAATAATAGCTGGCGGACTTTTTGCTCGGTTTCATCACTAACTTCTCCGGTCGATGAGGTCTCTTGCAGTAAAATGTCCGACCCAATATTACTAGTCAAAATCAGCACTGTATTTTTAAAATCGATTAATTGACCTTTAGAGTCTGTTAGACGGCCTTCATCTAACACTTGCAGCAAAATATTGAACACATCAGGATGCGCCTTTTCTACCTCATCCAGCAATAGAATCGTATACGGATTCAGCCTAACCGCTTCTGTCAATTGCCCGCCTTCATCATAGCCGACATATCCGGGCGGTGAACCGATCAAGCGGGATACACTATGCTTTTCCATGTATTCGCTCATATCCAAACGGACCATTTGATCCGGTGTATCAAATAACTGCTCAGCGAGTGTTCTGGCCAACTCTGTTTTCCCTACACCTGTAGGACCTAAAAAGAGGAATGAACCTAATGGTCGATTGGGATCTTGTATCCCTGCTCTTGCTCTAAGAATGGCATCTGTTACTGTGTCGACTGCCTGGTCTTGTCCAATAACTCGTGTCTTCATCGTTTCATTTAGATGCAGCAGTTTTTCTCTCTCTGTTTCTACAAGTTTATTGACTGGTATACCTGTGATTCTGGCAACGACTTCTGCCATCTCATCTTCCGTTACCGTTTCCTGTACAAGTCGGTCTTCGCTAGAACGATTCTCCTGATGAATCGATTCTAATTGTGATAGTTCTTTTTCCAGAGCCGGTATAGTGCCGTGTCTCAGCTTCGCTGCTTCTTCCAGATTATATTCTGATTCAGCTTCTTCTAATTTGCGTTTTGCTTGGTCGATCTCGGTTTTCTTATCTTGGATATCTTGCATAGAGATTTTTTCTTTATTCCATTTCAGAGACAGCGTTTCTACTTCTTCTCGTGTCGTTGCCAACTCCTGTTGAAGAACAGATAACCTCGCTTTGCTTTTCTCATCTGCTTCCTCTTTCAAAGCTTGCTCTTCGATCTCCAACTGCATTTTTCTTCTTGTTAAAAGATCTAATTCATTCGGCATTGAATTCATTTCTACCCGAATGGTAGCACAAGCTTCATCAACAAGATCGATCGCTTTATCCGGCAAGAATCTTTCTGTCATATACCGGCTGGATAATTGCACAGCAGCGACTAAAGCATTATCCTGTATGTTGACGCCGTGATGGATTTCAAACCGTTCTTTCAATCCTCTTAAAATACTGATCGCTTCTTCAATGGAAGGCTCATTCACCGTTACTTTTTGAAATCTTCTTTCTAACGCTTTGTCTTTTTCCATATACGTTCTATATTCGTTGATTGTTGTAGCGCCGATACAGTGCAGCTCTCCTCTTGCAAGCATTGGCTTCAATAGATTCCCCGCATCCATGCTGCCTTCTGTTTTGCCGGCTCCAACGATCGTATGAATCTCATCAATAAATAGTAAAATCTCACCGTTACTGTTTTTAACTTCTTTTAATACAGCTTTCAGCCGTTCTTCAAATTCGCCTCGAAACTTTGCACCGGCAATCAGAGCACCCATATCTAAAGAAAACACTTTTTTATTTTTCAGATTTTCCGGTACATCATTCCTTACGATTCTTTGTGCCAGACCTTCAACGATGGCTGTTTTTCCGACGCCCGGTTCTCCAATCAAAATTGGATTGTTTTTTGTTTTACGAGAAAGAATACGAATGACATCCCGGATTTCGTCGTCTCGACCGATAATTGGATCCTGATTGCCTTCTTTCACTTGTTTCACTAAGTCCACTGCATAGGATTCTAACGCCTGATACGCGGCTTCTTGATTTGGACTTTTCACAGATTCTCCGCCTCTCCATTCCATAACAATTGCTTGCAGTTTGGATTCTGTTATACCTTGTTCGATCAAAAATGATTTTAATGGATGCTGTTCAATTCTCATTAAAGCTATCAGCACAACATCCACAGCGATATAAGTATCGTCAAATTCCTGAGCAGCTTGTTCTGCTTTTTGAAGCAGGTCGTATAAAGCTCTGGACAGTTGAGTGCCATACTGTACTGAGGTTCCTTGAACGACTGGTAAACGATCAATCGCTGCCTCAACAATCGTTAGAAAAGCTTCCATATCAAGACCGCAAGTTTCATATAATCGATAAGCAATATGATCCGGCTGCATAAAAATTCTCCAAAGATGCTCCACCTCAATCAACTGATGAGACCGAGTTTTTGCAACTTGCTGAGCTTCTGCTATTGATTCTTGCATCATTGTAGTATATTCAGCCATTCAACTTTCTCCTCACTTTTTTTAGTCACTAAAAAAGAATCGAGCAGGCTTACCCAAGACTCAATTCTTTAGCTGTTACCTTATTCCTAAGGCGATTCTTGCATAACGACTCATTCTGGAAGTATCCCAAGCTGGATACCAGACTAATTTCACGTCCGTTTCAGTAATTTCCGGAACATGACTCATCGCTTCCAGAATGTCTTCTGTAATTACATCGGCTAACGGACAGCCCATGGTTGTTAACGTAATCTTCACTTCACAATAACCGCCATTAAAGACATTGACTTCATAGACTAACCCTAAGTTGACAATATCAATCCCCAGTTCGGGATCAATGACTTGCTCTAATGACTCCATAATGCGGTTTTTAATATCTTGAATTTTCTCTTCTGACCATACTGTTTTGTCTTCTGACATGCTTTTACCTCCTTTA
>OMJG01000344.1_pt1 | contig 35989 bp, 25 predicted proteins | sample 1646431 | NCBI WGS metagenome assembly OMJG01 (sample SAMN03771674, study PRJEB25209) | food metagenome | isolation source: Cotija cheese | place: Mexico:Jalisco,Michoacan | collected 2011-12-12
TTGTGACAGCATCTTTTAGACAAAATACAACTAACAAACCCATCGTGGCATAAGGTAAAACGTTTCCTAGATATGTGATATAAACAGGAGGTGTTTTATTTTCTGGAAATAATATGAATGGTAAAAACCTGGTAATCATGGTGCCAATCACTACAACGCCAATCGTAATGAGTTGGTGTGAAAAAGACATGGTTGTCATCATGTCGTTACCTCCTGTTTATCCAGATTTTTTCTATCTAAAGTAAAGATTAACACGATTAAAGCCATTGCTGGCAACATAAAATTGTTAGCACCTAATAAAATCAAACAAATAAACGAACTAATGAGTCCAATAAGAGCTGGTCTATGGTCGGAGGATTCTTCCCATTGATTGATAAACATGACAACAAATAAAGCAGTCATCACAAATTCAATGCCAGTTGTATCAAATGTGATAACTGAACCAAGTAATGCACCAAGTGTTGCGCCGCCTACCCAATAAATCTGATTTAGTAATGTCACAAAAAACATAAACCATCCTTTATCGACATCTTTTGGTGGTGTGACGGTACAATTTATCGTGAATGATTCATCACACATACCATAAATAAGATAGAACTTTTTCCAACCGGTATTTTTATATTTATCCAACATAGAAATACCGTAAAATATGTGTCTAGCATTGACTAAAAGCGTCAAAACAAAGGCATAAAGTGGGTTGTAAGCTGACATGAGTAAATTAGCTGTGACAAATTCCATTGAACCAGCATAGATAAAAAAACTCATGAGCATTGGATACCACACACTAAACCCCATACTACGCATCAAAAAACCATAAGACACTCCTAAAAACAAAAACCCAACACAAATTGGCAGTGTGTAGGGCAGAGCTGTTTCGAACGCTTTTCTTTTCATTTAACTCCCCCTAATGAATGAAACTTTTTTCCATCATACAGTTGTAAGAATTATCCGTCAAGTCAGTCAATTAAAGTGAGTAGTCAAAATAAGCCACGTCGTGTTATAGTTGTCTTAACAATTTAAGAAAGGGTGACTCAAATACATGTACAACTAAATCCTATTTATAAGCAAAATGAAGAAAACGATCGAACAAGCTTTTTTGTTATGCGTTTGTCTTTATTTGTGGAATAGGTGTGGTTGTATGAGTGTGGGTTGATGTTTTTTTGAGTATGCCCTAAACACGTTTAATCCCTCCTATTTCAAACAATAGGAGGGATTTTTTTCTCCTAAAATTAAGGAGATGGTAAGATGAAACAAATTGAAATACAAACATTTAATTATCAAATAAACCCAAATTTAGAATTAACGATAGACAACCTAAGTGTGAACAGGGGAGATAAAATTGGGCTAATTGGAAATAATGGTAGCGGGAAAACGACGTTACTACACCTTTTAGCGCAAGACATTTCGTTAGAGATACCAAGTGTTCAGCATTATCTATCTGTCACACTCGTCAAACAGTTTAAAGAAGGATTTGATGATAAAAGTGGAGGAGAAAAAACGCAACGCTATTTGCAAGAAGCATTTAAACAAGATAGCGTGTGGTTACTTGATGAACCAACGACCCATTTAGACAATCGTCATGTTGATTGGGTTGAAAAACAAGTATTGACTCATCACGAAGGTATAGTGGTTGTATCACATGATCGTCATTTTTTAAATCAAGTGTGTAATAAAATTTGGCTTTTAAAAGATGGAAAAATAATAGTTTATAAAGGAAACTATCAATCATTTTTAACGCAATATGAGGAGCAAGAAAGACGACACAAAGAAGATTATGACATTTATCAACGTGAAAAGAAAGAATTAGAACAAGCGATTCGTGTTAAAAAACAACAAGCAAATGGGGCCATGTCTGTTCCTAAAAATAAAAAGCAAGCTGGAGAAAAATTTGGTAGTAGCAAACCATATTATGCAAAAAAACAGAAAAAACTAGATAAAGCAGCCAAAGCCCTGGAAACAAGATTATCAAAATTAGAACGAGTGGAAGCACCGAAAAAAGAAACATCACTCACTATGGAAACTTCTCTTTCTCATATGTCAGGTGAGCATATTATGATAAGAGGGATGGATGTATCAGCTGAAATAAATCATCAAGTCCTTTTTTCTCAGAGCGATTTTTATATTAAAAATAGAGAAAAGGTCGCAATAGTTGGGGACAATGGCGTAGGCAAAACGACGTTACTAAAAATGATGTTAGATAAAGAAAGTTCTATTAAAGCGTCACCATCAATTGAGTTTGGTTATTTCTCACAAGAAGTTGATTTACTAGACGATAAGGAAACAGTCCTAGAAAATGTTTTATCAAGTATGCTTGATTATAATCAGACATTAGCAAGAACGGTATTAGCACGAATGCATTTTTTTGACCGCGATATTGAAAAGCCCGTCAGTGTATTAAGTGGAGGAGAGCGTGTCAAAGTGACTTTAGCAAAACTATTATTAAGTGATATTAACACGTTAGTCCTAGATGAGCCGACAAATTATTTAGACATTGAAGCAATGCGAGCATTAGAAGCATTATTACAAGCGTTTGAAGGGACAGTTATTTTTGTGTCTCATGATAGAGAGTTTATTAATTCAGTGGCAACAAAATTATTAATTATTGAAAACAAAAAGATAAACGTATTTGAAGGACCTTTGTCAGATTATAAAATCACCCCAATCATTAAAAAGAATTCAAAACAGCAGGATAGTTTATTAGTCATTGAAACAAAAATTAGTGAAATATTAGGTAAGTTGAGTCTTGAACCAAGTGAAGAATTAGAGCAAGAATTTCAGTTATTATTAAAACAAAAACAAGTATACAAAAAAACACACAAGAGTTGATATCTTGTGTGTTTTTCGTTTATTTTGCGGTTGTAGAAGAAGTTTCAGTGGTTCCACTACTTTGAGTGGTCCCCCCTTTTTCTTCTTGAATTTCTTTATAAGTCTGTGTTTTAAATAAACCAACAGTTGATTGGTTATTGTGTAGTGAGTAAACACTGGTTGATTTATCTCCTTTTTGTTGTTCAACTTGAAGGAGTTTATCTAACCCATTTTTATAATCAAACTTAGCCGGATCAAGTGGTTTTAATCCACTGTTTGTGTTAAATCGTAATAAATCACCGTTTGTAATAGCATCAGACATATTAAGTTGTGTGGTTCCTTTTTCTTTAATGTCCGCTATTTCAGTCAGTTGTTCTTCTGTTGGCGAATCAATTAATTCACCCGTTTTTGTGTCATAGGTGGCTTCACTTAAGATCGTGTATTTTGGTGTGACGATGGTTCCATTTCTAAAGGCGACAATTTGGTCTTTATCTTTAGAGAAGAAATCTTGTCCTAATTGAATATATGGTTGAGTATCAACACCTAATAAATGTAGCAGTGTAGGTAAGATGTCAACTTGTCCCCCAAATGTATGATCAATTCCACCTTTAGTTTGACCAGGAATATGGAACATTACGGGAACACGCTGAACGGCTGTATCATCAAAGTCGTTCCATTCTTCTTTTGATTTACCAAGTAATTCAGCTAAAGATTTGTTACGAGAATTTGAAATACCATAGTGGTCTCCATATAACACAATGACTGAATTATCATACAGTCCAGATGCTTTTAAGTAATCGAAGAACTCTTTAACCGCTGTATCTAAGTAGTTTGCTGTTGCAAAGTATCCATTAATTGTCGCATCTGATGTATTAGCCATTGGGAAACCAGCATTATCGTCTTTAAATTTCGCATATGGATAATGGTTTGATACTAAAATAAATTTAGAATAAAACGGCTGTTGCACATGCTCTAAGTATTGAATAGATTGTGCTAAGAATGGCTTATCATGTAATCCATATTGGAATGAATTGTTCTCATTCACATCATAGTAACTACCATCGAAGAAATAGTTATAACCTAAATGTTTGTATGTTTCATTACGATTCCAGAATGAGCCACTATTACCATGGAATGCTACGCTTGTATAACCTTGTGTTTGACCTAAAATGTTAGGTGCGGATTGGAATGTGTTTTTATCCCCCAATTGAGTAAATAAAGGGCCTTGGCTTAAACCAAAGAATGAATTTTCTAACAAGGTTTCAGCATCACTTGTTTTACCTGATCCCACTTGATGGAAGGCATTATCAAAACTAAATGTTTCATTTGAATGGAATAAACTATTTAAGAAGGGTGTCACTTCGTGTTCAACACCATTTTCATCTTTTAATTTGTAATCAATTAAAAATTGTTGGAAACTTTCTAAATGGACATAAATGACATTACGCCCTTTGGCAATTCCAAACATGTCATCATTTGGTTTAGCATAATGTGTCTTCACATATTTTTGAACATCAACTAAATCATTTTGACTCGCTTGAGCACGTCGTTGTGTCGCGTTATACGTCTGTACGCCATCATAAACAGTAAAGACGTTCATCCCTAAATATTTCACGATATGATCTCTTGAGAAAGTACGTTTTAATAATTCAGGTCGATCTGTTTCCGCTAAAGTTAAGTTAGCAGAAAATAGAAGGATAGAAAAACTTGTTACAGCAAATGCTGAGCGAATAGCAATTGGTCTTTCATCAATTTTGATTTTTTTTGTTGCAAGTAAGACAATCACAACAATAATATCAATCCAATACAATAAATCATATGGTCTAAACATACGAAGAGCACTTTCACCAAGACCAGAAGCTACTTTACCGGCACCAAGCATGGTGTTAACGGTAATAAAATCTGTAAATTCTCGGTAATAAATGACGTTAGAAAAAAGTAACAAGGTGGTTAATGATGAGATAATCAGTAACGTAATGTAGGCTTTTTTCGGACTTTTTATATAGAGTGCAGCAGAGAATAAAAAGACTGTTGTTGCCACAGGACTAATAAATAAGATAACGTATTGGAAAAAACTTTCAATTCCTAAATTAAAGTCAACTGTATAAGCTAGTAGGTTTTTTAACCAGAATAACACAACCATTAATGAGAAAAACCCCATCCTGGTGTTGAGCCAGTTTTTATTATATTTATGTTTCAAAATAAACATCCTTTCTTAACAACTTAGTGTCACTAGACTACCAAGCTGAATATTCCATGTTACATTTTACATATTCCTTACATGTCTGTCAATTATGGTCATGTTTCTTAAAAAAAAATATAGAACTAACATCTTTAAAAAGGGAGAAAAAAGACGTAAAAACTGATATAGTAGTATCATACAATAAATGAATAGAAATTAAAGGGATTGACTGCATGAAGAAAGTACAAATAAGACAAAAGAAAAGTCAAAAATATAAAGGCCACTATCCATTAATCAAAGCTGAAGATATGGTAAATGCTCAAGACGAGTGTAAAAAATGGGTTAGTTTTTATTCTGAAAAAGATGAATTTTTAGGATATGGCTATTTAGGGAAACAACATAAAGGATCAGGTTGGATAGTTAGCTTTTCTGAAAACCAACCAATAGATAAATCTTTTTTAGTCCATCTATTTAACGAAGCAAAAGACTACCGTTCAACATTTTTTGCAGATGAGGCGACGACGGCATTTCGTTTGTTTAATGGTGAAGGAGATGGATTAGGTGGTGTAACGATTGATTGGTATGCTGGTTTTTTAGTTGTTTCTTGGTATAATGACACCATCTACCAATTAAAAAAAGAGATACTAGAAGCCTTAATGTCTTCTAATATTAAGTATCAAGGTATATATGAAAAAATTCGCTTTAATACAAAAGAAGTACCTGAGTCAGCATTTTTAAGCGGTAAACAAGCACCTGAGCCACTTTTAATCAAAGAAAATAATATCACTTATGCGACTTATTTAAATGAAGGTTTAATGACGGGAATCTTTTTGGATCAACGTCAAGTTAGAGGTCGTTTGACAGATAATTATGCCATTGGAAAAACAGTATTAAATACATTCAGTTACACTGGAGCTTTTTCTATTGCAAGTGCAATGGGAGGTGCTGTGTCAACAATAAGCGTTGATTTAGCAAAAAGAAGTCGACAAAAAACCCAAGAACAGTTTGCTGTGAATGGGCTTAGTACCGATAATCAGTCTATAATAGTAATGGACGTTTTTGATTATTTTAAATATGCTTTTAAAAAACAAGTCACTTGTGATATTGTGGTAATGGACCCACCGAGTTTTGCAAGAAATAAAAAGAAAGTTTTTTCTGTCGCCAAAGATTATCAGCAATTAACGACTGAAGCAGTAGCATTATTAAATAAAGATGGGTTACTGGTTGCTTCAACAAATGCGGCAAATGTCTCGTTGGATAAGTTTAGGAAAATGGTCGAGCTAGGAATAAAAGAAACTGGTCGTGCGTTTACGTTTTTAGAATTATATCAATTACCAGAAGATTTCCGAGTAGCAAAAGAGTTTAATGAAGGAAATTATTTGAAAGTATTATTTTACCGAGTGAAATAAATGTGATTATGAAATGATAGGTGGGGTTTGATGTCAGAGTTAAAAGTACGTAACCTTGAATTAGGAAAAGGAAAACCAAAAATATGTGTGCCTCTTATAGCGAAAAATTTTGAAGAACTGTTTTCAGAAGCTATACGATTAAGTAAATTAGATTGTGACGTCATCGAGTGGCGTGCAGATTATTTTATGTATGTTCACGATGCAAGATTTATGAAAAAAGCGGCCTACTTTGTGCGTTATGCCATTGATGATAAGCCACTTATCTTTACTTACAGAACATTGCAAGAAGGTGGTGGACAACATATTGAGTTAGATGAATATGTTGAACTCAATCGTATGATGATGGATACTGGTTTAATAGATATGGTTGATTTAGAATTTGAAATGATGTTAGAAAAACCTAGTGATATCATGGTTCATGCTAAGGAAAAAAATGTTAAAGTATTACTATCCAAACACAATAATCATTTTACACCTGACGTGCATAATATGTATGAGTTAATTAAAGACATGTATCAATTAGGTGGGGATATTTGTAAGGTGGCTGTTATGCCAAATGATTTACAGGATATGTTAAATGTGTTGGAAGTATCAAATAAAATCCAAACCGAACATTCAGAGATTCCTTTTGTTATGATTAGTATGGGTGAGTTAGGCCAATTATCTCGTATGACAGGTGAACTATTTGGGTCTAGTTTAACTTATGCGTCAAATGGAAAATATCTTTCAGCACCAGGTCAGCTTCCAATACCAATCTTAAGAGAAGGAATGAATCTTATTGGGTATAAAAGAGGGAGTCGATAGAAATGTCTAAAAAGAAGGCTAAAACAAATGCTGTTAGGTTGTTGGAACAAAAGAAAATAACATTTGATACCAGAGAGTATGAATACAGCGATAAACACGCAGCGGCACTTGAAACCGCCAATGCGTTAGGGATTGATGAAAATCAAGTCTTTAAAACGCTTGTGACTGTGGGAAATAAGACGGGACCCATTGTGGCAGTTATACCTGGAAATAAAACGTTAGATTTAAAAAAATTGGCTAAAGCTAGTGGTAATAAAAAAATAGAGATGCTACCAATGAAAGAGTTAGAAGGATTAACAGGCTATATCCATGGAGGCTGTTCTCCTGTTGGAATGAAAAAATTATTTCCAACTTATTATGCCAAAGAAGCTGAAATTTTTGATACTATACACGTTTCTGCAGGTCGTCGAGGACTACAAATGAGTGTCTCGCCTGAAGATTTATTAAATGTGACACATGGAAAGTATGCTGATTTAACAGAAGATGAAACGATTCTAGGTTAGGCTTAGAATCGTTTTTTTATTAAGAATGATGATAAAGTATGACGTTTAACTCTTATTAGTAAATTGAACGATTATTTGGTAAAATAGTCATGTTTGTAACAGGTTAATACACGAAATATGCTGATTTATAGATGATTGTGTTGTTTATTATTAGATTAATTAAAAGAAGGAAGACAAATGAAAAAAAATCATTTTTTTATTCTATTTTCTTGGATAGGATTATCATTATTTTATATGTTGCCAGCAGTGGATTTATCGAATTGGCATGTGGCACTTATTCGTGGGGATGACTATCCTTTTCATTTTGCGCGAATTTTTAGCGTTATGGATCAATTAAAAGACACAGGGCAGATTCAATCAGTCGCAAGATTTGGTGAGCGTGATATTTTTTATGGAGTCAATATGTTTTACCCTACGCTTACGACAGTCTTACCAATTGCGTTATTATCTTTGATTTTTCAATCAGTGATTTTTGGTGTCTATGGATATCTATTTTTGATGAATTTATTGACGTTTTATATTGCCTACCAATGTGCTAACTATATTAGCTCCATTGCGCTACCAGAAGTAAACATACGTGCTAAGCAGTTTTTACCGTTTGTTTTTTCATTTTTTTATGTCTTTTCCCATTATCGACTGATTTGTTTTTATCAACGATTTGATTTAGGTGAATTTTTTGTATTGACGATGTACCCTCTAATATTTGCTGGCTTTTATAGTATCTTAAAAGATGGTGGAACAAAAAAATATTGGCTGATTGTTGGTTTGTCACTTACAGCGTATTCACATGTTTTGTCATTGATGTTAGTAGTTGTTGTATTGACTGGGTTATTTGTGGTAGGTTTTATTAAAAAGATGATTACGATGAAAGTATTCAAACAATTAGTATTTAGTGCTATTATGACGATGATTATTTCTGCTGGCGCTCTTGTTACTATTTTATATCAAATGTTAACTTTACATATTCGTTCTGTACGGGTTCATGATTTGGCGAGTGAAGCGACCAATATTGGTGTGATGCTCGTGTCATCTAGCATTAATTATTTAAGTTATATAAGTATCGGAATTATTTTGCTATGCTCACTTATGTTAGGGATATATCACGTTATTTGGAAAAAAGAATCGATTGTCCGTAAAGATAAATTATTAAGGCTATGTTTGTGGTTATCATTAGTCATAACTTTCATGATGACATCAGTATTTCCGTGGCGTGTATTGCAACATACACCATTAGCGATTATCCAGTTTCCTTTCCGTTTAATGCCCTTTTTATCCGTATTTGGTAGTTTTTTAGGAGCAGCGATTTTGGCTGATTATTTTAGCCGTTTTGCTACCGTTTCATTAAAACGAGTCACAATTTGGTTAAGTGTTGCTATGGTGATTATCTCCACTCTTAGTGTTAATGCTTTAATGATTCGTCGGTCGTTAAATAAATTAATGTATGATAAACAAGATATTGTAGCGACCAAACGGTATATTAAATCTGTTAATAGAGACTATTTTCCAGCGGGATTGACTGACGAACAAACTAAACGCATTAAAGATAAGATTGGGCAAGTGAACCAAGAAGATGTCCCAATGCCTTACCAGTTTGAAAAAAATGCAGCGATTATAAAGGTGACACTGAATGAGCAGACTAATACTGTTGACACACCCATTATTGGCTATAGTGGATTAGTAGTGGAGGAGGATGAAAAACGCATCAAAACCACCCTCTCATCTGAGAGAACCTTATCATTTCAATTGCCTAAGGGAGTTCACGAGCTATCTATTTATTATGATCCGCCTTTTTTGATAAAATATAGTGCGGTATTTTCAGGTATAGTGGCGTTGTTCTATGGTGTTTATGTCATGAAAATAAAAAAAGAGACTGGCCTTATCCCTAAAAGTTAAGGTCAGTTTTCTTATTCTAATAGTTAAAATAGCTGGCAATTTCTGCCGCGTGTTCTCCGGCAACATGACCAGTACAAAACGCTGCAGTAATGTTAAAACCACCAGTATATCCATTGATATCCAGTAACTCACCACAGAAAAATAGCCCGTTTACACATTTACTTTCCATTGTTTTTGGGTTCACTTCTTTTAGACTAATCCCACCACCTGTGACAAACGATTTATCAAGTGGATAAGTTTTATTAACTGTAAACGTAAGGTGTTTGATTTCACCGACGAGAACATCAATTTCTTTTTCAGTCACCTGTTTGAAAGGTGTCTGCGTGTCAATCCCGCTGCGAGTAAGTAAAAACTCTAGATAACGTTCTTGCATCAATGGCTTTAACGCATTTTTTATGGATTTATTGCCATCTTCTTTTTGGATAGACACCATTTGCTGTTTGATATCTTGTTCAGATTTTAATGGAAACAAATCAAGAGACATCGTGACATGTTTTTGTCCTTTTTCAAGGAGTTGATTGACAAACATACTACAACGAAGGGCTGCAGGACCAGAGATGCCAGAATGAGTGAACAACGCATCCATTTCATGAGTGACAACCACTTTTCCTTTTTCATCAATCACGGATAACCCAATATCTCGTAACGATAACCCTTGAAGATCACGACTTTTAATAAAAGACTCTTCAGATAAAAGGGGAGATTCGGTTGGAAATAGTTTGGTAATGGTGTGCCCCACTTTTTTTGCTAATGTATACCCATCTCCAGTGGACCCAGTATATTGATAAGTCTTCCCACCAGTGGCTAAAACCACACAAGGAGCGTGAATTTCTTCTTTTGTATCAGTCATTACGCCAGTGATATTGCCATCAGTTACTAATAATTTTTTAACAGTTGTGTTCATTTTTAATTCAACGTTTAAGGCATTTAAGCGATCAAATAAACCGTTAACGATTGCTTTAGAGGTGTTTTCAACAGGAAACATTCTACCATGATCTTCTTCTTTTAAATGCACACCATGGCTTTCAAAAAATTCCATAATGTCATAGTTATTAAATTGAGAGAAGGTACTATACAAAAATTTCCCGTTTCCTGGGATAAAAGAAATAATGTCTTCTGACGGTCTATTATTGGTGACGTTACATCGACCTCCACCAGTTAGACGTAATTTTTTTCCAAGCATTTTGTTTTTATCAATAATCATGACGCGTGCGCCTTTTTCAGCCGCCGAAACGGCAGCCATCATACCGCTTGTTCCCCCACCAATGACAATGACATCTATATTCATCTATTGCCACTCCTTTCATTATTAAATGATAGTTTAGCATACTTTTTTTAAAATTTGATGAGAAAAGATTTTTTTTATTTATTTAAATATTATATAATACTAATTAAGTTTAAGAAGGGAATGATACAATATGTCACCACAAGATTATGTAACAAAAATGTTGGATGAAGTGAAAGAAAAATATGGTTACCAATCAGAGTATATTCAAGCAGTGGAAGAATTTTTAACCACAGTCACACCATTTTTAGAAAAAAATCCCGTATACTGTGAGAAAAATATCTTAGGTCAGTTGATTATACCTGAGCGTTTAATTGAGTTTCGCGTTCCTTGGATGTCAAATTCAGGTGAGTGGATGGTGAATACTGGTTACCGTGTTCAATACAACTCAGCGTTAGGACCTTACAAAGGTGGGTTACGTTTCCACCCGTCAGTGAATCAAAGTATTATGAAATTCTTAGCGTTTGAACAAATTTTTAAAAACAGTTTAACCTCTTTACCTATTGGAGGAGGTAAAGGTGGAAGTGATTTTGATCCTAAAGGTAAATCTGATGGTGAAATCATGCGTTTTTGTCAAAGTTTTATGCAAGAATTACAAAAACATATTGGCCCAAGTATGGATGTGCCAGCTGGTGATATGGGTGTTGGAGGCCGTGAAATTGGGTATTTATACGGAGAATACAAACGTCTAAATGGTTATCAAGCAGGTGTTTTAACTGGTAAACCATTAGATTTCTGGGGAAGTTTAGCTCGTACAGAAGCAACAGGTTATGGTTTAGTGTATTTTGTTAAGTATTTGTTACAAGACAAAGGTGACTCACTAAAAGGCAAACGTGTGATGGTTTCAGGTAGTGGCAACGTGGCCATTTATGCGATTGAAAAAGCACAAGAATTAGGCGCAACAGTTCTTGGCTGTTCTGATTCTTCTGGTTATATCATCGATGAAGATGGTGTAGACTGTGAGTTAGTTAAAGAAATCAAAGAAGTGAAACGTGGTCGTTTAAGTGACTATGCTGCAGCAAAATCAAATGCTAAGTACGTTGAAAATGCGTCAATTTGGACAGAAAATATTGCCTATGAAGTCGCTTTACCATGTGCCACTCAAAATGAAATTGGATTAGATGAAGCAGCTATTTTAATCAAAAACGGGGTAAAAGTCTTAGCTGAAGGGGCAAACATGCCAACTAAACTTGAAGCTCTACACAAATTAACGAATTCTGGTGTTATCTATTGTCCAGGTAAAGCAGCCAATGCTGGTGGAGTGGCTGTATCAGCGTTAGAAATGGCTCAAAATGCTCAACGTTTACCTTGGAGTTTTGAACAAGTCGACTCAGAACTTGATAGCATTATGAAAAATATCTATGAAACATGTGCGACAACAGCAAAAGAATACGCGAAAGAAGACGATTTACTAACTGGTGCAAATATCGCTGGATTTGAACGTGTGGCTAAAGCAATGCTTGCTCAAGGACTTGTGTAATAAAAATTTTCCACGTTTTGTTATAAACTATCTGAAAAAGATGTGAAACATTCAAAAAAGTGGTAGAATAGGGATGTATTCTTGTACTAAGAATCACATATTACTAGGAGGATGATTATGTCACATATTCGTTTTGATTATTCAAATGTCGGTACATTTATCGGTGACCATGAATTAGGTTACATGCAAGCAGAAGTAACAGCAGCACACAATGCATTGCGTGAAGGGACTGGACCAGGAAATGATTTCCGTGGTTGGATTGATTTACCAGAAAACTATGATAAAGAAGAATTTGCTCGCGTTAAAAAAGCAGCAGAAAAAATTCAATCAGATTCAGATATTTTAATCGTCATTGGAATTGGTGGGTCATACTTAGGAGCTAAAGCTGCTATCGACTTTTTAAACCACTCATTCTATAACCTTTTAGACAATGAAGAAAGAAAAACACCACAAGTATTCTTTGCTGGAAATTCTATTAGCTCAACTTATTTAGCTGATTTAATCCAAATTATTGGCGACAAAGATTTCTCAGTGAATGTTATTTCTAAATCTGGTACAACAACTGAACCAGCAATTGCATTTAGGGTCTTTAAAGATTTATTAGAGAAAAAATACGGTAAAGAGGAAGCAAACAAACGTATCTACGCAACAACTGATAAAGCACGTGGCGCTGTTAAAACAGAAGCTGACGTTGAAGGTTGGGAAACATTTGTTATTCCAGATGATGTTGGGGGACGTTTCACTGTGTTAACTCCAGTTGGATTACTTCCAATCGCTGTAACAGGTGCTAACATTGATGAGTTAATGAAAGGTGCTGCTGACGCACGCGTTGCATACAGCTCTGATGATTTAACAAAAAATGAAGCGTATCAATATGCTGCATTACGTAACATTTTATACCGTAAAGGAAAAGTAACAGAGTTATTAATCAATTACGAACCAAATTTACAATATTTCTCTGAATGGTGGAAACAATTATTCGGTGAGTCTGAAGGGAAAGATCAAAAAGGTATCTACCCATCAAGTGCGAACTTCTCAACTGACTTACATTCATTAGGTCAATACATTCAAGAAGGGCGCCGTAACATTTTTGAAACCGTCATTAAAGTCGAAAAACCTCGTAAAAGCGTGGAGATTCCAGTACTTGATCAAGACTTAGATGGTTTAGGTTACATTCAAGGAAAAGAAATTGACTTTGTTAATACAAAAGCCTTTGAAGGAACACTTTTAGCGCATACAGATGGTGATGTGCCAAACTTTGTGGTAAATATTCCTGAAACAGATGCTTACACTTTAGGTTACTTAATGTACTTCTTTGAAATCGCAGTTGGTATTTCAGGTTACTTAAATGGTGTCAACCCATTTGATCAACCGGGTGTTGAAGCATATAAGAAAAACATGTTTGCTTTACTTGGAAAACCAGGTTTTGAAGAGTTAGCAAAAGAATTAAACGAACGTCTTAAATAAGACAATTGATGAGCGCTCGACACATTTGTCGGGTGCTTTTTTAATGGAGGAAACGTATGACACCAACACAAACAACCCTTTTTTCAATGCAAGATACGACTTACAAAGCCTTTAATGCTAAATTAATCCCGACCATTAGTCCTGATAAGGTCATTGGTATTAGGATGCCACAACTTAGAAAATTAGCTAAAGAGATGGTAAAAGAGTGGAATATAAAAGAGTTTTTATCTGAACTCCCTCATAAGTATTATGAAGAGAATATTCTTCATATGTTGATTATTTCAAGTATAAAAGATTTTGATGAGGCTGTTAAGGCATATCACACTTTTTTGCCTTATGTGGATAATTGGGCCGTGACAGATTGCCAAACACCTGCTGTATTTAAAAAGAATCCAGACAAATTACTACCATATATAGATGAATGGCTGGTTTCAAGTGAGGAATACACCATCCGTTTTGCTATATTGCAGCTGATGAATATTTATCTAACAGAAGACAACTTCAATGAATCGATATTAGAGCGTGTGTGTGAGGTGAAAAGTGAGGCCTATTATGTCAATATGATGCGAGCATGGTTTTTTGCGACCAGTTTGGCTAAGCAGTATGATGCAACGATTCCCTATATTAATGAGAGAAGATTAGATGACTGGACACACCTAAAAACCATTCAAAAGGCGCGTGAGAGTTTAAGAATCTCACCAGAAACAAAAGACTATCTAAAGACACTTAAAAAGCCTTCCAATTAATGGAAAGCTTTTTAAGGTGCTTTAGTTCCAAACATATTCATTTTTGGTTTGGGAATTTCTTTGTTATGTTGAGCTGCTAAATCCATGGCTTTAACATACAAATCAAGTTTTTGTTCGAGTGTTAATTCTTTTTTTTCAGACATCAAGACAGCTTGAGCAAATTTTTCTTTGTCAATATAAATCATTTATTCCAACCCCTCTTTGTTATTTATTTCTTTCATTGGTTTTAACACGCCATAACGCACTTGTGTTTTCATTTGTTTAAGGGGTTAATAAATGAAAAACCTTTTCAGAAAAATTTGCTGGCGATTGCCTAATGTCATCACTTGCCACCGCTATCAAAAAAGCCGACAATTAATAAAATGCAAAACGCGGAAACGCGATCTTGAGGAGCAAACGCGATGAGTCAACCAGGAACAGAGGAAATTTTAGAAGTCTGCGGCAAGGTGGGAGAGATTTTACTGAATGTCGGCGCCGAGACATCACGAATTGAGACAACCGTGGAATATATCGGGCATGCGGCAGGGGTAAGCGTTGCGTGTTATGCCACGATTACGGCAGTTTTTGTCAGTTTGGAGAACGAAAGTCGTACGCGCTTAATCAAATCAACATTAGGCGGATTCAACTTGCAAAAGGTCGATGAGTTGAATCAACTGTCGCGTGAATTCGTCGCTCATCGGATAACATTTGAAGCCCTTAAGCAAGAAGTTGCGCGAATTGATCACCAAGTCATTAATTTCCCATGGTGGGCGCGGATTCTGGGCGCCGGTTGGGTTTCGGTCGCGCCAATGCTGCTTTTCAAAGCGACAAATGGTGATTTGGCTTTAGCCTTTTTTGTTGGTATTTTTGGTTATCTTGCGGCTGAGTATGTCGGTCGCCGCACGACGACGCCTTATTTCAAAGAAGCGACTGGTGCCTTTGTGGTGGCCATTTTAGCGGAATTACTGGTGAGCATCGGGTGGGGCGATAGTTCCGGCAATATTATTATTAGTGCCCTCATGCCGTTGGTTCCTGGGGTGGCCATCACCAATGCGATTCGGGAAATTCTTTCGCGGCAAATCATCAGCGGCATTGTTCGCACTGTAGACGCCATTTTTGTAGCGGGCGCGATTGGTTCTGGGGTCGTTATTGCGATTGTACTGAATAATGTTTGGGGAGGGCGCTAGCATGCGCTTATTAATTGAATTTCTGATTAGCGTCTTGTCGAGCATCGGGTTTGGCGTCATCACCAACATCCCCAAACGCGCCTTGCTGCCAGCTGGGATCACAGGCGGTGTTTCGTGGTGTGCATACTGGCTCATCAGCCTGCAGGATCACAGTCTCATATTACCGAACTTCACGGCCACGGTAATCATCGGATTGCTGGGGAATTATTTTGCTATTCGTCACCGGGTGCCGGTTAATACGATTTACATACCAAGTCTTGTATCACTGGTGCCAGGCGGCATTGCTTACCTAGGTGCGCGCAGTTTCACCATGGGAAAAGCCGCGAGTGCTGCGCAGCAAATCTATAACGTCATTTTGATTGCGATGGCACTGGCAGTCGGTTTTGTGGTCGCGGAGGTTATTTTTAAGGCCGTTCGACCGCAACTTGTTCGCCTAATTGCAAAGTTGCCGAAAGTTCAGACAAAATCACAGAGAGGAAAAAGACCATGACTTTAACAGAACAATTGATGCAGACACTGGCTGCCGATGAATCAGAAATGCTTGCGATTCGGCGGCATCTCCATGCTCATCCGGAAATTTCGTTTCATGAGAAACAAACGGCTGCTTATATCAAACAATATTATGCAGCCTTGAACGTCCCCGTGACGCCGTGTGGGGAGGGCTATGGCATGTACGTTGATATTCAAGGCGGTCAACCGGGACCGACGTTAGCGTTGCGGGCGGATTTTGATGCCTTGGCGATTCAAGAGGATAACGACCTGTCGTTCAAGTCTCAGAATCCTGGGGTGATGCATGCGTGTGGCCATGATGCGCATACGGCTTATTTGCTGGTGTTGGCTAAAGAATTGATCAAGATCAAAGCCAAATTGGCCGGTACCATTCGAATCATTCACCAGCCCGCTGAGGAAGTCTCTCCAGGTGGTGCCAAGGGGATGGTAGCAGCAGGGGTTCTCGAAGGCGTTGATAATGTGTTAGGCGTTCATGTCATGTCAGCGATGCCGACAGGGTTGATTGGCTACCACACAGGCGCAACCCAAACCGGGCGGGCCAACTTTACCGATACGATTATCGGCAAAGGCGGACACGCTTCTATGCCGCACCTGAGCAACGATGCTATCGTGGCTGGCAGCTATTTGGTGACGGCACTGCAAACGATTGTGTCGCGGCGAGTTGATCCTTTTGACACGGCAAGCGTCACCATCGGCTCATTTGACGGCGCTGGTTCTTTCAATGCGATTAAGCAAGACGTTGTATTGAAAGGCGATGTCCGGATGATGAAGGAAACAACGCGCAAAACGATTCGACAACAGATCGTCACCATGAACCAAGGACTAGAAACCATGTTTGGGGTTAAAACAAAGCTGGACTATGATGACAATTATCCGGTTTTGATGAATGATGCGACCTTAACCGAAAATGCAATGGCCGCGATCAAAGCAGCAAATATTCCGGAGATTAAGGCCATTAAGGACACTGGCGTTCAAGACCCATCCGAAGATTTTGCGTATTTTGCCCAAAAGGTACCAAGCAGTTTCTTCTACATTGGCTGTCAGCTGCCAGACGGCTCTAATCATCCTCACCACAGTCCCGACTTTATGATGGACGAAGATGCGATTCTGATTGCTGCCAAGGCTGTTGGCGCGGCGGCGTTAGGGTATTTGCAAAGTGAATCGACAACGCGATGAACAAGTAGGACTTTGCGCGGTCATTGTTTGATATGCTTTCTTTAATACAAAAACGAAAAAACCTTGCAACCATTTTAAGAGGGCTGCAAGGTTTTTTAAAATTTTTGTGAAACAGTATTCATTAGATTGTCCGATTTCGGACTTTAAGCTGCTGGCTCACTGGTGACTTGTTCCACTTTTGTCATCGCATCTGCTACTTTGGCAGGGGTTAAAGTTGGATCAACCAAGATGAAGGTTTCATCTGGTTTAGCGGCGAATTCGGCCACTTGCTTAATCTTTTCATCGACTTGATCGGTGACATGCAAATCTTCAAGGTTCAATGGCAAACCGATTTTTTCATAGAATGGAATCAAGTTGCGAATTTCGGTATCATCGCCGGTTTCAGCCAGTTGCACCAGAATGCCGTAAGCCACTTTTGAACCGTGCAAGATGGCATGAGTTTCTGGTAAGTAGGAGAGGCCATTGTGAGTGGCGTGAGCACCGGCAGCGCGACCATCAATGCCGCCGAAGCCACCGACTTCACCAGCCAAGCCGATAATGGTATCGGCAACCGCCTCAAAAGCCGGGGTGTCGCGGCCGGCATCCAAATCGGCCAAGGCCTGTTCAGCATCTTTAAAGAGAATCTTTTGAATCGTTTTGGCCGCGGCACGACTCAACTGGCCGTATGCCTTTAACTGATCCACTTTATCACGGGTAATGCCGTCCATCTCATACCATTTGGCCAAGGTATCGCCAATCCCAGCAACAAAGAAATCATGTGGGGTGGACAATAAGAGGTTATAGTCTACCAAAGTAATATAGGCAGATTTTTTAAAATATTCAACGTAACTAAAGGTATGACCTTGCGGATGATAAATCGCGGCAAGCGGTGTGAATGGCGCACAGTTAGAGGCCAAGGTGGGGATGCTGATGAGCTCAGCACCCAAGGCTTCGGCCGCAACTTTGGCGGTATCGATCAAGCGACCAGCACCGATTCCTACCACGGCATCAGCATGACCGATCTCCTGTGCAAGTTCGTGTCCATTCTCATCACTGGCGGAGCCGTCGTAATGATAGACTGGCAAGTTCAATTCGCCGGGATAAACCTTGGTGAAAGCAGCAAAACTTTTTTCGCCGGTAATCACAACTGGTTGATTAAAATCCGCTAAGATCGTATCTAAGTATGCCAAGGCACCTGACTCACTCACAAAACGATTTGCCCCAGGGCGTAGTTCCAAATCTAACTTCATCGACAAAACTCCTCTCATGTAAATCTCATCTTATGTGATAATTTTTAACATACGCGATGTTCTGTATGAAGTCAACTAGAAAATGAAAACAATCTGCAAAGCCTTGTTGTTACGATTACAACAAAATGCTTGCCATTTGTTTAGAATGCAAACAAACGAATCTTAATTAAAAATATACTGATAGAATGATGAAAAGCTTTGAAGATAAGTGTGGTCAGAAGCTCAATTTAAGCGAGTTGCTGATGAGTCCGGCACGATTAAAAGAAGCAACTGCGCAAAAATTGGTAAGTAGGGTCTGCTCTAAAAAGATACTTGTCAAAAAACACGATGGATCGTTGACCAACATCGTGTTTTTTTATTGTGATCGAAGATGCAGCTGATTTGCAGAAACAACAGAGGATAGGCGATACATTTAAAAACAAGCACTTAAGTTAATGCCGGTTTCAGACTGATTCTATCGCAATATTTATAAAATTATTTTCTGAAAATTGGATACAAATTTTCCGTTTTTTTAATAAAATCAGTTATATAATGAAAAACAGATTCTACACGCTTACTGTTTCCAAGTGAATCATCGTTTCTAAGATGGTTCGTTAAGCGTCGTGACGGGAATCGCTATTAACATGGCTGTAGGAGGATCATGATCTTGAAACTAGATTCTAAACGGATTCAATTGGCTCGACAGGCGGAACAGACGGTTCATGTCCGTTTTCGGATGTATAAAGCAAAAAAGCGGTGGCTTATTGCCGGAGCTGCTTTACTGTTTATACCAGCCTTTTTTCAACCAGGTCATGAAGTTAAGGCGGATACAAGCTCGCCACAGACACAAGTAACGGCAACGTCACAGGCAGCGGAGCCAGCGACATCTCAAAGTGCGGTGACTAGTGATCAAGCGACAACATCAAGCAATGCTGTGAATGCTACTAACTCTGGCGAGGCTGTCAAGGCTTCATCTGCGGCGAGCGCGGCTAGCAGTCAAACATCCAGTTCATCAGCAGCGCAAACACTTACGAGTCAGGCGGCTGCCCCTGAACAGACAACTGATGCGTCACAGGTAGCCTCAGCAACCTCGGCACAGGTGGTCTCGGGGTCTGGAGCGGCTCAATCAGCCGCGGCTGCAGACCAAGCTGCTACACAGGCTGCCACTGCTAGTGAAACAGCAGCATCTTCAGCCGCGAACAGCCAAGCTTCCAGTGCACAGCAGTCGGCCAGTAGTCAAGCCCAACCGGTTGCGACAGCTGCTGCTCAACCTACAGTAACAGCCAATACCACGACAACTGACGCAACGGTTGACGGTTTAACTTACAGTTTTGATGAGACAACCAAAACGGCAACCGTTACGGGTCATGACTCTGGTGCAACGCTTACCGACATTAATATTGGGCCAACTGTCTCGTATAATGGTCAAGCTTATACGGTGACTGCGATTCAGGATGTTGCATTCTTTAACTTGAGTAATTTGACTAGCTTACATGTTGCCTCTACGGTCACGACAATTGGTGCTTCAGCCTTTGCCTATAGTAAATTCACTGGTGGGATCACCGTCGATAATGCGGCTGTTATTGGTAAAGAGGCTTTTGCCGGTGTCAATGCGAGTGCGATTACATTGAACGGTGCAGGGAACATTGGTGAGTCGTCTTTTGCCTATGCCACGATTACTGGTGTGGTCAGTGTCGCAGGTCCGGCAACAATCGGTCAAAATGCTTTTTATGGGCTTAAGGCCGAGTCGCTGACGTTGGATGATGAAGTTGCTAATATTGGCGAAGCGGCGTTTGCCTACGAAACCATTAATGACACGATTAATGTGGCAGGATCAGCGACGATCGGTAAGAATGCCTTTTACGGTACTAAGGCTACATCGCTGACGCTGGGCGGCAAGGCAACAACGCTTGCTGAAACTGCTTTTGGCTATGCACGCATTACGAATGTGACCGTCGATGCAGCAACGATTAGCAACCAAGCCTTCTTCCATCTCTTCACGGATAATCTGATGTTTGGTCCTGATGTTCAGACGATTACAGGCGGCGCTTTTCAATTTATCCAAAACATGAAGGATCTGCCTAACATTAATGGTCAGGATAATCCTGGCAATCAAATTCCGACGCTGACAATACCGGCGAACATCAGCGTAATTGATGGATCGGCTTTTTATGGGTCAAAACTAGGAACGGTTGCAATCGCAGACAATAGTCGGCTGACAACATTGGGCTTTCAGGCATTCGCATTTTCCAGTGCGGCCGCGATTAATTTACCAGACTCACTTGAACAAATTGGGGATCAAGCTTTTTATGGTGGGCACCTCGTTCAGGTAGCGTTTGGTCCCAATTTGCAGTCAATTGGTGATCTAGCTTTTACTGAGTTTGGACCGTTGCAAAATGTTGACTTCAGTCGGGCAACAGCGCTTGAGTCAATTGGTGACAGTGCTTTTGCCTATAATACGATTAACAATGCAATTGTGTTGCCACCAAATTTGAAGACAATTAAAAATGCAGCGTTTGTCGGCAACAAAATCCCGGCACTAACTTTAAATGACGGGTTACAGACAATTGGCGACAGTGCTTTTGGCTACAATAAGATTCAAAATGGTTTGGCTATGCCGGATAGTGTCACCGCGATTGGCAAATATGCGTTTGTCTATAACTCAATTAGCAACTTAACCTTGGGGACAGGTCTGCAGACAATAGGCCAAGAGGCGTTTGAAGCAAACATCATCTTAAATGCGCTCAATATCCCAGCGAGTGTGACTGCCATTGGTGCTAAAGCTTTTAATGCTAATCTGATTCCTGAAGTGGCGATTGCTGGGACACCGACAATTGATCAAGAGGCGTTTTCCAATAACCGGATCACAGTTTTGCATGCCGCGACGGCTGTACCGACAACCCCGGATGCTCTAAATCAAAATGCCGACGCCTATACAGATTCTGCTCATGTTAGTTTGCGTGATCTATTTAGTGTGGCGATTTCAGGTGTCAGTCAGGATCAAATTGTGGTTTCGAATATTCAGGGAACCGGCGTGGCCTTTAATACCGCGACAAAATCCTTTACGATGCCTGCGGGAACTGAACAATTCAGTTTTAATTGGTCATTAAAGGCGGCAGATGGCACAACGTACACTGGTCTTTACAAGGTTCATCTGAATGACCCCGTTATCCATGCCCATGACATTAACCTTTTCACGGGTCAGGTTTGGAAACCAGAACTGAACTTTGGCGGCGCCGTGAAAAAGAATGGCACTGAGATCATTGAGATACCACTTAGCGATTTGACTTGGACTGTAACGGACCAGAACGGGGCTGTGATCGCCTCTAAAGATAGAGACGGTGTTGTCACAGGCAGTGTGCCTAGTGATCAGGTGACTTGGTATACAGTCACTTACGCGTATGGGGCTGAAAGTGGCTCAGCTAAAATTTTTTATAATCAACGGCTGGCGGCGTCATATTCGTTGACTGGTACTCAAACGGCAACTGCGACGGGTCAACCGATTACGGTGGATCTGACGGCCTTTTCTCTGAGTCTTGGGAATGGCTTCAATGCTGGTGCTTTACAACTGAGTGACCTTAATTTTTTTGATGCATCTGGCAACCAGATTGCTGCTGATGCATTGGCGAAAACGGGTGTCTACCGTGTTGAACTTTCAAAGGCGGCATGGGCGCGGATTGCTGAATTGACAAATGATGCTGGTGAGTCAGCGGCTAACTATAATTTTACCGGTACGAGTACGGCACAACTTATCATCGGTCTCACAGCTACAGGTCAGTTGAATAATAGTGGGTTCACTTATGATGGCATGACATTGGCCAGTCAGGCGCCAAAACTGGTTCTTAATGTGACTTTGAGTGATGGCTCACAGCAAGCCATTGATTTGACTTCGACAGATATTTCACTTGTTGAAGCAGACTCACCAGATGTAGGGACGTATCGATATCTTCTTAATGGTAGTGGATTGACACGTATTCAAGCGATTTTGGGTGATGAAGTCACGATTGATCAGACAGATATCAATACTCACCCAGGGGTTATCACGATCACACCTGCTACTGCAACTGCAACTGTTAATGGGACACAATTTGTATATGATGGCAAAACGATTGCTAGTCAGGCTTCAGGATTGCAGTTAACATTAACGGCCGGTTCTGGCACGACAGTTGTTGATCTTAGCTCGACTGATATTGTGGTGGGATCGGACAGCGTCAATGTTGGTGATTATCAATATCAACTGAGTCAGAGTGGTGTAGCGAAAGTCGAGCAGGCGTTGAATGCCAATTATCAGTTGCCAAGTGACTTGCTGGGCAGCTTAACAGGCACGATTACGATTGCACCAGCACAAGGCACTGCGGAGTTGCGTGATGACTCATTTATTTATGATGGGAAGACGAAGGCAAGTCAGGCACAAGGTTTGACCGGCGATGTCACAATTGGCAATGTCACGGTGCCGGTGATCTTGACGTCCGCCGACATTGCTGTTGGCAATGATGGTGTGAATGTTGGAAATTATCAGTACAGCCTTACAAACACTGGTATCGCAAAGCTACAACAGGCAGTCGGCAGCAATTATCAGCTAAACGCTGACGACTTAGCAAAACTGACTGGTACGATCACAATTACGCCTGCAGCAAGCAGAGCAACTCTGACCAATACTTCGTTTGTTTATGATGGCCAGACGAAAGCCGGTCAGGCACAAGGCTTGACTGCAAACGTCACAGTTGGCAATGAGACGGTGCCGGTGACCGTGACGTCCGCCGACATTGCTGTTGGCAATGACGGTGTGAATGTTGGGAGTTACCAGTACACGCTGACCGCCACCGGTATAGCAAAACTACAACAGGCAGTCGGCAGCAACTATCAGTTAACAGTTTCAGAATTAGCAAAATTGACGGGCAACATTAACATTACACCGGCAACAACAACCGCTGATTTGAATGATGGTTCATTTATGTATGATGGCCAAACAAAGGCGAGTCAGGCTCAAGGGTTAACAGCAGTGGTTAAGCTTGGCGACGATACAACATCAATTAAGTTAGACTCTTCAGATATCGTGGTTGCTGATGATGGTGTCAATGTTGGCAGTTACCACTACCGGCTAAGTACTGACGCCATCACGAAACTTCAACAAGTAGCTGGACCAAATTATCAATTGAAAGCAGATGATCTAGCAGCATTAATGGGTATTATTACGATCACTCCAGCTGAAGGAACTGCAACGGTAAATGATACGACATTTGTTTATGATGGTCGTACAAAGGCAAGTGAAGCGTCAGGTCTCAATGGCGTCGTTTACCTCTCGCGCGGGACTGCTAGGCTAACTGTTGCATTGACGACGCAGGACATTGTTGTTGACGGCGATAACACGACAACTGGCACGTATCATTATCATCTTAGTCATTCAGGAATAGCGAAGTTGAAAGCAGCAGCCGGCACCAACTATGCACTTAATGAAACCGATTTGAACGCATTGACCGGCACGATCACCATCACGCCACTGACAGTCGTGGCCACCGTTAATAATGGTCATTTCCAGTATGACGGGGTTACCCGAGCAAGCCAAGCTAGTGGATTACTGGTAACAGTTCAACTACCAACTGGTGCACAAACAGTCGCCTTAACGAATGCAGATATAGATGTTGCCAATGATAGCGTTAATGTTGGCACCTACACGTATCGATTAAGTGCTAGTGGCATTGCTAAAGTGATGGTTGCACTTGGTCCTAATTATCAAATTAACGACACAACAATGAATGGTACCATTACGATCACACCCGCGGTTTTGTCAGGACAGCTCAGCGGCATGCAGCAAAAAATCTGTGATGGCCAACCTGGAGAACTGAATGCTCAACATTTCGAATTGATTTTTACGGATGGTAGTCACATCATACTTGAAGACAGTGACTTGGCTTTTGCTGATGGTATTGCCCCAATTGTTGTTGGTCGTTACGCCGTGACACTTAGCGCAGGCGGCCTCAAGCGTATCCAAGCGTTGCTGCCAAATTATCTGCTTGAAAATGTCGATACCCAGCAAGCGGTCTTTGAAATCGTTGCGAAATCAGGGCCGCTTCCTGATACAGGTACTGGTACAGATACCGGCACTGGCACAAATACCGGTACGAGTACTGGTCATGAGACAGGCAAAGTGCCGAGTGTTACTGGTCGACCTAGTCAGTCAATTAATCAGCAAACACCTGTGAAAACGACTCATCAGCTACCGCAAACAGGTGATAGATCGGCGAATGATTTGTCTATTGTTGGGCTGATCTTGACTAGCATAGCGAGCTTGTTTGGGTTAGCAGGGGCTCGCAATAAGAAGCGCTCGGAATGATGTCTTCAGCAATGACGTCTTTTGGCTAAAAGCAGTAGCAGTAATAGCGTATAAAAAACGGTTAGATCTCGCAGATCTAACCGTTTTTTCGTTGGTTCAAGAACTTTCAATGTAGAACTAGAAAGCTGCATGCTGCCACTTAGATGGGAGCATTTTTATGATTTCAGAATATCGATCAAGTTCTTATTGGCAGCACTTTTAGCTGGCAGGATGCCAAAAACAATGCCGACAATGCTGGAAATTGCAAAGGTGCCGATGATGGAACCAAGCGTTATGACGGGCTTAAATGGCAAGAATGCTGTGATCATCCAGGCAATCAAGCCACCGAGAACAAGACCCACAACGCCGCCGGTTAATGTCAGCATGACTGACTCTAACAGAAACTGTTTCATAATTTCTGCTGGGGTAGCGCCAACGGCCATTCTGATGCCAATTTCCTGTGAACGTTCGGAGGCGGAAATGTACATCATGTTCATGACACCGACACCTGCGATCAGTAGCGAAATACCCGCAATGGCCCCGACGAACAACGTTAAACCGCTGATCACATTACCGATGCCTTTTAGTAATTCATCATAATCAAAATATTGGTACGAGCCATTGCGGCGTTCAGTACCAAATTTCTTCAACTGACGAACGATGGCGTTTGCCAACTGGGAAATGTCACTGCCACGTTGGAAGGTGATAGCCAATTTTTGCCCTCCTGGGTTTAACTGGCCAGCGGTATAAGCCTTTTCAGGAATTAAAACGTCAACATCTAAAGCTGAATAGGACTCTTTAGGCGTGTTGAAAATACCAACAATGTTGTAGCTTCGCTTCCCGATAAAAATGGATGATGTCAGTGCTGCTGCGTTGCCATGAAAGACTTTTTTAGCTAACTTCTTGGATAAAAGGACATCATGACCGTCTGTTTGTAAGGAATCGGTAGTTAATTTGTTTCCAGCTGCAAGTTGCACTTTAGGCATGGATGTAACAAGTGTGGCAGATAGCATCGTATCTTGATTGGCTAACTGACCATTCAGTTGTAGGCGCTCTTTTTCATGTTTGATAGTCACTTTTTTGATTTTGTCTGGAGCGGTTTGATAGGCGAGATCCACATCATCTTCCTTAAAACCAGCAGTGGAGGCACTGCTACTTTCAGGAAGGAAGGTGATTTCAGCCGTTTGTTGGCCAGATTGGTCAGTTTGCAAATTTTTGAGTGTGGCAGCTTTGATACCGTTACCGAGTGCCATGATGGTTACAACAGAAGTGATACCGATGACAATGCCAAGCATGGTTAGGAGGCTGCGGCGTTTGTTAGCAGTTAGCGCACGGAAGGAAATTCGAATTAATTCAGTTATTCGCATGGCTAACCTCCGTATCACTGATGATCTGCCCGTCTAATACTTTAATCATGCGATCACTTTGTAGCGCCACGTGTTCATCATGCGTCACCATAATGATGGTCACGCCTTGTTGATGGAGTGTTTTAAAGAGTCGCATGATCTCTGCCGAAGTATGGCTGTCTAAGGCGCCGGTCGGTTCATCGGCAATTAAGAATTGCGGCGAATTTGCAAGGGCACGAGCGATTGCCACCCGCTGCTGCTGGCCGCCAGATAAATTGCGCGGTAATTTCGTTTCAACATCGACTAGGCCAACAGAATGCAGCAACTCAGTGATTTTGTCTTTAACATCACTTCGTCGATTGCCACCATAACTCAGAGGAATAAGGACATTTTCAAAAATGTTCAAGTTATTGATCAGGCTGAAATTTTGAAAGACAAAGCCGACATGCTGATTTCGCATTTTTGACGCAGTGGCGCGATTAAAGGCGGCGACATTTTCGTTTTGAAAAAGGTAGTCGCCCTCAAAAGCTGTATCAAGGAAGCCAATAATATTGATTAATGTGGTTTTGCCAGAGCCAGACGGGCCCATAATTGCGACGAACTCGCCTTCATCAATGTGTAAGTTGATATCTTTAAGCACTGGGAAGGCTGTGTCGCCTTGCAGATAGCTTTTGTTGACATGCCGTAAATCAATCATCAACGTTCACCTTCGCCCCGTCTTTGATTGTTTTGTCGGGTTTTTGAAGAATGCGGTCGCCGCTGCTGAGGCCATCTGAGACTTCATACATATCGTCTTTTGCCACATAGGTTACTTTAGTTCGGATGGCGCGTTTATTGACGATTTTGAAAACGGCCCCGTCCTTAACCGCTTCTTTGGGAATTAACAAACCGCTTAGGGGAATCGTGATGGTGATGGATTGGCCGTTTAAAAAGCCGTCACGTAATTTCGTTGTGAGTTCATACTTGGCGAGATTCGGCTTGCTGGATTTAGCCGGATCACTGCTAATAAAATTGATGTCTGTCGCTTGCTTTGTTTTGCTTGCCAGCGCCTGTACGGTTGCAGATTGACCGATTTTAACACTTGAATAATCAAATTCGGAGACCTCACCAACGGCTTCAACTTCAGCCGAGGTTTCCGTGATGGTCTGACTGCCATTTGCTTGATAGTCAATGTACAGCCGACCTGCAAAGGGAGCCTTAACCACCGTATTCAGACTTTGCTTTAATTTAGCGATATCCTGATGCGATTGGGTGATGGCATCAGCCGAATCTTGGCGATTATTCTGCGCCTCATCAAGTTGTGTCTGCAAGGCGGACTTCTGTGGATCATCGGCGGCGGTCTTACTTAAAGTAGCTTTGATTTGGCTGATTTGCTGATCAAGTGTGGCTTGACTGCGTTGTTGTTTTTCAAGCGCACGTGAAGCTTCATCAATTTTTGCTTGTACGTCAGGCTTGTAAACCGTCAAAAGTTGTTGATCAAGCGTCACACTATCGCCATTTTTAACCGTCATGTTTTGGACGGTGCCTTCAGGAATGTCGATTTTTTGCGTACGTACGGCCTGTACCTGTCCTGGCACTCGTAACTCATGCTTCTTCACTTGGAAGGTGGCTATCGTTGTCGGTGCGGGTGATGATGTCGGTTTTTTGGATGTGACTAGGAAAAAAACGGTGACGCCAATCATGGCTAATGCACCAATCCCAATGATCACCATGCGTTGCGAAATACGTTTACCCTTTGATCGTCCTTTATTCATACTTGCCCCTCCTGAAAGTGCTTCCCTAATCGCTTTGTTGGTGCAAGTATACGGATAGAATTGGATGACGTCCATTAATAAAAACGCTATTTGGCGGAAAAGTGTTCTTATTTTGACAGGCTTAAAATTGCTTCAATTCGCGGGTATTCGGATTCTAATACATCAAAATGGTCAATTTTGCGACAAATGCGATGTTGAATTTTAACATCTTGGGTCGTCTTCAAGGAATTCGAATGCTGTATTTTGCGCGTTTTATTTGCTAAAGGGTGTTGCATAAAGAGGGAGGACATCAGCCAAGTCATTTAATTTTGAAGAAAAGTAGTGATCAATGGTATCAACTGCGAAGGCCAATCATCCGATGCCAAAAATAAAATCCATTATATTGCGGTTGTTGGGTCATATTAGACGAGAAGAAGGCCTTTTGTTCCACGTGGAACCAAACGAAAAGGCCGCTTTATAACGCAAAGCGACCAACTATATAGTGAATAATAATTTTTTTAAATCCTGCAACATGTTGAAAGCTCAAGTGTGCCAGCCTCAGAACAGACTTGGCTGTTTTACCAAGTTGCCTCATCTAACTGTTAGCAGGCTAATACCAACGCCCAGTAAGACCACGGCGACAACCGATTGAACACCGAGTTGCCAAGGTTTAAAATTTTTAGCGCGCCATTCTGCAAAAATGACGAGCAGTGTTACCAGCAAAGCAACAACGACCATGATCAGAAGCTGAATAACCAGACTATCCATGTGTACACCTCTAAACCTCTAAGTCGAAATACGGGTTGATCTTCTTTTGAATGTTGTGAATTTGAATCAAGTCGATCTGTGGGAAGAGTCGATAGATGAATCCGGCAAAGTTATCACGGTGATATTTGTAATTCATCCGAGCCATCCGATGCTGCCGATTTTCGTCGGTAATCTCCCAGACTTCTAAATTATAATCCGCATTTTTGACGATACTGATATAAGTATGTTGATTGATCCAAACCACCGGATGCATTGTCGATTGTTCTAACATGAGAGACCCCTCCATCAGCAGATTTTGCGCTGTTGTACGATTATTGATCGGTGTTTCGACCACGCCCAAATAACGCACAGCATGCTTTGAGTATAGCAGAAAATTTGCGCTGCCGCGGTCTTGACTTTAATTGGCCAACACGGTATAGCAAGTGTTACAAACCTTAATATGACAGTGTTTTTGCACCTAAAATTAAATTTTTAAGTTCACAGTTCACACTTATTATTATGGGAACATACGTTTGCAAAGTCAACCGAAATTTAGCGGAAAATGCTGCTGGATAAGCGCCATAAAAAAAGCACACCAATAGGCTAATATTGATGTGTTTTTACGCATTAAAAATTAAATCAAGTTAAAATGTGCAAGTGCATTTGGAATACCGTTTTCGCGATAATCGTCCGTTTGATAATCCGCAACAGCCGCAACTTTTGGATAAGCGTTCCCCATCGCAATTCCGGTGTCAGCTGCTTGCAACAACGGAATGTCATTATAACCGTCGCCAAATGCGTAAGTTGGCAGACCACGTAAGGATGGCTGATTTAACAGGATGGCCATACCACTGCCTTTGGAAATGCCATGATTGACAACATCAAACGTATAATGCGAGTTGCGGTAGAACGTCATTTCTGGGAAATCTTGGATGAATTGTTTCCCAATCTGGTCACCTGCATCGGTCCATGGTACAAACATTAACATCATACAGATTGCTTCATGCTCGTAGAAAGATGGCTTGACCGGCGGCGGTGTTTGCCGCACCTGCGCATAGTTATCGGTTGTGAGCTGATTATGGCCGGTCAGCGCCGATGCTTCACTGTTGTACATGGCAACTTGAATGTCTTGTGCTGCACTCGTATTGAGAAAACGGGTGAGTTGCGGCTCGCCAATCACACTTTGAAAAATGTGATCGCCGTCAAGAAAAATGTCACCACCATTAGCAGCAATTGCACTGCGGACCCCAGTTGCTGCCATAATGTCAGCCAGTTCGTAGTAATTTCTGCCAGTCGCAATGACCGGCAGAATCTGGTTGGCTTCAAGGGCTTTGAGCGCAGCAACATTTTCGGGTGGCACCTGTTTGTCATCATTGAGCAGCGTTTGATCTAAATCAAAAAAAACGACAGCTTTGTACATAATTTCCTCCGTTACTAAATGTTGTGATGGCCTCATTCTACCATGGAATACGCACGGCAGAGGGCAAGAAATCGAAACGCTTACAGAAAAAACGGATACTACTGGGGTGAAAGGGATTCACACGCTTGTCAGCTCGGAAACCTGCTTGCAAGGGGGTTATGACCAAAACCCGGTCATCACAGCCAAGGCTGCTTACACGCCGTTTTCTAAATGGGTTAGCCACACTTCCATAAAAAAACAGGCCGATGAGCATCGGCCTGTTTCATCTCAGCTGATTGAAAGAAATAGCTTATTTCTTGCTCAGCTTGCTTGCAGCTGCTTTGTCCAAGATGACAACAACATCTGAATGCTTTTGCAGTGCGGACGCTGGCACATCGTTGGTGACAGGGCCTTCAATCATTTTTTTGACAGCATCTGCCTTGTTTTCGCCAAAGGCTAACAGCAAAATCTTCTTGCTCTTCAAGATTGAGCCGATCCCCATGGAGTAGGCGTAGCGAGGTACGTCATCTTCACTTGCAAAGAACCGGGCGTTAGCGTCAATGGTGCTTTGGGTCAGCGGTACTTTGCGGGTTTCTGCGTCAAATGGTGAACCGGGTTCGTTGAAGCCAATGTGACCGTTACGGCCAATGCCAAGTACTTGGATGTCGATCGGATGGTCGGCGATTACTTTGTTGTAACGCGTGGTTTCTTCTTCAGGATCCTTAGCCAAGCCGTTTGGAACAAAGGTTTCCTTGAATGGCTTTTTGTCGAAGAGGTTACTCTGCATGAAGTAACGGTAGCTCTGGTCATTGTCTGGAGCCAACCCAACATATTCATCCAAGTTAATGGAAGTCATGTTGCTGAAATCAACATCACTATTAACCATTGCTTTGTACATGGTGACTGGTGTGCTGCCGGTAGCCAAGCCGAGCACTTTGGCACCGTTATCCATACCTTGCTTGATCAAATCAAATGCGTACTTGCCTGCTTCTGTATCGTTATCAAAAATTTTTACATCCATCATTGATATCCCCCTATCTGGTCTAGTCCAATGTAGCATCAAAAAACCTCTATGTCAATAGTGGTCTATACCGTGATGTCGAAAATTTTGATTTTCTGTGTTTATGCTGAGTCGATAGGGCGTCAGGCACAACTGACATATAGTAGGTAACAACATCAGATAACAGCGTCCTCAGTATGATGCGAGCAAAAAAGTAGACAGCGGTAGCGTTTTCCATAACTTGTGAAACAGTTAACGTACACTGTTATGGTTTTAAACCAGATGCTTTCCTTAGTAAACTGTTAGCTGGGGATTCAACCTGAATGTTTGGCACAGATAACTGTGCCAAAGAAGCTTTTGTCAGCGATTACATGAAGCGGTTACAATAATACTTGTAAATAAGGGAAAGGAGTGTGTTTGCCTTGGGTGCAAAAACAGCAAACACGCCGGCAACAGAAAAAAAGAAATTTAATCTGAAAGCCGGTATGCAATCATTCGGGACTAAGCTTTCTGGCATGGTGTTGCCAAACATCGGTGCCTTTATTGCTTGGGGTCTTATTACAGCCATCTTCCTTAAAGGTGGTTGGTATCCAAACGCTCAGCTCGCAAAAATGATTTCGCCAATGGTAACTTATCTGTTACCATTACTGATCGCTTTTTCTGGCGGTTCGATGGTGGCAGGTCATCGTGGCGGCGTTGTTGGTGCGATTGCCGCCATGGGGGTCATCGTCGGTACTAATGTGCCAATGTTTATTGGCGCAATGGTGATGGGTCCACTTGGTGGCTGGTGTATTAAGAAGTGGGACGACCGTTTTCAAGATAAGATCAAACAAGGTTTTGAAATGTTGGTCAACAACTTTAGTGCCGGCATTATTGGGATGTTGCTAGCAATCGTTGGCTTCTTCCTAATGGGTCCGATTATCTCTACGTTGACTAACGGCATGGCAACTGGGGTTGATTGGATTATCAATCACGGGTTGTTGTGGGTAGCAAACGTCTTTATTGAACCCGCAAAGATTTTGTTCCTAAATAATGCGATCAATCAGGGGATTTTGACACCGCTTGGGATTCAGGCGGCAGCCGAACATGGTAAGTCAATCCTGTTCTTACTGGAACCTGATCCAGGTCCAGGCCTTGGTGTTTTGTTAGCATTTGCGCTGTTTGGTAAGGGATCTGCTAAAGGTTCCGCACCTTCCGCCATCATCATTCACTTCCTTGGCGGGATTCACGAAATCTATTTCCCATATGTTTTGATGAAGCCAGCACTGTTCCTGTCTGTTATGGCTGGTGGTGTTACTGGGACGACACTTTTCTCCATCTTCAATGTTGGTTTGAAGAGCTCACCATCTCCAGGTTCTATCTTCGCATTATTCGCAATGTCACCGGTTAACATTGGGAATTATATTGGTTTAATTGTTGGTGTCACAGGTGCTACACTTGTTTCTTTCCTGATCTCGGCTGTCATTTTACGCCGCGATAAGAGCGCAAGCGGTGACGAATTAGCCGAAAGCGAAGCCAAAATGAAGTCCATGAAGGCTGAAGCTAAGGGTCAGCAAAATGTTGCGGCAGCTAAGGATGTGATGTCAGCCGCCAAGGGCATTAAGCAGATTATCTTTGCTTGCGATGCCGGCATGGGTTCCAGTGCCATGGGCGCTTCCATCTTGCGCGACAAGGTAAAGAAGGCAGGTCTGGATCTTTCGGTTACCAACACAGCAATCAGTAACCTGCAAGACAAGCCAGGACTGCTGGTTGTGACACAAGAAGAATTAGCTGATCGGGCTAAGGACAAGACACCTGATGCCGCTCATATTGCGGTTGATAATTTCCTGAACAGTCCGAAGTATGATGAAATCATCGCAAGCTTGAAGGCTGAAGCAGTTGGCGGTACTGACGAGGCAATGCCAGCAACTGAGACGTCTAAAGCTAAACAAGAAACACCGGAAGACGAATTAAAGGAACTTGATCTCGATAAGATTACCGAAGTTGACTTCCTGCATCATGATCAAAACATTGGTTCCGCAACCATGGCACAGGCGACATTCCGTGCTGAATTACGGAAACTGAATAAAGACGTGAAAGTTCGTAATGTCGCAATCGGCGAGATTGATGACAAGGACAATGTGCTGATTATTGCTTCGAAAGAAACAGCACGTCGCGTTAAATTGCAGTTTGCCAATGTTCAGGTCTACACCGTTGATGGCCTCTTGAACGCAACGAACTATGATAAGCTTATTGAGAAGATGAAATAAGTTCGGTCGGTGTTGCGGCCGCTTGAGGCGAAAAATATGTTACTAACGAATCGTGAACAGGAAATGATCAGACTCATGATGAGTCAGCCCGCCGGTGTTAGCCGAGATGAGCTGGAACGGCAGCTGGGTGTCAGCCGTCGGACCATTTACCGTGAGCTTTCGCAATTGGAAAGTGACATCGCCACAATCGGTTTAAAACTCGATAAAGGCACTGGCAGCACGTATCGGTTGGTCGGGGATACCAATGATTTGGCTACCTTAACCGCGACTTTGGCAAAACAGGATCAGGTGGTGACATTTGATCCTAGCCAACGACAAAGTGCTTTAACATTACGGTTGCTGAATGCCAACGGTCCGGAAACAATGACGGCGTTAGCGTCAGCGGTTGACGTGAGTGTCACCACCATTAAGCAAGATCTGGATATTCTTGAACCCGCTTTGAATGAATATCATCTGCAATTAAATCGCCAAAAAGCTGCCGGTATCTGGATTGATGGTGCGGAAGGCGATATTCGCCGAGTATTGGTAGGCGTGTTGAATGCTGAGATTAATCCGTACGTTTTCTTCCGCTTTCTCCGTGATCCTCAGCAGACATTCGATCCAGTCACACATTATTTTGTTGAACGATTACCGCAGGAAGAGTTACTGGCAGCAAACGCTGCTTTGCTGCGCATCAAGGCGTTGGCGGATCTCAGCGACAACCAGCGCAAAGCGGTGTTACTGACAGTAGCAGTTAATACCCGCCGATTGCGAGAAGATCAGCATGTTGAAGCGCAACGCCATTTCGATCAGGAACGGCTTTTCCAGGACCAACAATTGGCTCTCGAGTTTCTGGCGGAGATGGATTCCGCGATTCGCCAGAAAGTCCGCGTTGGCGATTATCAGTTTCTTGCCGTTGAGCTCAGTACCATTCGCGGTGGCTTGGCTGGAGAACCAGTTGATCCGTTTGATTTAACGGTTAACCTTGAAGTGCAGGAATTGATTCGTGAAGTTGCCAGATCATTTCCCGGGAAATTTTCCGGGAATACGCAGCTTTGCTCATCGCTGTTGGCTCATGTCCAACGAACCGCTGGCGGTGATTGGCTGCCAGGCGTCACGATGACGAATCCAGTGCTGGCTCATCTGCGCGACGATTATCCTGAACTTTACCACGCAGTTCAACAAGCGGCTGACGATGTTTTTGGTCGCGGTGCCTTTACTGGAAATGCGCTCGGGTATCTGGTGTTGTACTTTGCTTCAGTCTTGGACCATACCCACACCGAAGTGCCAGCAGCTGTCTTGCTGATTACGAGCGATGGCCCGGGGACCGGCAGTCTGATTGCTGGGAAGCTACGTGTACAGGTGCCGGAAATTCGAGAGATCAAGATCATTCAGGTTAGTGATCTGCCGAACCAGAATCTGGCACATTACGGTTTGATTCTTGCGACGATGCCATTGCCGGGATTCAAGCATCAGTATCTTGTCATCACGCCAATCTTGGCGCGTGATGAGATTAGTGAAATCAGACGGTTATTGCAACAGGTCAAGCCGAAAGAAGCGACCCAGCAAAGACAACCGTCATTAGACCAGACTGTGACGGCGTTTGAAAGTCTCAAAACCATGGTATTAGCAGCTGATGACATGTTACAGCACTTCGCTGTGACAGAGATCACCGAAGCGGTGACAACCTCAGGAGCCACAATCGATGCCATGCTAGCACATTTACCAGACGTGGTGGCAGAAGCGCCGGTCGTCAAAGACGCCTTGCTAAAGCGACTAGAATTAGCGCCAGTTGGGATTCCCGATACCGGACTCGCCATGATTCATACCAGTAGCCAAGGTGTGACAGTGCCTTACATCGGCGCATTCGATTTAAAAACGCCGCTGTCGCTTCCAGCCATGGATATGGGCACGATCATGTTGCATCGGGTATTGCTACTTTTGACACCGAACCCAGTTGCTCAGGAAACACTAACGCTATTGAGCGCTGTCAGCGCAAAGCTGATTGCGTCAACAACGAATTTACAACTTTTTGAAAAAGGGCATTATAGCCAGTTGTATCAAATCATCACAGAAGTATTTATGAATGAAATCAAAAAAATTGATCGAAGGTGACATGATGAAAGGACTAGACGTTAAAACGATCAAACTTGGTCAGGAAGCAAAGACCAAGGAAGAAGCCATTCGTCAGGCCGGCCAACTCTTGGTCGACAATGGTAATGTCGAACCAGCTTATATTGATTCGATGCTTGATCGGAATCGCGATGTTTCTGTGTATATGGGTAACTTCATTGCTATTCCCCACGGCACTGAGGCCGGGATGAAATATATTAAGTCGACGGCTATTTCGATTGTGCAATATCCATGGGGTGTTGACTGGTCGGATGATCCGGCTGATGAGAACTTGGTCACGGTTGTTTTTGGGATTGCTGGCTTAAATGGCGAACATCTCAAATTGTTGTCGCAAATTGCGCTTTATTGCAGTGATGTTGAAAATGTTCAGAAACTTGCCGACGCCCAAACGCCGGAGGAAATCGTCAATTTACTGAAGGAAGTTGAATAAATTATGATGGAAGCAGTACATTTTGG
>OMJG01000345.1_pt1 | contig 35837 bp, 35 predicted proteins | sample 1646431 | NCBI WGS metagenome assembly OMJG01 (sample SAMN03771674, study PRJEB25209) | food metagenome | isolation source: Cotija cheese | place: Mexico:Jalisco,Michoacan | collected 2011-12-12
ATCTTAACTTTTCTTTATTTTTCCAAAGTGGCTAACTTGTTCTTGCAATTTGCGATATATTTCTTTATAGCATTACATAAAAAAAGAAGATACTACTAGAACCACAGCAATATACTGTAATTTCAATAATATCTTCTATTAATTTTCTGAAGTAATTTATATAAAGATAGAAACCACTATCTAGTCGGGAGTGAGGTCCTGGAAAATGCTCAGCCGTGAAATTTTTGTTAGCAATTTATTGCTTACAAAAAGCCCAATCTTGAAGACTTTGCCCGGGTCTGGTCTTAGCAAAGGTTCCAAGTTGTGGCCACAGCGTTCCAGCAATTTTCCAGGGCCGAACGGACGACGGCAGCTTAATCCTCAATTAAAATATTAAAGATTTGGATCCATCTTAAAGGTCAACTTACTCAATTCAGTTCCCTTAGTAATCAAATCAGCAATATGTTCTTTAGTAGCTTTATTAAAGTGCTCAGCTATCACATGATTTTGTTCCGTTAAGAAACTTGTCAACTCTTCACCTGACTTAGAAGTGGCCGCAATTTCAACGCCAAAGACCTTTCTTCTAGCCCACTGTGCTAATTTCTTTCGATAGTCCAAATTAGGCTCTACAAACTCCGTGTAATGACTTTCAACTATCATGGCCAATGTTTCATACATCCAGTAAGCACTCTTCATATCTAATTTCTCAGGCACGTAGCTATATGTTTCGTCAATATCATTAGCATTAGTAAAGAATGGTACATAAGGACTGAAACTCGGAATTCCTAAGGCTTTCCACTCGATGCCGCCGATATTAGTTTTTGATGCTTTTGGCAATTGTAGAATATGAGAATTGGCTGTTCTGGATAAAGAAATGGCACGATACTTTTTACTATTTTTGCCTGTACTCATTGGATCGAATTCAGTTTCATCATAATGCGATGCTAAAACCGCTTGAATATCTTCGACCGAAATCTTCTTTTCTGGTTTTCTCAAAAATGGTAAATTTGAAGATTCTGGATCTTGTTCAATCGCTGGATTGAGCATTTTTTGACCATACCAAACTCGTGGTGTGTTGTAATGACGATCTTGTTTTGTATCAGTTCCAAAGATATGTCTAAAATTAAAGCCTTCAAAATCAGGATTCAAATTATTATCAACTACGAACTCTTGAATTCCTTTAGACCACATGAAATTATCAGGATCATTAAAGTCAATTTCTTCAATTCCAATTTGATTGGCAGCTACGGCATAACTGTCATCAGGAATCCTAATTGCTACCCAGTGATGACCAGTTGCTAATTCAACGTACCAAATTTCATCTTGATCAAAAAATTGCACACCGTTACCTTCAGCTGAGCCGTATTTTTCAATTAAATTTCCTAAATATTCAACTCCTTGGCGTGCAGAATCAATATATGGCAAAACCAATGTTGTCATAGAGTCCTCCGCTACTCCTTCAGGAACTAAGGGATCATAGGCTAAAACCAATTCATTAGCAAAGACACTCTCGGTGGCACTCATCCCAACATTCTTTTCGTTGATACCATCTTCTTCATACCAACCTTCATCTTGATTGGCATCAGGTGAACTAGTATAGCGATAAGCTTTTTCAGGTAATTCAACGGTTAATTTATTGTATGGAGAAACGTAATTCTCATGGCGATTTTCAACTGCTGGTTGGACGAAAAATCTCTTAGGCCAATTAGCAACGTAATTATCTTCATTTCTAGCTATAAAGTTAGATCCATCCTGAGCTGCTTTTTTTCCGACCATAATTGAGGTACAGGCCGCATGTTTATGTTGTTTCATTTTTAATCCACCCTTCAATTAATCACCAAATATTTCTTTTTTCAATTTCAAAGCAGTTGGTGTAGTAGCTAAACCACCTTCAGCTGTTTCTTTGAAAATAGATGGCATTTGTTGGCCGACTTTGTGCATCGCTTCAACGACTTCGTCAACTGGAATAACACTCTTGATGCCAGCTAACGCCATATCTGCGGAGATCATTGCTTGTGAAGATCCAAGGGCATTTCTTTTAACGCAAGGAACCTCAACTAACCCTGCTACTGGGTCACAAACTAGTCCCATCATGTTTTGTAAAGTAATCGAAATTGCTTCGGCGGCTTGTTGGGCACTGCCACCTTTAGCACAAACTAAGGCAGCCGATGCCATTGCCGCAGCTGATCCAACTTCTGCCTGACAACCACCCTCAGCTCCGGCAATCGATGAATTATTAGCAATCACCAAACCAAAAGCTCCAGCGGTGAATAAGAAGTCCACTTGCTGGTCTCTAGTCATCTTCAATCTATCTCTAACGGCAACTAAAACTCCAGCTAAAACTCCAGCACTTCCGGCTGTTGGCGTGGCACAAATCAGACCCATTTTGGCGTTGACTTCATTGACAGCGACCGCATTTCTGACAGCTTCCAAAATCGGTTCACCACTTAAAAAGTCACCTTTTTTGATATATTCGTTCATCAATTTAGCATCCCCACCAGTCAAACCAGTAACGGATTTAACTCCAGCAACACCTTCTTGAATCGACTGTTCCATAACTCCTAAATTACGTTCCATTTGTGAGCGGATGAATTCTTTACTACGATTCGTGTTTTCCATCTCAGTTTGAACCATCAAGTCAGCAACGGAATCGTATTTAGCACTTTTTTCAACTAATTCTTTAATTGTATAAAACATCTTTTTATCCCCTATTCAAAATACGTTGCATTATCGACATGTGGTAATGACTCCAATTGTTTCAAAATATCTTCACGATTACGACGTTCATCAACTTCGATGATCATGATGGCTTTTTCACCCTTAGAAGCTCGAGTAACAGTCATTGTTCCAATATTAATATTAAAGTCAGAAAAGACATTGGTAACTTTGGCAATCATTCCCGCAACATCTTGATGAACTGTAATATAAGTAGGTGTTCCTAAACTCAAAGACATCTTGAAACCATTGATTTCAGAAATTTGAATATTTCCACCACCGATAGAAACACCAGTAACTGACAATTCATGGTCTCCCTTGACAAGGGTGATTTTGGCAGTATTAGGGTGAGCTACTTTGTCACTCTTAGGCACAAAAGCCACCTTAATTCCTGATTCATAGGCAATTTTCAAAGAATCAGACAAACGTCTATCATCTGGTTCCATTCCTAACAAGCCACCAACAATAGCTACATCAGTTCCGTGGCCACGATAAGTTTTGGCAAAGGATTCATACAGATCTATGGTGATTTTGTCAGGCTTTTCACCGAAGATATCATGGACTACTTTTCCGATTCGAGCAGCACCAGCAGTATGAGAACTACTTGGACCAACCATCACTGGTCCGATAATATCGAAAACACTTTTAAAACGTACATCTTTCATGATAATTTCCCCTATTTTATATTAATTAAAGTTTACAATTATTAGTTGGTAAATTCATTAATATTTTTGTTTATTAGACAAAATAACGGTAAATACTCTCTATGATTTGAGGGTATTTGCCGTTATTTTTTTAAGGAATTTAAGTTTTAAAAAATTATTTTAAAGATTTGGATCCATCTTGAATGTCAACTTACTCAATTCAGTTCCCTTAGTAACCAAATCAGCAATGTGAGCTTTTGTTTCGTCATTGTAATGTTTTACAATTTCATGATTTTGTTCTGTTAAGTAGTCTGTCAAAACCTCTCCTGACATTGTAACGGCCTTTTTATCCACTTCAGCAATCTTTCTTCTTGCCCATTCTGATAATTTCTTTTGATAGTCGAGGTTTGGTTCAGTGAATTCATTGTAGTGACTTTCTACGACCATAGCCAATGTTTCATACATCCAGTAGGCGCTCTTCATATCGAGTTTTTCTGGTGTGTAACTGTATGATTCATCAATATCGTTGGCATTTGTAAAGAATGGAACTTGTGGACAGAAGCTTGGTACACCAAATCCAGTCCATTCAACCCCAGCAGCACCATTCTTATCTGAATCTCTCATTTGAAGAATATGAGAGTTAGCAGTACGTGACAACGAAATAGCACGATAAGTTCTTCTTTCATGTTCAGTACCATTTCCTAGTGGATCGTACTTTGTTTCATTGTAGTGTGACTTCAAAATGTATTGAATATCTTCTACAGAAATTTTCTTTTCAGCTTTTCTAATGAATGGAAGCTCTGGTGATTCTGGATCTTGAGTGTCATCAGATGGATTCAAATAACGTTGTGCAAACCAGACACGTGGTGTGTTGTAGTGGTGGTCTTGTTCCGTATTTGTACCAAAGATATGTCTGAAGTCCCAACGGTCAAAGTCTGGGTTTAGTCCGTGTTCTTCAACGAATTCTTGAATCCCGTCAGCCCACATGTAGTTATCTGGGTCATTAAAGTCAATGTCTTGGATAGCAACTTGGTTAGCAGCTACAGCATAGCAATCATCAGGAATTCTTACAGCTACCCATTGGTGTCCAGTAACAACTTCCATGTACCAAACTTCATCCTTATCAATGAATTGGAGTCCGTTACCTTCTGCTGATCCATATTTGGCAACTAATTTACCTAAATATTTAACACCATCGCGAGCTGAGTCGATATATGGCAAAACTAAAGTTGCAAGTGAGTCTTCAGCTAAACCATTTTTGATGTATGGATCAAAAGCCAAAACTTTTTCGTTGGCATAAACACTTTCAGTTGCACTAAGGCCAACATTTTTTTCGTTGAATCCATCTTCTTCATTAGGACCAGTACTTTGGTCAGCATCTAGTGTTGAAGTATAGCGATAACCACTTTCTGGATAAGGTGCAGTCATCTTATTATATGGTGAAACATAAGTTTCGTGACGACCTGAAACTGCCGGTTGAACGATAATTCGTTTTCTATAAATAGCGTTAAGACGATCTTCGTTTCTGGAAATATAGGTTGCCCCATCCATTGAAGCCTTTTTACCTACCATCATTGATGTGCATGCTGATGATTCAATACGATCTAGCTCTGTCATTTTTAAGTCCCCCAGTATAAATTTTTATTATATATATTATGATACTCGTTCTATTAAATGATCGACACTCTCAATTTGGTTTAAAAACAAAACCAGCCTAGTGTAACGGTACTTATCGGTATCTGGAAACTTTTGTGCTAATTCTTTGCCGATTTCATAGGCATTACGATGACCGTTAATTTTCGTAAATACGAAACTACCATACTCATCCATTTCTAAATAAGTTTTTTCAGGAATATGCATGTGCAATTTACGACAGAATTTCTGAATTGGATGATTCTGCTCACGTACTATTGTAATAATGCCAGCTTTTCTTTTAAAAGAAACTGCTGGATTTTTTTGAAAAACCATCGTTTTTAAATCATCTTCAGTTAATTCTTGACGTTTTGTCATCGTGTGCCTCCTTATTTATCCGTTTTTTTAATATTTGTTAAAGGTAAAATCATTGAAATTACTAGGACTACCAAGAGAATCAATCCCATATTGTTACTACCAACAAAGCCTGTTGGTGTCTTGTCGCCTAAAACATTTGTTACGTGTAGGATGATACCGATCAAACCAATAATTGAGCCACCAGCAATTAAACCAGACGAAAGACTAACGCCACTTTGAACACGTTTGTCTCTGAGTTCTTTTTCAGCAGTGATTTTTTCAATCAATAGTTTAATTAAGGCACCAACCAAAATAATTGAAGTTGTAGAAATTGGTAGATAGAATCCTAAAGCTACTGTCATAATAGACAAACCTAACATCCAACATACGATAGCCATAACAACACCGATGATGATCATGATCCAAGGAAGATTTCCCGACATGATTCCAGTTGTCAAGGTAGCAATCAAGTTAGCTTGTGGCATACCAAATGGTGGGTTGGATCCTGTAATCTTCAACTGTGGTTCCAAGATTACTGTAGTACCAACAACAACGATAACACCAATCATAGCGGCAATCATGAAGTATCTCATCATTTCATTCTTGTTACCACCAATAACATAGCTAACTTTTTGTGTTTGCATATAAGCACCGCCGACTGAAATAGCCGTAACGATGAATACACCGAACAACAAGAGGATTTGATTGTTAGCGTTGCTAGTCCAACCAAAAATCACGAATACTAAAGTCATAATAACCAGTGAAGCAATCGTCATACCTGATACAGGAGCGTTTGAACAACCAATCGTACCAGCCAAACGAGCCGAAACGATGACGAATAGCAATGCCAAAATAAGTGATAGGATTCCGCCAACAATAGCCATTACGATATTACCGGCAATGAAGAATCCAACTACAAAGATAGCAATAACAGCAATTAACAATGACCAAATACCAAGCATATTCTTATCATCTGAAGAACTATTTTTAGCATTTAAAGTCTTCTTAATTGAAGTAACGATAACTGGAATCAATTTAACGGCACCAACGATACCACCACAAAGCATCATTCCGGCACCGATATATTTAGAATACGAACCAGCAACTTGATCAACATTCATCTGATTAACTGCTAACCCAATGTCATTCCAATCCTTAGCGTGATTTCCAGCTAATTGAGTAAAGTTTGCAATCAATGGCGTAATTGCAAAATTAGACAAGATAGAGCCCGCAAACATTGTTAAAGCAACATCTAATCCAACAACAAAACCAATTCCAGCTAACATTGGATTTACTTCAGTGGACATCTTCCAACGATAGAAAGAATTACCAATATAAGTAATCGTACTGTTGACCCAACCAAATACTTGCGTCGTCAACATCGTTAAAATTCCACCGATACCAAAACCGATACCCATGAATTTCAATGAATCACCACCGGCCTCAGAGGCTACTAAAGCTTCTGAAATAGCCATGGATTCGGGATAGACTAATTTACCATGCTCTTCAACGACCAAGTAATTCTGAACTAGTGAAGATGTCCCAATGGCAAATAAGACCGCTAAAGCACCTACTAAAACACCGGCGATAAAGTTAACTCGTCCACCAATAACGATAATAGCGGGCAAAACGTAAATCATTCCACTAGCAATGGATTCACCACCACTAGACATGCCTTGCATCAAATTCTTTCCTAAGATTCCTTTCTTCTTAGCAAAAGCTGATACAAGTCCAGAACCAATGATTGATCCCGGAATACCAGCAGCAACTGTCAACCCAGCTTTCATTCCTGAATAAGCTGTTGAAGCGGCAAAAATCACTGCCAAAATTGCACCCATGATCATAACGATAGTATTACCGCCATGATTATCTTTATCAGTCACATACGGAACATACTTCTCACCCGAAACTCCTCCGTAGGCTGATTGTGATAGGCTTTTTTTCATCTTAATGCACCCCCTAACCTACAGAATGGTTAGTCGTTACCAAAAAGTGGTCGATATTTTTTGAAACTTGTTCCAAATCGACATTGCCACCGGAAACTAAAGCAACAACTTTCTTATGATCTAACCATTTTGAATCGATTTTTTCTGCTTCCAAAGCCGCTGTTGGCAAAGCCCCTGCTCCTTCAGCAACCGTCTTAGTTCTTTGTAATAAATCCCTCATGGCTTTAGCAATTTCCTCTTCATTAACCAAAACCATTTCGTCGACTAAGTTCTTAGTAATTGGGAAAGTAATATCTCCTGGTGTGGCAACAGCTGTTCCGTCGGCTAAAGTCTTGCCTTTACTAAAAGTCATTAACTTATTAGCTTGATAAGATGCCGTCATCCCATGAACATTTTCTGATTGAACACCAACGATGTGAATATTAGGATTGAATGATTTCAAAGCCGTTGCGATTCCAGAAATCAATCCTCCACCACCGACAGGAACAATAACCGTGTCGACATCCCACATCTGATCAAGAATTTCTAGTCCAATTGAACCTTGGCCAGCAATAACATCAACGTCATTATATGGATCAACGATTTTGTATCCCTTTTTAGCAGCTTCTTCTTCCATAAATTGATGTGCTTCATCAAAATTGTCACCATGTAAGATAACTTTGGCACCATATCCCGCAGTTGCTTCTTGCTTAGCGATTGGAGCACCATGTGGCATGATAACAACTGAATCTATTCCTAAAAGATGCGATGTCAAAGCCACTCCTTGAGCATGATTACCAGCCGAAGCCGTAATAACGCCACGTGCTTTTTCAGCGTCACTTAAATGATTGATTTTGTTAAAAGCACCTCTAAATTTGAATGATCCAGTTAGTTGCATGTTTTCCAGCTTCAAATAAACTTCCCCATGCGTTACATTACGGCTTAAAAACATTGATTGAATCAACGGTGTTACTCGACCTACTTGGTGAATGGAGTGTGCTGCTGCTTCAATATCTCTCATACAAACGGGATTTTTAAAATCTTTTGAAAGTTTAATATCTTCTGCAGTCATCAACTTTTTCACCCCCTATTATTAAATTGCGTCAATTTCTGTAAAATCATAATTCAATGAATTGGCCAAACCCTTGTTAGTCACTTTACCTTGATAAATATTAATTCCAGACATCAAAGCCTCATCATCTTTGATAGCTTGGTTCAAACCTTTTTCAACAATTTCTAGCAAATAAGAAATATTGCCACTGGCTAATGCTAATGTGGCGGTTCTTGGAACGGCTCCTGGTTGATTTGGAACAGCGTAGTGAATGATCCCATCTTTGACAAAGACTGGATCTTCAATCGTCGTTGGGTGATCAATTGTTTCTACCGTCCCCCCTTGATCGATTGCTACATCAACAATTACACTACCGGGTTTCATCGATTTAACCATATCTTCAGTAACTAGTTTTGGTGGTCTAGCCCCGGGAATTAAAATTGTCGAAATGAATAGGTCAGCATTCTTGATGTATTTAGCAAGATTTTCTTCATTTGAAATAATTCCTTGATAATCCTGTCCTGCAAAATGCTTCTCTAGCCAATCTAAACGTTCTTGCTTAACTTCAAGAATACTTACGTGGCAGCCCATGTCTAAAGCTAATGTAGCAGCGTTTACAGCAGCATTGCCACCACCTAAAATCACAACGTTACCAGCTTCAACTTCCGGAGTCCCACAAAGTAAAATTCCTTGTCCGTGATGTTGTGCTTCCAAATAATAAGTTCCCATAATTACTGAACGACGACCGGCAATTGCACTCATTGGAGCCAATAATTGTAATTTATTATCTTTAACGATCGTTTCTCCACCAATAGCAGTTGTCTTAGCCTTGATCATTGCTGCAACTGTTTTTGGAGAAGATGCTAGATGTTGGAATCCCCAAACAATTTGATTTGGTTTGAAATATTGATATTCTTCTGCATCCGGTTCCTTAACCTTCACAACCAAATCTGCTTCCCAAGTCTTTGCATGACTAACAATTTGTCCGCCTGCTTCTTGATAATCTTCATTGCTAAAACCAGAACCTACTCCAGCATTTTCTTCAACTAAAACTTCAGCTCCAGCATTTACTAATTTTTGAACATTTTTTGGTGTAACTCCCACACGTCCTTCACCAGGTTTTTGTTCTTTGACAACGCCAACAATCATTATTTATTTTCCTCCTTTACCCTCAATTTCATTTTCATGTTACCGCCATCATTTACAAAAAACAATCCATTTTGTGATAATAATCACATCTTTATTTTTGAGAGATTGTGAAGTGTTTACGTTTTATAAACAAATGTATTCCTTTTATATCACTGCTTTTGAGCTGTATATTTGTAAAAATTTTAATTTTATGTATTTTATTTACTTGTCTTGTATAAATATAACTATATTTTTCACATTTAGTTTTCATAAACTATCATTTTTTATTTTCATATTAGATTTTTTCACTTTAAAAGCTTGATTTAACTCACGGATTATATTTTAAATTAAAGTCTAATTAATTTTTACTCATAATTTGCTAATTATTAATTGTATAATATGAGCAAACACTTGTTTATCGTAGCAAGTGACATGCCAGTTTAAAAATATTTCACAAAAGAAAACAAAAAGATCCTAACTAGACTTGCAGAATCTTCCTGCATTCCAGTTAGGATTTTTTGTGGATCAAAATAAATTTAAGCGTATTGAGTTCTTTCGGTTTCCAAATCGCTCAAATTTTCACCATTAGATTCTATAACTTGTTTAAGCCACCAATAACTCTTCTTTGGAATTCTTTCCATATCTTTCAAATCATGATTGGTTCGATTAATATAAACTGTTCCATAACGCTTATTCATATTGCCACTAGAACTGGGTATATCTATCAAGCCCCAGCCCAAATAGCCTAAAACTTCGACACCGTCTTCAAAAATAGCATCTTTCATTGCTTGAATGTGGTCACGCATATAATCGATTCGTTTGTCATCTTGAATTTCTTGACCATTGTATTCCTCGCTCATCCCTATGCCATTTTCAATCGGAAACATCGGTATACTGTATTCGTTGTAAACTTTAGCCAAAATGTCTCTGAAGCCGGCCGGATCAATTTGCCAACCGTATTCTGACGTTTCTAAATAAGGATTCTTTTTACTGCCATAATCCAAATACAAATTAGGTACTGTATTGACTGGTACTTTCGTCGAATCAATTGTTTCACTGCGATAATAACTAAAAGCGATAAAGTCAGAGCTCACTTGAATCAATGCCTCATCATCATTTAATTGATAATCCATCTCAATTTTATGATTTTTAACATAAGTCATCACTTCATGAGAATAACGTCCATAAATAAAGGCATCAAGTAAGTTACGATTCAAAAATTCATCAATTTTTCGAGCATATAGTACATCTTGAGGGTTAGACGTAGCTGGATAAACTTCACTGTACGCTAACATTCCACCAATTTGACAATCAGTGTGCTCATGAATAAAGTTAGCTACACCAGCATGAGCTAACATGACATGGTGACTGATTTGATATAACTCATCGATTGTTTTGTCACCTTTTAAATAGCCAGAAATATTGAAGGCTTCACTCGTATGATAAAGATTTTGTTCATTAAAGGTGATCCAATATTTAACTCGATCTCCAAATCTCTTTACCATTTCAGTACCATATCTAACGAAAGCCTTAACTACTGGACGTGACAAAAAACCATTGTACTTTTGTGCTAAGGCTAGTGGCATGTCGAAATGATACAAACAAATCATTGGTGTAATATTTCTTTTCAAAAGTGCATCGATCATCTTGTCATAAAATTCGATTCCTTTCTCATTGAAGTTGCCATTCCCCTGCGGATCGACTCTACTCCAAGAAATCTGAAATCGATAAAAATTCATACCTTGACTAGCCATTAAATTGAAATCTTCCTCAAAGCGATGATACTCGTCGATACCATCTTTCCAATCGGAAGTACCATCAGTAGCTGGTCTGACATCATAAACTGATTTGCCTTTGCCATCTAAATCCCATGCACCTTCTGTTTGCATACTAGACGTAGAATTTCCCCAGAAAAAATCCTTTGGTAACTTGCTTGTCATAATCATTCCGCCTCTCTGATTGAATACGCTTTCATCATATCACAAAAAGTGTTAATGTAAATAACAAATAGCTAATAAGTATATACTTTTAAAATTAAAAGAAATTTATTCTTATTCATGATAAACTTAAGCATGAATAATTAGGGAGATAATGTTATGGCTTACAAATACAAAGAAGTTGCTAATTCTTTACGCGAAGCAATTAAATCTGGTAAATATGAACCTGGGGAAGGTTTGCCCGATCAAAATCAAATTGCTAAAAATTTTAATACCACTCGTATCACCGTCCATAAAGCACTCCAACTATTGATGGTCGAAGGAATGATTTATTCTAAACGTGGTGCGGGAACTTTTGTCAGAAAAGATTACGTTGCTGATGACCACAGCAAATTTGGAAAAGTCTCCCCTATCGATAAACCTTTTGGAGCTACCAAAACTAATGCTGGTAAGTCAGTTACTAGTAAGGTTTTGGAATTATCCGCTCGCATTCCGACTAAAGATGAAGCTGACAAACTACTCATCAAACCAACCGAACCAGTGTACGTAATTAGACGGGTGCGTTATGTTAATGGCGTAGTTTTTGCCTATGAGAACACCATCATGCCGACTGCTATTACCACATTAACTGAAGATATTCTCAAGAAATCGATTTACGGTCATATGCAAAAAGAAGGTATGACAATTGAAGGAACTCATCGAATCATTTCTGCGGACAAAGCTAGTCAAATTGATGTTGAAACCGGCATTGCTCAAGAACTCGGCGAACCAGTTTTGGTTATCAATCAATTAAGTTATTTGGAAGATGGTCAACCATTTGAAATCTCTGAGTCTCGCTTCCCTTATAAGACTAGCCGATTGACAGCCGATATAACTTTATAATTTCACACAAAAAGCGCACATAAAAGTGCGCTTTTTTAGTACGTATTATTAGTATAGAAAGTTTTATCTAAACCAAATGTGTTGTAATCTGTATCATCTTCATTTTCGAAGAAAGTTTTATTTTTGGCATTCAATTGCGTTTCAGTATTATCCAAGGTTTGAGTTGATAAGCCTAAATTAGTACGTAATTGATTTGAAGCTTGCTGCATTGTTTCTGTTGGTAAGATTTGATAAGAACTACCATTGATCCAAGCATTGCGGCCTTGAAGTTGATTGAAGTCCATCGTCTTGCCACTGTTATGATATTTCAAAATAATCTGATCTATTTGACTAGTAGTTAAATCAGTACTGATATCACTGCCTAGATCTTTAATTAAATTAGGTAACTTAGTTAGGTATTTAGGTTGCTCAAGTTTTTTAACTACCGCCCTTAAAATTTGTTGCTGACGAATTTGACGACCATAATCGCCACGGGGATCTTGATAACGCATTCTAGCGTACGTTAGAGCTTGCTTACCATTCAAATGATGCGTTCCCTTAGGAATCGTAATTCCATCAAAGGAAACTTTCAAATCACTAGTTACAGTTACGCCACCAACGAAATCGACTGTTTTTTCCAAAGCTTCCATATTGATTGCCACATGATAATCGACTGGAACTCCCAGTAAACTACCTACTGTGTTTTTAGCCATTTTTGATAAGCCAATATTGTAAGCTGCATTAATTTTTTGGACATTCTTTTCCTTGTCGCCAATCATTTCGGCTAGAGCATCACGTGGAATGGAGTAAGCAACCGTCTTTTTATTTTTGGGGTTCAAAGTTAACAACATCATGGTATCAGAATTACCACGATCGACACGACCATCAGTTCCTGTATCTGCCCCCAATAGCAAAATAGAAAATGGTTTGCCGTTATTTATTTTACTAGAAACACTTTTCTTATTAGTATTTAGAGAATTAAGTGATTGCTGTGTATGATATACAAAAACTCCTCCCGCACCTAAAATCGCTAGTAGAAATACACCAAAAATTATTGAAACTATTTTTAACTTTTTCATTTTTATATCCTATATATTTTCATCTCCCCATTATAAAAGCAAATAAACTTCATTATCAAATTTTTAAGAACATTTTCTCAAAATATCGCTTTCATAAATTGAACTGAAATGATAATCTCAACTTATAAGAGTATCTTAGGGGGAATTAAAATGTCAGAATTAGCTGATGCTTTGATCGTAATTGATATGCAAAAAGCTCTACAATACAGTTATAATTTCAATGGTTTGATTCACAGCATCAATGATCGAATTTCTCTATATCGTCAAGCTAATTTGCCAATAATTTTTATTCAACACAATGACCAAGATGTCGTCCGGGGTAGTGATCTATGGCAATTATCAGGGAAACTAGACAAACAAAAAGAAGACATAGTGGTTGAAAAATTTCATCCGAATGCCTTCTATCAAACTAATTTAAATAAAGTCTTAATGAATCATAATATTCATACGATCGAACTCTGTGGAGCTCAAACTGAATACTGTTGCAATGCCACAATCGTCATGGCACACGGCCTTGGCTACAAAATCCTAATGGGACACGATATGACGACTACCTTTGATAATGACTACATGATTGCTGAAGATACTATTTCTTTCTTTGAAAACATTTGGAATCAACGTTTCGTTACTTTTCAATAAAAAAATAAAAAAGCCGACTCTTTTCGGCTCTTCTATTATGCGTAAGTTACGCCACTGTGAACTAATTCATACCCATTCAAATTTAGTTTGCCTAATACGTGATTGATAACTTTATCTGGAAAACTACCATCCAACTTGTACGCTAAATAAAACTTTGAAGAATCATCCGATGCAATCCAACGTCCTAACTGCGCCAATTCAGAATAAATTTTTGGATCAAAATCAACCGACCTGCCAAAGTCGATGGTGATGATTTCTCCTTCAAACCAACTGATATATTTCAACGTTCTGGGTAAAGTAGCCATGTGTAATCATCCCTTCTGAAGAATTTTGTGACCGTTTTCACAGATAAATATAACACCTTTTGAAGGCAAAAAAATATCCGATACCAAAAAAGTATCGGATATTGTAATTTTTACATATACTTCTCTAAAGCCATGCGGAATTTCTCTTCTGGCTGATAACCAACCATACGTCCTACAACGTTACCATCTTTCTTGATGATAAATGTTGGGATACCTTGGATACCGAAGTTATTAGGAGTATCAGGATTGTGATCAACATTCATTGAAGTAAACTTGATCTTATCGCCCAATTCATCTTTAGCAGATAACTTTTCCAAAATTGGATTCATCATCTTACATGGAGGACACCAGTCAGCGTTAAAATCTGTAATAACTAGTCCCTTACTTGTCTCGTCGTTGAATGTCTTATCTGATAACTCAGTAATGTTTGCCATCATTCAATCTCCTTCTCATATTTCTTATGTACACAATATACCCCCTAGGGTAAAATCATGCAACTATTTTGTTTTAGCAATATCTTTAAGATTAAAAAAGCAATTATTTGCGACCCGTTACCCTTATGGGTATAATTATCTAAATAAATCATTTGGGAGGAAATTATGTCTCAAACACCCGAAGAAATTGCCAGCAAAAAAATAACTAGTCGTTTAAAACGTTCACGTGGCCAACTTGATGCCGTATTGAGAATGATGGATGATGACAAACCCTGTGATCAGGTTTTAATGCAATTATCCGCCGTTAAGTCTAGTGTTGATAAAGCAATGAAACTAGTTATCGCTCAAAATATTCGTAAGAATTCTAATTGCACCGATGAAAAACAACTTGAGGAATTACAAAAGTCATTGGATTTGATGCTGAAAACTAAATAATCTCATTAGAATGTCGATTTATCCGCATTCTAATGAGATTTTTTATTGAAATATTTGATTTTTTTAAAGCATTAAACCAACTGAATAGTGAATTGCCATAGTAACTAATCCAACAATGACATTTCTGATAATGGCTGTTTTAACTAAACCATCACCTAATTTGGCACTCAAGAAACCTGTCAAAGCAACTGACAAAGTAACGGCTAAAATTGTACCAGGCCACTTAATAGCGTTTGGCAACAACGTCATCGCTACCAATGGGAAAATACCACCTGAAGCAGCAGAAACTAGTGATGAAAACGCAGCATCCCAAGGATTCATATAATGTCCTAATTGCAAATCATATTTGACTCGGACGACTGTTCCTAAGGCATCTTGTTCCATTAGTTCTTTAGCAATCTTTTCAGCAGTAGCTTGCTTAACTCCACGATCAACATAAAAGTCAGCTACAACATCTAGTTCATCTTGATAATTTGTTTTGATCAATTCACGTTCTTTTTCAATCGCAGCTCTTTCAGTATCCTTTTGAGAGCTAACTGAAGCATATTCTCCAGAAGCCATTGAAAAAGCACATGCAAGTAAATCTGATAATCCGGCAATAAAAATTGTGAAGGTGTTCGTTGTCGCTACGGCAACTGAGAACAAAACACCAACGACAGTTAAAATACCATCATTTGATCCTAGAACTCCGGCACGAAGAGTATTAGAACGTTCGGCCATGGTTTTCTTTTGTTTCTTAGGTTTAGACATTGTCATAGATTTCACCGTTTCTCACTCCTTAATGTGCAAATAACGATCCAATTAAATAAGTTACCAACATCGTCAATAATCCAGAAACGATATTTCTCAAAACAGCTTTGCCACGATTGGCACCACCTAAAGCTGCGGCTGTATAACCAGTAATAGCTAAAGCTATCATGACGGCGATAACTGTCGCAAACAACTTGATACTTTGAGGAAACATCGTAATTGAAACTAGTGGCAAAATTGAACCAGTTGGGAATGAAATCATCGAAGCCATCGCTGCAGCAATCGCACTAGTCTTTTCTTTGGGATTAAAACCATACTTCTCACGAACTGCCACATCCAACGGATCATCGCTCATCATTTCTTTAGTGGCCTGAGTAGCTAATTCATTAGAAATTCCAGTTGCTTGGTATTTATTACGAATGAAATCAAATTCATCATCGTAATGTCCATCTAGAGCTGCAGATTCTTTTTCAATAGCTCGTTTTTCGGAATCACTTTGGGTACTAACGGATACCCACTCACCCATTGCCATCGAAACGGTACCAGCTAACATTCCAGCAATACCTGATAGAAAAATAGCATGATTATTACTTTGAGCACTAGCAACACCGACAACAATACCGGCAATTGAAATAATTCCATCATTAGCGCCCATTACACTGGCACGCATAACATTGATTTTTTCGGCTAAACTTTGTTTTTTCTTTGCTTTAGGCATGATGCTCACTCCTTAATTTGTTGTTACATTGGAATGGTTCTCATCTGTTAACGACTACATAATAACGCAGGAGCTCTAAAAAGTAAACGAAATACCACCTTAAAACGTTTTCAAAGTTTTTAAAAGTTTTCTTTGGTATTCTCTCTAGTTTCGTCATATAATTACATTGAAATGATTCTAAGGTAGAAAGGAAGATTGCTCATGGCTAGTAATGCTGTAATGGAAGAAACACTACAAGTCCTAAAAGATCATAAACTCAGGGTTACTCCACAACGGCACATTATTTTGGCATATCTAGTTAGTCATCATAATCATCCTACCGTTGAAACGATTCGTGATGGACTCAGTAAAGATTTACCTAATATTGGAGCATCTACGATTTATAATACGCTAAACACTTTTGTTGACCATCATTTAGTTGTTGAACTACAAAATGGAGACGGAAGTACACATTATGATTACTTCGGTACGCCCCACTATCACGCTATTTGTACGAATTGTGGACGGATTGTAGACGTTACGTATCCTGGATTTAGCGACACTGAAAAAAATCTAGAAAAAAAGACCGCTGAAATTTCCGGTTACATGATTTCTGGTAATCATATGGAAGTCTACGGTCTATGCCCTGAATGTCAAATCAAGTTAGGAATTAAGAAAAATGACTAAGAGTATTTATTTTTTGTGTAGTGGCAACGCTTGTCGTAGTCAAATTGCTGAAGGATACGCTAAACAATATTTACCCGATTGGAACGTCCAAAGTGCTGGTGTCAGAGTTGATGGCTTGAATCCTTGGGCCGTCAAAACTATGGCCGAAGACAACGTCGATATTTCCCAACAATATTCCAAATTGATCGACGATGATTTTCTCAATCAAGCTACAATTGTAATTACCCTCTGTGGTGAGGCTCGTGACAAATGTATTATTCCTCAAAGCACACGTTGGTTGCATTGGCCTATCAATGACCCTGCTCTGGCAACCGGCAATGATGAAGAAATTGCAGCTGCTTTTAGAGCTTCACGAGAAGATATCAAACAACGAATTATTCAATTAGCTGAATATGTAAAAAAACAATCTAAGTAATATCAAAAAGCCCTGCTAGGCAATCTAGTAGGGCTTTTTTGTACAAATATTAATGATTTAATTTCCAATTTTTATAAGTTAAACCACAGAAATAAGCTAAAACTTCAAAACTAGAGATAAAGAAAGTTACTGGCCAGTTGGTGACAAAGGCTAGATACAAGCCCAACCAAACGCCAACTAACGACAAGCCAACCGAAACCATTAATAATTTAGGAATCGTATGAACTAAATACTTAGCTGTGGCACCTGGTAACGTCAATAACACGAAGACTAACAGTGAACCAACGATTTGGGCACCGATACTGACGCTCAAAGCCAAAGTCACTAAAAAAGCAATCGACAATAAGCGAGTTTTCAAACCTGCCGCCCGAGCTCCAATATGATCAAAGGAATCAAACGACAATGGCTTATAAAAAATTATAAAAACAGCAATTACTACTACCGCCAAAATCACTAACTGTTGAACTTCTTTAGCACTAATTCCTACGATACTACCAAATAAGATATTAGTTGCATAACTACTAGATTCAGAAGACAGTGATAAGAAAAGAATTCCTAAACCAATGAATAATGAAGAAATAGCACTGATAGACGCTTCTCTTCTAGAACTTTCTGAACTCAAACTACCAACAGCTATTGAACTCACAATCGTAAATAAAATCATCCCTGCTAAAGGAGAAATCCCAACCAAAATTCCAAATGATGCTCCAGCAAAGCCGATTTCTGACAGTGTATGAGAAAGAAAGGACATATTTCTAGAAACCACAAATACACCAACGATACCAGCCGTAATTGCAATGAAAGTACTAGCAATAAAAGCTTGGCGCATAAATTCATATTCAAACATTTTTATCCCTCCATCTCAAACATTTTTTCTGAAATATGACTGATAGGAACTTCTTTCAAAGTTTTATTTTGGAAGAAAAGTGCCTTAGTCGTATATTTCTTTGTCAATTCATAATCATGAGTAATAAAAATGACTGTAAGTTGATATTTTTTATTTAATTCTGCCACCAAGTCCATCAACTGCATTTTGACTTCAACATCCAAACTGGCGGTCGATTCATCTAAAATTAAAATCTTAGGATCATTCAATAATGCTTGTGCCAAATAGGCTTTTTGTTTTTCACCACCAGAAGCTAATCCCAACGGACGATCCTTCAAAGCAGTTAATCCCGTTTTTTTCAAAATTTCTTGAATCAATTGATCATTCGCACGACGTTTCGTTGGACTAAGTGTAAATTTCAAATTAAGTCGGATGAAGGCTTCCATGCTCAATGGATAATCATTGTCGATGTTTCGAAATTGCGGTACATAACCGATTGTTTGCTTGTGATCTAATTTCAATTCGCCACTAGTTTTTGGTTCCAAACCCATAAGTATTTTGACTAAAGTGGTTTTTCCGGATCCATTAGGTCCAATCAGACTTAAAAAATCGCCCTGATTTATTTTAAAATTCACATCTTGAAAAACTAATTGATTTCCAAAACGTTTAGTTAAATTCTTTGCTTCAATCAAAATTATTTTTCACCTTGTAATATCTTATTCATTGCTCGATATTGTGACGACATCCATTGGGTGTAAGTCTTATCTTTTGGCAATGTTTCTGTAACTTTAAGAACTGGAATATCGTTCTTCTTTGCTAAATCAACTAAATTATTAACAATCTTACTATCTGTCTGTGTGTTTAAGACAAAGAAAGCAATTTTTTTAGCTTTAATGTTATCTTGCATAGTCTTAATGGTTTGTGGAGTTGGATCAGTCCCATCTTCCACAGCTTTTTCGAATTCTTTATTACCTATTTTGAAGCCAGTAGCTTTAATTGAGTAATCAAAAACAGGTTCACTGACATAAACTTCCTTGTTAGTTACATTTTTAGAAGCTGTCTCAAGTTTTGATAATTCATTTTTAACCGGTTTTAATGAGGCAATGTAATTTTTAGCATTTTGTTGAAAATACTTTTTATTCTTAGGCTGTTGCTTAGATAATTCATCCGCTAAATACTGTGCATATTTAGGCATTGTTTGAGGATTGTACCAAATGTGAGGATTATCGCCAGTTTTTTTGTTCATGATATCTTCACCGATTTTGATATACGTTCCATCTTGCTTATCTAATTTATTCATCCATGAATCGTATCCCAAGCCGTTAGCAACCGTAACGTTTGCTTTACTAACGATTTGAGCAGTCTTAGTTGTTGGTTCAAAGTCATGCGGATCAACAGCAGGGTTGCTGATAATAGAAGTAACGCTACCTTTTTTACCAACTATTTTTTTTGCCACTTCACCGTAAAAATCAGTCGTTGTGACGATATTTAATTTGTCTGAAGAAGTACTAGTCTTTTTATTATTAGTACATCCCGCTAAAACTACGACAAAAATTAATCCTAAAATAATTCCAATAAATTTTTTCCCTTTAGAAAACATAAATTTCTCCTTAAACAATAAAAGTTACTATTTAACCCTAAACTAATGTTCTTAAAAAGTAAATGATAAATTTTACTATTTAACATCTTTCTATAAATAACAAAATAAATAACCTCGCAAAAATGCTCTTCACATTCTTACGAGATTTTTCTATTCAGCCTTCAATTTCTTAGTACAATCGGCACAAAGGCCATAAACTTCCAAGGCATGTCCTTCAACTGTATAGCCTGGTAATTGATCAGTAAAAAACTTTATTGGACAAGCTTTTAATTCAGTGACTTTGCCACAATTTTTGCAAACAAAATGATGATGATGTTGATGCTCAAAATCACATTGATACTTCACTAATGTCTTATCTTTTTCTTGATATTCAACTAAGCCGATTTCTTCAAACTCTTTTAAATTGCGATAAATTGTGTTGTTACTTATCCCCGGATACAAAGACCGCATGTAATCAGCAATATCGTTGATCGATACGTATTGGACAGTAAACTTATTGAGAAATTCCAATAAATCCTTACGTTGCTTAGTTACTTTATAATGATTTTTTTTCAAAACCTCAATTGCTTTTTCCACTTATCTCACCTTTTCTAACTAATCCTTTGTAGTGTAACATAATTAGTAATTATTACGCATTAGAAAGTTTTAGTTAGTATTAAGGTAAAATTGCTACTATAATTATAGAAAATATTGTTTGGGAGATTTCATTTATGAAAAATACAATTTTAATTGTCGAAGATGAACGCAGTCTTTCCAGTTATGTTAGTAAAGAGCTTCAATTTGAGGATTTTGATGTCATTGTTGCTAATGATGGAGTTGAAGCGTTAGATCTTTATGAAAAATATCAAAACGAATTACTTTTAATTTTGTTGGATTGGATGTTGCCAAAATTAGATGGTATGGAAGTTTTACGTCGTATTAGAAAACACGACCAAGTCCCAGTTATTGTTATGACCGCTCGTGATTACGTTGGTGACAAAGTGGCAGGATTGGACAATGGTGCTGATGACTACATTACTAAACCCTTTGAAATTGAGGAATTGCTGGCAAGGGTTCGGGTCATTAAGCGCCGTGCTCAAAACATGTTCGAACCTGATCAAACTTATCAAATCGCTGATTTAACCTTAAATACTAAATCACATCAGGTTACTCGTAATGACGAAATCGTTCAATTAACTAGACGCGAATACGATTTATTATTATTCTTCTTACAAAATATCGGCAAAGTTTTCACACGTGATGAATTACTCGATAATGTTTGGGGTGAAGACTTTCTCGGTCAGCAAAACGTGGTCGATGTATATGTAGGATATTTACGAAGCAAAGTAGATGGCAAAAACGACAAACCATTGATTCAAACAATTCGTGGTGTAGGTTACTCACTTGAGGATGTCGACAAATGACAAAAAACAAGTCTCTGACTTATCAAGAATTAATCAATAATGCTATTCGTAAATTAGTTATCATCATTACGCTTGCCATTAGCGCTTTGATTTTAGTAGTCGTCGGAGTACAACAATATTCCCAAACTGTTCATGAAGCACGTGGACAAATGATGAGTTTGTATTTCTCCAATATTGACGACGTTCCCGGCTTCATTCAGTGGAGTAATCAAAACAATCGTCACACGAAGCAAAATACTGTCATCCGTGTTAAAACTAAGAAATCATCCATCACGGCGGCTTCTGATCGTGTTGGTCAACAAATCATGACAACTTCAGCTTCTAAGAAATTTATCAATCAACATAAATTCAGTATTTTTCCTGGACAACACATCGTCTACGTCCAAAAATATGGTTTCTTTTTGTTCTACCAAAAGAAAGACAATGATACGACCTATCAGTTATGGACTAGTTTATCCCGCCTGCTCAATAGCTTAATCTTATTATTAATTTTAATTAGTATCATCGTTTTCGTTACTTTAGGATTTGGAACTTGGTGGGCTCAACGTTTAGCTGAAAAACTCAGTGCTCCAACGATTGATCTAGTTAATGAAACACGCAGTACCATTAAGGACCCAGACTTTGACCAACCCAAATTGACAGTTCCCACTAGTCCACAAGAAATAAAAGAATTGGGTGATGCCTTTAACGAATTGCTTGATACTCAAAACAAACGACTGCAACGAGAACGGGATTTTGTTTCTAATGCATCGCATGAATTGAGAACTCCTATCGCAGCTGTTCGTGGCAATTTAAATTTAATCAAGCGTCACGGTGACAAACACCCCGAAGTCATTCCTGAATCACTGGGCTATATCGATGAAGAATCATTAAGAATGCAACACTTAATTGAAAACTTGCTCCACCTATCTCGAGCCGATCGAACTAAATTAGACTTAGAAAAAATCAATTTATCAGAAATCACCAACAGTATCGGCCAACAATATAAGAAAACAATTGCTCAAACGTTGAATCTGGACATTCAACCTAACCTTCATATTTTGGGCAACGTCGATGCTTTAAAACAAATTATCGTAGCTTTATTGGACAATGCTAACAAATACTCACCAGATAACTCACCAATCGAATTGTTACTTAAGCAAAGTGGTTCAAAAGTAGATTTAGCAGTGGCCGACCAAGGTATTGGTATTCCTGACGATCAAAAGCAACTCATTTTCCAAAGATTTTATCGAGTCGACACTTCCCACTCAACTGAGATCAAAGGTAGTGGTCTAGGATTATCGATTGTCTCGCAACTGGTTAAATTGAATAACGGCTTAATTAAGGTTCTTGATAACCAACCACATGGTTCTATTTTTAAAATTGAATTTGATAACAAATAAACTCGACACAATGTCGAGTTTTTTTACTTAGGCAATCTAATATTTTCCCAATCCATATTTTTATAATCATTTATAAAATCGTGAATATATTCATCTGTAAATAAGTCTAATAATCTCATCCCGGCAGCCGAGATATACAATCTCAATGTATCATTAGAATCCTTCCGACTGGAAATCAAAGAAGTGGCATATAATTTACGAAATACTTGGTTAACTTCGTCATCCAATACATTAGCTGCTATTTTCCTTACTCGCTGGTGTCTATGAGATGTCCTCACTTGATAAAATATCATCCCTTGCAATTCATTAGAAAAAACAGAATACAAATCATCTATTTGAAATGATATTCCATGATTTTCGCTTAATTTTATAATTGATAACGCAAAGAAATCCCTATAATCAAAAGGTATCCACGTAGCTATCGGCATATATTCTTTCAAGAATACTTCTAAAGGCTTTTTCTTAGAAGTTTCAAAAGTGGGTATAGATAAAAAGCCACTATATGTAGAATGATGACTAATTCTAAATGTTAGATATTGATGATTGGAATTTAATAAAGTAGCATAAATTGATTTACTTTTTCGTGCTTCCGCTAAACAAATAATTCGTTCACCGGCACTCAAATTGTCCACAATTGCCTTTTTGAACAATAATTCTTTATCCATGAACCTTCTCTCTCCTTACCCAATCTCAAATCATCTGTTATTTATTGTAACAGTAATAATTTCCCAAAGTTTAATTAAATCTAAGAAATTCTTATTAAACCCTTACCAAACCTAAGTAGTTACCTTACCGCAATGATTGTAAACTATGTTTATTCAATCGAAAGGACATGGTGACTTACTTATGTCAGAACTTACTGAAAGATTACAACAACAATTAATTGCTGGCGCTACTCGTCCTTTAATGCAAGATGCAAATCAGCATTGGTACACCGGCAGTGAACTTAACTTAGAAAAAAACGTCTGGAAAAATTATTGGAAAAACAAGGGTATCGGCCACAACGATATCGTTTTAGTTAGCTTAACCAACTCAGTTACTTACTCTTTAGTTATTCAAAGCCTTTGGGAAATTGGTAGTATAGTGCAAACTTTAAATCCCGCTGCTACTGAAATCCAAATCAGTGAACTTGAAGATCAATATCATTATTCAGCTATTATTTTTGACTCCGATGTTAAAGAATTAAAATTTCTAAATGACATCTTTACTAGTCAACCTCGTTTGACCACTTTACATGAATCAGAAGTACAAATCTTCGTTCGTAACAAACATATAGCTCATCTAGCAGAAACACCAGAAGATGACCAAATTGCTTTAATCATGCATACTTCTGGTACTACCGGTAAACCTAAAAGAGTTGGATTAACTCACAAACAACTTTTAGCTGGAGCCTTCAACGTGATCGACAGTGAAGAATTGACTAACCAAGATAGTACTTTCGTCTTAATGCCAATGTTTCATATCAATGCGATGGTCATTTCTAATCTGGCTACTCGTTTATCTCATGGACAATTATTATTCCGTCCGAAATTTAGCGCTCATCTTTTCTGGAAGAAAGTTAGTAGTGAACAGGTAACTTGGGTATCATTAACACCAGCTATCATCGCCATCTTATTACAACGTGATGAACAACCAACTCACACTAACTTGCGATTTCTCCGGACTGCTTCAGCCCCTCTGCTCCCAAGCATCCGCGCCCAATTTAAACAACGTTTCGATATTCCATTAATTGAAAGTTATGGTATGACCGAAGCAGCTAGTCAAATTGCCCAAAATCCACTCGAAAAACCGGTTCAAAAGACAGTTGGTAAAGTAGTTGGTACACAAATCAAAATTTTTGATAACAACTATCACGAAATTGAAAAAAATAAAGTCGGACAAATTGCCTTAAAAGGCGACAGCGTCATTACTCATTATTTGGACCCTCAACCTGAAGCCTTTCACGATGGTTGGTTATTAACTGGCGATCTTGGTTCATTAGATGATAATGATTACTTGCATATCGCTGGTCGTAGCAAAGAAATGATTATTCGCGGCGGTGAAAATGTTAATCCGCTAGCCGTCGAAGATTGCTTACACAATTTGAAATTTATCCGCGAAGTAGCTGTCGTTGGTACTCCTGATTTAATTTATGGTGAAACTGTCACCGCCGTTATTGTTCCTAAGAAACTCAGTCATGATCATCGCCACCAATTAGCGTTGTTGAACGAATTAGCAAATGAGCAATTATTACCTGTTGAACGTCCTACAAAATACATTTTTAGCACCGAATTACCTAAAAATGCGACTGGAAAAATTCAACGTACACTTCTAGCTCAGGAAGTGGCTCAACAGCAAAAGGAGGCTTAATCAATGCAAAAGCCTGTAACTTTAACGACGACACGCAAAAAAATAAATCTGCCGATCGACAAACTTTTGCCATTCTTAATTCCAATTATCGTAATTTTACTTTGGCAAGTAAGTAGTACCCTCGGTTGGTTATCAAGTTCAGTTTTGCCTTCTCCAATCGCCGTCCTTCAAGATGGTATTGAATTAACTCAATCTGGAGAATTACCTAAAAATCTTAGTATCAGTCTTTACCGTGCTACAGCTGGCCTTATCATCGGTGGTAGCGTTGGTTTTATCCTTGGATTTGTGAATGGAATGTCTAATACTTTCCGTTTATTATTCGATTCATCGATTCAAATGTTTCGTAATATTCCCCATTTAGCTTTGATTCCACTAATTATTCTTTGGTTAGGTATTAACGAATCAGCTAAGATTTCACTAGTTGCAATTGGGACAATGTTTCCCGTTTATATCAATACTTTCCACGGAATCCGTTCAGTCGATCCTGATCTGATTGAAATGGGTGAATCGTATGAACTATCGAAACATCAAATGTTTTTCAAGATTATTTTCCCGGCTGCTTTACCACAAATTCTCGTGGGTATCCGTTATGCCCTAGGTGTAATGTGGACTACTTTAATTGTTGCTGAAACTATCTCAGCCAGTTCAGGTATCGGATATATGGCAAACAACGCGGAAGATTTCGTTGACATGGAAACAGTTGTTTTATGTATCGTCATCTATGCCGTACTTGGTAAAATTTCTGATTTAGTTGCCAAAAGTTTTGAAAGTCTCTTATTAGATTGGCAAAACACTGGAAGGAGTAATGCTTAATGAATAATTCAATGATTACAATTAAAAATGTCAATAAAACTTATGAAAACTTAACTGCTTTGCACGATGTTAGTTTAGACATCAAACAAGGTGAATTCATCGCCTTAGTCGGTATGAGTGGTGGTGGCAAAAGTACTTTACTACGTCTCATCGCTGGATTGGAAAAGCCCACTAGTGGTTCAGTCCAGATCAATTCAACTGATACAAAATCTTTGATTCGGGTAATGTTCCAAGAAGATAGATTACTTCCCTGGATGTCCGTTTTAGACAATTTATCCTTTGGTTCAAAAGATAAAAACACTAAAGCGCATGCCAAAGAACTACTCGATTTAGTTGAACTAGGAGACTATGCTGATCACTTTCCAAATCAATTATCCGGTGGTCAAAAACAACGTGTTGCCTTGGCTAGAGCCTTGATGAGTCACCCTAAAATTCTATTATTAGACGAACCCTTAGGAGCTTTGGATGCTTTGACAAGACGCAAGATGCAAGACTTAATCTTAGATATTTGTCAAAAGCAAAATCTCACAACTATCTTAGTTACCCATGATGTTGAAGAAGCTGCTCGCATGGCTGATCGTATCGTCGTTATGAAAGATTCAACTAATTCATATGAAGAAACTTGCCCTAAGAATCGCAACGCCGGTCAAATTGGTATCGTTGCTGATCGAGTTCTTGGTGAGATTCTAGAAGAACCTGAAGTACAACAACAAACTGCTTAATCAAAAAAATCCTGAAATTATCTATCAATTAATAGATAGTTCAGGATTTTTTTATATCACACTGTCAGTTAAAGTCCAATCAATCGTTCCTGTATAAGTACCTGCTTCACCATAATTATTTACACTCAAGAAAATTCCTTCATCATCATCCCAATTTTCGGTAATATCCTTTGTTTTTTCCACTAGTCCACTCTCAGACTCGGAAGCTATCAAAACATTTTCTTGATAAAGCGAATATTGGTGTTTATTTTGTTCATAAATTAAATAGGCTTCCATCTTCGATTTTGCAGCATCATCATTTTCTTTATAAAAGAGACCGTCTTGTTTAGCATACAAATTCCAGGTCGTTTTATAACTATCTACAGTAATATCCCATTTACCAGCTCTATTCAGAAGTCCAGTTTCCATCGTAGTTACTTCTCCATAACGAAGTGGTTGAAAACCATAATCAGTAACATTTAGAGACATTTCCTTACTCTTAACATTTACCACAAATGATTCTGTATTACTCTTTCTTCCATAATAATCGTATGCAACACTATCAATCGTATGTTTGCCATCACCGGTTATACCAGCATTTGTTCCTACAAAAAAACTAGTATATTCAACTGGCGTTCCACTATAATTTTGATCACTAGTTGGTGTTTTAACGTGTGCGTAAGAAGTTTCATCCGCATCATGGGCTTTATAAAAATCATTCAGCCTAGAAACTGTCGTAACATAATCATGATCATTAGAATACTCAAATTTAATTGGCACCTGGATATAATTACGTGATCTAACTTTATATTCATCATCGGCTGAAATTATAGGTGTAAGTTTTGGAATATCGATACTGAATTTTACGGTATTGGATTGATAAGCCGAATTATGGAGCTCAACAGTTATTTCATTATGACCTTCTCTAATCCCAGGAGATTTTGGGTCAGCCATACGTTTATCGATAGTTGATACTGAATTAGTAGCACCGTTTTGATAAACCGTCTGTAATGTAAAGTTGAACTTTCCGTCTGCCACAGTTGTAAAACTGACTGGATCTTGTGCTTCGTAATCTTCATTTTTGACCGTATAAGTTCCAGTTAATTTTTCGTCTTCAGTTGAACCATCAGAAAACTCATATGTCCCATCTAAATCAAATGGCGGTTTTTGTTCATCACTCGTCACTGTGATATTTTCGACATCTGGATTAGCTTTTGCTGTCAGTTCTCTTTCCCCAACATTTATTTTGAAAGTAATACGATTAGACTCTCGTTTGTTGTCAGAAACATAAGCAATTAATTCATGCTCTCCAACACCCAAATCAGATCCTTTATAAGTATCATTGAAATATAATTGTTCTACCGCATGAGCAGTACCCGTTATTTTATCAATTTTTTCTTCTCCGTCTAAAATCCAATGCATAGTAATTGTTGAATCATAAAATTGTTGCCCATTATCGTAAACAACTCTCACTTCAGGTGTAAAGCTACTTTCTTTGTAGACATTAAATTCAGCATCACTTCTTGGAGTTAAAACTAATTTCTTATAGTCATCAATATGTACGTTATAAGTTAAAGTATTAGAAACAACATTATTACTATCGAACAATTGAACTTCAATCGTATGATCTCCTAATTCCAAACTGTTTGCATCAATACTACGATTAAAACTTGCCAAACTGGCTCCATCGGTCGTTGATTCAGTCCAGGTGTCAATTGCCTTACCACCATCAATTATTGCTTTAGCGTTAAGTTCTTGACCATTAAAAACTGAGCCTTTTTCATACTTAACCGTTCCTGTAAGGTCGATTTTTTCATTGCTTAAAACAGTTTGATTTAAATCGTTGCTATTAGTTATTTTCAAACTTTCATTACTGATTAAGAACATTGGCGTCATAACATCATCAGAATACTCATCACTACGATATGAGGTGTGTTCTCCATTAACTGTCGTGGAAGAAAGTGCAGAACTATCCGATGCAACAGCTTTTCCATCAATTGATATTTCAACATCAGGATTAGTCGAACTGATTGCATCTAAAGTTAAATTAATGACATTGATTTTATCACCATTAAGATTACTTCCTTCGGTAATTTGATCAAAATTTAATTCTTCAGTTTTTTTCGTTCCATCTTTATCAGTATAAGTAATCATACCGACCTTAGTTCCAGAACTAGGTTTAAAGTCAACATTTTGTGGCAAACCGATTGAAGTTGTAATTTCTCCAGTATCAGCCATTCCTGAATCATAATGAAGTTGATAATCAAAATTAATTTTGGCACCATTGTAGACAGTCGATTTAACTTTATTCTTATTTTTTTCATAGTCTTCAATAACACGGTCGGTCGAAATATCAGTCATGGTTACCGTTGGCGTCACGTTAGCAACCATCGGCATATTTTCAAAGACCATTTCGATGTCTTTTTTTGCTGAACCTGGTGAGCCCGTCGCTGCGGTGAAGCCCCACATAGCTTTTCCACTAGTTGCTTTAGCATTTAAAGCGGATAAATCAATCGTGCCTGAACCACTATTCCAATCTGTATATTTTTTCTTAGTACCATCTGGAAATTGATCATTGAATAAGTAATCGATTGTTCCACTCGTAATGGTATCATCAGAATTTTTAATTGGTGTATAAGTAATAACGAGGTGACGCCATGCATTATCAACCGTTGCTTCTACACCATCGTAACCAGACATCAACATATTATTTGAGTTACGAAATATATTATGATTCATTTCATAGTAATATTTTTTAAAATTCACTATTCCTAGTGAAAATCCACTTTCATAAACTTTATAAGTACCTGACTGTCCTGGATATCCCCAAGCAATATGATTAAATTTAAATTCCTCTCCATTATTTTTTGAATCAAACGAATCATCATTTTCCCAACTGTAATCTTTATTCATCGTTGAATCTAATTCTATGGCTACACTATTTTGAATAGCATTCTTTTCAGGACTAATCGGACTTTTTAATATTTCAGGCGTAGCAGTAGCACCCCAAACTCCCAAAGTTTCTCCACCTTTTGGTGTGCCATCGTATCTTGAAATTGCATCATAACCATTGGGGTCATTTTGAATGACGAAAGCTAATCCATCAATTGTCGGATTGGCTGCATCACCCATATACACCCAAGCAGAAACCTTTTGCGGTTTATAAAGGTCGAAGTAATTACCATTTAAAGTAGTTCCTGATCCTGTAACTGAACCCCAAATAGACCCCAGTTGCATTGTGTCGCCTTGGGCCGATAATATATGAACTGTATCAGATGGATAACTGTTACCATCGCCGGCATACGTAATCTTAGCTTGGTTAGTTCCTCCGCCGGAATACGTATCGACTTTATCCATATAATTCTTAACTTTCATACCCGCTGGGGCATTCTGTAACACATCTTTAGTTGAAGGCACTGCCAAAATGGTCATTGAGTTCATTAAAAAACCAACAATCACCAAAGCCACCGTCATGGTATATATAATTAATAACTTAACTTTATTTTTTTTCATGGCATTTTCCCCAAATTTTCTAAATAACATGTTTAAACTTTTTCTTATAAGAATAGAATATACCTCATGTAAGCGGTTTCTAATTCATAATAGAAAAAATATCATATCAATTTATGACTGTACTAATACTGATATAATAATGTACCTAAATTAATGTTAATAATCAGGAACCATGCTAGTATGGTAAGAAATGACTGGAGAAAAAGCTTATGAATATGACTAGTAAGTATTTGCAGTTTGAGAACCCTACCGTTCTGAAATTCGATTTTCAAGTTAATGATGATTTTGATTTTGAAAACGACTTTGATGCCGCTGATATTGGCACTTTAGTGGAAATGCCTAGCGAAGAAGAAATTGATTGGAATGATGACATCCCAGTTTACTTAACCATCTTCATCAATCAAGAAAATGATAACGTTCCTTACACGATCACTGCTAGAATCATGACGCTTTTTCAAGTTTCAGAATTACTTCCTCACGGCGATGCTTTACAATTATTGCAAACAGAAGGAGCTTCACTCTTATTGTCATATTTAAGGCCAATGGTTTCGATGATGACTTCTGCTAGTGGCTTTCCAGCTATGACTTTACCTGTATTGGATTTTTCTGATAGTGATAACAACTAAAAAATGACATTGTGTTAATTCACAGTGCCATTTTTATTTGGAACAATGATATTTATTGAATCTTTATCATTGAAAGTTTTACTATTGGCCCTTAAACCCCAGCCAAATACCAATCAAAAAATCAATTACGAATAGTGCTAACAAGATAATACCAAAAAATACTGCTTTTTTATTGAGACTACGATTAATATATTTCCATTTGATATTCATTAAGAGACCCATCAGACTAACTATTTCTAAAATTGACATCCCAATATTAATTGCATCATTAGTCACATTAAATTGCTTTAAAAGAAACAAACCAATAATACCTAACCCAATTCCACCAAAAATAATAGTTTCAACGTGGTTTAATCTAATTTTTCCGTCATCTTTAAATTTATCCATCAATTCCTCATCCCCTCGAATCAACTCATCTAAGGAAATATCAAACAGATCACTGATTGCCACTACATTATTAAAACTAGGCAAACTGCCACCATTCTCCCATTTAGAAATCGATTGCCGAGAAATATGTAGCTTTTCAGCTAAATCATTTTGTGACATGTTGTGAAGTATCCGTTGTTGTTGTAGTTGCAAACCAATTTTCATCGAAATATCCCCCTTTGATTACTTATTATTTTAGCTAACGCGGGATAATTTAACTAGAAGTTGATGGTTGCTTTTGATTAGTAAAGTAAATTTCGCCGTTATATCATCGTTACATTTGACAGCAAAAAAGACGACCAGCCGGCCGCCTAGTTCACTACTTATAATCTCCAGAATCACTGACTGTAACTTTGTTCTCAATCAAACCTTCTTCATAAAACAAGTCAGCAATCTTTTGTTCTTCTTTAATGTACGTACTATTCATGGTACTAATTCCATAAGTTCGACGTTCTACCATCTTCTTAACGACTGACTTAGAAACTTTCAATGACTTACTCATCATCGTAATCAACTCGCTGTGATTATTGTTAGCCCACTCCATATCTTCTTGTAGATATTTGATCAAATACTTGGAAATCTCAGTATTCTTCTTGGCATAACTTTGAGTTGTCAAAATATAATCACGATTATTAGTAATCCCAACACCATTTGTTACTAATTTAGCATTTTGCGTTAATTGTGCTTGAGCTGTGTATGGATCCCAAGTTGACCAAGCATCGACTTTTCCTTTTGAAAAAGCGACACTGGCACTGGATTGATCCATATTGACCCAAGTAATATCATCGGCACTCATGCCAGCTTTCTTCAAGGCTGCTAATAGCATGTATTGGGAGCTAGTTCCTTTAGTATAGGCAACTTTCTTACCTTTCAAATCTTCAATCGAAGAAACGCTTGAAGAATTCTTAACTAAGATACCTGAACCTTTAGCCTTTGATGAACTGGCTGCAATATAAGTTAGTTTGGTCCCTGTTGAAAGTGCTGAAACTGGTGGCGTATCACCGGTTCTAGCATAATCGACACTACCTGCTTTCAAGGCTTGCATCAATGAACTTCCGTCGGAGAATTCTTTGAAGACCACTTTATAGCCTTTCTTCTCCATCTTTTTAGAAAATTCACCACGTTGCTTGGCGATATCGAACGGATCACCTTTTTGATAACCAATTGTTACTGTCTCTAATCCTGAACTAGCGGCTCCAGCATCGGTCTGTTTAAAACCATAGATGGCTATTGCTGCCCAAAATACTAAGACGACACTGATTAATAATTTTTTTAAAGTTCTCTTTTTCTTACTCATCCAGCACTCCTAACTAAAGTTGCCATAACTTGTTGACGTAATTTCGGGCGAATAACTTTACCTGTGGCGTTACGAGGATAATCTTTGACGAAAAAAATTCTCGTTGGCTGTTCATAAGTAGCTAATGTCACCTTGGCATGAGCCATGATTTTTTGACGTTCTATTTCTTCATCTTGTTCGCCATTACTAATAACAACTGCCGTTACTGCTTCTCCGTAAAGCGTATCGGGGGTACCAATAACTGAAACTTCTTTAACAAAATTCAATTGACTCAAGACATTTTCAACTTGGGCTGGAGCTACTTTTTCTCCACCATGATTGATGATGTCTTTTTTGCGTCCTTTAACAAATAAATAACCATCTTCATCCAAGTATCCTAAATCACCAGTTAAGAACCAACCGTCTTTGAAAGAATCTGGATGTGGATCCAAGTAATTACTAATAACGTGGTCACCACGAACAACGATTTCACCGATTTGCTTTGGTCGTTTAGTAATTTGGTCATTAATCATAATTCCTAAGTCAGTTTCAAATGGCTTTCCAGCTGAGCCAACTTTGGGTGCATCGAAAGGATTAATTGTACATTGACTAGCAGTTTCAGTCATTCCATAGCCTTCCAAAATTCTCGTATGAAATCTCGTTTGAAAAGCAGTCAATTTATCGAGTGGTAAAGCAAAGGATGAACATCTCACAAAACGTAAACGAATGTCATCACTGTAATTTTCATTAGCCTTTTGATTAATTAATAAAATATTTACGATAGTTGGAACTACCGATACCCACGTAACACCGTTATCTCTAACTTGATTCCAAAATTTTGAAGCACTGAATTTTTCGGCAATCACTAATTTGCCACCGGATAATCTAGTTGCCAAAATCACAACAGCTTGAGCGTTGATATGAAACATCGGCATGACCAACAAACTAGTATCTTCAGATTTCAGCTTGTGGCTTTCAATATCATGTTTGACACCATTCAACAATAATCTATGCGTCAATCCAACACGTTTAGGCTTACCGGTAGTTCCAGAGGTGTTCATAATCAGTGCTAAATCATCTTCATCAGGAGTTTTCGCATCATGTCCCATCAAACTACGATCACGAATGATGTGTAACAAAGAGTAGGTTTGTAAATGTAGTGCCGAAACAATTGCAATGCGGTCATCTAAGGCTGCATCGACTAATGTTTGACCAACAATAGAAGCCACATATTCGTGTTCACTTAATTCCTGTTGTAATTCTTTTTCTGGTGTTGTGGCAGCGACTGGATGCATCACAGCTCCGACTTCCCAAAGTGCTTGTGTTATCAATGGATAAGCTGCCGTATTAGGTAAACAAACTAAAACTACGTCACCGTATCCTATATGTAGATCTAAGAATTCTTCACGCAACATTCGGATATCATCAGCAATTTCAAAACCTTTATACCAACGATTACGCTTTTCATCCTTGATGATTTCTTGATTCATATTATTCCTTAACTGCTTGTTTAATTGATTCGTTATTTTTGACATTTTCAACTACTCCTTTAGCTTTTTTTGCACTAAATATGTGTTGTGGACGTCCAATTAAAATTCCAAATGGTGGTACCTTGTAGCAGAACCAAGAGATTAAGAATGATCCACCTAAAACAAAGGCATATCCGACTGGTAACAATAATAACGTCACGATGGAAGGTAAATGGATTATGCTTAAAATTCCATAGAGCATCGTTACTGGAATTGTTTGGACTAAGTAAATCCCAAAGGAAACTTTTGACATATTTTTAATAATTTTTTCTAACCAATTTGGAAAACCGTGATTTCTAGCATGAGCATATTGGCGACCAATCCAGAAAACAAAGACGATCATGAATGTGTCGTAAATGAAGATTAATGGTTGATGAATTGACAAACTAGCACTCAAACTGAGTTTCAAAATATTGATATTTCCAAAGAACAAGGCAACTGTACTAATTGCTAAAGCCAATGTTGACCAACCGATCACACGGTGATTTTTTTCAATAAACTTATCGACTTGGTCATAATAGATAGCCACAAAAGCCCCAGCGATAAAGTAAAATTGATAAACTAAAATGTTTAAGCCATAAGCTCTAAATAAATACCACCAACTATCACGGTCAACTCCAGGCAACCAATACTTAATTCCAATTACTAAAAGTAGCTGCACGATGGCACTAATCGCCAAGATAGCCAAATGGTGATTTTTGAACTTCTTAAACATGTAGACCAAAAGCGGAAAAATCAAATACAGTTGGAAAGTCACTATGATGTAATACATGTAAAACTTATTCCCATGAATGATTGCATCAAATAAATTTTGAAAATAATTGGGCCAATTCAAGGCAACACCAGCTGTAATCGTGGTAAACCACAGCATAATAGCATTCCAACTAATGTAAGGAATCCCAACGCTGATATAACGTTTCTTCCAAAATTTCAACCAATGGTGTTCTTTATTGTAATAATTTAGTACCAAAACGAGTCCCGTCATAAACATGAAACCCATTCTAGTGAAGTGAAGTGCCAAGTGAGTTGCCTCTAAGAACAATTCACTTCCTGATCCACTACCGACGTTATTTCTAAAGGCAGTTGTCGTATGATTCAACAACACCCCACCAATGAAAAGTACACGCATCAGGTCCACTTCATGGAGATATTTCTTTTTTCTAGTTTTTACTTCAGCCAAAAAGTCACCTCTGTTACATTTCTTACCGTTTCTAAAGCATATATAAGTTATAGCATCCCAGTGGTGGCGCGGTCTTGATGATTTGGTAAGGGTAAAATAAGAAAATCTTAGATAGAGGGTGGAGGACAACCGATTAGCCTTCGAGGATTTGCCTAGCTAAGGGAATTCTCCACGGAACTTGGGCTTGTGGATGATTTTCTTAGCGTAGCAAACCGGAAAAGGCTGTTGTCCGGAACCCGTTTCAGAATTTTAGTTACCTAAACCAAAAAAATAGGACCACTTTAACCACGTAAAGTGATCAAAGTAATCCTGATTTATTTTTAAATTTTTATTCATCTTGGTACGAATAGTAAATTGAATCAATAATCAAAGCGGCAATAACCAAAAATATTATCAACAAGCATCCTTCAATTGAGAACGGATCCTTTGCTTCTAAAGAGAACATCTTTTGCACTGCATAAATCGCTAAACAAACTTTTACAACAAACACCAACCAATGATTTTTCAAATACTTAGTCACAGATAACTTGGCTTTTTCAAGTT